>ULPZ01077009.1_pt1 | contig 34691 bp, 30 predicted proteins | sample 1953991 | NCBI WGS metagenome assembly ULPZ01 (sample SAMEA4835642, study PRJEB28245) | human gut metagenome | biome: gut microbiome; material: fecal sample | place: Denmark | collected 2008
AAGGAAAAGTCATAGTGTCCTTGACAAAGGGTACACTTTATACAAACATAAATCCACACTATTTCCGCTATAAAATTCAGTGACTTCAAATTAACAAATTGCAATTTTAAGTCACTGAATTTCTGTCTTAAACTAAACCTTATATAAATCAATTATTATAATATGTACTTTTATTACATACATTATATATTAACGTGCCAATATCTTACCTACGCTTTGCCATTATAAAGTCAAGTATCTTTGAAGCAACATCTTCTTTAGACATCATAGGCAGTTCAATATTATCTTCCCCGGTAATTATAGTTACAACATTAGTGTCTGTTCCGAAGCCTGCCCCGGCTACCTTTACATTATTAGCAACTATCATATCCATATTCTTCTTAATAAGCTTATCCTTGGAATTGGCAATTACATTTTCTGTTTCCATAGAAAATCCACATATGAACTGTCCCTCTTTTTTATGTTCTCCAAGCGTTCCTATTATATCCTTTGTGCGTTTAAGGGCAATTGACATATCGCCGTCTTTTTTCTTTATCTTATTATCGCTTACATTTAAAGGTGTATAGTCCGCTACTGCGGCAGCTTTAATTATAATATCTGAATTCTTTGCTTCTTCGGTGACAGCATCATACATATCCTGTGCTGATATAACATTTATAATATTAACAAATGGAACTGGTGGAACATCAACCTTTCCTGATACAAGTGTAACATCTGCTCCACGAAGCATTGCCATTCTGGCTATTGCATAGCCCATTTTCCCTGTAGAATTATTAGAGATAAATCTTACAGGGTCTATTGCTTCTCTTGTAGGACCTGCTGTTACACAAAGCTTAATGCCCTTCATATCCTTTTCATATGCTGTTTCCTTTAAAATGTACCATAAAAGGCTCTCCGGCGATGGCATTTTGCCCCTTCCAGTGTCACCACACGCAAGATAACCGCTATCTGGCTCAATAACTTCATATCCAAATCTTCTTAACCTGGCGATATTATCCTGCACAATAGGATTATCATACATATTAGTATTCATAGCAGGCGATATCATAACCTTGCATTTGCAAGCCATTACAGTTGTTGTAAGCATATCATCTGCTATCCCATTAGCTATCTTGCCTATTATATTAGCTGAGGCTGGTGCTATCATAACGCAGTCTGCTTTCTTAGCCAGTGAAACGTGTTCAACATTAAATTGAAAATTCCTGTCAAATGTATCTACTATGCACTTATTGCCTGTAAGTGTTTCAAATGTTATAGGATTGATAAAATTCGTCGCATTTTTAGTCATTATAACATCAACATTACAATGAAGCTTAACAAGTCTGCTTGCAAGCTCTGCAATTTTATAAGCTGCTATGCTTCCTGTAACACAAAGCAGTACATTTTTACCTTTAAGCATTTAATTACCCTCCACATTCTTATCATATATAATTCTAAGACCTTTAAGCAATAATTCCGCATCTATGTGTATATTATGCTTACAGTGAGGAACTATAACCTTTGCAAGTCCACCTGTAGCTATAACTTTCGCTTCTGGCTTTCCATTAACTCCAAAACCATTAGCTTCTATAATTCTGTCAAGCATACCATCTATGCACGAAGCATTGCCATATATAACTCCACTCTTCATACAATCAATAGTATTCTTACCCATAACACTCTTTGGTGTATCAAGGCTTATTCTTGGAAGCTGTGCTGTTCTTGATACTAACGAATCAACTGACACACGTATTCCCGGAAGTATAACTCCACCTATATAATTCTCTTTCTCATCTACAACACTTATAGTTGTCGCTGTTCCCATATCTATAATTATGGCTGGTGCACCGTAGCCATTAAGTGTAGCAACTGCATCAACTATCATATCTGTTCCAACCTGTCTTGGCTGATCCATAAGAATGTTAAGACCTGTCTTTATTCCAGGTCCGACCATAAGCGGTGTAATTCCAACTGTCTTTTCTACTGCCGCTTTTATTATATTAACGAGCTGCGGGACAACTGATGATATAATTGCTCCTTTTATGTCATCTGAGTTAATATTATATATTTCAAGCACCGTCTTAAAACCTATGGCGTATTCCAATTCTGTCTTTGAATAATCTGTTGATAATCTTTCCTCAAATAATACTTTCTTGTCATCAACACAGCCAATAACGATATTGGTATTTCCCATATCAATTGCAAGTATCATTCCTTTTTCATTCTTTCTTAACTTTAATTCAGCCATTATAATTCTCCATTCCGATTATATGCAGCTTTTCTTTATCAAGACCGCAGCCCTTCACTGTATATATATTATTAATTATATTACCATTGCCTGAATTACTGCAAACATTTTCTTTATCAAATTCTTCTGCCGAAATCATAACTCTTATATAATTAGGTGTATAGCCTGTATAATACTCTTTTCCAGCTATATTCTGCTTTTCTTCAATAAGCACGCTCAAATCACTATCTGCATATGTACTTCTGTACTGTGCTGACATTTCATTAGCAAGCTCAATAAGTTCATTACTTCTTGCTGTCTTAATCTTATCATCTACCTGATCAGGCATAGTATCTGCAACTGTGCCTTTTCTTCTTGAATACTTAAATATGTGCATTTCATAAAAATGCACCTTCTCAACAAATGCTTTCGTAATCTTGAAGTCTTCTTCTGTCTCACCAGGAAAGCCCACAATAACATCTGTCGTAATCGCTGGGTTATCATAATATTTTCTAAGAATTTCACAGCCCTTTAAGTATTCAGCAGTATCATACTTTCTGTTCATAGCCTTAAGTGTCTTATCACAGCCGCTCTGTAATGATAAGTGAAAATGTGGACAAAGCTTTTTCATACTGCTTATACGGCTGACAAATTCATCTGTCACAATTCTTGGTTCTAATGAACCAAGTCTGATTCTTTCAATTCCGTCAATTGAATTAACCGCCTCTATAACATCTAACAATGTCTCTTTACCTGTATCCCTGCCATAAGAAGAAAGATGTATTCCGGTAAGAACAACTTCCTTATAGCCATTGTCAGCTAATCTTCTAACTTCGTCTACAACATCTTCAATCGCCCTGCTTCTTATTCTTCCTCTTGTATAAGGAATAATGCAGTATGAACAGAACTGGTTACATCCGTCCTGTATTTTAATGTATGCCCTTGTATGCTCACTTACTTTATCTATCTTTAATTCTTCATATTCTGTATCGTGGCTTATATCAACCACATATTCGTCTGCTGTATTATCCTTAAAATACTGCTCAAGCACATCAACAATATTAATCTTCATATTGTTGCCAAGCACGATATCTACAGCTTCATCTTTCTTAACTCCTGCTTCATCTGCCTGTACATAACAGCCGGCAGCTATTACAACTGCTGATGGATTCATCTTTTTAGCCTTGTGTAACATCTGGCGGGACTTTCTGTCTGCTATATTAGTAACCGAACAGGTATTTATTATATATACATCTGCAATTATCGCTTCATCAAATGGAACTATTTCATAACCTGCATTTTTAAGCATAAGCTCCATTGACTCTGCTTCGTATGAATTAACCTTGCAACCAAGGTTGTGTATCGCAACTTTTTTCAAATCGGCCTCCTTTGTTCTTGACATAAATCCCATAAATATTATAATTAACTCAGTAAGCAAATTATTATATTATGGGAGGTATTCCAATGAAAACTGTACAGATTTCATTAAACTCAATCGATAAAGTTAAATCCTTTGTAAATGATATTACAAAGTTTGATGTTGACTTTGACCTTGTATCTGGAAGATATGTAATTGATGCAAAGTCTATTATGGGTATTTTCAGCCTTGATTTATCAAAGCCTATCGACTTAAATATTCACGCTGAGAATGATATTGATACAATTCTTGCTGTATTAAAGCCATATATTGTATAATCAGCCAGACAGTTTAATATGGTTATTCTATAACAGGATGTCACACGTTAATTCGTATGGCACCCTGTTATTATTTACATCATTTTATTTAACAACTATCTTTTCTGTAGTTTCTATGGCTATCTTCATAAGCTCATCAATAACATCATCAAGGTTATGCTCGTGCTGTTTGATTATATTAAGATTAGGCTTTGTAACTGGATGTTTAGCTACAAATATTGTACAGCAGTCCTCAAATGGCTGGATTGATGTCTCATATGTTCCTATCTTTTCTGATATATCAATAATCTCCTGCTTATCAAAACCAATAACCGGCCTGTATACTGGCATTGTACATACTTCATTAGTACAGTAAAGGCTCTGCATAGTCTGGCTTGCAACCTGTCCGATACTCTCACCTGTAACAAGTCCCATACATTTGCTTTCCTTGCCAAGTTCTTCTGCAATCTTCATCATATATCTTCTCATAATGATTGTAAGCTCATCGTGAGGACACTTCTCATATATAGCAAGCTGTATATCTGTAAAATTAACTACATTAAGAGTTATTGGACCTGCATATTTAGACACAAGTCTTGCAAGGTCTACTACCTTCTGCTTAGCTCTCTCACTTGTATATGGTGGTGCATGGAAATATGTAGCTTCTATCTGCACACCTCTCTTGGCTACCATATATCCAGCTACAGGGCTGTCAATTCCTCCTGATAATAAAAGCATTGCCTTACCAGCAGTTCCTATTGGCATTCCTCCTGGTCCTGGAATTTCTATTGAATATATATTAATATGCTTTCTAATCTCAATCTGTAAAAGCACCTGTGGCTTATGAACATCTACCTTCATCTCAGGAAATGCGTCTAATATTCTTCCACCCATCTCCATATTAATCTCCATAGAATTCATAGGGTAGTTCTTTCTTGCTCTTCTTGCATCTACCTTAAATGTAACATTCTTATCTGGATATGCCTCATCAATATACTTAATAACGTGTTCAGCAAGGTCATCAAAGCCGTTATCTTCTATCTGGACAACTGGACATATTCCAATTATTCCAAATACTGTCTTTAATGCTTCTACAACCTCATCATAATCAAATTCTGTCTGTGCTGTCGCATATATTCTTCCATTTTCCTTAGATACTACGAACTCACCCTCAACCTTTTCAAGGGCAAATCTTATCTGTCTTACAAGTGCATCTTCAAAAAGGTATCTGTTCTTACCCTTTACACCTATCTCTCCATATTTAATCAAAAATGCTTTATACATCTTTTATCTCCATTCAATTATAATCATATTATTAATGTCTTGTATACTTTCTTAACACAGGAAGAAGTTCTTTTAATGCACTGACTACATAATCAAGCTCTTCCTTAGTTGTATCATAACAGAAGCTGAATCTTAATGTGCTGTCAAGCAGGTCATTATCAAGGCCAATTGCCACAAGTGTATTGCTTAAGCCCGGTTTGTTAGAAGAACAGGCTGAACCTGAGGATACATATATATTCTTATCCTCAAGTGCGTGAAGCAGCACTTCTGCCCTGACACCCCTGAAGCTTACACTTACAATCTGAGGTGCTGACTTTGTACCCTTATATGAATTGATAACAACATCAGCAAGCTTCTCAAGCTCATCTATAAAATAGTCTTTAAGCTCATACAGCTTATTAATCTTATCCTCAAACTGGTCATTATATATAAGCCTGACTGCTGCCGACAGTCCTGCGATTGCTGGTACATTTTCTGTTCCAGAACGCATACCCTTCTGCTGTCCTCCGCCATATATTATAGGTTTAATTCTTGTCTTATCCTTAATATATAAAAATCCGCTTCCCTTTGGACCGTGTATCTTATGTCCACTTACAGATAATAAATCTATGTTATACTTCTTAGGTACTATTTTGTATTTGCCATATGCCTGAATTGCATCTACATGAAACACTATATCAGGATTGTAGCTTTTTACAATATGTCCGATTTCTTCAATAGGTTCAACTGCACCAATCTCATTATTGACATACATTACTGATACAAGAATTGTTTCATCATCTAACGCTTCCTTAAGGTCATTAATGTCCACAATTCCATTTCTGTCAACTTTAAGATATGTTACCCTGAAACCATTCTCACTAAGAAAGTTAAAAGGCTCTTTTACAGATGAATGTTCTACCGATGACACAATAACGTGATTGCCTTTTCTCTTATTAGCCATAGCAGTTCCTATTATTGCCATATTGTTAGACTCTGTTCCGCCTGATGTGAAAAGTATTTCCTTTTCCTGGCACTTTAAAGTCTTAGCTATTGTTTCTTTTGCTTCTTTTATATAATTTTCAGCTTCAACGCCCTTCATATGCTTTGATGATGGATTGCCATAATCTTCACTCATAACTTTTACGCACACATCTACAACCTCAGGTGCACACTTTGTCGTTGCTGAATTATCAAGATATGCCTGCATTATTATTCCTCCATATTATACATAAGCACCGACATCAGCATAAGACCTGCTGTCTCGGTTCTTAATATACGTCTGCCAAGTGTTATTATATCAGCTCCTGCATTAGTTGCAAGCTCAAGTTCATCTTTATCAAAGCCACCCTCTGGTCCAATAAAGATACCTATGCTCTTTCCTTTCCCGATAGAAGCAATAACCTGTCTTGTATGTTCAATTCCTTCTGCACACTCATAAGGAAGTAATAATACATCTAATTCCGAAGCCATAGCAACTGCCTGCTTAAAACTTACAACATCACTAACCTTTGGCATAATACTTCTTTTACTCTGTTTGGCAGCACTTTCAGCTATTGTATTCCATCTTGCAACCTTGCTCTTTGCTTTCTTATCATCAAGCTTTACAACACTTCTTTTCATTGCTACAGGAACAATCTCATACACGCCAAGCTCAATCATCTTCTGTATAATAAGTTCCATTTTATCAGCTTTAGGAAGTCCCTGAAATAAATATACCTTTGATGAAAGTTCATTGCCTTTCTCATTAACTGATGTTATAAGGCTTCGTACATAATCATCGGTTATTGTATCAATAATACAATTATAATCATAATTATCACCACTGCTTATAAGTATCTCATCACCCTTTTTTAAACGCAGTACATTCTTAATATGATTAACGTCCCCGCCTTTAATATCAATGTAATCGTCAAATATATTCTCGTGCTCTGCAAAAAAATGATACATATGTAATCCTTTCGCGTTATCTATTTATTACTTTCTTCTGGCTGTTACATTAACCCATTCGCCATCGTGGTTAATCTCAACTATCTCAAGCTCTGAATTCTTCTTGAAAGCATTAACAACTTCATCTTCTTTAGTATTAATAATTCCAGAAGTTATAAAATATGCTCCATGCTTCATATGCTCGTGGATATTAACTGATAATGGCTCTAATACATCAGCAAGAATATTAGCACACACTATATCATAACATTCATATCCACATCTATCCTTAATATTCTTATCATCAATTATATTACCCTCAATAACCTCAAACTGCTCCTTAGTTATATTATTCTGAACCGAATTCTCTTCTGAGGCAATAATTGCATTAGGGTCAAGATCTGTACCAAGTGCATATTCCGCACCATATTTAAGGGCAACGACTGAAAGTATTCCGCTTCCACAGCCCACATCAAGTATTCTGTCACCTTTTTTAACGTACTTTTCAAGCTGCTTAATAACCATTCTTGTTGTTTCGTGTGAACCTGTTCCAAATGCAGTTCCCGGATCAATGCTAAGGACAGGATGTCCTTTCATCTCCTCTGTAATCTCTTCCCAGGTTGGCTTAATATACAGATTACCGATTGTAAATGTATGCCAGTACTGCTTCCAGTTATTAATCCAGTCTTTATCTTCTGTCTCAGACCTTGTTATTGTTCCTTCACCGATATCAACAAACATTCTTAAATCTTTAATTTCCTGCTCAGCCTTTTTAACTAATGTTCCATCGTCCTCATCTGAATCAATATAAAAATTAACAACTGCTGTTCCATCATCTGGTGGCAGCTCAGGAATAAAATCAACAAACATTGTCTTAGCTTCTTCTTGTGTAAGCTGTACATTGTCCTGTATCTCTATCCCCTCAATTCCTATATCATCAAGAGCACTGCTTATTAAATCAACAGCCTGTGTTGTTGTCTTAATTGAATATCTATTCCATTTCATATATATGTCATCCTTCCAAATATTAATATTTTGCAAATATTATATAATCACTTTTGCATTATTGTATTATTAAGCATTTTTTAAAAATGCCTCATAACCCTTTAATGTTTCATACAAATCTGCTTTGCTTATAACTTCATATGGCGCGTGCATATTCTGTACAGCAATGCCACTGTCAATTACATTCATATCAAGATTAGCTAATATATAAGCTATTGTTCCGCCACCGCCGATGTCTACCTTACCAAGTTCAGCTGTCTGAAATGATACATCTGCATCATCCATAATCTTTCTTAACTTTCCTACAAATTCTGCTGATGCATCATTAGAGCCACTCTTACCTCTTGCACCTGTGTATTTATTAAACACCATACCTTTGCCAAAATAAGCTGCATTTTTCTTCTCAAATACACTCGCATAGTTAGGGTCATATGCCGCACTTACATCTGATGATAACATATAAGAATTAGCAAGTGCCCTTCTTAATCCAAGCTCAGAATAATTTCCACATCTGTCCATAACTTCTGCAACCATATTTTCAAAAAATCTTGACTGCATTCCTGTAGCACCAACGCTTCCAATTTCCTCTTTATCAACAAGAATACATACACCTGTTCTCTTAACTTCACTTGAATTAATAAGTGCTATAAGTGATGGATATGCACACACTCTGTCATCGTGTCCATAGCCCATTATCATACTTCTGTCTATTCCATAATCTCTTGCAGGACCTGCTGGAACAGCTTCTAATTCTGCTGACAGGAAATCTTCTTCCTCTATTCCATACTTATCCTTTAATATTGCAAGTATATTCTTCTTAACAGCATCTTTGGCTTCCTTATCGCATTCTTCCTTCTCCTGTGGCATACTTCCAACAAGAATATCAAGAGCCTCGCCCTCAACAACCTTTGCACCTTTCTTTTCCATCTGTTCAGAAGCAAGATGTATAAGAAGGTCAGATACACCAACTACTGTATCAGACATATCTTCACCAATTACAATCTCTACTGTTGTTCCATTCTTTAATGCAACAACTCCGTGAATGGCAAGTGGAATTGCAACCCACTGGTATTTCTTAATACCACCATAATAATGTGTATCAAGAAGAACAAGTCCTGTTTCTTCATAGAGAGGGTTCTGCTTTATATCAAGTCTTGGTGAGTCTATATGTGCTCCGAGTATGTTCATTCCTGCACTTATAGGTTCTTCACCTATATTAAACGCAACAAGTGCCTTATTCATATTGACAGCATACACTTTATCGCCAGCTTTTAATGTCCTGTTATCAGCAATAACGTCTTTTAAGTCCGCATAGCCAGCTTCCTTTAAAAGCCTAACGCCTTCCTTTACACATTCTCTTTCTGTCTTGCATTTTGAGATGAACTGTCTGTACTGTTCCGCAAAATCAAATACTTCTGCTTTCTTTTTAGAATCATACTTATTCCACGCATTTGCTCTTTCCATAATATACCTCATTTCTGCCCACTGTTTAAGATAACCACTTGTATCAGGTGAACTCATTATATTCTAACCATCTATACATAAATGTCCGGCTGATTATATGTCCAGTGTAAGCTGTTCCTCATTCATAGCTTCTTCTTTTAATTCGCTTGCTATTTCATATTCAGCCTCTTCCTTGTACTGTTCAACCATATCCTCGCTTATAACCGGAAGTTCATCAATAGAACCTACACCAAATGTTCTAAGGAATTCTTCAGTTGTTCCAAAAAGCATCGGTCTTCCCGGTGCATCAAGTCTTCCAACTTCTTTAACAAGTTCTAATTCAACAAGCTTATTAACTGACCTGTCTGAATTAACACCTCTTATCTTTTCTATCTCTATCTTGGTAACCGGCTGCTTGTACGCTATTATTGAGAGCGTTTCAAGTGCTGCATCTGTCAATGTATATCGTCTTGGCTGACTGCATATTCTAATAAGATTGTCGTAACATTCTTCTTTGGTACATAATTGGAAGCTTCCCTCTAATTCAATTATCTTGATACCTCTGTCTTCATTTTCATATTTATCCATCATATTATGGATAATCTTGACTGTTGTATCGACATCGTGTTCTATAGCCACTGCAATCTTTTCTGCTTCTACTGATTCACCCATAGTAAATAGTATAGCTTCTATTGCCGCTTCTGTCTTTTCTATACTCATTCTGCACTCCATTCTTATCCTGCTTTGATTAACAGAATTAATACACACTTACTGTGTCATATACATATATGCTTTTAAAGCCTATAAAGCATTGCTGTATTATTAATTATTCTTCGGTAATTCCTTCTATAAGTTCCGGATCCTTCGTCACTGTTATATATATTTCCTCGCAAGTCCCCTCCTGCTCTACAATAATAAATCCTGTCTTAATAAGCTCTAATACAACAAGAAATGTAACAATAACCGCAACCTTTGAAGCCCCCTTCATAAGAAGTTCCCTGAAACTGAATGTCCTATGCTCCATCATAAACGCCTTAATATCAACAAGCTTTTCTGACATAGTAACTTCTTCTTTCTCTATCTTACCGAACTTGCTTCTTATTGGGTCAACCTTTTCATCTTTTCTTCTCATTACGTCTGAAAATATTGCATTAAGCTTTAAAAGATCGGTATCTCCTATCACATCTTTTATATCAACCTCTGGCACATATCCGCTGACCTCTTTAGGAATATCAGGCTTTCTATAATAAAGCTTTGTCGCATCCATCTGCTTATCTTTAAGCTCTTCTGCCATCGCCTTATAAAGCTTGTATTCTAACAGTTTTTCGACAAGCTCTGCTCTTGGATCCTGCTCATTACCCTCCTCATCAACTTCTTTTGGAAGAAGCATACGGCATTTTATATCAAGCAGTGTAGCCGCCATAACAAGGAATTCGCTTACTACATTTAAGTCTTCCTCCTGCATTTTATTGACATATTCCATATACTGCTCTGTTATATCAGCTATTGGAATATCATATATATTAACTTTATTCTTATCTATAAGATGCAGTAAAAGATCTAACGGACCTTCAAAAGCCTGAAGCTTTACACTAATCCCCATTATAAGCAAGCCTACCTTTCATTAACAGGTTATACTTAACCTGATTTTATTCATTAACTTATATATTGTACATAAAATATAATAGTAATGCAAGTTATTAACTTATTGATAATTGTGGGAAAATAACATATAATAATTTGAAAAAACCTTACGTCTAAGTTTTTTCAAATATCAAGTTTGTGGCAAGCACAAACTTGTAACTTACAAAAACACTGTATATACCGAGGTTTTTTCAAATATTTTATTAAAATTTTTAGAGAGGAGAAACAGCATGAAAATTGCCCGTGTGATTTTCACCTGTCAGGAAGCTTACAACAAAATCACCAAAGACCGGCTTACTGAATATGCAGCACAGACCTGCTACTATCTGCTTTTAAGCTTTATGCCATTCGTCCTTGCACTAATAAGCATAATACATTATTTCCCAGTAACTTCAACCGACCTTATGAATCTTTTTGAGAATATAATTCCTACAGAATTCCACGGTCTGTTACTAAACATAATAGTTGATATTGAGAATTCTTCATCAATAACAATTCTGTCGGTAACTGCTATCGGCTTAATATGGTCAGCTGGCAAAGGCTTTATGACAATAAAGACCTGCCTTAACCGTATTAACAATTACGAGCTTAAAAGAAGCTGGCTAATACAGAGATTATTTTCAAGCATATATGCTTTAATACTGCTATTATCAATTGCAACAAGCCTTGTCATAATCGTATTTGGCGAACACCTTTCAGCATTTATTGAACGACATCTTAGTGCATTTTCAATTGATATTACAATTATTAACGCAATATTCAGCAACAGGTTATTTCTTGTTCCTACTCTGCTTACAATATTCTTCACTGTAATGTATTCGTTCATACCTACAATTAAAAAACGTCCTTTAGAAGAAATTCCAGGTGCTTTTCTTGCAAGTATTGGATGGTATCTGTTCTCTGAACTTTACTCATTATACATTACATATATGACACACTACTCATATACTTATGGAAGTCTTACAACTTTTATGCTTCTTCTTATATGGATGTATATATGTATTCTTATATTATTTCTCGGTGCTGAGTTCAATTCCCTTATCGAGAAGAATATACTAAGACCTTGGCGTATTTCAAAGCATTCAAAAAAAGCTAAGAAAGTAGTCGTCAATGCTGCTAAACAATAAAGCTATATTTATTATTGAAATAAATGGATATACAAACACCAGCAATATCGACATACTTATAAGTACAAATAGTAAGCAAACGGGACTGTCACATTGAATGCCCTTCCGTTATACAACGGGAGCATCACTGCAACAGTCCTATTTTTATATCTCTATCAGATTATTTTAATCCATTTTACAAGCACTAATCATTTATATTCTTAATCTCTATATTGTTATAGAAGAATTTTAAAATATCTGTATAATCCATAGTTTCTGACATTTTCTTAACCGCATTCTGGCTCATTCCAATTCCGTGTCCGTAGCCGCCGCCTGTTATTTCGTATGATACAAGCGTGCCATTATCATATACTGGTTTGAATATACAGAAAGCACTCGGAAGAATATCATTATATATCTCCCTGCTCTGAGTTATTATTGCACATTTATTATTACCCATAAGGCTTCTTACTGCATTTTCTCCTTTGACAATACAGGTTTCCTTACTGCCTTCTACCATAAGTGCAGCTACAACTCCGCCACAGCCACGTTCTATCACTTTAATGCTTGCAATATTTCCTATATCATTAACCACTTTATCGGACGGCTCTCCATTTTCTAATATATATACCGAGCCGTTCTTTCTTAAATAACTTCCTATAAGTGAATTAAAATGTGCCGTAAGCTCACTTATACCTATGACGGTCTTCCAACGGTACATATCTGCTTCACTGTCATAATCACTGCTATCTTTGGCCGTTATAAACTGCTCAAATGTCTTTTCCGACTTAATATCAGCATTATAATCAGATGTTCCTGCCCTTACAGAAGCATATTGCGGATAATTATCCTCATCACTCCCCCACGCACACACATCAGCTGTATAACCGCAGGAAGTCGAATAATAATAAGTCTTTACAAGTTCACCATTGTATACAGCGACCATTCCAGCCGTAGCAATAACCGCCTCATCAGCCTCTGCACTGTCATATGTATTATTGTATACCTGAAACGACACACTATCATCTATGTGTGCACCATACTCACTGTAATAATTATTCGTAAGCTGTGTATATGCATAGCTTCTTGCACATACAGCCTGACATTTTAAGGCATTAACGCCAAATGACACAGGCATTTCGCTAGGCACAACTTTTTTTAAGTAATCTTCGATATCAATTTCATTAATCACCGCAATACCCTCATCATATAAGGCAAGCTCTATATTACCCTTATAGGACGGATTTCCCTGACTTCTCTTAATAGAATTAATCGTTATGCTTCCATCATCAGTACTAAGCACAATACGCCCCGTAGCTAATCTTTCATCATTGCTGTCTATATCAAAGCTTTCACCTGCTGCAATATCCCATTGTACATCTGCACAGGTTATATGTATTATACTATCTGATGACAGCGACACACTGTTATGAAATAAATCCTTGTAACCTGTTGTCTTTAACATAACCCTTATATTATCATGCTTTAATTCTTCGCCAATAATTGCCCCACATACCTTTCCATTAGCAACTATAAAACGCTGGAGTGAATAACCGACTATAATCTCATCATAATTATGCGTTTTCACATCTGATACATTATCATATATTATAAATTGTTCATCTAACGGAACTTTTCCATACCCATCTATCTCTACATATTCATTAGTTACAGAGAGGACTTTTCCTTTGATAATATCCTTTTTGACAGATATATTCTTCACCTTTCCCTTACTCAGATGAATGTCAGCAAGCGTATTATCTATGTCATCATTAACCCTGCCTATCTTAAGCTTTTTCTCAACTCCATAGAAATTCACATATAACATTCCGTTATTGTCATATTTAAGCCACACATTACTGTAATCAACCTCGTCAGATATTTTTCTTTCAATACACAATAAACGGTTATCCCTTACTATTGCCAATACCTGCCTGTCTATATAAGGTGTTGCAATTATTCCGTCAAATATATACTTTCCCTTAGTTGTATACATTTCCCACTCACTAACATTAAGCTCCGCAGGTGTTCCAGCAATTCCAAGTTCAACTCTCTCAACCTCCTGCCCGCTACTGCAATACGGCAGAAGCAATATGTAATAATCTATAAATTCCTGCTTAGTCACAACTCTGTTATTATTGTTTAACTGGCTAAGTGATTGTATTCCAATGCTCTCAAATGTTGTATCACCTGCATTAAGTTTCTTTGAAAGTATGTATACATCTTTCATCATAATATAATCATCAGCCTCTTCACACTGCATATATCCATTAATATTGACATATTCAATATATGGCTTGTACCACACTTCTCCTGTTTCAAATGCCTGCGTATCATCTACATTGGCATAAGCAATCATCTTTGCCGCCTGTGCATAAGTTATGTATTCGTCATTATTGGATTTATTAATAAATGTTTCCAGCACAACAACACCTATTGCCAGTACCAGCACTAATAATCCATATATAAATATTGTCCGTTTTCTGATTATTACGGTCTTTACCATATCAACCTAACCTCTCAAATATATTATGCCTGTACAGCATCAATTATATATATTCTTGAAAGTCACTGATTATTACTACATAAAGAAGAATGTGCAAAGCACATTCCTGTACTGAATGCGGTCATCTGTGGCAGACTACATCTTCGTGTAAGTGTGAATCTTCGCTAAGGGCTTTTTATTTAACAGGAAATTCTGATGGAATTTCCTGTTAAATAAAAAAACTATGAAAACAAGATTGTCTTCATAGTAACTTAACACAATTATCCCAAAGCGCCGTTCCCCACGTTTTCGACTCCTAGCAATGCTAGGTGGGTTACCGCATCCATACCGCTGCCATCCACTCAGAGGAGGCCCGACATTAGAATGGAGATATAGGAATCCCGTCGATGAAATGTAGGATCAAAATAAGTGAGGTTCTCGCACGCCCCAGGAATTATTAAATTGTTCTTCTTATTAACTATAATTATTCTACTACATAAATCTCTTAGATACAATATAATATATGTAATTTTAATTAAAAAATTCTAATATTTATTACCTATCTTAATTAATTACTTTTATAATATACTGCTTATCATAATTAATTATTTACCATTTTATCATATGTATAATTACATTACTTAATTACCATTTTACTTATCATTATCTTTATTAGTCTTGGCATCGCTTATGTCTTCAATTGCCTCTGCAGATAATGATACAGCTTCCCTTACAATATCCTCAGATACACCCATACGCTCTGCGACTTCCTTAACTGACGGCTTTCTTCCAAGTTCTTCTTTTAATCTTACTGCCCAGTCATTGACATAATTAACTTTATTAAGAACCTTTCCAGATATCTTATTGCTGTCCATCTGTTCATCAATCAGCATACGCATACTTTCTTCTGCCTGATACTTAACTTCATTGTCAATCTCATTAAGCACCTGAATTAAATCTTCTGTAGTTCCCTCTTTTATCTTATCTTTCCATTCGTAATTATTAAGCCACTGCCTCTGTCCTATATAAGCCATCATTGAAAGATTACTCTCCTGAACAAGGTCTGCCGCAAGCACTCCCCTGCACCTGAAAGGTTCAACCCAGCCTACAATTTTTCCAAGATATGACTCAGACAAAAGCTTTAAAGACTCTTTATCATTATCTTCAACGATATTAATTAAAAGGTAAGCTCTTGTAGTATCTGATACTGGCTGTATCTGTTCAAGCTCCTTCTGGTATCTTTCAAGATATATATCATCTTCGGAATAGTCCATATTATCTGCTATCATCTGAGCCGCCATAACAGCTTCTTTTTCTGGCAGATTATTAACCTCTTCCTCTGTAACATTTATCTTTTTAATAATTCCGTCGTCTGTTTCAGTATATGAAGTATCTTCCTGTGCTATTCCATTATCATCATTATTTACAGCATCATTTTTAGTACTTTCAAGCATATGGAGGAATTCATTGTCTGCTCCATCTACTCCATTTATTGTAATATTATTAGCCATAAGATAACCCATTATCATTGAGTATCTGTTATCATCTAATTCAAGTCCGTTAAAATAACTCTTAACATCGTCCTTGGTAACTATATTTCCATTAACCTTTGCGTATTCTTTAAGTCCGTCTAAAGCTTCCATAAATGTTGCTTTAGCATCTTTATTATTAACTGCCATAACACATTCTCCTTTTCCACTAAGGGATTTTAACATATATCTGCTATTTTATCAATTTGACAAATATTATATATTTCAGTATATTTAATATATCCGTAATAATCGGAATAATATCAGGAAAGATGAGGTTTTTAATAATGAGAATCGCTTTAATTAACGAAAACAGTCAGGCTGCAAAGAATGATTTAATTTACTCTAATCTTAAGAAAGTAGCTGAAAGCAAGGGACATACAGTAGACAACTATGGTATGTATTCTGCTGATGACAAAGCTCAGCTTACATATGTACAGAATGGTATATTAGCTGCTATCCTTCTTAACTCAGGTGCTTGTGATTTTGTAGTAACAGGCTGTGGTACTGGTGAAGGTGCTATGCTTGCACTTAACTCATTCCCTAATGTTCTTTGTGGACACGTTGTTGACCCTTCAGATGCATATATGTTTATGCAGATTAACGATGGTAATGCAATCGCTCTTCCATTCGCTAAGGGATTTGGCTGGGGTGCTGAATTAAACCTTACATACATTTTTGAAAAGTTATTTGAAGGCGAACCAGGTGGTGGTTATCCTAAGGAAAGAGTTGTTCCAGAACAGAGAAATAAGAAGATTCTTGATGAAGTAAGAAAGGTTACTCTTAATCAGGATTTAATCAGTGTTCTTAAGAACCTTGACCAGGATCTTGTTAAGGGTGCTGTAGCTGGAGAAAAGTTCCAGGAACTCTTCTTTGCTAACTGCAAGGACGAAAAGATTGCTGAATACGTTAAGACTTTACTTGCTTAATTTAATAAGCTCTACAGGATTATTATCAATCAATTTAATTTATTAATACGGATATTGATGTGTACATCAGCACATCTTTATCGCTAATAAAAAGCAGCTTTCCTATCTGTAGAAAAGCTGCTTTTTATTAGTTGTCTGTATATATAACAAATTATGCTGTTACCCCGCTTACTACCTTATCATTAGATAATAACCCTGCTTTAACAAGTGCATATCGCACCGCCTTTCCGAGAAATGTAGCTGCTACTATCTTAATAAGATCAAATACAATAAATGGATACACACATACCTTAAGTGCGTAACCCACTGTACAATGCTGTACATAGGCAAACCATGCTGTTCCTAATGCGTAATCAACCATTGTTCCAACTATCCACGCAATTATAACAAGAACCATATTACGATTAGTCTTCTCAATTACATATCCACCTATAAGTGCCATCAACACAAATCCAACAATATATCCACCTGTTGGTCCTGCAATCTTAGCTGGACCTCCTACATATCCTGAAAATACAGGAAGACCAACAACTCCTAATAACACATATAAACAATAACTGCATGTTCCTGCTTTAAGGCCAATCACATATACTGTAAAATATACCACAAGATTAGTAAGTGATATTGGAATAGGCCCTATAGGTATTGATAATGGTGCTAATATGCATGTAACTGCCGCCATAAGTGCCATAAAACATAACTGATAAACTGTAAACTTCTTCTCTTTCACTTGTCTTTACCTTCCTCATAAAAGATTTAAGGTTGATTGTTAACCTCAATTCCAGTTTAGTTTACAATTGTTTTTATGTATTGTCAAGCTTTATTGTTCTGAATATATATACTGAATCATTCCCGGTCCTAACGCCTCTGTCGGTCTTGCAATAAAATTATGCTTTTCATAGAATATCTCACGTCCCTTGGCACACATAAGACATAACATCATTCTTGAGTCCTCCATTGTTATAGACTTAACATACGCTATAATATGTTCTATAAGTTCACTTCCGATATGCTTCCCCTGATATTCCGGTATCACTATCAAATCCTGAATATAGCTTATAACTGCCTTATCTCCAACAACCCTTCCCATTCCTATAGGCTTGTCATCATCAAATACAGTAAACACTTTCACGCTGTTATTAAGTGCTTCCTGTGCCTGAGCTTTTGTAAGTTTTATCCAGCCCACTTTATCACGCAGTCCCAAATATATATTTACATCTTTTACATCTTCAACTATTCTAATCATTTTACACTTATCCTTTAATACACCTTTTTATTTTATCAATCAGTATACAATTTTTTTATATTTATGTCTATAAAAGCATTTTAACTTAAGAAAAAAATGATATAATAGCACATAGGTTTTGCATTTACTATATTTCATCAGATGTAAACCTAATAAAATTTATGGAGGCTTATATGATTACTGTTTCAAAAGATAATACAGGTGACTATACATCTATTCAGGAAGCTGTTGATGCTATAAGCAGCTCAACAGTATCAGAGACAATTTTTATTAAAAATGGTACTTATAACGAGCGTGTTGAGATTACACACAATAATATAACTCTTATTGGTGAGTCTATGGATAACGTAATTATAACCAAAGACTATTACGCATTAATGACTATGCCTGATAACACCAAACGTGGTACCTTCAGGTCTTATACTTTCTTTGTACACGCCAATAACTTCCACGCCTATAATATTACCTTCGTGAATTCATCAGGCTTTGGTACTGAGGTTGGACAAGCTATCGCTGTATATGCGGAAGGGGATAATATTACTTTCAAAAACTGCAAACTACTTGGTCATCAGGACACTCTCTTTACCGGTCCTCTCCCTCTTAAAGAAAAACAGCCGGGCGGATTTACAGGTCCTACAGAATTCGCACCAAGAATTCTGTCAAGACAATTATATGAAGACTGCTTTATAAGCGGTGAGATTGATTTCATCTTCGGAAGTGCTACTGCATATTTTAAGAATTGTACATTATATGCCTTAAACCGCAATAAGGAAATCAACAGTTATTATACCGCACCTTCTACATATGAAGGCCAGAAATATGGCTATGTATTTGAAAATTGCAATTTCACTGGCAACTGTCCAGATGGAACATGTTATTTAAGCAGACCTTGGAGAATACACGCAAAGACCGTATTAATAAACTGTAAATATTCCTCTCAGATTGCTGGCTCAGGTTTTCATGACTGGAATAAGCCTGAAGCACACGAAACAACATTTTACGCTGAATACAACGGATATGGTGAGGGCTACAAGCCTAATGAAAGAGCTTCATTTGCACATATCCTGACAGCAGATGAAGCTGCTATGTATACTAAAGAAAATGTATTAGGAAAAGATTTCAGATAAAATGAAAAAAGTATCGGACAGGATCTGCCTCTCCGATACTTTTTATATTACTGTAAATTAATTGTTTCTACCTGCTGTGTTCCAGATAACACTTCAAGCTTCATACCAGAAGCTCCGGCATCTGTTGTTGAAACCTGAAATACTGCTGCCGCTGTATATTCCTCTCCTGCATTGATTGTAACCTTATCAAGATTACATATATCATTCTTTAACATTGACTTATACTGTGTGTAAGTGCCACTTCCTGCACTAAGCTTCATTGTGACATTAGCTGACTTAGTTGTTGCATTATATACCGCTGAACCTGTATTCTTAATTGTAAACTCAACTGCTACTACCTTACAGCCGCTATCTGCCGGAACACATACAGCATATGCATCTGTTGGATATCTGTTACCTACCGATACCTTCTTATAGCTAACAGTAACACCACTAAGACCTAAGGCTTCAGTAATGCTTGCCGCCTTAATACCTGCCTGAGTTGTTCCTGTTGTACTTGTCGTACCTGTCTGTCCCACGGCTGTTGTTGTCTGCTTGTTAGCTGCTGTTGTACCAGTAGTATTATTCTTTCCAGTAGTTGTTGTACTCTGTCCTGACTTATTAAATGTTGGATTACTAAGCTTAGAATACTTCCATTCATTAGCATAGGAATGTCTAAGCAGAGTACCTGCTATGTATTCAGCTACAATATCATTCTGTTCATTGTCCATTGTTACATCATCAGCACAACCTGCCAGCGCAAATACACATACTGCTGACAAGACAGCTATAGCTATCTTCTTCATATAATCTCCATTCCTGCGTTCCTCTAATACGCACCACAATTCAATTCAACTATATGAATTCTATCATAATTTGCAATCAAGGTCAAACCAGAACTCAACTCCATCAGAAACATTTCTCACACCGCATTGCTTGCCCATAGATTCAACAATCGCCTTAACAATTGAAAGCCCTATTCCGTTACCGCCATACTCTCTTGTTCTGGCTTTATCTACCTTATAGAACTTCTCCCATATATGTTCAATATCCTCCTCGGGTATATTCTTTCCAGAATTGTATACAGTAACCCTTACATTATCTTTATCAATCTGTTCAACATTCACTTTAATGATGTTCTCATTACAGCAGTGATTAATTGCATTAGAGATATAATTAGTTATCACCTCTTCAACCTTATATTCATCTGCCCATACATAAAGAGGTTCTTCACTCATAAATGTCTGTATTGTTAGTTCCTTCTGTGAAGCCCTTAATTCATTAGCGGCGGCTACTGACTTTACAAGCTCATTAATATCGAATCTTTCCATAACGAGCTCATCTTCACCAAATTCAATCTGGTTAAGCGTAAGAAGTCTCTTCACCATATTATTCATCTTGTTGGCTTCATCTATAATAACATCACAGTAGAAATCCATACTCTCCGGATCATCTGTAATGCCTTCCTTAAGCCCCTCTGCATAGCCCTGAATAAGTGCTATAGGTGTTTTTAATTCGTGTGATACATTTGATAAGAAATCTGTTCTCATCTGCTCAAGCTTTTCCTTCTTATCAATATCTCTTTGGAGTTCAAGGTTGGCAGCCTTAAGCTGTGAAATATTCTCCTCAAGCTTATGGGACATATTATTCATACTATCTCCCAAAAGTCCTATCTCACCTTTATCATCGCCCTCATAATGTGCCTCAAAATCAAGGTTAGACATTCTCTCTGCTATATCAGAAAGCTGCTTTATAGGACGTGAGATATATGAGGATAACACAAATGCCGCAACAACACCTATAAGAAGTGTTCCTATACCAACATAAGTTATAAGCGTATTAGAAATGTGCACGTTATCTTTGACACTCTGTATAGGAGTCCTTATAAGAATAAAATCACCATTATCCAATGTTCCCCATAATTCGATATAGTCATCTAACAGACGACTGTCATATACTTCCTGAACTGTATATTTATCATTCTCAAGTATAATCTCCCTGACCTCGTTAGCTCCGTTGCCTGACATATCGATAATCTTTTCCGGAGGTGTCTTCTTATCACCATTGTTATCAGAATTACCACCAAATAATGCTGACTTATCACTATCTGACAAATCACCAAAATCATTTTTCATATTATTATCATCTGTGACACTTCCGCTGTTCTGGCCATTCCTGCTATCAGAAGAAGTACCATTATTATCAGTGCTTCCGTCTGTGTTAGATGAATCACTATTACTCTTAGATGGTATATTCTGGAAAATATCATTATTAAATATACTCTTTTTCAATCTTTCCAGAAGCATCTCATCTCCGTGAGTGCTTACATAAAAAGTCGTCCAGTCACTATTTACTATAATCATAGATATGCCCTTAGAGGTCGATATCTGTTCAAGATTATTCCGTAAATCTGTTTCTGAAATACTATCATCTGAATATTGTATACACGCATCATTTACTGAACTATATGCGTTCAACATCTCCTGCTGTTTATCTTCCATATAGAACTTTTCTGAAAATATTATATTAAATACAAGAAGAAGAACTATAAGAACACATATCATTCCACCAATCAGCAGCGTTATTTTAAATTTAATCGAATGTTTATTCATCTTGGTATTCCTCAACTAATACTAAGTTAAATTTCAAACTTGTATCCCATTCCCCATATAGTCTTAATATAATCACCCTTATCTCCCAGCTTCTTTCTAAGCTTCTTAACGTGGGTATCTATTGTTCTAGCATCTCCAAAATAGTCATAATTCCATACGTTATTTAGTATCTTCTCCCTTGATAATGCAAGACCTTTATTATCAACAAAATATGTAAGCAGTTCAAATTCCTTAAAGCTTAAATCAATCTCCTGTCCGTCGATCTTAACAATATGTGCGGCTTTATCAATAATAATTCCACCTACATCTGTCACCTCACTGCTATCAATGCTGTAACTTCTTCTAATAAGCGCATCAACTCTTGCTGTAAGAATCTTAGGACTGAAAGGCTTTGCTATATATTCATCTGCACCACATTCAAATCCATTTAATTCGCTTGATTCATCGCTCTTAGCTGTAAGCATAATAATAGGCACTTTAGAATTCTTTCTAATCTCCCTGCATACATCCCAGCCATTCATCTTAGGCATCATAACATCAAGAATAACAAGTGATATATCCTTATCCGCATAAAATCTGTCAAGTGCTTCCTCTCCGTCACCAGCTTCAATAACTATATATCCTTTTCTTGTAAGGAAATCACTTACAAGCTTACGCATTCTGCTTTCATCATCAACCATTAATACTTTAATATTATCCATTGTATACTCCAATCCGTGTTAATAATTACTTTAAATATGTCTATATAACTTCTATAATATTATATAAAGCAAAAGCTAAAGCACATTTTGCCACTCTTTATTGTATATTAAATAATAATTATGTTAAAAATGTGTCCTTAATGTTAAGAAAATGTGTTTACTGCTTTTTAATTACCTCTTTTTATTGTTAAGTTCCTGCTCCCTTGCCTTTAAAGACTCCTCTTCCGACTGCAATTCCTGCTGCCACTGGGCATACCTGTTCTGGATTGTGACCTCATAATTTAATATATTAGGGTTAGAACTTGTCTTTAATATTACAAACATCGCAATAATTACTATAACAAGAATAATATTTAATACCATAGCCCTTATGAAATTATTCCTGTATTTTGCTACCTGAATAGACAGATTTCTTAGTTCACTCTTAAATTCTATCTGTTCCTTTCGTTTGTCGAGTGCTTCCTGTGTATCCGCATTTATCGGGATAGGCTGGATTTTGTCATTAGGTATCTCACTGCTCTTGTATAAAAATGTCTGTAACTGCTTAAGGTAATTCATTCCTATCTGTGTCGAGAATAATTTACGTTCTATTATTTTATTATAAAGATTATATACCTGCTTAGGATCTTTCGTATTAGTCTTTGCCGACACATATTTAATAGCATTAAGTTCATCTTTGGCTAACTGGGCATCTTCTTTAGTATTAAACTCATACCCGCCAACCATATGCTTCTTGACTTCCTTGTCCATATGCAGACCTCCTATTCAACAGTAATATCATCTTCTTCTATCTTTATCACTTTCTTTAATTCGCTGTAATCGGTTTCTATCTGAAATCCTATCTTTCCAGCACTGAAAAATATTGTATCTTCAATATCAAGTACACTCTTATCTATAACTGTCCTGAAGAACTTCTTCATACCAACCGGTGAACAGCCACCGTGAATATAACCTGTAAGCGGAAGCAGTTCCTTTGACTTTATCATCTCAATATTCTTCTCACCTACACATTTGGCAGCTTTCTTAAGGTCGAGTTCTTCTGCTACAGGAACCATAAACACGTAATGATTGCCGCTCTTGCCTATTGTAACAAGTGTCTTAAATGCTCTCTTAGGGTCTTGTCCAAGTGCCGCCGCAACTTCCACACCGCTTACTGCACCTGACTCCTTATATTCGTGTACTTTATATTTAATCTTCTTCTGGTCAAGACTTCTCATAACATTAGTCTTATCTGCGGACATAATATATTCCTCCAATTCTATAATAATTGCCTTTAGTCAAAGTATTTAAACTCCTCGCAGGAATTGTAAATTGCTTTGCATTAATAATAAAATAATCAGCACACAAATGCAATCAATTCAACTATTAAATCTTATCACTACATATAAAAATCTACTGCTGTGCACATTCCATTATAATCTTCTCACACATATCATACCCTAGCTGTGAACTATTTAATGTCAATGTGTAATTTCGTGCCATTCCCCACTTCTGGTCTGTATAATAACGATAGTTAGTCATACGTCTTTTATCAATATCTGCTGTCATCGCTACAGCCTCAGTTTCTGTGACATTATATAATCTGCATATTCTCTTTACTTTTTCAGGCATATCTGCGTGTATAAAAATATTAATAACATCCGTCCTGTCTTTTAATATATAATCAGCATTTCTTCCTATAATTACACAGCTATCATTTTCTGCTATTTCAAGAATTACTTTTCTCTGAGCCTCATACACCATATCTTCTACTGATTTTCCTGTTGTATCACGTCCTGTAAGTGCATATGCAAACAACCCTTTTTTAGGTGATAGTTCTGCATTCTGACTGATATACTCTTTTGAAAATCCCAACTTTTCTGCTATCTGGCTGATTATATCTTTATCATAATATTTCATTCCCAGCTTCTTAGCGACTTCTTCTCCGATAAATCGTCCACCGCTTCCAAACTCCCTGCTGATTGTAATAATTTTATTTGCCATATGTAAGCCTCCTCATTCAATTAAAATTTTTCTTATTTCAGATTTGTCACAGACTAATCCATTTTATGAATTTATTCACTTAACTTCTCTACTTTATTTTTTCTGATTTTCTTTAAAAATACATATCCAGCCAGACAAGCGATAATCTCTGTTATTGGAAATGCCCACCAGATAAGCGATACACCAGCCTGTCCATTTCTTACAAAAGCAGAAAATATTCCCGCCAATGGCAATATTATAATAAGCTGTCTAAGAAGCGATATAACCAGTGACTCTATTCCACCATTTAATGCCTGATAAATTCCCTGATACGCAACATTTATTCCTGCAAATATAAAACTTATTGAAATAATTCTCATTGCTCCTATGAAATATTCTCTTGACTGCCCTGCATTAAATAAAGCTGCAAATGTACCCGAAAAAATCTCTGTAATCACTACCCCTGCAATCATAAGAACGATTGTATATATAAGACCATATTTTATTCCAGCTTCTATTCTCTTTTTACTGCCCATTCCATAAGCAAATGATATTATTGGTGTAATTGCATCTCTTAAACCGAATGCCAAGAACAATACGAACTGTTGTACTTTATAAAACAATCCATATGCCGTCTGTGCAGAAGGACTGAACTTCAAAATCAAATTCATAACATAAACCATAATAGACATAAGTGCCTGTGCTATAATTGCCGGAAATCCTATTGCATAAATTTCTTTTATAATTCTTGCATCTGGTTTCATATATTTAATACTATGCTCAAATTCCTTATTTAATTTCAAATGAAAAATTAATAATAACCCTGCTGACACAACCTGACCAATAACAGTTGCATATGCAGCACCTTTTACTCCCATCTGTGGAACAGGTCCTATACCATATATCATAATTGGGTCCAGAACAATATTTACAACTGCCCCAACTACCTGTCCTATTGTGGAATAAAGTGAACGTCCTGTTGCCTGCAATAATTTCTCAAACAACGAAAAGAATATAATTCCAAAGGAAATAACACAACATATTCTAAGATAGCTTACTCCCATCAAAATAACTTCTGTATCAACAGTCTGTGAAGAAATATATGCTTTCACCCCAAAAACACCAAATAATAAACATACCGCATAAATAATTACTCCAAGAAACAGACTGTTTCCTGCAATCTTGGCAGCTTTCTTGTTATTACCTTGTCCAAGCGTTCTTGCAAGAAGTGCATTTGTTCCTACACCTGTTCCAATTCCTATTGCTACCATAAGCATCTGAACAGGAAATACTAATGTCAAGGCATTAAGTGCCGCTTCACTTCCCACTTTCATATTTCCAACAAATGCGCTATCGACAATATTATAGACTGCCTGTAATGCCATTGATAAAATCATTGGTATACCCATCTGTACCATAAGCCTATTTACTGGCATTTCTCTCATTCTGTTACTTTCTGCCATCAAAATCCTCCTTTTTCTGCATAAAAAAAGTGTGTATTTATCCCGTAAGCTGGACTTACGCTGATAAGCTACACACTTTTTAATGACAATTATATAATTATTAAAATGCGTATAATTACGCACAAAAAAAGAGCAGCAAAACTGGATTTACGCTAGTCTGCTACTCGTTTGTTAGATATTATATTTCTTATTTTTTAAAAAGTCAAATAAAAATTGCTCTGATTTTTATAAGAAATTTTTATAATGACATATTCTTTTGTTAATATAAAAATCGAAAAGTTGCTAAGTGGACCTGAGGGGAGTCGAACCCCTGTCCAAAAGCCCATCCGCTGTTCTTCTACTATCATAGTCAGTTATTTGACATTCCCTTATGCATACGGGAACTAACACCCTTATGCACTTAGTAGCTTCATAATACGTCCATAACCGCAAAGCTTAAGCTATGTCGTTTCTCACATATTCGAAGCCTGGATCCTAAAGTGTGAGTGCTCTAGGTCAGACTGCTGCAACTTAGGCAGCGTATGCTAAATTATCTTCAGCGTTTATATTTAAGTTTGCCATTTAACGCATTGCATACGGATAGCTTCACCAGTTTCAAAACCCCTGTCGAAACCTTTACAAGCCCATATATTAAATTATAGTCTTTAACGACCATATAATATATAACATTATATACCACTTAAAGTCAATATATTCTTATAAATAAAAAATTAATTTTTTTATAAATTATGATAAGATGAGCACAAAAGTGCTCACCTTAAAAGTTTTGCCTTTACCAGCCGAACACCCTCATCATTGCAATCTAACCATTCAAAACCTACCCCAGATTTCTAATCTTAAAGTCCTTAGCTGCCTCCCGCTGCTGGTCTTTCTTCGCTATTGAATCTCTCTTATCGTAATTCTTCTTACCTTTTGCAAGACCTATCTGCATTTTAACCTTGCCATATTTCAGATAAACCTGCAATGGCACAAGCGTATAGCCCTTGGTAGAAAGCTGTCCGGCAAGCTTATTAATCTCGCTTTTATGAAGAAGCAGTTTCTTAGGTCTTAATGGGTCTTTATTGAAAATATTACCTTTTTCATAAGGTGTGATATTCATATTAATGGCAAATACTTCCCCATTAATTATCTGTATATACGACTCTTTGATAGAACATTTTCCCTGTCTTATTGACTTAACCTCAGTTCCACAAAGTTCAAGCCCTGCTTCAAGCTTATCTTCTATAAAGTAATCAAAATACGCTTTCTTGTTGTTGGCAATTAATCTGTTGCCGCTCGCACTGTCTTTGCCCATACATATCCTCCATTATCTAATTACTTAATTGCTTACTATTCTTCATAATCCTGTGCAAACATAAAATCTATCGTTCTTGATATTGCATTAGTATCAACAACAACAACCCTGACTTTCTGTCCAAGCTTATATGTCTGATGAGTTGTTTCATTAAACATCTCGTAATGATTTTCATCAAATACATAGTAACCACGCATATTATTGACAGAAACCATTCCTTCTATTGTATTAGGAAGTTCAACATATATGCCCCAATTCGTTACTCCTGATATTACACCATCAAAATACTCTCCGATATGTGCACTCATATACTGAACCATTTTCAGCTTATCAGTATCTCTTTCTGCCTCATCTGCACGGCGTTCAGTTGCACTCGCCTGTTCTGCAACATCTGGAAGGATTTTATCATAATGAAGCTTTCGCTTCTCACTCATTCCTCCATGAAGACATTCTTTAATTATTCTATGAATTTGCAAATCCGGATATCTTCTTATTGGCGAAGTAAAATGGCAGTAATATTTTGCCGCAAGTCCGAAATGTCCAATACATTCCGCTGTATACTTAGCCTTCTTCATAGACCTTAATGTAAGTCTGCTTATAAGATTTTCCTCGTCACTTCCCGCTATTTTTTCAAGAAGCTTCTGTAATTCTTTAGGATGAATTTCATCAGTTATATGCATTGAATATCCAAAATTATTAATAAATGTAGATAATTTTAATATCTTTTCCGGGTCAGGATTTTCGTGTGTTCTATAAAGAAATGGTACTTCCTGCCAGAAATAATCTTCTGCTACTGTCTCATTAGCAGCAAGCATAAAATCTTCTATAAGCTTAGTTGCTACATTTCTGTCATATGGCTTAATATCTACAGGCCGTCCATCTTTATCAAGAATAATCTTAGATTCAGGAAAGTCAAAATCTATTGAACCTCTCTTAAATCTTTTCTTTCTTAATATATCAGCACATTCCTGCATAAGCTTAAACATATCTACAAGCTCACTGTACTTTGCACATTCTTCTTTATCATTATCTTCAAGTATCTTTTTAACAGATGTATAAGTCATTCTTCTATTTACATTGATAACTGACTCGCATATCTTATGGCCTATTATGTTACCTTTCATATCTATATCCATAAGACAGCTTAATGCCAGTCTGTCACATCCTTCATTCAACGAACATATTCCATTGGAAAGCTGGTGCGGTATCATCGGAATAACCCTGTCAACCAGATACACGCTTGTTCCTCTCTTAAGAGCTTCCTTATCAAGTGGACTGTCCTCTTTAACATAATGGCTTACATCAGCAATATGCACACCAAGATGATATATATCATTTTCTTTAGTTAATGATACTGCATCATCTAAATCCTTAGAATCCTCGCCGTCTATTGTCACCATAACAACATCTCGCAGATCCGTCCTGCCTGCTATATCATTGCCATCAACCTCATCTGGTATGCCCTTTAATTCCTTCTTAACACTATCTGGAAATTCTTCTGGCAGGTCATAGGCTTTTACTATTGATAAAATGTCTGTTCCCGGATCATCCATATGTCCGATTACTTCAATTATCTTACCCTCAGGATTCTTTCTTGCACTGCCATAGCTGCTTATCTTAACTACTACTTTACTGCCTGTAACCGCTCCTATTTCGTGTTCCTTAGATACGAATATATCACAGCCAATCTTCTGGTTATCAGGCACAACAAATCCAAAATTCTTATTCTTCTGATATGTTCCAACCAAAGTCTTAACTTCGTGGTCTAATATCTCTATTATCTTACCTTCACGTCTTCTATCACCATTCTTCTGTGCTGTAATTACAACTTTAACTTTGTCGTGATAAAAAGCATCCTTAGTATCACTTGCTTTGACAAATATATCATCATCCTGCCCATCTACAACAACAAAACCAAATCCCCTGCTTGTACTCTCAAATGTTCCTACAAGTGCAACATTATCAGGCTTCATATATTTCCCCTTCTTGCTTACACCTATAGTTCCGTCTGCAACTAAAGAATCAAGAACCTCCTGAAGTTCGTGTCTTAATTCTTTAGGAATACCAAGAAGAATTGCTATCTCCTTTGTCTTCATAGGAACATATAATTCATTATTGAGTATCAGATCAGCAAGTTTTTTCCTTCTTTCCTTGAAAACACTACTTTTCATAGTTTCCTCCATTCCATTACTATAATTCAATATCAATCTGCAATATAATATATATTTAATATTTATTACACAAAAACGCCCTTAAGATACTATATCTTAAGAGCGTTAATGTTATCAATTAGAAATTAATATTTAAAATAATAGATATTACAACGAATAATACAGCAAGAACTTTAGTAATAGTTACAAGCTTACCTTCCATTGAACGACCTTTGTTCTTACCCCAGTAAGTATCAGCAGCACCACTAATAGCACCTGATAAACCATTCTGTTTACTTTCCTGCATAAGAACTACTATTGTTAAAAATATACATACTAATATAAATATACCCATTAAGACTATTCTTAATGTATCAGCCCATGACATACCAAACATATATCAAACCTCCTATTGCAATAATCACAATGAATTGATTATAACAAATAAATATTAAATGTGCAACTAATATCTATAACTAATTGTCCATCTGTGCACTATATAATCCTATCTATGAATTATTTCTTAATAAGAAGTGATTCTCCTGTCATCTCTGCCGGCTTCTCCATTCCCATAATCTCAATAAGAGTTGGAGCTATATCACAAAGTCTTCCACCTTCTCTAAGTGTATATGCTTCATCATAATTGACAAGAATAAATGGAACTGGATTAGTTGTATGTGCTGTATGTGGTGCACCTGTTTCATAATCTATCATCTTCTCTGCGTTACCATGGTCAGCACATATGAATAATACTCCGTCAACATCCTTAACAGCCTGTACAGCCTTTCCAACAAGCTCATCTACCTTTTCTACAGCCTTAACTGCTGCCGGAATAACACCTGTGTGACCAACCATATCAGGGTTCGCGAAGTTGATTACGATAACATCATACTTATCTGACTTAATTGCTTCAACTAAATCCATACCAACCTCTGGAGCACTCATCTCTGGCTTAAGGTCATATGTTGGAACATCCTTAGGTGAGTTAACAAGAAGTCTGAACTCATCTACATTAGGATCTTCAACACCACCATTAAAGAAAAATGTTACATGTGCATACTTCTCTGTCTCAGCAAGACGAAGCTGCTTCTTGCCATTATTAGCAAGGAATTCGCCAAATGTATTCTTGATTTCTTCTTTCTTGAATGCAACTAACTTGTTAGGGATTGATTCATCATAATCCTTGAAGCATACAAATGTAGTTGGAATATATTCTCTTTCAAAACCTGTGAACTTATCATCACAGAAAGCTCTTGTCATCTCTCTTGCTCTATCTGGACGGAAGTTAAAGAATATTACTGAATCGTCAGGCTTAACAACTGAAAGTGGCTTGCCATTCTCTGTTATTACTGTAGGAACAACGAATTCATCTGTAACATCTGCCGCATAAGACTCTTCAAGTGCCTTAACTGCATTATCTGCTGACTTTCCTTCACCTGTTGTAAGTGAAAGATATGCTTCCTTTACTCTGTCCCAGTTATTATCTCTATCCATAGCATAGTATCTTCCCGCTAAAGAAGCTACTTTACCAACACCAATCTCTGCCATCTTGTCTTCAAGCCTGGCTACAAAATCTTTAGCTGAAGCTGGAGGTGTATCACGTCCATCAAGGAAAGCGTGTACATATACATTAGAAACTCCATTCTTCTTAGCCATCTCAAGTAAACCATATATATGTGAAATGTGGCTATGAACACCACCATCTGATAAAAGTCCGAAAAGATGTAAATCGGAATTATTCTTCTTGCAATTCTCCATAGCAGCAAGAAGTTCTTCATTCTTATAGAACTCTCCGTCTTCTATAGCCTTTGTTATTCTTGTAAGATCCTGATATATAATCCTGCCAGCACCAATATTCATATGTCCAACTTCTGAATTACCCATCTGACCATCTGGAAGACCTACATAAAGTCCAGATGCGTTACCCTTAACAAATGGATATTCTTTCATTAACTTATCCATAACAGGAGTATTAGCCATAGCTATTGCATTACCCTCTGTTCTATCACTTAAACCATAACCATCAAGTACCATTAATACAACTGGTTTCTTACTCATATTATTTTCCTCTTTTCTAAGATAGCAATATCTTTAATATTCTCTCTAATTATTCCTGTTGTATGATAGCATACTTATTACTAATTTGCAATTTAGAATAATTATAATTATATTAAAAAGCAATAAGCCATACCTGGAATTACTTCCGTATATGGCTTACTATGTATCTTATTATATATTGTAATTAACAATTTCACAAAAATCCGGCTTAAGACTTGCACCGCCTACAAGACCGCCATCTATATCAGGCTGCCTGAATAATTCTGCAGCATTACCAGCATTAACAGAACCTCCATAAAGAATTCTTATTGAAGAAGCTGCTTCTTCTCCATATAACTTCCTTATATCTAATCTTATAGCCTCACATACTTCCTGAGCCTGAGCTGATGTAGCAACCCTGCCTGTTCCAATAGCCCATATAGGTTCATATGCAATAACACACTTCATAGCATCTTTAGCTGACACCTGTAAAAATGCTGCGTCAATCTGCTTATTAATGAAATCCAATGTTATGCCTTCTTCTCTCTGCTGGATAGTCTCACCACAGCATATAATAGGTGTCAATCCATATTCAATTGCTTTTCTTACTTTGCGGTTGATGCACTCATCATCTTCACCAAAATATTGTCTTCTTTCTGAATGTCCAACTATAACATAATCAACACCAGCCTCTTTTAACATTCCTGGTGAAATCTCACCCGTATATGCACCTTTTTCTTCATAGTGCATATTCTCGGCACCAACCTTAATATCTGTTCCTTTGACTGCGTCTACAACTGGTATAATGTCTATTGATGGAACACAAAACACTACATCAACATCACGATTAGAGAACTTATCACGAAGCTCACATACAAGCGATACTGCTTCCTTTGGTGTCATATTCATTTTCCAGTTTCCCGCAACTATCTTCTTCCTCATACTACAATCACGCCTCCATACAATATAACTGATCAGCTTATTCATCATTATTACCAGCTCAGTTATTTTAATAAAAAAATTATATCATACAAATTTATAAAAAGCCACTAATAATGCAAATATTTAAAATAAATACAATGTATGTACCTAAGTATTTTATATATACAACATATTGTATTAAGACAAGCTTAGTTTTATGATTATTTTCAAACAAAAGGAGCCGTATATATCAATATACAGCTCCTTTTGTGTATTGCCCGACTGAATTAACTGTCAATTAACCAATCAAAGCTATATGTTTATGTCAGTAAACACTCTATTTGTCATTAGCTGCTACTACACCTGGGAGTTCCTTACCTTCAAGGAATTCAAGTGAAGCACCGCCACCTGTTGAAATATGTGTCATCTTATCACCGAAACCAAGGTTATTAACTGCGGCTGCTGAATCACCACCACCGATAATTGTAGTAGCATCTGTAAGCTGAGCTAATTCTTCTGCAACAGCAATAGTTCCCTTTGCAAAGTTAGGGAATTCAAATACACCCATAGGTCCATTCCATACTACTGTCTTGGCATCCTTAAGAGCATCCTTGTAAAGCTCACAAGTCTTAGGTCCGATATCCATACCCATATCATCATCTTCCTGGCATCCAGCTTCAACTACATGGAAAGGAGTATCGTTCTTGAATTCCTTTGTTACTACTGTATCAACAGGAATAAGCATCTTAACACCCTTAGCTTCAGCCTTAGCCATCATTTCCTTAGCATAGTCAAGATAATCTTCTTCAACTAATGACTGTCCAACGTGACCACCATGAGCCTTCTGGAATGTGTATGACATACCGCCACCGATAATAAGTGTATCAACCTTATCAAGAAGGTTGTTAATAACAGAAATCTTTGAAGACACCTTTGAACCACCAAGAATAGCTACGAAAGGCCTTACTGGATTATTAACAGCATTTCCAAGGAAATCTATTTCTTTCTGCATAAGGTAACCAACTACTGCTGTATCAACATACTTTGTTACACCTACGTTAGAGCAGTGTGCTCTGTGTGCTGTACCGAAAGCATCATTAACAAATACATCAGCGATTGAAGCTAAATCCTTAGAGAATTCATCACCATTCTTTGTCTCTTCTGCTCTGAAACGTGTATTCTCAAGAAGAATAACATCTCCATTATTCATAGCTTCAACAGCAGCTCTTGCATTGTCACCAACTACTGTATCATCAGCAGCGAACTTAACTTCCTGTCCAAGAAGCTCTGAAAGTCTTTTAGCAACTGGTGCTAATGAAAATGCCTTATCAGCTCCCTTTGGCTTACCAAGATGTGAGCAAAGAATAACCTTTCCTCCATCAGCTATTAACTTCTTTATTGTTGGAAGTGCAGCAACAAGACGTGTTTCATCTGTAATCTTATCACCATCTAATGGTACATTAAAATCACATCTGCATAAAACTCTTTTGCCATTAACGTTGATATCATCAACTGACTTCTTATTAAGCATATCTATATCCTCCAAATTATCATTACTAGCTTATTGACAGTGACCTGTAAACAACCCAGGTATGCCTGTTCTGTCCCGCCATACAGCAGGACAGTCTTAACATACTTATCAAAATACCGGAGAATGAATTCTCATCTCCGGTATTATTACAAGTTAAATAAATTAACCCTTAATGGTCAATGTATATTATAATTACTTGCTTAATTCAGCGAAGTACTTAATTGTTCTAACCATCTGGCTTGTGTATGAGTTCTCGTTATCATACCAAGAAACTACCTGAACCTGGCATCCACCGTTTGGAAGTTCGTTAACCATTGTCTGTGTAGCATCGAATAATGAACCAAATCTCATTCCAACGATATCGCTAGATACGATAAGTTCTTCATTGTAACCAAAGCTTTCTGTAGCAGCAGCCTTCATAGCAGCATTAACTTCATCAACAGTAACCTTCTTAG
>ULPZ01012135.1_pt1 | contig 34348 bp, 30 predicted proteins | sample 1953991 | NCBI WGS metagenome assembly ULPZ01 (sample SAMEA4835642, study PRJEB28245) | human gut metagenome | biome: gut microbiome; material: fecal sample | place: Denmark | collected 2008
GACGGGCAGAAGGGTGCATACGAGGTATGGGAACGGGTACTTTGTGGCAGTGATTAACGGTTAGTGGTGAGCGGTAAGTGATACTAGGGTGTAGGGGGAGGACGATAAGTCTCTATTTTCCTACGTTTGGGCAAGTCTGGCTCTTGGTAGACGATGTTTTCTGCCTGTAGTTCATGTTTTATTCGGGCTGTAGGGGGGGCTGCGTTTTATATTTCTTGCGGTGAGTATGCACAAAAAAAAGACGGCTGCATACTCCCCGACGGGGGAGATATGCGACCGTCTTTGGTCTTTATTGGCATGGAAAATGATTTCAGTTCCTGAATACAAGTCCGTCGGTGGTGGCGTTGACATCCACGGTGATGGGACGGCTGCGGTCGACCTCCTGCGCCAGCAACTTCTTGGAGAGGTCGTTGAGCAGGTAGTGCTGGATGGCACGCTTGACAGGACGGGCACCGAACTCGGGGTCGAAGCCGGCCTGTGCCAGGAAGCTGACGGCGGCGTCGGTGAGTCTGAGCTGCACTCCGTTTTGTTCAAGCATGTGGCGCACGCCGTTTATCTGGAGCGTGACAATCTGCTTGATTTCGGGCTCGGTGAGCGGCAGGAACATGATGGTTTCGTCGATACGGTTGAGGAACTCGGGCCGTATGGTCTTCTTCAGCATGTTCATCACTTCGCGCTTGGTCTCTTCCACTATCTGGTCTTTGTTGCTACTGTTCATCTTCTCCATCTGGCTCTGTATGTACGAGCTGCCCATGTTGGAGGTCATGATGATGATGGTGTTCTTGAAGTTGACCGTCCGTCCCTTGTTGTCGGTCAGTCGTCCGTCGTCGAGCACCTGTAGCAGGATGTTGAACACGTCGGGGTGGGCCTTCTCGATTTCGTCGAACAGCACTACGGAGTAGGGCTTGCGCCTTACGGCCTCGGTCAGCTGTCCGCCTTCGTCGTAGCCCACGTATCCGGGAGGCGCTCCTACCAGACGCGATACGCTATGCTTCTCCTGGTATTCGCTCATGTCGATACGGGTCATCATGGTCTCGTCGTCGAAGAGGAACTCGGCCAGTGCCTTTGCCAGCTCGGTCTTGCCCACGCCGGTGGTACCCAGGAAGAGGAACGAGCCGATGGGTCGTTTGGGGTCTTGCAGGCCGGCACGGCTACGGCGCACGGCGTCGGACACGGCCGTGATGGCTTCGTCCTGGCCGATGACACGCTTGTGGAGCTCTTCCTCCAGATGGAGCAGTTTCTCCTTCTCGCTTTGCAGCATCTTGCTGACGGGTATGCCCGTCCAGCGCGATACGACGTCGGCTATGTCTTCAGCGTCTACTTCCTCTTTTATCATGGCGTTGTCGCCCTGCATCTGGTGCAGCTTCTGCTGGGTTTCCTCGATTTCCTTGTTCAGCGCCTGGAGCTTGCCGTAGCGTATTTCGGCCACCCGTCCGTAGTCGCCTTCGCGTTCGGCCTTGTCGGCTTCGAACTTCAGGTTTTCGATTTCCACCTTGTTCTGCTGTATCTTGTTGACCAGCGTCTTCTCGCTCTGCCACTTGGCCTTGTAGGAGCTTTCCTGCTCTTTCAGCTCGGCCAGTTCCTTGCCTATCTGCTCCAGCTTGGGCTGGTCGTCCTCGCGCTTGATGGCTTCGCGCTCGATTTCGAGCTGCTTGATTTTACGCGAAATCTCGTCGAGCTCTTCGGGCACGGAGTCGACCTCCATACGCAGCTTGGCGGCGGCCTCGTCCATCAGGTCGATGGCCTTGTCGGGCAGGAAACGGTCGGTGATGTACCGGTTGCTCAGCTCGACGGCGGCTATGATGGCATCGTCTTTGATACGTACGTGGTGATGGTTTTCGTAGCGTTCCTTCAGTCCACGCAGGATGGAGATGGTGCTCAGCGTGTCAGGCTCGCCCACCATGACCGTCTGGAAGCGTCGCTCCAGAGCCTTGTCTTTTTCGAAGTACTTCTGGTACTCGTCCAGCGTGGTGGCACCGATGCTGCGCAGCTCGCCACGTGCCAGGGCAGGCTTCAGGATGTTGGCGGCGTCCATGGCGCCTTCGCCCTTGCCGGCTCCTACCAGGGTGTGTATCTCGTCGATGAAGAGGATGATGTTGCCCTCAGACTGCTTCACCTCGTTGATGACGGCCTTCAGACGTTCCTCAAACTCGCCTTTGTACTTGGCACCGGCCACCAGCGCGCCCATGTCGAGCGAGTAGAGCTGCTTGTTCTTCAGATTTTCGGGCACGTCGCCACGGAGGATACGCTGGGCCAGTCCTTCGACGATGGCCGTCTTACCTGTACCCGGCTCGCCTATCAGGATGGGGTTGTTCTTGGTACGGCGGCTCAGAATCTGGAGCACGCGTCGGATTTCCTCGTCACGGCCAATGACCGGGTCGAGCTTGCCGTTTCGGGCAGCCTCGATGAGGTTGACGGCATACTTCTCGAGCGACTGATAGGTGTCTTCGCTCGATTGCGAGGTGACCTTGGAGCCTTGCCTCAGCTCGCTGATGGCGGCGCGCAGTTCCTTTTCGGTCATGCCGGCGTCCTTCAGTATGCTCGAGGCGGTGCTTCCTACGGTGAGCAGGGCCAGCAGGATGGGTTCCAAAGAGACGAACTCGTCGCCCAGCTCCTTGGAGTAGTCCATGGCTTTTTGCAGCACCTGGTTGGCCTCGCGGCTCAGGTAGGGTTCTCCGCCCGATACCTTGGGCAACGACTCAATCTGCTTGTCGAGCACGAGCCCTATCTGCTGGGCGTTCATGCCCAGCTTCTGGAAGATGAAGTTGGTGACGTTTTCGCCCACTTTCATGACTCCCTGCAACAGGTGTACCGGCTCGATGGCTTGCTGGCCTCGGCGGCCAACGAGGTTCACGGCCTCTTGTACGGCTTCCTGTGCCTTGATGGTAAAGTTGTTAAAATTCATATCGTTATTCTCCTTTCTTTCTTTGTTTGTCGTTCTGACGCCAAGTGTACGGCAAAAGATTTGCCAACGCCCGAAAGGAGACAAAATGGCAGCGGAGTGATGAAATAAAATGACAAAATGACCGATTTCGTGACAAGGATTCCTTGCCAGCCCGCATCAGCCCCTGTAGCGCAGGGGGATGTGCCTCTTCCAGAGCCTGTAGGTGAAGATGCACACCAGCAGGAGGGTGCCGCAGATGCAGATGATGCCGAAGAGCTCCTTCAGGCTGGTGAGTATGGTCTGTTGCGACACGAGGTTGTTAGTGGCCGAAAGGCTGATGTGGGGTAGCTGTTCGGATTGAATCAGCTTCCTGCGGTTCTGTTCGATCTTGATGCCCAGGCCGGCCAGTTGCATGGTGGGCGACGCGCCTATGCCTGCCGCCCATTCACTCTCTTGCCGCTCTTCAATGAGTACCTGCTTCAGGTAAAGGGTGTCGGGCACGATGTGCGTGCCGGGCTCGATGCCAAGGGTGGTGACCAGTCGGTGGTTCAGCACGTTGAGGCGGTTGGCGGTCGAGGTCAGGCCAAGCTCAAGGTTCTGAAGCTGTAGTTCGTAGCGGGTGATGTCGCTCTTCAGTGCGGTGCCTTGGCGGTAGGCGGCCTGCATGTCCTTGACGAGCAGGCGGGTCTGTTCGATGTTCTTGCGGTAGACCAGCTCCTGGTTGCGAAGCTGGAAGAGGTCGAGGTAATAGCCCGCCAGCATGAAGCGCAGGTCTTGCCGGCTATTGAGGTGCTCTTGTTCGGCTATCTGCTTTTCCAGCTGGCTCTGCCTTACGCCGCTACGTATGCCTCCGCCGGCATAGAGCACCTGCTGGGCTTTGACGACGAACGAGTTTCCCCAATGGGGCATGTCGGCATGGATGGCGTTGGAAAAGTCGCGGTCGGTCATGCATCCGTCGCCAATGTACGAGGCTTAGGCCTTGACACTGAGCGATGGCAGGTAGGCATTGCGGGCCACCTTGACGCCTTGTTCGGCCTCGCGGATGGCGAGCTGGTGGAAGCGAATCTCCTTGCTGTTCTTGTCGGCCAGTGAAAATAACTCCTTCAGGGTAAATACACGCTCTTGTGCATACGGGCTGGTGGTGGAGAAAAGAAAAAGTGCCAGGTACGCGAACCTGGCTCTCAATTGTCTGAAAATGAATAGCATATTGTTATTGTCTCTTCAAAAATTTGATGCTGCAAAATTAAAGCATTACTTTTGTACCGAATTTGCATATTCTGCAATATCCTTATCATTTTGAGCCAAAATAAGGGACATGAACAACGTGCCTACATATCGAGCATAAAGGACTCCGCGCAGGAGGAAATATTCATCAAGAAGACGGGGTGGGAGGAGATAAGCCTGTCGGGGCATTCGCACAACAAACACCAGATTATCTATACCCTGTCGGGCACCTTGCATGTGCAGATAGGCAGCACAAGCTATTTTGTGCCCGAGAAGCATATAGGCTGGATTCCTAAAAACGTGGAGCACGAGCTGTGTAGCAAGAACAGGCAGGTGTCGCTTGTCATTTACTATGTGGACTGGGCGGAAGAGGCGCATCGGCCTTCATGCACGGAGTTTTCCATCTATGCCATCAATGCCATGATAGCCGAAAACCTGAAGTACATAGCCTCCAAGGGCACGAAGATTGAGTATGCCCTGGCTCCCGAACTTTATGAGTTTACGCTGAGCTTCTTCAGGCTATTGCCTTCCATGTGCCCGGCATCGGGCATTTGGCTGAAGACCCTCGTGGTGCCCAACGACATGCGCCTTCACCCCATCTTGGACTACATGATGGAGCACTTGGGCGACGGGTTGCGGATAGACCGGGTGGCGGCCGAGTTTGGCTTTTCGGTACGCAATCTCAGTCGCTTGCTCCATGCGTCGGGCATACGCTTTGCCGACTATATGAACCACCAGCGCGTGGTGCGCGCCATTGAGCTGTTTTCAGACGGTGGCAAGACCTTGCAACAGGTGGCCTACGAGGCTGGCTTCAGTACGCCCAACCACTTCAACCGGGTCTTCAGGCAGGTGACGGGCATGTCGCCGGGTGTTTTCTTTGGTAAGAACAGGTTGAGGGACAGGTAGCTCCTGCCGCATCTGCCGGGCATGCGGGGCTTGGAGGAAATTTTTACTTGGGAGGTATGTAGGGGCGGCATGGCGCCTGTCTGAAGATTTATATTATCTTTGCACTCTCAACAAGTAGTTTCTACTACCAATCGTTATATGTTTATGAACAATACAGATATAAAATTTTCGGAGAATGTGGTCTTGCTCGATGTGGCTTTCCTGAATGGATGGGTGAGCAATGTGCGTCAGATCATGGGTGAACGGCTGGGGCGAGAGCTTCCGCGGCTGGACTTGGTGGAATGGCTGACCTGCCTGTTGCTGGACGCGGGTGTGCGTGGCGAAGGAAACGAGGTGCAGGTGTTGTTGCTTCATGCTGCCGGTGGAGATAAGAAGCTGGCGTGCTGTGTGCCCGACTCGTTGGCAGAGCTGGATGGCAAGGCTTGTGCTACTCCGTTGGGAGAATTCTCCTTTGCCTGCGTGACGGCCGAAGGATTGGCTACGGACGAGCATCTCTACTTTGACCTGCTGACGCTGCTCTTGAATAGCGAAAACCTGAAGACGTTGTTGCTGCTTCCCTCGGCCGAGGTTGCGGATGAGAAGCTGGAAGACTTGATGGTGCAGGCCAAGAAGGACATGGGGGCAGGAGCAGAGAAGAATTTGCAATGTACGCACTGGTTTCGCATGACTCCTCCTGAGCACGAGTTGCCTTGCCAGTGGTGTCTTGTGACCTATTCGCTGGCCTATATGCTGGATATTAATTTTTAGTTGAGAGTTAGGGGAGTTGAGGGTTGAGAGTTGAGAGTTGAGAGTGGTTAGTGATACACGACTAACCGTTTACTGCTTATCACTCACCACTCATCACTCATTACTCACTTACTTATCACCTACCACTCACCACTCACTACTTATCACTCACCACTTACCACTCACCACTATTTATGAGCGATTTCCGTTTGAAAGTATTCTGTTCGGTAGCCAAGAACCTGAGTTTCACCAAGGCATCACAAGAATTGTTTGTCAGCCAGCCGGCCATTACCAAGCACATACAAGAGCTGGAAACTACCTATCAGACACGCCTGTTTGACCGCCAGGGAAGCCGCATTTCGCTGACTGATGCCGGTCGGTTGTTGTTGGAGCATGCCGAGCGCATCCTGGCCGGGTACAAGCAGCTGGAGTATGAAATGCACCTGTTGCACAACGAGTATGCGGGCGAGCTACGGTTGGGAGCCAGCACCACCATTGCCCAATACGTGTTGCCGCCTCTGCTGGGAAGCTTCATAGGCAAGTTTCCGCAGGTGTCGCTCTCGCTCTTGAATGGCAATTCGCGAGACGTGGAGAAGGCATTGCTTGAGCATCGCATTGACCTGGGCTTTGTGGAGGGCATCACGCGGTTGCCCAACCTGCGCTATACCACTTTCCTGGCCGATGAGCTGGTGGCCGTGGTGTCGGTCAAAAGCCGCTTGCAATTGCCCGAGGAGATAGAAGCCGACAGGTTGCCCGACATTCCGCTGGTGTTGCGTGAGCATGGCTCGGGCACACTCGACGTCATAGAGCGTGCTCTGGCAAGCAAGGGCATCAAGCTCTCGTCCCTGCGTGTGCTGATGCATCTGGGTAGTACCGAGAGTATCAAGCTCTTCATGGAGAACACTGGTTGCATGGGCATTGTGTCCATCCGCTCCATAGCCCGTGAGCTGGCGGCGGGCGATTTCCGCATCATTGAGATAAAAGACGTGTCCATGCACCGCGAGTTTTGCTTTGCCGAGCTACAGGGGCAGGACGAGGGGCTGGCGCAAGCCTTCATGCAGTTTGCGCGCCACCATAGCCGCGAGGTCTGACCGTTGAGTGTAGGAGTGCCGCTGGTCGGCATTTCGTACGCTACTTTGCGCTGAAAGGCAGAACAATGTAGGCGAAAAAGCTGTAATTTTGCGGGCACGAAACTAAAAAACATTCATACATCATGAAACAAAAAGAAATTCCCATACTGCTGCTCACGGGCTACCTGGGTAGTGGCAAGACAACGTTGGTGAACCGTATATTGGCTAATAAGCGGGGCATACGCTTCGCCGTCATCGTGAACGACATAGGCGAGGTGAACATTGACGCCGACCTCATACAGAAGGGTGGCATGGTGACGCAGAAGGACGATAGCCTCGTGGCCCTGCAAAACGGATGCATCTGTTGTACCCTGAAGGCCGACCTCATTGAGCAGGTCTACGAGCTGATGTGTGCCGAGCGTTTCGACTATATTGTCATCGAGGCCAGCGGCATCTGCGAGCCCGAGCCCATAGCACAAACCCTCTGCTCCATTCCCCGGCTGGGCGAAGCCTATACCCGACATGGCATCTGTCGGCTGGATTGCCTGGTCAGCGTGGTCGATGCCCTGCGTCTGCAAAGCGAGTTTGCCTGTGGCGATAGCCTGACGCGCAAGGGGCTGGACGAGGAAGACATTGAAAACCTCATCATCCGTCAGATAGAGTTTTGCAACATCATCCTGCTGAACAAGGTTGCCGAAGTGAAGCCCGAGGAGCTGGGACGCATCAAGAAGATAATACGCACCTTGCAACCGGCGGCCGAAATCATTGAGTGCAACTATGCCGACGTGGATTTGGACAAGTTGCTTCATACCCATCTCTTCAACTTTGAACGGGCTGCCACCTCGGCCGGCTGGATTCGTGAGATAGAACGTGCCGTCACCGAGGAAGAGGAGCGCGAGGCGCATGCCCATGGCAGCCACCACCATGAGGAGGATGAACACCATCATCACGACGAGCATGAACACGAAGAGGACGAACATCACCACCATCATCATCACCATGACCACGAAGGTGGCGAGGTGGAAGAATATGGCATAGGTACCTATGTGTACTATCGTCGGCCTGCCTTCGACATTCATAAGCTCGACCGCTTCATAGCCACCCGCTGGCCCAAGAACATTATCCGCGCCAAGGGTGTGTGCTACTTCAGCCACAACCGCGACATGTCTTACCTCTTTGAGCAGGCAGGCGTGCAGAAGCAGCTTACCGAGGCCGGACAATGGTATGCCACCGCACCCGAGGAAGACCTCATCGAGCTGATGAAGCAGGAGCCTGGCTTGCTTCGCGACTGGGACGAGAAGTATGGCGACCGCATGCAGAAGATTGTCTTCATTGGCCAGCACCTTGACAAGGAACAATTGGCGCACGACTTGGATGAGTGTTTGGAGTAAACAACTACAACGGTTGTATGGAAAATAAAGATGCCCTCAACTGCCGGGTAAAGCAGGTTGAGGGCATCTTTCTTGTTAGGAAGGGGTTTATGGTTGGTTAGCAGGCGGATTACAGATATAGTCTGATATGATGGCAGGACTGCCCGAAGCGGTCAAGTCCCATATCTTGGCTGCCTCCCAAACAGACTTGTCGTCTGCTATAAGATTGGGCACATTGGTTATTAATGTTGCGTAGTCTGTATTGCCGGCTTCTACACAATGCTCTGGGGCGGTGTATAAAGTGTATTTGCCAACTAAACTGATGTCTTTTGCGTTGTCAGGTAAGATGGCGTAGCATGAAATAATGTGTCCACTGTTATAGCCCGCTATGCTTCCCACACCCGATTCGCTGCCTTGGGTAGTGCCCATGAGTGACACATGTGTGGCGTAGCATCCATACACTGAGGCTGCCCCGTTGTAGTTATATCCTACTATGCCTCCCATCGCCTCTGATGTCAGATCCTGCCTGCCAATGGTAGAGTAGGCTGCATAGCTGGCCACTACGTCGCCACGCGTGTTATAGCCCACCACGCCTCCCAAGCGGGTACTTGCTTCTGATGAGTTGTGGGTTACCGTTACTCTGTTGGCTATGCATTGGGCTACGATGCCGAAGCTATTTTCACCGGCTATGCCTCCAGCCCAAGTGCCTGAGATGGTGGCACCGTCTACGGCACACTTCAGTAATCGGCCGCTGGTGCTGACGCTGCCTTCTTCTGATGTATAACCGGCAATACCTCCTGCACGGCTATTTGAAGCATTTGCTGTAATAAAGCTTTGGCCAGATACTGTACAATATTCAATTTTTCCATGACTGACTCCAGCTATACCGCCTGCTTGGCCTCCTTGTTTATCGGCATGGATAGTTACATTAAGTGCATTGCATCCGTTCACCTGCACGCTGTTGTTTCCAACAATCGCTCCGACATAGATTCCTGATACGGTGGAGTTTCGTACGTTACAGTTATCTATTCTACCTAGACTGGCTCCGGCTATCACACCAGCATAGGCTGTCCCGCTGGTGGCAGTTACTTGGGCGTTGGCAAACTTCACATCATGTACCGTGCCTCCGGCCAGTCCACCGAAGAAACCCACATTACTTTCAGTACTGTTTATCGTTAGGTTATAGATAAATTTTCCATTGCCGTTGAATTCGCCGGCATAGCCTGTGTTCATGTCGCTACCTACGGGTGTCCACTCTACGCCTGTCAAGTCTATGTCTTTTTCCAATATGACGTTCTTGTTCAATACATCGGTATCTGAAGCCCAAGCTTTCAGACCATCGGCGTTGTAGATGTGGTATATACCGTCTATCATTTTATATCCTTGTGTCGGTTCGAACTTGCCGGGGATTATGGGTCCTAAGTTCAGAATATGGCTCGCTTTCAAAGTGGCATTTCTTGTGCTCTGTTTCTTCCATACGTTCCCTTTATCATCATAGAGGCTGAGGGTCAGCCCGTTGCTTAGTGAGGCTGGGGCGGTTACGAAATAGTAGGTACTACCCGGAGTAAGAGACCCGTTTAGTTCAATTACTGTTTGCCCAAAACTTGTGTCAGCCATTGCTATTGGTGTTGAGGCTGTTGCGTCGATGGTCAGTGCCCCAGCCAGTGCCTCACCGTTGTTTCCGCAAAGTGTTGCCTTGGTTATGGTAGTAGTGGCTCTTTCGGCAAGCGTAAATTTCACCAAAGCACATACATTTTTGAAATAGAGGCTGTTCGTGGCGTCGGCCGTGGCTACGGACGGATTCAGGCCTTGTGCGAAACTTCCTTCTCGTGCATCCTGTTCGGCTGGCAGAGTGGTAGTGATGGTGGTGCCTTCTATTTGGGCATTCGTATTATAAGGGTAGAGAGCATAATAGGTACCATCTGCAGGAGTTGCTTCGCCGGTGAAGGTAACGCGTGAACCGCTTTCGGTAGTATAGAAGTGATTGTTGTCGCCCTTGGGGTCGAACAGCGAGATGGCGTCGTTCGCTTCCCAATACACGGCATTGTCGGTAGTGAGCTCGGTGCGTGTGGAGGCGTCGGTATTGGCGTAGAACTCCATTGGCACTTTGCCTGAGGGTTGTGTGTTGTCTGCCAGTTCGTCCTCGGAGCAGGCGGATACCATGGCGGTCAAGACCGCCAGATAGAGTATAGTTGTGATTTGTTTCATGACTGATAAGTTGGTTGGTTTGATTGTTGGATGTCAATTACCATCCGTAAGGATAATCGTTTTCTTCAAAACCTTGGTGTGTGCCGCTGGTGCAGATTACTTCTTGTGCGTCTACCTCGATGATTGTGCAGAGGGGAGCTTCGTAGATTTCTTTTGTCGTTTCCATAGTCTCTTTTTTATTTGTTGAACCGTTTGTTTAAGTAATAAACGTATAGGGGTCGTCCTTTGTTCCTAGATTTGCCGTAATATTTTACAAACTGTATCCGGTTGTTGCTAAGGACAAATATAGTAAGTTTTTGTATATGTTGTTTCGTAAGTGGAGAAGATTTATTTTCTGGTTGGGAATGTATAGTGGATATGTGGGGCGCTTCTTCGTTCGTTTCATTGTATCATTGTTTTTTATTTGACCAAAGAGGTGCCTTACTTGGGGGAGCATCGTTTTTTTCTGATTAAACTGATTTTTTTAGAGTAGGCATAGGGGTTTTTATGGATGGCTGCGTTATATAGGCGTAATCACCTTAGCTAAGTGGAGAATTTAATAAAAACGGGTAGTCGCTTTGTGATTCCTTTTTAGAGGAAAATATTGAAGCCCGAATGAAGAACCTAAACCGATTAATTTACTAAAAATCAGAAACATTATGAACTTTAGATTTATCGCATTATCTTTGTGCATGGCAGTAACTGCCGCAGTAGCAAGCGCTCAAGGTTTGAACAAGGGAACATCGTCTGAAACGAACAAGCATGAGATTCGTCTGGCCGTGAGCGACGGATTGACGCTGACCACCGTAGATGTATTTGGTATGGGACTGGCTGATGCCGTGATGGGTAGCAAGCGTTCGGACGAGAAGTCGAGCATGGTCTATGGACTGGGCTACCGCTATGCCATCAACCGTTTCCGCGTGGGTGCTGACTTGGGATTTGCGCAGAGTAGCAGCAAGCTGGCGTTTGCCGGCGAGAAGACGCCTTCGGTGAAGGAACGTGAACTGAACTTCCTGGTGTTGCCTACGGCAGAGTTTGTTTACTACAAGCGTGGATTGGTGGAGCTTTATGGAGGTGCATCGGCTGGTGTCAATATGATAAGGCATAAGGAGAGCGCACTGACCGAAGCAGGTAAGAGCCAAGTACAGAAGGCCAGTTTGTCTACCAACTTTGCATATCAGGTAAATCCCATAGCATTGAGACTGGGCAATGAGCGCATTGGCGGATTCCTTGAGGCAGGCTTAGGCCATAAAGGTTTCCTGACAGCAGGTGTCAGCCTGAAGTTTTGAGACAAGATAACCCTCCGGCTGGCCCAAAAGGCCGGGCGGAGGGAAACAATAAGATAACGCATGGAGCGGATGTTGTGGCGTGAGTGAAGAAATCTATCAGAAATAGTAGGCGGTAAGTTTTGATAATGGTTACAAACAGAAGAGAGAGATTCAAAAGGCTTTTTCTGGCACATTATTCTAGGTTGTGTGGTATGGCCTATGGCTTTGTGGCCGATGGTGAAGACGCCGAGGACATTGTGCAGGAACTTTTCATCAATGTGTGGGACAAAGGGAAGGATTCCTTGTCCGACAAGGAGTTTGCCGCTTACATGACGGTTGCCGTGCGCAACAGCTGTATTTCGTTTCTGCGCAAGAAGCAGGAGGGCACGGTTTCTATCGATGACCATCCGGCGGCGGCTAGTTGCCTGTCCGATGATTTGACTGATGGCGATGAGCCTACGCCCGAAGAGCGATTGCAGGCAGCACTTCGTGTTTTGCCTCCGCGTTGCCGCGACATCTTCCTGATGTCGAAGCTCAAAAGCATGAAGTATTGCGACATAGCAGCTGCGCTGGATATTTCGGAAAAGACGGTTGAAAACCAGATGACAAAGGCCGTCAAGCTGCTTCGGGCTTATGTGGCGTCGGGCGGTCCGTTGCTGATAGTAGTTATCACCATTGTATTATCAATCATAGCAAACTGTGGGTAAGGAAATGAAAAGTAAGGAAGATATTGACGAGTTGCTGGCACGGCATTGGGCCGGCGAATCATTGTCGGATGAACAACAGAAGCAGTTGCAGGAGTGGATAGCAGGTCATGCGGAAGAATATCGTCGCCTGGAGTCACTGGTGAATGGCATGGCGGCACAGGCAGATGCGCCTGTATTTGATGCCCGTAAAGCTTGGCAGAAGGTGGAACCTCGTCTGAAGTCGAGACCGAGTCACTCCCTATCCGTGGGCAAGCGGTTGGCTACTTATTGGTGGGCGGCAGCCTCACTGGCGTTGTTGCTGGTTGTGGGCAGTGTGTATCTGGTGCATACATCTGGCGAGGAGGTCGTGCGCTATGCCAATCTGGGTAAGTCGGCCAAGCAGATAGTGCTGCCCGATAGTACGGTCGTTGTGCTTTATCCCTCGGCCAGGCTAGCCTATACCGATGGCGGCAGTCGCCTTGCAGAGTTGGAAGGGAAGGCTTTCTTTCGGGTGAAGAAGAATGGCAAGCGTTTCAAGGTTGATGCCGGGCAGCTGGACGTGGAAGTGTTGGGCACATCATTTTTGGTCGATGCAGGTCGACAGGAGCAGGCTGGTGTGTTTGTTGAGACAGGACGTGTCAGGGTGACTGCCCGCGAGGATGAAGCAATACTGACGGCAGGTCAGCAGGCTGTATTGGAAAGTGATGGAGACAAGTTGCAGGTGGATGAGATAGAAAATCCACGCAAATTGTTTGGTAAGAAACAGCAGTTGGTTTTCGACCATGCACCGGTGCGCGAGGTAGTAGATGAGGTACAGAGGCAGACGGGTATTGTGATAGAGCTGGGTGCCGGCTTTGAAGCCAAGCGCATTACTACGCGGCTTGACTTGAACAATGGCGGCAGCATAGCGGCAGAGCTCGCTTTTGTTTGCGGAAGCAAGTGCGACACGCTGGAAGTGGAGAAACATTATCGATTGTATTATGAATAGCTATTGCCGGCGGATTGTGACCGCTCTGGCTGTCTGTTTGTTGGCTGTGACCTTGAGAGGACAGGAAACAGACCGTGGCACGGTGACCGAAGAACGCATACAGGTGCGGGCTTCTTCGGCCACCGTGCTACAGTGGTTTAGATTGATAGAGCGGGATGCACGGCTGGTGCTTTCCTACGATCCTACGTCTGTTGACCTCAACCGGAAGTGCCGGGTGGATGTGTCGGGTGAAATGACGGTTGACGACTTGCTGAAGCGGGTATTGAAGGACTATTATTTTCAAACCGTCCGTACCGCTCCCGGCCGTCTGGCCTTGCAGGTGAGGAGGCGGGCGGAATGCGACATTGATGGCACAGTGGTAGAGAAGGGTAGTGGTGAGCGACTCTATGGAGCGGTGCTGACGCTCGAAAATGAAGGGGGAGGCAAACTGTATGCCGTGACCGACGAGCATGGAGGCTTTCGGATTCATGCCGTCGAAGGTATTTATACGTTGGGTATTTCCTATATGGGATATTCGCCTTACAGGCAACGGTTGCAGGTCTGCCGCGACAGGACATTGCGTTTGCAGCTTACGCCTCTGCCTTTTGAGATAGACGAAGTGACGGTGAAGTCGTATAAGCAAGGAGAAGAACTGGGTGGTCTTTCGTCAGCCAGTCTGTTGTCGTTCAGCGGCAGCGATTTGTTCTCACAATTGTGGATATTGCCGGGAGTAAGCGGCATGCCGACAGGATATAACTTTCAGGTGGACGGTGGTGGTGGCGATGAGAATCAGCTGTTGCTTGATGGAGTGCCGGTCTATCATCCGGGACATATCAATTCGTTGTTGCCGGTGTTCAACGGCGACGCGGTGAAAAGCATGGTCTTCTATAAAGGCTATTTCCCTACCCGCTTTGAGGGACGTCTTTCGTCGGTAACCGAAGTAAAGCTGAAGGAAGGCAACAAGCAGGAACATGTGCGTACACTAAGTCTGGACATGCCGGCCGCCTCGGCTACTTTTGAGGGGCCTATTTTGAAGGATAAACTGTCGTACATGGTGAGTGCGCGACGCAGCTGGCTGGATTTCTTCGATAATCTGTTGTCTGAAGAGAACCGGCTCAATCATTCTACCTGCGACTATAACGCCAAGTTGACCTACACGCTTTCGCCAACCAGTTCGCTGGAGGCTTTTGCCTATGGTGCCTGGGATGAATATCATTGGCCGGGTGAACAGGGCAATAACGTACCTTTGTTGCGCTGGAGCAATGAAATCTATCAGTTGCGCTATAATGGTCGGTTGGGAAAAGTAGGGAATACGACGTCCATGTATTATACTTCATACCAGAATCGTGCCAATGCCTATGAGCTGGGTTTTGACAAAGAGGGCTATATGCACAGTGGCATCAAGCCGGTAAACTTGTCTACCGAGTTCACCTATAGTCCTGAGTACATGTATAGTGCACGTTGGGGAGCCAAGTATATGTATGAGGTTTACGACTTGCTTACTTATAAAGAAAAGTTGGATACCCGTCGTGAGCCAATAAGCCAGTATTCTTTGTTTTTTGACAATCAGGTGAAAATCAACAGCCGTTTGCAGGTACAGGTGGGCGTACACTTTGTAGGTTACCAGCCGCGCAATCACAAGTCCTATTACAGCATCCAGCCCCGTTTCTCCCTGCACTATTTGCCAGGTGAGGGCAATTTGCTGTATTTAAACTTTTCGAAGATGGAACAATTCTACCATTACTTGCGGTTGGAAAGTCTGTCCTTGCCTACCGATTTCAGGATGCCAAGCATTGAGGGCTATAAGCCACGTTCGTCCGAACACTATGAGGCTGGTTGGAAGCATTTCCTGAAAAACGGTCAGTTGGAACTGTCGGCTTACTACAAGACGCGGCGTCATGTGTTGGCATTGCGTCCCGAGGTTTATATAGAGGATACGGACTGGAAAAACTATCTGATGGCAGGCAATGGTGATAGCTATGGCGTGAAAGCCTACTTTATAAACAACTGGAGTAAATGGAATCTGCAGTTGTCTTATACTTACTCGCGTAGCCGTGAGTGGTTTGACGAGGTAGATGGGAAACGCAAGTTGCCTTCTCTTTATGACGTCCCCCACCAGTTGGGTGGTGCCGTTTCCTATAAGTGGGATACGCATTCCGCGCTTTCCTGCGGTGCCCAGCTGCATTCGGGGCGGATAATGGATGTAGACGAATGGCTGGACCCGTTGCCGGCCGAGCAGTTCAGAAGTGTGCGTCGGCCGTTGGGCTATCGGGTTGATGTGGGTTATTCTTATAAGCGAGACTTTGGCGGCAACCTGCTTTTGCTGCGTTGTGGCTTGTACAATGTGCTTGGTAATCCTTCGGAGGAAGAAGTCCTGAACTTCTATTCAGTCTATTGGCACAGCAACTGTTTGCCTTACGCCAGTATCAGCTTCCGTTTTTAATAAGTCTGGGGATGCAGTCTTACATACTGGTCTGTCCTTTCCAAATCTGGTCAATCTTGCGACGGATGGCAAATACATTGAGCAGGGATACCAGTGCGAATATCAGCATGCCTGTCAGTAGCGAGGGCCAGCAAGTAGCTGCTTCCATTTGTGGGAATAGGGTTTGCAGGAAGTCCATGTAGTAGGCTTGCAACCAAGCTACTCCGCAGATGGCAAGTATCAGGACAAGCAGGTTCAGCACAATGGTCAGCAGGCAATAAGGAGCTGTAACATTGGCCGGACTGTAGCCTATCAGTAGCAGATTCTGTAGCTTCAGGCTGTTTTTTTGCAACAGCAGGAAGATGCTGAGCATAAGAATATAGAAAGACAGAGCGCTGATGACAAGTCCCACACCCATGATGATGGCCGTGGTCATGCGCAGGAAGCTGGTTGTTTTTCCGGCATTGAGTCCTTCACCTTCGGTTTCGTAGCGGTGCTGGCTGAAGTATTCGGCTATGGCAGGGTCGGTAGGATTCTTGACCTCGACAATTAGGCGCGAGGGATGTGCCTGCTGGCCGGGTGCAAAATGTTTGTTGGCCCAGTCCATGAAGCTTTGAGGCACCAGGATGGTGTTCAAGCGGTTGGAGAAACCGGCTATCTCACCTTTAAAGGTTTCGGCCTGTCCGTTGCCGTAGAGCTGTATGTTCATGTTTATCAATCCCATCAGACCTTCCGACAGCTTGGGCAGATTGCGACTTTGGGCAAAGCCGAAGTTATAGAGATTAAGGTAATTGCGCGGGATGATGATAGGAATAAGTCGGTCGCCTTCGGTAAAGTTCCAGTCTTTCAGGTCCACGTCCACGTATTCGTCGGGTACGGCTTCGAAGAACATTTCTGTGGAGAGCCGGATATTAGTCTGTTGCATGTTGAGGCCGGCCGATACGTTGAACAGCGAAGTGGTGAAAGCGCCAATGCTCTTGGTGAAGTCCTGTTGCTTCAGTTCTGCTATTTCTTCCTCACTGAAAGTATTATTTTTTCCAGTCAGGCTTCCCAGTGTGTTTATTTGCTTGGTTACGATGAGGTATTCCTGCTTCATGAAGCTGTCGCCGCGTGTGAAGAGGGGAATGATGTCGTAATAGAATTGCAGGCTCAGTAATACGATGAGCATACCGAAAAGATTGGCCAGGAAGAAGCCGGCAAGTTGTGCGGGACTGATGTGGCTTCGGAGTAGTTTCCAGATGAGTTTGTTCATTGGCGTTGCTATGTGGGTTTTAGAGCTTCAGAATTTGCTTGTAGTCCAAGGGCAGAGGCTTGCCGACAGAGGTGATAATGACGCCGGCATTGCGTTGCCGGGCTTCGCTGGTCAGTATGTCGGCCATGATGTGTGCATTGGTTTCGTCCAAATGGCTGATAGGCTCGTCGAGCAGCAGGAAGTCGAAAGGCTGGCACAGGCTGCGTATGAAGGCTACGCGCTGTTGCTGGCCGTAGGACAGTTTGCCTACAGGCACGTGGGTCTTGTCGGCTATCTGTAGTTGCTCCAGCAGCAGTTCAATGTCTTTCGGGCTTTTGCTGTGGGTTATGCTGTTTTTCAGCTGAATGTTTTCAAGTGCGGTCAGCTCAGGAAAGAGCCTGAGCTCCTGAAAGAGGAGGCTCAGGCTTTCCCGGCGTATGTTCACCCATTGCCGGGCAGACAATGTACGTATGTCTGCGTCGTCGAAACAGATTTTTCCTTCATAGTCGTGCCGGTAGCCGTAAAGATAGCTGCAAAGCGAGGACTTTCCTGTACCCGATTCGGCCTCGACCAGATAGAACTGTCCTCGTTCGAACCTGAAGTCTTGCAGCCAGATGTCAGACGGCTGTTTATCGAGTCCGGCAAATACGGCTGGCAGTGCGTGTATGAGCTTTATCTGTTTCATGTAGGTATGTTCGTTATGTTTCTTACATGCCGGCGTAGGCCATGGCTGCATCAATGGCCTGCTTCAGTGCATTGGTATCTTTGTCAGTCAGTTGTAGAGTGAGGGTCGCTCCGTTTTGCTCGTTGCTGATGCAGATAAAGTAGTCGAGTTTTTCGCACAGCGGCTGGATGTAGCTGTTTTCTCCTGTGCTGGCGTAGCTAAGGAGCATCTTGACAGCCGGCAACTGCATGATGGCCTTGATGTCGATGACGAAAGCTGCCTTATGGCCGCTGAAGTCGGATGTGTACTTCTTTTCTTTAACAGACGGGTCGGCAGCCTTGCCAATGTTCTTGTAAGTCGTTTCGTCGTTGGTCAGGTAGAACAGTTTGTCGCGAACGCCGAAGAATACATTGAACTTGCGGTCTTTGTAGACGTATTCATGTTCGTCGAGTTTGGCGATTTCATTGCCCATCTGCTCGCATATCTGGTCAATGACGCTTGCATCTTTTAGTTCGGCGTGCATCAGGAAGGCAGGCTGGTTGCTCATTGATACGTTGGTGAGTCCGAAAGTCACGTCACCGTCTACAGCATTGCAAACAGCTTCCAGCAATTTGCTGTTCTCGAGTGAAAGGTTTTTCTTTACTTCGGGTATGCTGGTCAGCTGGTTGTACACTTCCTTGCCGTTGACGCCCATGCTCAGCAAAGAGAGAGTTGACTTGGGGAAGTACTTCAAGAAGCTGTTTTCTATGTTGTACATGTTTTCGCTTTTCTCCTTCAGCAGTTTCATCAGTTTTTCATCTTCCGAGTAAGGATTGAAGTTACATACGATTTTGCCTTTTTCGAAGCTGAGGTCGCCGATAATGCTGATTTTGCTTATATCAATGTCTTCGGGGGTGAGTCCTGTAGTCTGGTTGGCGTATGTGTTGTACATTTCAGTCAGGTTGGCTACCATGAATTTGATGTCTCCATCCAGTTCGTTCATTTGCTTGAAGGTCGCTTTACTGCTGATGGCGGCATTGTCATCTTGTTTGAACAGGGCAGCAGTCTGGGTCTTGATTTGCTCCAGTTGCGAGTTGCTCCAGTATTCAGTGATAAGGAGAGTAGTGGTGTTGAAGCCCATGAATACCCTGCTGTTGATGAGGCTGTACTGATAGCCGTCGCCTTCGGCAAGGGTTGAAGCTACCTTCTCGTTTTCCATTGCTTCAACAGTGGCAATCAGGTTGGCGGCATCACTTACTTTGGCAATGACAGGTGTGCTCTTGAAGTCGGGACTAGCAAAGATGTAGATAGGCATCTTGAAGTCAATGCCCGATTTGTTGGCATCTTTGATGATTTCTTCCACCAGTTGGTACGTTGAGGCACTCATGCCTTTCTTCATAGCGTCGCTTAGCTTATTCAGCGCTTCCTTGTTGCTCTTGTTGCCCAAGTCAGCTTTTTCGGCCAAGCTTTTGGCATTGATGGATGTCACTACGGTGGCGTTGGCCGGGATAGCCTTCTCGTAACCACTCTGCTGGGAGCAGGATGTAATCATAGCGAGCAGACATACTACTGCTACAAAGAGAATTGATTTTTTGTTCATAACTGTGTGTATTTAGTTAAAGGTTGTGTTTCTTCATGTTATCGGGGTGAAAAAGTTAGCCATCGTTCTGTCTTAGGACAATTCATTGGCCATTTGCAGAATATGGCAGGCTACCAGTGCAGCCGTTTCAGTACGTAATCGGGAGCGCCCCAGACTGATGGGAATGAATCCGTTAGCTTCGGCCAGTGCCACTTCCTCCTCGCTAAAGTCTCCTTCGGGGCCAATGAGAACGACTGCATCCTGTCCGGACTTCACAACTTCCTTGAGCAGCGGTTTGGTACCCTTGTAGCAGTGGGCAATGAACTTCTGTCCTTCAAAAGGTTGTGTCACGAAGCGGGCAAAGTCTGTCATTTCGTTCAGTCGGGGCAGACGTGCTTTGAGCGATTGCTTCATGGCCGAAACCAGAATTTTCTCGATTCGTTCGGTCTTGATGACTTTTCGCTCCGAAAAACGGCAGTTAAGGAAAGTCAGCTCGTCGAAACCTATTTCCGTGGCTTTCTCCGCAAACCACTCGGTACGGTCCATGTTTTTGGTAGGTGCCATGGCTATGTGCAGATGCCCGCTCCACAGGGGGGCTTGAGGCATGGTTTCAATGATGCGTACCAGACAATGCTTGGGGGTGGCGGTTGTGATTTCGGCGCGATAGAAGTTGCCCTGTCCGTCGGTCAGTTCTACTTCATCGCCACTTTGTAGTCGCAGCACTCTGACGGCGTGTCCTGCCTCTTCATCGGGCAAAGCCGTCTGGCTGTTTATATCGGGTGTATAGAAAAGGTGCATGTTCTGTGATATATTTTAAAAAGGTGTATTATTGTTGGTTTTTCAGTCTGTTGATTTTATCTCTCAGTTCGGCGGCCTGTTCATAGTTTTCTTCTTCTACGGCTTTCTGCAAGGCCTTTTGCAGTATTTCAAGTTCAGAGTCTTCGCTATTGCGGCCTTCGGCATCTTGTTCGGTGTTCATCCTTTCCGCTTCCAGCACGTCTTCATAAATCAAAATGGGTGCACCCATCCGCAACGAAAGCGCCACGGCATCGCTGGTGCGTGCATCTACACGGATAATGCTGTTCTCGGTTTTCAGGAAAAGATAGGAGTAAAATATTCCGTTGTCGGCTTTGTAGATGAGTACTTGTTGTAGTCTGACGTTTAGTACGTCGAGCACAGAAGCAAACAATATGTAGGTCAGTGGACGGGGAGGGGTGATGCCTTTCATTTCGATGAGGATGGCCTGAGCCTCAAAGGTACCAATGATGATGGGAAGGCGCCGTTGGCCGCCGACCTCGCCCAGCAGCATGGCAAAGGCTCCGGCTTGCATCATGCTGTTCGATATATTCAAGACTTCCAATTCTACGGTGTTTCTTTTGGTCATACTGCTGTTTTTTTGATTTTAGGGTTTCAGAGTACGTTTTTGTTCGCATGCGTTTGGGTAGAACACATGGTCGGCCTTTTACATCAAGAATAATGCAAATGTAAGTAAATAATCGGAAAGAAAAAGCTGTAGCTTCATGAAACTTTTGGAAAGGAAGTCATTTGAGGACAACAGACAAATCATGGAGAAGCTACAGTATGCTTAGGTTGGCAGTCGGTATATACAAGATTGGAGAAGCTTTATCCTCGGGGTAAGGCGGTTCCTTTAGGGAAGGGTGAAAGAAGAAAATTATCAGCTGTTGGGGGAGAAATAGTTGTGCGAGTGAAGTTTCACAGTTAGGCGTTGGGAATGAACAGGTTGTGGTGAAAGATGGAGGTGAACAAACGAGACGTTTTGTCTTAAGATTCAGCATCAAGTGCGGGAAGACCATCCAGGATGCGCGGAAATTTCTGGGGCGTGAACGATGATTTCAGGTGAATCTTTTACATGATTTGCTTGTATTACAGTGGATTGTATTTCATCGTGAAGGCGTGAAACTTCAAACGGGAAAAAGTTTATTCTGTAGGGTGGAAGATATATGTATGCGCTTCTTTCACTGGTTTTCTCCCTTTCGTTGTGACTAAAGAGGGATTTGAGTATGCTAACTATGGACTTTGGCGCACCAAACTGGGACTTTACAGAAACAGATACGGCTGTGCGACCTGACGCAGCCGTATCTGTTGATCAATACAGCCGCATCTGTGAACTGATGCAGCCGTAAGTGTGAGCGATAGCGGTGGACTGCTTGGTTGTTAGTAGTACACCGTTATCATGTTAGTAGTCCACTGTTTGCTCGATAGTAGTTAACTGCTATTATGTTGCTTGTGAATGGGAATTATCTGCCGCCTCTGAATGTTCTCTTTAGAAGTATAAAATACTGTGGATATTTTTATTGAGGTTATATTACTCCGATTTCATATGTGTATTACAACAATAGTTGTATTTGACGTATGGGCATAAAAAAAGGAGTACCGCTGTACTCCAACCTTTGTTAACCTTAAATCTAATACTATGAAAAACACATTGCAAAGATACGGACTCTTGGGAAATCTGCAAACTTTGCAACTTAAATTCGATGTTTTATAACATGCTTTAGCGCAAATATACGTTTGTTTGCTGTTTTATGCCTCCAAAAGTGTAGTGTAGCCTCCGGTATCAGGTGATGGTAGTTCCTTGCAGTCGTACGTCATGGTACAGGATAGGTAGGACTGTGTAGCGGGTCTGTGATAATTCTTGTTTAAATGGTTTATAAGCCGGATTTTCTGTGTACTTTTGCATGCAAACTTACATTTGTATCTAGCATGATATTAAAGAAGATTTCTATTTTGAACTATAAGAATATAGAGCAGGCCGAGTTGGATTTCTCGCCCAAACTGAACTGTTTCTTCGGACAGAACGGCATGGGAAAAACCAACTTGCTGGATGCGGTTTATTTCCTGTCTTTCTGCAAGAGTGCAGGCAATCCGGTCGACTCGCAGAACATCAGGCACGAGGCCGACTTCTTTGTCATCCAAGGTTTCTATGAGGCGGCAGACGGTACACCCGAAACCATTTACTGTGGCATGAAGCGGCGACAGAAGAAGCAGTTCAAGCGCAATAAGAAGGAATATACCCGCTTGTCGGACCACATTGGCTTTCTTCCCTTGGTCATGGTGTCGCCTGCCGACTCGGTTCTTATTGCCGGTGGCAGTGAAGAACGGAGGCGCTTTATGGATGTGGTGATTTCGCAATATGACAAGGAATACCTGAATGCACTCATTCGCTACAACAAGGCCATGCAGCAGCGCAACACGTTGCTCAAGAGCGAACAACCGGTGGAGGGTGCTCTGTTCGATGTGTTGGAAGATATCATGGCACAGACAGGCGAGGTGGTTTTTCATAAGCGCGAACAGTTCATCCAGGAGTTTATCCCTATTTTTCAGTCATTCTACTCTTTTATATCAGAGGATAAGGAAAAGGTTGCTTTGACGTATGAGTCGCATGCACGCGGAGCTTCGTTGAGAGAACTGTTGAAGGAGAGCCGTGAGCGCGACAAGATTATGGGTTTCTCACTGAAAGGGGTACACAAGGATGAGTTGAATATGGTGCTGGGCGATTTTCCCATCAAGCGTGAAGGCTCGCAGGGACAGAACAAAACCTATCTGATTGCCCTGAAGCTGGCTCAGTTCGATTTCTTGAAGCGGACGGGTAGTACCGAGCCGTTGTTGTTGCTCGATGATATTTTTGACAAGCTCGATGCACTGCGCATGGAGCAGATTATCAAGTTGGTGGCCGGCGATAGCTTTGGACAGATATTCATAACAGATACCAACCGGGAACACCTGGACCGCATCTTGCACAAGGTGGGAGGTGACTATAAGATATTCAGGGTAGAGAAGGGTAGTGTAGAAGTGATGGATGAATTCAGGGGTGAATGATGGCCTTGGCTTGTGCAGATGAAATGGGATGTTTACTATGAATAATTGATTGGCAGATGAAAAGAAACGATGCTGAGCAGATAGGAAAACTGATTCAGAGTTTTCTGCGGCAAGAATCTCTGGAAACTCCGCTGAATGAGCGGAGGCTTATCAATTCGTGGACTGAGGTGTTGGGGCCGACCATTGCTTCGTACACACGCGATTTGTATATCAGAAATCAGGTGCTCTATGTGCATCTCACTTCTGCGGCATTGAGGCAAGAGCTTATGATGGGGCGCGACTTGTTGGTGCGCAACCTGAACGCTCATGTCGGTGCGCAGGTCATTACGAATATTGTATTCAGATAAGGAACATATTGATAACTTTCCAATAGAAAAGCCTTGATGACCCGGTATGCAAACAGACGGTCATCAAGGCTTTTTCTTATGTAAAGTGAACTTGTCGTATTTAGTGTTGAATCATCTTCAACTCATCCGTTCTTTTTATGCCCAGTGCTTTCAACTCTTCTACAGCGCGGTTGTAGTAGACGGAGCTTTCCAGATCCAAGTGGTTGTGGGCATCCATTCCGATGATGGCTGTGCAACCTTCGTTGGCGGCTATGTGCCAGAATTCGGGACAGGGATAAGAAGATAATCCGTGTGCTTCGTTGTAGGCTACATATCCCAGGTTGTATTCCAGTGGAATATTGAGTCTGACGGCTGCACGGCAAATGTGCCGGCTGATGAGTGTACAGTGGTGGTCGAAGCGCGGATAAGACCTCATGAAGAGGTCGGGATGCGCCAGGCAACAGAACACACCGCTTTCCATACCTTCTATGGCACTTTCTTCATACAGGTCCAGCATGTCGCGGCTATCTGTATGATGGCCGAAGTAAGGGAACTTTTCATCCGTATGGTAGTGGTGGTTGCCAAAAAGGATGTAGTCAAGCTTGTATTTCTTTATCTGCTCTTTCAGCCAGGGCATGTAGTCGGGGAAGTACTCACATTCCAAGCCAATCTTGATGTCAATCTGGTCTTTGTATTTGTCGCGTAGCGAGCTGATGCTGTCTACGTATTCGGGCAGTTCGTCGGGTAGCATGCGCATGTCGGCCACGTAGTCAGTGCGGTATTTCCAAGGCGTGTGGTCTGAGAATCCCAGTAATTGGAAACCGCCTTTGATGGCGCTTAATACAAAATCTTCGTCACTGCCGTTGGCATGCATACAACGGGCAGTGTGAGTGTGATAGTTTGTTTTCATTGTTTTGTTATTATTTCGTCCATGCAGATGTCGAAAGGCTCTGCCGGCACTTCGTTGACTAATTGAAAGGGAAAGCAGATTCCGGCTTTGTATGCTTGCGGTATGCGTGGCAACAGGCGGTCGTAATATCCCTTGCCACGTCCCAGCCGATTTCCTGCCTGGTCGAATGCCACACCGGGCACGGCAATGAAGTCTATCTTTTCATAGTCTGTGAAGGCTTCTCCAACAGGCTCCTCGATGCCGTATGCGCCGACGGTCAGGTCTTCCGGCGCCGTGTAGCGGCGCAGCTCCAGGTCGTTTCCTATTACGACAGGCAGCAGGATGCATTTCTGCTTACTCCATCGCTGCAGGCATTCGTGGGTATTCACTTCATCGGGCAGTGAATGGTAGAGTAATACAACATTTGCCGCCCTGAAAGCCGGATGGGCTTCGAGGGCGGCAATTATTTCAGCAGACAGCTGCAACGCGGTAGATTTCGGCAGGGTCTTCTTTAATGAAGCCATACGTCTGCGCAGTTCTTTTTTCTTTTCCATTGTTTTTTCTTTTCTCTGTCGGGGCTGTAGCTTCCGGTGCTTTGGGGAAAGCTTCGCCTCGTTCCAGTATGTCGAGGGCTTTCTTCACGGCTTCATCGTCGTGGTTGAGGTAACGTATGTATTGCTCCCTGCCCAGCATGTTGTAGATGATATTTCCGCAGAGGTATTTTTCAAGCAACTTATGCGATTTCTGAATCAGCAGGTTGCGGCGTTTGATACCCTTACTGTCAGCAAAACGTATAAACTGGTCTACAATACCTTGGCGCAACAAGTATTTGTTGAGGCTTTCTTCATCTTCATATTTCAGCATCTTCTGCCTATTCTGGTCAGTATAGCGGAAGCTGAACTGAATGAGCAGACCGCGATTACTTACATCGATTAGGTAAGAAGTCACTCCCGTTGTATCCTGAGGAACAAAAACATCGGGCATGATGCCTCCACCACCGTACACGGGTCGTCCTAAGTTAGTAGAGTAGCGCAAGTCTTCATTCATCTTGATGCTGTCTTTCGAGAAGAATTCACCATGCTCATAGCGGTTTATCCAGTCCATTTCATATTTGGAGTCTTTGCCGTTTTCGTATGGGCGTTGTATGCAGCGTCCCGATGGTGTGTAATACCGGGCAATGGTCAGGCGGATGGCCGAACCGTCGCTGAAGTCAATGGGTTGTTGAACCAAGCCCTTTCCAAAAGAGCGGCGTCCTACAATCGTACCCCGGTCATTATCCTGTATGGCACCTGCAAAAATCTCACTGGCCGATGCCGAACCTTCATCTACCAATACTATCAGCGGCATGTTCTGGCAGCTGCCAGTACCGTTGGCATATTCTTCCATGCGCGGATATTTACGTCCTTCGGTGTAGACTATCAGTTTACCTTCGGGCAAGAACTCATTGACCATGCGGGTAGCAGCTTCCATGTATCCTCCGGTATTTTCGCGCAAGTCTATGATAAGACCTTCGCATCCCTGATGATTGAGCATGGCCAATGCGTTAAGCAATTCTACGTGAGTAGTACGGCCAAACTTGCTGACTTGTACGTAGCCGAATTTTTCGTTAAGCATGTAGGCCGCATCTACCGTGTTCTGCGGAATGTCTCCACGGGTGATGGTGAAGTCCAGCAAGTCTTTCTCTCCGTTTCGCTTCACTCCCAGTTTCACTTGGCTTCCTTTCGGTCCTTTCAGGTTGCGCATGGCTTTTTCATTAGTCAGTCCTTTGCCTACGAACAGACTGTCGTTTACCATGACAATGCGGTCACCGGCCATCATGCCGACCTTTTCAGAAGGTCCGCCTTTAATGACACTGTTCACGTGTATGGTATCTTCCTGTATGGTAAACTGTACACCGATACCGCTGAAACTTCCTTCCAGCTCGGAGTTTACTTCTTCCAGATTCTGTGCCGGAATGTACACCGAGTGTGGGTCGAGTTCAGCCAGGATTTGTGGCATGGCTTTCTCTACCAAATCCGTCATGTTTACAGTGTCCACATATTGGTCGTCGATGACACGCAGCAGCGCATTCAGCTTATTCGACGAGCCATTGATGATACCCAATCGGTTCCCACCGTAGTGCTTGGCATAGAATGTTCCGATAAGGATGCCCACTACTACGCTGACAGCAATAACAAGTGGCGTGAAGCGGGATGAATTGCTTGTACTCATGTCTATTCTGTTTTGTTTTCTATGTTTTCTAAGTAGATGATTTCTATTCCTGCCCGGCGCAACAGGTCAATTCCGTCTTCCAGACGGTATTTTTCCGAGTAGACAACTCGTTTGATGCCGGCCTGAATAATGAGTTTGGCACATTCTATGCAGGGCGAAGCCGTGACATACAGGGTGGCACCGTCGCTGCTATTGTTCGAACGCGCTATTTTGGTAATGGCATTGGCTTCCGCGTGCAGCACGTATGGCTTGGTAACATTATTCTCATCTTCGCAAACATTTTCAAATCCTGACGGAGTGCCATTATAACCGTCTGAAATTATCATTTTGTCCTTTACAATGAGGGCGCCCACTTTGCGGCGTTTGCAGTAAGAGTTTTCGGCCCAAATGCCTGCCATGCGTATGTAGCGCCTGTCTAATGCTTCTCGTTTTTTGCTGGCTGCCACGTCTTCCATTCTGATTGTCCTTTCTTTGAATTATGTTTCTTTATAAATATTCCGCTTCAAATTTATGCAATCTTTTTTATTTACCGAGGTTTCAATCCCATTCTTTTAGTAGTCTGTCCTTCTTTGTAGTAAATAAACAGGTTGTTGTTGTCACCTTCGTATTTGAACGCGTTTTTCAGTCCTGTAATGAATGCTTTTCCCAATACGTCGCTTTCATTCGGGTTTCCTTCCACGCTGATGCTGAGCTCTTGTGTCTTACCGTCTGCACTCCATGCACCGCTCGGGCTCGAACTGATTCCTTTTCCGTTGAAGGAGCCTCCAGTTTTTCCATTTATGTCTGATCCTTCAAAGTTGAGGATGAAGTTGCCTTCCTGTCCCAAGGCATTCATGCTTTTTTCACGTGCCTTTTCATCACCTTGCCAGAAGTCAAATTGTTTATGACTATCTTCTAATGCAATATAACTCAGTTTCCATGTCTTGTTGGTAAAGATACTGATTACATCATCTTCATCGTTGCAAGCGCTGAATAGTGGTAGCACGACGATGAGTAGGAGCAATTGCCAAACACGTTTGTTGAGTAGCTTATTCATAAATTCTGTACTTTAAAAAGTTGGGTTTAGGTTAAGTTCTATTGTTTGAATAGTTGTTTTATTATTTCTTTATTCCGTCTCTTTCAAGCAGTGCATCGATAGTGGGGGCTTGTCCACGGAAGTGCTTGTATAGCGTCATCGGATGTTCTGTTCCACCTTTTGAAAGGATGTTGTTGCGGAACGATTCGGCTACTTCTGGATTGAAAATCCCTTTCTGTTTGAATAATGAGAAAGCGTCTGCATCCAGCACTTCTGCCCATTTGTAGCTATAATATCCGGCTGCATAGCCTCCCGTAAAGATGTGTGAGAACTGTGAGCTCATACATGTCTCTTTCAGGTCGGGCAGGACCTGTGCTTTCGACCAGGCCTGTTTTTCGTAGAGTCTGACGTCGCTGCTGAACGGTTCGGTGCGGGTGTACCATGCCATGTCGAGCAGTCCGAAGCTGAGCTGGCGCAAACACAGATAGCCGGCGTTGAAAGCCGATGCAGCTTTGAGTCTGTCCACCAGTTCGTCAGGGATAAGCTCGCCTGTCTGGTAGTGGCGGGCAAAGGTATGCAGGAATTCCTTTTCGCGGGCAAAGTTTTCCATGAATTGCGAGGGTAGTTCCACAAAGTCCCAATAAACATTGGTACAGCTCAAGCTGGCGTATGTTGTATGTGATAACATGCAGTGCAGGCTATGGCCGAATTCGTGCAGGAAGGTTTCCACTTCATCGAATGTCAGCAAGGCCGGTTTATCTTTGGTTGGTTTGGTAAAGTTCATCACAATGGAGGCATGAGGGCGACTGTCTTCACCGGTCTGCGGGTCAATCCACTGGTCTTTGTAAGTAGTCATCCAGGCGCCTGCACGTTTCCCCGCTCTGGGGTGGAAATCAGTATAGAGTACAGCTAGGAATTGCCCGTTTTTATCAAATACCTCAAAAGCTTCCACATCAGGATGATATACGGGTATCTGGGCATTCTTCTTGAAGGTGATGCCATACAGGCGTGTTGCCAAGCCGAATACTCCTTCCTTGACACGGCTTAATTCAAAATACGGCCGCATCTGTTCATCGTCAATGCTGTATTTTTTCGCTTTCAGCTTTTGTGCATAGTACGACCAGTCCCAAGGCATCAGTGCAAAGTGCTCACCTTGTTCGCCCTGAGCCAGTATCTGTGCTTCATCCACTTCCTTAATCGCTACAGGTTTGTAGGCTTCCAGCAAATCATTAAGCAATTTATAGACAGCTTCATTGTTTTGTGCCATGCGCTTTTCCAGTTTATAGGAGGCATAGTCTTTGTAACCCAACAGCTGTGCTATCTCCATGCGGGTATTTACTATTTGCTTGATGATGTCCAGGTTGCAGGTTTGTTTGCTGGGGTCAGTACATTTGGTATTGTAAGCCATGTAGAGTTGTTGACGGAGGTCACGGTTGGCTGCGTACGTCATGAAAGGCACATAGCTGGGGGCTTGCAGTGTAAATACCCAGCCTTTGACACCTTTTTCAGTAGCCGTTTCGGCTGCTGCGTCTATCACGCTCTGTGGCAGTCCGGCCAGTTGCTCCTGGCTGGTCAATACCAGTTGGTAATCATTTGTTTCCTTCAGCACATTGTCTCCAAATTGCAGAGTCAGCAGGCTCAGACGGTTGGTCAGTTCCCTGTATCGTGCCTGGTCGGCTTCATTCAGGTTGGCTCCGTTTCGTGCAAAGCTGCTGTAGGCATTCTCTGTCAGTTTGCGTTGCTCGGCATTCAGTTGTGCCAGGTCCATTGACTCATAGACCGCCTTAATGCGTGCAAAGAGTGCCCCGTTGAGGCTGATGTTGTTTTCGTGTTCATTCATCAGCGGCATCAGTGTCTTGGCCAATTCCTGCAATTCGTCATTTGTTTCGGCACTCAGCAGATTGTCAAAAACAGTGGCAGCACGTTGCAACAATTCGCCCGATTGTTCATAGGGCAATATGGTGTTTTCGAAAGTAGGTGCCTCGGTGTTGTTCACTATGGCATCTATCTCAGCTTGTTGACGTTTGATGCCTTCGCGCACGGCCGGTTCAAAGTGTTCAGGTCTGATTCGGTCGAAGGGCGTGGTATTGTATGGGGTATTATAGCTTTCAAAGAATGGATTTTGTCCTTGTATAGCAGTCATAAAGCATAATAAGATTAATGTCAGTTTGGTTCGCATCATATTCCTTTTCTTTGTATAAGTTCACGTTTCTGCTGTTGGAGTGTCTTATGAGGTAGAGTAGACTTTTCAAGTGATTCCATACACAAACTACATGGGCTTGTACAACGGATGGTATTGCATCTGTCATATCCATTCTGCCATATTGCAGTTTGTCTTTGTCAAGTGCTCGTTAGAGGTGGGAACATAGCAATGCCATTGCCTTGCAAATGTGCAAAAAAAATAGGCGATTCTTGTGGGAACCACCTATTTTTTATTATTATTTCGTAACTGTATATTAGCAGTTAACAGATGCCATGTGAGCGATCAGGTCAAGAACCTTGTTAGAATAACCGATTTCGTTATCGTACCAAGAAACAACCTTAACGAAAGTATCAGTCAAAGCAATACCAGCCTTAGCATCGAAGATAGAAGTGCGAGTGTCACCCAAGAAGTCAGAAGAAACAACTGCATCTTCAGTGTAACCCAGAACGCCCTTCAGTTCGCCTTCAGAAGCTTCCTTCATGGCAGCGCAGATTTCAGCATAAGTAGCAGGCTTAGCTAGGTTTACAGTCAGGTCAACTACAGATACATCCAGAGTCGGAACACGCATAGACATACCAGTCAGTTTGCCGTTCAGTTCAGGAATAACTTTACCTACAGCCTTAGCAGCACCAGTAGAAGAAGGGATGATGTTGCCAGAAGCAGCACGACCACCACGCCAGTCTTTCATAGAAGGACCGTCAACTGTCTTCTGAGTAGCAGTTGTAGAGTGAACTGTAGTCATCAAACCGTCAGTGATACCCCATTTGTCGTTCAATACCTTAGCGATAGGAGCCAAGCAGTTAGTAGTACAAGAAGCGTTAGATACGAATTGAGTACCCTTAACGTAAGTCTTCTCGTTTACACCGCATACAAACATCGGGGTGTCATCCTTAGAAGGAGCTGACATTACAACATATTTTGCACCAGCCTGGATGTGAGCCTGAGCTTTTTCCTTAGTCAGGAACAGACCGGTAGATTCTACTACATATTCTGCACCTACAGCATCCCATTTCAGGTCAGCAGGATTCTTCTCTGCAGTTACGCGGATTTCCTTGCCGTTTACAATCAGTTTGCTGTTTTCAACGTCAGCTTCGATAGTACCGTCGAATGCACCGTGCATTGTATCATACTTCAGCATGTAAGCCAAGTAATCTACCGGGCAAAGGTCGTTAATACCAACGATTTGAATATCGTTTCTTTTCTGAGCTGCGCGGAATACGAAACGTCCGATACGTCCGAATCCATTAATACCTACTTTAATCATTTTGTTTAAACTTTTAAGGGTTTATAATATTAAGCAATATCTTATCAAAAAAGTTTGTTATCCGAAAGCGTCTTGTCGGTTCCTGTGGGGCTCCTCCAAGCCTCCCTCCCGGATTGCGCTGCAAAAGTAAGAAATTGTTTTTATATTCAGTACTATATGAATGATTAATTTTATATAAAAAATTTAGAATCACGGATGTGCGTACCGAAACGCGCATGTCTGGCAGGCATTTTATTTGAAGAAAAGCAGTGAGCTGTTGTTTGTGTGACTGAAGGGTTTTGTCGCCGGACTGAGCAGTTGTAGACGCCTTTTCGGGTATGAAGTGTTGTGTACAAAGATGGCAATTTGCTTCGGTTGTCAGGTATATGCGTTTGATACCCCTGTAGCGGGCTTACAGGCTACGTATGTGTATGCAAGCATGCCGTGAGTCGAGATGACAGATGGCTGGAAACAAAGCTTTGTGGATGCAAGGGTAGATAAAAAGAACTGGAAGATCTGCCATAATGTTTATTGACACATCTTCCTGTTTATGGATGTTTCCGGTCTTTTAGAAGAGGAAACGAATCAGGTCATTCAGGTTGGCCCATATCAGCAGGGCGAAGAGCAGGAACATGCCCACCATCTGAGCGCGTTCCATGAATTTGTCGCTCGGCTTGCGGCGGGCTACAATTTCATAAATGAGGAACAGTACGTGGCCGCCGTCCAATGCTGGAATCGGCAGGATATTCATGAAGGCCAGAATGATGCTCAAGAAAGCTGTCATATACCAGAACTGGTGCCAATCCCAGGTTGCCGGGAATATGCTGCCAATGGCACCGAAACCTCCCAACTGCTTGGCTCCTTCCTTGGAGAAGAGGTACTTCATCTGGTTTACGTATCCCTTCAATGTGTTGACGCCCAATGTAATGCCGGCGGGTATGGAAGCAAAGAACCCATATTCTTTCTTTACTACAGGCAGCAGCTTGCTGGTTTGCATGCAGGCATATACACCCAGTTCGTAGAGCGAGTCTGTGGCTACGGTCAGTGTATCTGTCACACCCTTGCGCACGTAAGCCAAAGTCACGTTGTGGTCAGCATCTTTGCTTTCACGGCGCTTCATCATTTCTTCTCTGAAGTCGAAGTAGGCTATCTTCTTGCCGTCCATGGCTATGATGCTGTCGCCTACCTGAAGTCCTGCCAATGCCGCCGGACGTCCGGCAGCCAGGCTGTCAATGACAAAGGGTATGCGGAAGTCAGCAAAGCGGGCGCTGTCGGCCAGCAGGCGGTCCATCATATTGTCAGGGATATAGACCGAAGCTTCCTGTCCGTTGCGCAGTACCGAAACCTGGCGGGCATCGACAATGGCTGTCAACAGGTCGCCGCCCATGCGCTCGAAAGGAACACCGTCGGCCGAAAGCAGTACGTCGCCGTCCTGAAACCCTGCCTGGTGCATGGTTTCATTGAAGTCCATACCCAAGGGGGCCTTCTGCACGGGGATGTAAGAGTCGCCCCACGCATAAAGTATCATGGAATAGATGAACAGTGCCAGCAGAAAGTTGAACAATACGCCACCTACCATGATAAGCAGACGCTGCCAGGCCGGTTTGGCACGAAACTCCCATGGTTGCATGGGTTGCTTCATCTGTTCGGTATCCATCGACTCGTCTATCATTCCCGATATTTTGACGTATCCACCCAGGGGCAGCCAGCCGATGCCGTATTCCGTCTCGCTGTTTTTGGGCTTGAATTTAAATAAGGTGAACCACGGGTCGAAGAACAGGCAGAACTTCTCGACGCGGGTTTTGAATAGTCGGGCAAAGAGGAAGTGTCCTCCTTCGTGTATGATGACCAGCAGTGAAAGGCTCATGATAAGCTGGAGGGCACGGATTAAGAATGTTTCCATTTGTCTTTAATTATTACTTTTTCGTTTTTTACTTGTTTATTTTTATTCTTGTTCGTAAGTTGTTGATAATCAATGCTTGTTTCGGACGTCCTTTATGAACTTGTCGTTGAACCCCGACGAGGTCCTCGTTGAACCCCCACGAGGGTCTCGTTGAACCCCCACGAGGCGGTCGTCGGGGTTCAACGACAAGGTGGGGAATCCCTTATGAATATTTTGTCAATATTTCTTTAGCTATGCGGCGGGCTTCAGCATCGGTAGCCACGTAGTCGTCATAAGTGGGCTTCTGTATGTAGGCCACGCGTCCCATGGTTTTCTCTATCACTTCGCTCATGCCCAGGAAAGATACCTGTTCATTGAGGAAGGCTGCCACACATACCTCGTTGGCCGCATTGACAATACAAGGCATGTTTCCACCTTGGTGCAGTGCCTCGTAGGCCAGGGCCAGATTGCGGAAGCGGGTCGTATCGGGCTGTTCAAAGGTCAGTTCGGTACACTTGGTGAAGTCCAACCGTGGAAAAGAGGCATGAAGGCGGTCGGGATATGAGAAGGCATACTGTATGGGCAGACGCATGTCGGGCATGCCGAGTTGTGCTTTCACGGCTCCGTCTTCAAACTGTACCATGCTGTGAATGACCGATTGCGGATGTACCACGACCTCTATCTGTTCCGGCTTTACGCCAAACAGCCATTTGGCCTCAATCACTTCAAAGCCTTTGTTCATCATGGAGGCTGAGTCAATGGTGATTTTTGCCCCCATTTCCCAGTTGGGGTGTTGCAAGGCTTGTGCTTTGGTAACGGTTTTCAGCTGTTCGTGGCTGAACGTGCGGAAGGGACCGCCTGAAGCAGTCAGGATAACTTTCTCTATCTTGTTTCCTATTTCTCCGGCCAGACATTGGAAAACGGCCGAGTGTTCCGAGTCGACAGGCAGGATAGAGGTCCCGTTCACACGTGCCAGCGCGTTTATCAGTTCCCCCGCCACTACCAGCGTTTCCTTGTTGGCCAGTGCTATGGTCTTGCGTGCGCGTATGGCATTGATGGTAGGGCGCAGGCCGGCATATCCCACCATGGCTGTAAGCACCATGTCGATGGCTTTTTCCTGTACCACCTGGCAGATGGCATCGGCACCGGCATAGACCTTGATAGGCAGGTCGGCCAGGGCTTCCTTCAGTTGCGGATATTTATCCTTGTTGGCAATGACCACAATTTCAGGGTTGAACTTCCGTGCTTGTGCAATGAGTTGCTCCACCCTGTTGTTAGCCGTCAATACGTAGGCTTCGTATTTGTCGGGATGTTCCTCGATGACTTGTAAGGCCTGTGTGCCTATGGAGCCGGTCGAACCGAGTATGGCAATTTGTTTTTTCATATTTATTCTTTCTTATAGTGTCTCTTCTGTCGCGCTAGTTTTTCTGGCTGAAGGCAGGCAGACCGGTGGCAGAAAAAGAGGTTGTTCCTGTTTATTATGTCAAAAGACAATAAATGTTTCCGGGTTGACGGGCTTGCCCCGGTGCCACAATTCAAAGTGCAGGTGCGGCTTGTCGGGAACCTGTCCACTGTG
>ULPZ01003982.1_pt1 | contig 33805 bp, 25 predicted proteins | sample 1953991 | NCBI WGS metagenome assembly ULPZ01 (sample SAMEA4835642, study PRJEB28245) | human gut metagenome | biome: gut microbiome; material: fecal sample | place: Denmark | collected 2008
AGCAGCGTGTAGCTGGAACCGGAGCAGCGTGTAGCTGGAACGGGAGCAGCGTGCAGTCCGAGCTGCACGCGCGTCTTTTCAGGACTGCACCGGCGAGGGTATGTCAAAATAGAAATGTATAATCAAAATGCAATGTCATCCTGAACGTAGTGAAGGATCTGAATACAGAAGCTGTCGCTTTTAAGATTCTTCACTGCGTTCATAATGACAAAATGATAGTCCTTTTTCTTTTTACACCCTCGCTGCATCATTTCCCTTCGTGCGCCGTGCGGGTCGTTTCCGAAGCATTGAACACAATGCGCAGTTGCGACGCCGCGCCCGCCGAGCGGGTGGAGGCTCCGGCAGTAGCCGGAATGTAGGCGCGGAAAGCCTTCATGCCTACCTGGCTGCCCGATGCAACCCGGTAGAACTGGTCGCCGTAGATGAAATAGGCGCCTTCGGTCAGCGGACTGACAGTCTGCGACGTTCCTTTCAGCACGGTGCTACCCGTTGCCGCGTCCGTGGTGGCACGGACAGTCACATTTGCACCCGTGAAGTCCACCTTCGCCACCTCCGCATTCGCACGGAACACCAGCGGCTCACCGCCTGCCATGCCGCCCGTTTCGTCCACATACAGCGCATCACCTTCCTGACGGGCCACCCGGAACAGTTCGGCGCCGGTCACGCTGGTGGCGTCGAACGGCAGGGCCACGGTGCCCCACTGCGTGCCTTCCGCCAACAGTCGGCTGTAGGTGGCCTGCGCGGCCGTGAAGGCTACCGGCGTGTAGAAGTCGGCGCCGTCGGTCAGTACCAGGTTGGCGCAGGTATAGGCATCGCCGCTCTTCACCACGACGTTCGTGCCTGCCGGAGCTGTTGCCGCGTCTTCTATCACGAGGAGGGCGTTCGGTTCTCCGGAGTTGCTGAAGCCAGATGCGTTGTTGTCATAAAGTTCGGATACCTTGTCGGCAGAACCGTTATACAGCTTGGCGGCATAGACGTGCATGGCTTCGTCGGTGGTCAGCACGGGATAGTCGTCCGTGTCGAGAGTCTGGCCCCATGCCTGCGCATCCTGTCCGTTTTGCAGCAGCCAGCACACCTCGCCGCTCATGAACTGGTCGGCGGTCTTGACCACAGCGCCTGTTTGGGTGCCGTAGCCAATGCCGTTCCCACTGTAGGCGACATCCAGCCAGTAGCAGTTGCTGATGCCGCCGTCGCTGTTATACCCACAGAAGCCGCCCACAGTATTTGACGAGGAAGTACACGTGACCGTGCCGGTACTATAGCAGTTAGTGACGGTGGCGAGGTAGTTTATTGCGCAGAAACCGCCTACATAAGGACTGCCGGTGACAGCAACATTGCTCCAGCAGTTGGTGACGGTGCCGCCTTCGCTGTTTTGCCCGCAGAGGCCGCCCGCAGTAGCCCCGCTAACCGTGCCGGTACAAGAGCAGTTGATAATGGTGCCTTGGTTCCAGCCGCAGAGGCCGCCCGCATTACTCTCGCCGGCGGCGACCGAGCAATTCTTCAGGGCCAGGTTCTGGATTTTGCCCGCGGAGCCCAAGCAGCCCACAAAGCCCCGGGACGCGAAACCAAAACTTTCGACCACCAGGTTCTCAATAGCGTGCCCCTGTCCGTCGAAAGCGCCGGTGTAATGGTTATTATCAGTGTTGCCGATGGGAGTCCATTTCCGTCCATTGGGGATGATGATATCGGTGGTCAGCGTCGCGCTGGCGGCGGCGTCCTGACTGTCGAACACGGCGTAGGTGTTGTCTCCGTTCACCAATGCGGCAAACCAGAACAGCTGCCCTACGTTGGAGATTTCGTAGCTGCCGTTTTCATTCTTTTCAGCCGGTTCATACCCGCCGCAAACGGTGCAGAAGCCGTCATCGCCAAAGGTATGCTCCCCCGGTCCGCTGGCAGCTTCCTCGTCGTTGGTATATCGGCTCGTCTCGGAAGGACGACCGCTGCAGTCCATAGAAATCAGATAGACAATGCCATGGGTATTGTCAAGCACGGGGAGCTGGTCCACTATTTCCCCGTTGTCCAGGTTCTGCCGCCAAACATTGTCCTCGCCAGGGTTACTGCCGTTGAGCAGGTATGCCACCTCGCCGGAGGCAAACGCATTGCCTTCGAGGCGTTTCACATTCTCTACAGTACAAGTGCCGTAGGAAGTAGAGATGGTGTGTACAGAAGTCTCAGAACAACAATAGCAGTTGGTGATGGTGCCGCCGTCGTTGTAACCGCAGATACCGCCCTGTTTGCTCCCCGCCATCTGACCGGTGCTGTAGCAGTATCGGATTCCCTCAAGGCTGCCGTTTTGCCCACAAATGCCGCCCCCCTCACTACCACCGCTTATCGAGCCGGTGTTATAACAGTAGGTGATGGTACCGAAGCTGCTGCCGCAGATGCCGCCCACTCTCTTTTTGGTGCAGCTAATGGAGCCGGTGTTATGACAGTAGGTGACGGTACCGTAGTTGTTATACCCGCAGATGCCGCCTACATACCAACTGCCGCTGACCGAGCCTGAGTTAGAGCAATTCTGGATGGTGCCTCTGTTGTAAGCGCAGATGCCGCCTACATTATCGCTGCCGGTGACTGAGCAGCCCTCGTCCAAGGTCAGGTTTTGGATGGCGCCGCCACTTCCCAGGTATCCCACAAATCCCTGATAATCGGCGTTGCTGTTATCGACCCTCATGTTGCGGATGGTGTGGCCCGCGCCGTCGAAGGTGCCGGTGTATCGGTTGCTCTCGCTGCCGATGGGTGTCCAGTCCGCGGCGCCCAGGTCGATGTTCGTGGTCAGCGCGGCCCAGGCGGCGGTATTCTGCGCCGTGCCGTCGGTCAGCGTGCCGTTCACCAGACCGGCAAACCAGCGCAGCTCGTCGGCGGTGGAGATTTTATAGGGGTTCTCTTTGGTGCCCGCGCCAGTGGGTTGGGTCTGGGCCCATGTCTGTCCGGCACCGAATAGGCCGAGCAACGCTGTCAGCAGACAAAGGAGGCGCAGCCGGCTCTTATCGTATAGTTTGTTTCTTGTCTTCATTTTGTTATTCCGTTTTTATTGGTTCAATGCGTTACGTTTCAAGCAGTTCAGTCTGCCCAGATTTCTCCTGTAGCAGCGATGTCGGAAGATTCGCCGCCGTAGCTGATGGGGACACCGGTCACAGGCACACCGTCCAGCGGTATTTCGCCCAAATTGGTTATCACGCCTGCCGCCAGCGATTGCCCCTCGCCGAGGCCGCCGGAAGCCGTCAGGGTCTTCTGCCCGCCGTTCGTCAGGTTGAAGGCCAGGGTAAAGCCGCCCTCCAGCTGATTTTCTCCACATGCCACCACAAAGAGATAATCGGCATTTGTATTCCCGAAGTTACCATCCAGCTTGACGAAAGCAGAAGTGTTTCCGCTTTCATCCGCTTTCAGGGTAGCTCCACCATCGGCTACAGACAGGCTGAAGCCACCGGCCAGCGGCTTGCCATGCTTATCGGTCAGCACGGCGTTCGACACCTGCGCGGCGTCCTCCGCCGTCAGGGCGAACTTCACCAGCGCGGCCGCGTTGTGGAAAGTCAGTTCTCCGCCCGCTTCGGTGGTCTGCGCCCATGCGGGATTCACGCCGGGGGCAAAGCTCCCGGCCTGTGCCGTCTGAGTGACGGGAAGGGTGAAATGGATGGCGCCGTCCGTACAGGTCAGCCCCTCACTGTAAGGATAGAAAGCCAGGTAGCTCTCAGCCCCCGGCGAGGCTTCTCCGCTGAAGTCGGCGTCAGCCGCCGTTCCTTCTTGCAGGTCGATGGTGAAAGGCTGGAACGACTGGCCGTCGTAGATGCCTATCTGGTCTCCGGCGTTCCAATAGACGGCGTAAGTGGTCTGTCCGTCTTCTTCTACTCCCGGTTGCAGTTCGGTACGCGTCTGCGCTTGTCCCGTCTGCGGCGCCAGGGCGGTGAAGGTCATCGGCACCCGTTCGCCGGATGCCTCCGCGCCGTTTCCACCGGCCACGATGTCTTCCTTGTCGCACGAGGCGACCCCGAGCAACAGCGCCCACAGCGGCAGCGCCCGGAAAAGATGTCTCATTGTCTTCATTGCTTCATTCGTTCTTTAGTTAATTCCAGTGGCCTCCCCAGTCTTGTTCTCCAAAGCCATTGTGCCCGGCGCCGTAGCCGCTCTGGCAAAGCACGCCTTCCTGCTGCATTTCGATGATTTCGCACTTGGGGGCCTCGTAGGCCTCGCGGCTGTTTGCCGCCTGTTGTTCTTCGTTCATTGTCTTCATGTTTTCTCTGAGTTTAAATGTTTATACTATGGATATAATCTCGTCGGAAGTCTGTTTCCGGTAGCGGCGGATGAGGCAGTCTATCGTCGAGGCGGACAGGCTTTGGAGCATCAGCTTGTGGGCCAGGGCGTCGAAGGTGTTGTCGAAGCGGCGGCAATACACCGCACGCTCTCCCCGCTCCCGACGGGGACGCAACCGGGCGTCGCGCTCGTCGTCGGTGCAGAACAGGATGCGGCGTCGATGGCCGTCGTCGGTGATGTACACCCAACAGATGTCAGTGTCGAAAAGGTTCATGCGTCGTTACTCGGTTTGAATGACGGCGCGAAAGTAAATAAACGGGGAGAAAAACATTTTCCTATGCGCAATTTCTTTTTTCCTATGCGCAAAACGCTGTGTTTCAATAGGCTACAAAGGCATTTTTTTCAAAAGAAAAGGATGTGCTATTGTTCGGTGTATGCAAACTTGCGGTATTCGCTGGGCGTAATGCCATAGAAAGTACGGTAGGCGCGGGTAAAAGTACCCTGCGACTGGAAGCCGCACGCCAGGCAGATTTCGCCCAGCGACAGCTCGGGATGGCTGTCTATCAGGTAGCGGGCACGACGGACACGGACGGCTGCGACGTACTGCGACACACTCCAGTGTTGCTCGGTGCAGGCGGCCACGGCATCGGCCACGTAGGTACGGTTGGTGCCCAGCAGGTCGGCCAGCTCGTCGCGCCCCAGGCGGGGACGGCGCAGCACTTCTTCGTCGGCCAGCAGCTCTTGCAGGCGGCGGAAGAGCTGCATCTCGCGCGACAGTTCGTCAGACGGCTGTTCGGCCTCGGCACGGCGGGCGGCTTCCTCGACACGCAGCTCGGCTTCTTCCTGGCTGCGGATGCGGGCCACCAGCTCGCGGTTCTTCTGCTGCAAGCGACGATGGTGCACCACCAGCAGCACGCACAGGGCCAGCAGCAGCACGGCCACTATCAGTGCCGACCAGGCCAGCGTGCGGGCACGGCTTTGCTCGGCCAGGGCCACGCGCTTCTCCTGCTCCAGCTCGTCCAGGCGGTAAAGGCGCGACAGGCGGTTGAGCTGGGCGTTCGAGGTAGCTACCTGCGCGCTGTCAGCCGCCTCGGCATAGAGGCGGTAGCAGTCGGCAGCCTCGGCATAGCGCCTTTCGGCGTGCAGGACGTCGGCCAGCGAACGGTAGTAGCGCGCCATGCGGGCCTGGTTGCCCCGGCTGCGGCTGTAGTCGGCCAGCAGGCGCAGGATGCGCCCGGCCTCGGCGTTGTTACCCGCCAGACGCTCGTAGCGGGCCAGCGTATATTGCAGCTCCTCCTGCTGCGAGGGGTCGGCATACATCTTATTATATAGCAGCATCGTGTCGCGCCAGGCGGTGGCGGCAGGCAGGTCGGCACGGCTGATGAGCACCTTGAGGCGGTACATGGCGTTCTGCACCCGCAGCACGGGGTTGACGGCAATGCCTTTCATCACCTCCCACTGACGGATGTAGGCGGGCAGCGAGTCGCTCAGGGCCAGGGCCTCGTCATAGCGTCGCCAGCCTTGCAGGATGTTGATGAGGTTGAAGCCGCTGCGGGCCACCAGTCCCGGCGAACCGTAGCGGATGGCTCCCGCCATGGCCTGGCGGTAGTGGCGGGCGGCCACAGAGTCCTGGCCGTTGCTCAGGTAGCACTGGCCGAAGTAGAAGTCGGCGTTTATCTGACCGAAGGGATGATGGTGGCGGCGGGAATAGTCGGCCATGCCACGCAGGGAAAGGACGGCATCCACGTAGTCGCCCCACATCAGCAGGCGGTCGGCACGGCGGGCCCAGGTGGAATAGAGCAGCGAATCGTCGGCCTGCGCCTGGTAGTGGGCTATCAGCCCGTCGGCAGCACGCAGGAAGCCCGGCTTGTCGCCCATCGCCTCGCAACGCGACAACGGGGCGGAGCGGAACACGTAGTCGAAGTGGGCATTGCCGGTGGCCACGGCACGCTCCAGTCCGCGCCGCTGCATGTCGAAGAAGGCGGGCGACCGGAGGCTGTCGAACATCTGCATGGACAGGGCGTAGAGGGCACTGTCGCCAAAGTAGCCGTCCTGCTTCTGCGCACGCAGCCCCGAAGCTGCCATGCACAGGCCGATGAGCAACAGGAGCCACACTCCTGCCCGGCTGCATATAGATGTCTGTCCACTGTGTCTTGCCATAACCTGTCAGGAAGGGCTTGCCTTCCAGCCGGCAAAAGTATAACTTTATTTTATCTTCTCCCTGATTTTGGTCAAGTATTTTTTCATGCCCTCGGCATCTTTGTTCTCAATGATTTCGAGCAGGTTCTTCAATTCGGTGCGTATGTTGGCCACCTGGGCGGGAGTGCGGGGATTGAAAAGAATTTCCTGCAAGAGGTAGTCGTCCTCGCTCAACAGGCCGCGGGCTATGGCCATGTGTTTCTTGAAGGTGGTGCCCGGTGCCTCCTGATGCTTCATGACAGCGGCAAAGACGAAGGTGGAGACAAAAGGAATGGACAGGGAATAGGCCACGGTCTCGTCGTGCTCGTCGAAGGTGTACTCAAAGATGTTCAGCTTCAGCGTCTGGTAGAGGTCCTTGAAGAAGATGCGGCCCAGGTGGTCGCCCTCGCTGATGATGATGGCATTCTCGGTATTCAGGTTGCTGAGGCTGGCGAAGGTAGGTCCGAACATGGGGTGCGTGGACACGTAGCGGAAGCCGCTCTGCTCGTAGAAGGACTTCAAGCCGGTCTTCACCGAGGCGATGTCGCTCAGTATGCAGTCCTTGGGCAGCACGGGCAATACCTGGCGGAAGGCCTCAAGGGTGTACTTCACCGTGGCGGCGTTGATGACCAGTTCGGGTTCAAATTCTTTTATCTCATCCAGCGTGGTGAAGCGGTAAGTGTTGTAGACAAAGCGCAACTGGTGCGGGTTGACGTCGTACACGGCCGTCTCGTGCTGGAAACTCAATACATCGTTGAAGAAGGAGCCCATCTTTCCGGCTCCGAGGATTAGGATACGCATGTTTAAAGGGGTTAGTGGTTAGCGGTAAGTGGTAAGTAATTAGTGGCAGTGATTAGTGATTGGCTTTTCCTGCTGACCACTAATCACTGACCGTTGACCGCTACTTGTTAATGATTTCCATCTGCTGCCTTACACTCTCCTCGTGTATGGCCTCAAATACTTTCTTGATGAAGTCGGCATCCATGCCGCAGAGAGCGCCTTGCGAGCCGCGTTTCTCCAGAATCTCGTTGTAGCGGCCGGTCTGAAGGATGGTCATGCCATGCTCCTTCTTGTAGGTACCGATTTCGCGGGCCACACGCATGCGCTTGGCAAGCTCCTGAATGAGGTTGTCGTCGCACTCGTCAATCTGTTTGCGCAGTTCGTTCAGGTTCTCCGTGCTCTGGTTGGTCTCGCGGATAACGAGCAGGTTCAGTATGTAGTCCAAAATGTCGGGCGTCACCTGCTGGGCGGCGTCGCTCCAGGCACAGTCGGGATTGCAGTGGCTCTCCACAATGAGGCCGTCGAAGCCCAAGTCCATGGCCTGCTGGCAGAGCGGGGCAACAAGTTCGCGCTTGCCGCCGATGTGGCTGGGGTCGCACAAGATGGGCAGATTAGGAATGCGGCGACGCAATTCGATGGGGATGTGCCACTGGGGCAGGTTGCGGTATATCTTCTTGTCGTACGACGAGAATCCGCGGTGAATGGCGGCCAGGCGCTTCAGTCCGGCCTGGTTGATGCGCTCCAGGGCACCAATCCACAGTTCGAGGTCGGGATTGACGGGATTCTTCACCAGCACGGGGATGTCCACTCCCTTCAGTGAATCGGCAATCTCCTGCATGGCAAAGGGGTTGGCCGTGGTGCGGGCGCCAATCCACAGGATGTCGATGCCGGCCTTCAGCGCTTCAAACACGTGTTTGGCGGTGGCCACTTCGGTAGCCACGTACATGCCCGTCTCCTTCTTCACCTCCTTGAGCCAGGGCAGGCCTTCCACGCCGATGCCCTCGAAGCCTCCGGGCTTGGTGCGGGGTTTCCAGATGCCGGCACGGAATATCTTGATGCCACGTGCTGCCAGCTGGCGGGCGGTTTCCATTACTTGTTCTTCAGTCTCGGCGCTGCAGGGACCTGCAATCACCAGGGGGCGCTTATCGTCTACGCCCGGAAGGATAATTTTTTCTAATTCGAGTTCCATAACTATTGAATTAAGAATGATGAATGAAGAATGAAGAATAGGTTTGCGGTGCGTCTTCGTTCTTGCTGGGTCATCATTGTAGGTTCTTATGTTTATTAATGTTTCTGTGGTTTACGAATGAAGTTGTTTGAAATTCTTCGTTTTTCACTCTTCATTCTTCATTTTTCGAATTCTCTCCAACGCCTCCGCCAACTTGGCATCCTTGCAGCAGAGCGAGATGCGAATGTAGCGTGCGCCGTTCGAGCCGAAGATGAAGCCGGGAGTGATAAATACACGGGCCTGATGGAGTACACGTTCGGTCAGTTCCTCCACGTCGCGGCACGTATCGGGGATGCGTCCCCAAAGGAACATGCCTACCTGACGTTCGTCGTAGGTGCAGCCCAGTGCACGCATGATTTCACCGGCCAGGTGGCGACGATTGCGATAGTTGCGGTTATTGCCTTCATACCAACCGGCATCGGCGTCGAGCGCCGTGGCGGCTGCCAGCTGCATGGCGCGGAACATTCCGCTATCGATGTTGCTCTTCACCTTCAGCACCCACTGCACAAACTGTGCGTTCGAGGCCAGCATACCGATACGCCAGCCCGGCATGTTGTGGCTCTTGCTCATGGAGTTGAACTCGATGCAGCACTCTTTGGCACCCGGCACGCTGAGGATGCTCAGCGGATGGTCGTTCAGGATGAAGCTATAGGGATTGTCGTTCACAATGATGATGCCTTTCCTACGGGCGAAGTCAACCAGGCGTCTGTACAGTTCGGGCGTAGCCGGAGCACCGGTCGGCATGTTGGGATAGTTGGTCCACATCAGCTTGACGCGGCTCATATCCATGGCCTCCAGCTGTTCCCAGTCGGGCATCCAGCCGTCTTCTTCCTTCAGGTTGTAGTTCACCACCTCGGCACCAAGTATCTTGCTCAGCGAGGTGTAGGTGGGATAACCCGGATTGGGCACCAGCACCTGCTCGCCCGGATTGACGAAAGCCAGCGTGACGTGCAGGATACCTTCCTTCGAACCGATGAGCGGCTGTATCTCGGTCTGCGGGTCGAGGTCTACACCATACCAACGCAAATACCACTCGGCAAAAGCACGGCGCAGCTCGGGAATGCCCACGTAGGGCATGTAGCCATGACCGTCGGGATTCTGTGCAGCTTCGCAAAGCGTGCGGATGGTCTGTTCGGAGGGCGGCATATCGGGACTGCCGATGCCCAGGCTGATGACGTCCATTCCCTGGGCGTTCATCTGCGCCACTTCCTTCAGCTTGCGCGAGAAGTAGTATTCGCTCACCGAAGCCAGGCGGTCGGCCGGCTGGTAAGCCATCGCCTTCTCCCCGCTCCTTGTCCCTTGTTCCTTGTCACTCGTATTTTGTCTTTCGTCTCTCATATCCTGGTTACAATGTTGATTTTCCATCTTCGTATTCTCCTAAAATCTTTAATTCCTTGGTCAATGGATTGATGGCGGCAAGCGCCTGTTTGTACCTCAACAGCTGGTCGAACATGACGTCGACGTAGAACTGGTATTCCCACTCCCGTCCGATGATGGGCAATGACTGAATCTTGGTCAGGTTGATGCGATAGAACGAGAGTATGGACAACACCTGCGACAAGCTGCCCTCCGTATGCGGCAGGGTGAAGACCAGGCTGGCCTTGTTGGGTTCGCGGTTGCGATGGCGCTTCAGTTCGTCCACTTGCCAGGGGTCGGCCACCACCAGGAAACGGGTGAAGTTGTGCTTGTTGGTCTCGATGCCCTCTTGCAACACTTTCATGCCATAGAGCTCGGCAGCTGCCTTGGAGCAGATGGCGGCATGTCCTTTCAGGTGTTCCTTCATGATGATTTCGGCGCTGAGTGCCGTGTCCTCACCTTCCACCACCTTGATACGCGGATGCTGGCTCAGGAACTCGCGGCACTGCATCAGGGCTATAGGATGCGAATTGACTTCAGTGATGTCGTCCCAATCCTCTTCGGGCAGGCAGACAAAGCTGTGCGAAATACGCAGCTTGTGTTCGCCAATGATTTGCGTGCCGCTCAGCCTCAGCAGCTCGTTGTTGTAGAGCAGGCTACCCGCAATGGTATTCTCAATGGCCAGCATGCCAATGACCTGGCTGTCCTGGCGGACGGACTTGAACACGTCTTCAAACGTAGCACAGCATATCAGTTCGATGTCCTCACCCTCGAAATACTGGTGCGCTGCAATGTCGTGGAAGGAACCCAAGGTTCCCTGAATGGCTATTCTTTTCATAATGTCGTATTAACAAAAAATCCCGCTTCCAAACATGGGAGCGGGATTCATATCTTTAACTTTAAGTTCTTTATTCAGTTCTTAAGCGTCACTGTCACTTGACACATACAAACTCCCGCTCTACTTTGTTGCTAAAGTAAAAGTAAAAGAAGAAGTAATATGCGTAAGTAAACAAATTCATGCTTTTAGTCTCTTTTTGTTCTTAATTCGGGAGCAAATGTAATACTTTTCTCTTAGATGCAAGCAAAATACTATATTTTTTTTGAATCAAGCTACTTTTTTATTCCAAATTATTCCAACAAGAGTTTCACCAGTACCGGCCTGTGGTCGGAAGCCTGCGGTTCATTGAGCACCCTGCGCTCCTTCACCTCCACACGTTCCATACGCTGACGGTCGGCATAAATATAGTCGATGCAACGGTCGGGAAGATCGGCCGGGAAGGTAAAGGCAGCCGTATCGTTGAGGCTGACAAACGTACGTGCCAGCAACTGTTGGGGTTGCGAAGACGGCGTAGAGTTCATGTCGCCCGCCAGAAAGACCGGCTTGTCAATGCCTGCCAGTTCTTTCTCTATCAGTGCGACGGAGGCCAACTGGTCATCAGGCGTGAGCGACTGATGAGTGGCACAGAACACATAGTCCCTGAACTCAGCCACAATCAGGGCACGTTCCTCTTCCCGACCCGGCATCGGCACTATCTTGTACTTCAACGGCTGCTCCTTGGACAACAGTCCGATGCCGTAGCTTCCCCCCTGGAAAGATATGGCAGAAGCAAAAATACCGTTCATACCCGTCAACTTCTCCAACTCGGCCAAGGCATAGACACCTCCGTTGCGCTCCGTAGCGCTGTCCAGTTCCTGCACGGCCACCACGTCGGGCGCAGCCTCGTTTATTACCCGGGCTATCCGCTCATAATCCCTCACCTTGTCCAAGCCAATGCAATTATGCACATTGTAGGACATAATAGTCACCTCCTTTGCCTGCTTGCAAGCACAGAGGCTGGCCAGCAGCACTCCCGCTGCCAGCATAGATTTCATGCTCTTCATTATATATCCTTTTTTCATACTTCAGATTTCATCCATCATATTACATACTACCCGACGATTATTCGTTGTCTGCCGGATAAGTTACCCCCCACTCCATACGCAGGCTGTCGAGCAAGCGCATGATTTCCAACGTCTCGCCATGAGGCATAAAGGGACTCTCCAGCAATCCGGCTGCCATAGCATCGAACGAAGCCTGCACCTCATACTCGTAGCCGGTGATTTGCGGAGGACAAGTAACAACCTCCACCAGCCGATGATTGGCGTCGAACACCGAAGCCTGCTGCGGATTGTTGATGTTGTCCACAATGATGTAGCCCTTGTCGCCCGAAATGACACCCTGCCTGTCGTTGGCACAGAAGGCCGTCACCTGCATCACCGCCATCTTGCCGTCGGCATAGCGGAAGGTCAGGCTATCCTGCATGTCCACACCCAGCGAGTTCTTGACACACGATGACTGCACCTCCTCGATGGCGGTGCCAAACAGCATGCGGGCGAAGTTGATGGGATAGACTCCGATGTCGAGCAGTGCGCCACCGCACAATTCGGGCCGGGCAATGCGTTCCTTCTGAGCCATGGGATAGCCCAGACTGGCTGTCAGCATGCTAGGCTGGCCGATGATTCCGCTGAAAACCAACTCGCGAAGGGTGGCCGAGAACGGCATGTAGCGCGTCCAGATGGCTTCGGTAATGAACACTCCTCTGTCGTGTGCCAGCCTCAACAAGTCAGCGGCCTGGCGGGCATTGGCTGTGAACGCCTTCTCGCACAACACAGCCTTATTGTGCATCAGGCACATGCGCGCCTGTTCATAGTGGTGTGAATGCGGCGTAGCTATATAAACCAGTTCTACCTCCGGGTCTTTCACCAATTCTTCATACGAGCCATAAGCCCGCTCAAAGCCCCAAGCTGCCGCAAAGCGTTCGGCTCGCTCCAGTTCGCGCGCTGCTACGGCATAGCGCTGCACGACTTCCATCCCTTGCAGCGTCAGTGCCATCTTCTCGGCTATGTGTCCGGCACCCAGGATGGCTATTTTGTTTTTCTTCATACTCAAAAAAATATATTGATTCAGTTAGTGACGGATGCAAAAATAGCAATATTCTCCGAATGTCCAGCCACCATCAGACGACAATCCCTCTACTACTTCCAACAACCATCCGCACTGTCTCTCCATATCACCGGAACAAACACACGACAACATCAGACTACCTTGTTCGAGCAGTCCGATTATCAGCCTGTAACAATTGGACTGTGACGATGTAACATAAGGACTGTTACAATGTAACATCCCTACTGTGAAGATGTAACATCCGTACTGTGAAGCCCCGAATCTCCAGCATTCAATGCCCAAACCAGACACTTCGCCCCCCGACTGTCAGCTGCTTCCTGCCAACAAAAAAGCCGTGTTGCCTCCCTTACCCTGTAAGGACGACAACACGGCACATACTTCTTTTTTGATTGTCAGTACCGAGACGACTCGCAACACTCATTCAAGCAACCTGCATACAGGTAACAGCTGCCCTGCTTCCGCCGCCAGTACATTGAAATGAACAAATCCGTTGTACGACTCCGGTTCGAGCAAGGTAGCCGCCAAGTTACCGCGCTGCTGTGCCAGCGGCACCAGGTAACATCCTGCCTCCAGCCTCGCATGCACCTTCTCCACGCGAGTCTCTACCTGCACGGAATGTATCTTCTCCCACTCATGGGCATCGGCCTGGCAGGCTATGACACGATAGCGCTCAACCTCGGCTTCGATAGGTTCTGCCACCGAGTCGACCCGGATGCCCAGTGCTCGCAGATTAGCAACAGCCCGCGTGCAGGTATCGGCCAGCACGTAGGCTGCGGGGCGTTCCCTCACCAATACCGGCTGCAAGTTCCGGGCATCGTAAGCCGGCAACGTAGCGACGAAGCGTTTGTTCTCCGACAGGCTGATAAACGAAACCGGCCAGTTGACAGTCGCGGGTACAGAGGTGACAACCACCTTGTTCTTCAGTCCGCAGGTTTCTTTCAGCGCCTTCTTCACAGCCTGCTTCACTTGTCGGCGATGGCTGGCCGCCGTCTGCAACAGGCTGCGGGCCACCACAAAGCCACAATGGGCCCGGCGGGCAAATGACACCCGACCAAGACCTATGCCACGTATCTCGATGAAGAGCGACACGCTGTTGTTGAGCGCTTGCGACGTGGCGCTGGACTGCGGGCTCCGGGCATCCTTCGCAATGTGCAACCCGTCGGCCTCCAGCCTGGGCGTGAAATAAGCGCCCGCGCTATAGCCCTCAGCCTCCAGTGCCTTCACGGCCGCAGTCTGAAACAGGTCGTCGGACAGGCTACGCAACACCAAAGGAATATTGGGATGGCCGCTCGACAGAAACAGCACGTCGTCGGCCGTGGCTGTCGGTCCCTTGCCCAAAGCTTCCAGTTCCTTGCGGAAAGGATTGAACTCATGCACGTCGAGCGATACATCAGGATTCCAGTCCACGTAAGCTTTCTTCAGCAATCGGGTCACCGGGTCGGCCAACTTGGTCTGGTCGCGGTTGAGGTCGTAGCCGCCGCCCGACCGGCGCTGCTGCAAGGCATAGCCATCAGGGTTGGCAACGGGCACCAAAGCCACCGATACCCGCTTCAGCAGTTTCCTGCCTTCTTCCGTACGGAGCAGATAGTCGGCCAGCATGCACACAGCCTCGGGTCCGGCCGGTTCATTGCCGTGCAGTCCGCCCTGAATCCAGACTCTTACTTTCCGCCGGTCAGCCTCATCACCCAGATAGAGCAAGGGAATATCGTGCCCCTGCGGCGTAGTGCCAAGGCTGCTCTGATGCACGAGGTCGGGATAAGTATCTGCCAGCTGCCGCAAGCAGGCATTGATTTCAGCCAGCGAGGCCAGTCCCTCTCCCACGGGCTTGCGCAGTGTTGGAGTGACTGGCTGTAAATCTTCGGGGTCGGCATAGAAAGTGCGGGTCACGGCTTCCGGCTGGGGTACCTTGGTCAGGTTCCAGATAGTGCGGTTGGCCAGTACCATCTCCTGCGCCGTCTGTTGCAGGTAGGCAGCGGTCTGCGGCGTCAGCCCCGCCCAATAAGTGGAGTGAAACGACTTCCCGGTCATGGTGGCGTAGAGCACACAAGCTGCCAGGTAAGAACCGTCGGCGGTAGGATGGCTGCCATCGTCCTGATAAAGGCCTATCTCCGGCTTTTCCGAACGCACACGCTTCCAGACCATGCCCACCGGGGCACAACGGGCATCGAGCCGATGAGCCAGCTTCAGATAACTGTCGGCTATGCGTTGCTGCATCTGCTCGTAGTCAGGGATATTATGTCCCCAAGTCTGATAGAGGACGACCTGCGCCTGCGGATTGTACAGGCGGATAATGCTGTCGAGTGATGCGGCCGAAGCATACATTTGCTGCTCCACCACCTCTGCCTCGCGGGCTGGCAATTTGCTTTGTTCCTGCATAACGACGAAGTCCCAGCCGCCCCAACGGATGGCCTCCAACGTCTGAGGTGAAGCCGCATGCTGACTGAGGCGCCAGCCGCCGTGGGTTTGCTGGCTGACCGACATTTTCTGTCCGCAGGAAGCAGCCAATGCCTGCAACTGGCGAGGCATGTCGTTGAAGAATGTATAGCTATTGCCTATGAACAGCACACGCAAAGAGTCATTAAACAAGGCTTGGGCAGCCTGTTTCCCCATTTGGACTGAGTTGTGCCCGATGCCTTGCTCCACTATTTTTTGCCAACGGCAAGGCCAACGATGTTCGGCAGCCAGCTGATGCAGGTAGCGGTAGAAGTCGTGTCCGCGTTCCAACCGGTTGCGGCCTTGCAGTTCGGCCTCGGGTGTCTTGCGCAGGAACGACTCGCGCACAGTGTCGCCCGACGCCAGCTGCAGCACGATGGGTTTGGCCAGGTAGTTACGGATGCGCAGTGTATCTATATAAGGTATGTTGGCCACACCGTAGGGATAGTTCAGGCTGTCGGACGGATAAGTGTACCAGCCGGGACTGCCAATGACGGCTTTCTCCACGTATGGGCTGTCGTGAAACAGCATGAAGCGTTGCACAAACTGGCCTCCCGCCGAATGGCCGTAGATGGAGTAACCTTTCCGCTGAGTATCCGTATGGCTGCGGATGTACTCGAATATCTTGTCTACCAGCACCGGAGTCAGCTCGTCGACGGGCTTTACCACCGTGTGCTGGCGGTTCATCACCCCAACCTCCTGATAGTCGCACAGCGGATAGGCTTTCAGGTCAAAGTGCGGAATGAACACCATAAATCCGCGCTTGCGTGCCTCTTCCTTCCAAGCGTCTAGCAGGTAGGTATAACCCCGGTCGCCACCCTCGAAGACAAACACAATGGGCAAGCGCGAAAGGTCACCCGCTTCGGGTATATAATAATGTACGTCTACCGGACGGTCAGCAAAAGGCTGATAGTCCTTGTAGACAAACATGCCTTCACCTCTGGCCAGCCTGCCATCCGACGTGGCACAGCTGTCTGTCCTGACATCGGCCAGTGTAAAGCTGTCGGGACTGACGGCGACCGGCGCCTCACGACCAACCAGCCGCGCGCCTGCGCCCAGCGAAGCACCGGCCAGCAACAAAACCATTAACCAACTTTTCATACTTCGTACCTTCCTTTCTTTACTACAATTCCGTCTTTCATCACTTCCACGCCCTTGGCAATGACTCCCTGCAGACAGAGGTTCTGGTCGAGGATGCACAGGTCGGCATCGCACCCCACGGCCACACGTCCCTTCCGCTTCAGCTTCAGGTTACGGGCCGGATTGCTGGTGATGGTCATCAGCGCTTTTTCCAGCGGCAGTATGCCTTCCTTCACCAGAGCCACCATCTCCTGCATATTGAGGTTGAGCGGTGCAGGCCTGTAAGTCATCACGCCCGTTTCGGGGTCAATGCGCTTCACGCCACCATGGCCATCGCTTGAGAAGGTAATCTGTTCTATCGGTACACCCGCCTCCAGTGCCTTCTGAACGGCACGGTGGGGCGTATCGAACTTGGTGCCGCCCGTCGAGAAGTCAATCATACCTCCCAAGCGTCCCAGCTCCAGTGCCTGCATGAAGAGTTTCTCCGTGCGGATGAGGTGGGTAGGCGACAGATAGGAAATCAGCGTGGGATAGGTACGGGCAATATGCAGCAACGGCTCGATGCCTTCGTCCAAGGCTCCCAGATGGATGTGCAGGATGCCTCCCTTACCCGAAGTGAAGCCGCCGAGGCGAACCTGGTCAATCAGCCGCAGGATATCCTGCTCGGTTGGAAACGAGCTGCGGTCATCGCTCATGGCCAACTTGCAACCTATTACCTTGTCGATGAATATCAGGTCGTCGGCCACGGAATCCATCAGCGTCTTGGGCGGAAAGCCGTAGTAGCTGGTCAGCATGTAGGCAGTAAGGCCGTCATCGTCAAGCGCCTTGGCCTTGGCGTAGAGGGTGGACAGTTCCTTGACGTAACCGTCGGTGCCGAGCATTCCCACCACGGTGGTGGTGCCGCAGGCTACCAGCTCGCTCATGGTCACTTCAGGCACCAGCGAGGCAAAGCCCGTCTGGCCGCCACCGCCGATTATGTGCACATGCTGGTCAATGAAACCGGGGGTTACCACACAACCCGCCGCGTCTATTTCCCGGATGGGGAGGCCTGACAGTTCAATCCGAGGACTGATGTAGGCTATATCCGAACCGGACAACAGGATGTCGTTCATGCCAAGCGGTTCGGGCGCATAAAGCTGCGCATTTCTTATTAATGTGAAAGACATGGCTATAACGTAATAAAATGATAAAATATGAGAAACAAAATACTACCTATCAGGGGCAAGGTATTGCGCCGAGCCAGCTCCAGCGGCGATACGCCCGCCACACCGGCTATGGCCACAATGATGCCCGCAATGGGCGAAGCCGCCCGGCCCATGCTGGCCGACAACTGCAAGGGCAGCACCAGCGAGTAGGCCGGCATGCCCAGCCTGGCAGCAATGCCCGGCAAAAGGGGGCCAAAGGAGAAGAAGGCCGCATTGCCACTGCCCATCAGCATGGCTGCACTGAAGATAATCAGCGCGAAGACTGCCGCAATGAACACGCCCGACAAGCCGAGGTGAGTAGAGTAGTCTACCAATGAGTCGATGAATCCCAAGCTGATAAGCCCTTTGGAGAATACCTCGGAAGCGACTATCAGGGTGACCACATTGGCAAACACATTGCCCATGCCCTTCCAGAAGCTGGTGAAGGCCTCGAACGTCTTACGGATACTGCGCAGATGAAAGGCTTCGAAAACTAGCGAAACGAACATGGAGAAGAACATGGCCGAAGTAGTGTTGAGCGTCACCGGAGGCTGAACCAGCCCCACATAGGGCGAAAAGACAATAAGCAACAGCAGAGGCAACACCGGCAACCAGGCAAAGAACAGGGGAACGGAAGGTTTCTCCGTAACCGCCGGCTTGGACTGAACGTCCGTCGAACGGGCGGCATCCCTGCGGTCGCAATACTTGTTATTCATATAGAACAGCAGCATGACTACTACCGTAGTGGGCAACACTAGCGGCAACTGGCGGGCGACAAAGTAGGCCACATTGGTCTCCTGAATGAGGCTGGCCGCCAAAGCCGTATTGGCCGAGCCCGGTCCCTGGTCGAACAGCGTGGCTGCCGTAATGACCGACAAGGCCGTCAGCCGGCTGACACCCAGTTCGACCAACACCGGATAGACCGAAGCCACCAGCAGCAACCCCAGCCCTGTGGCCGAGGGTGTAGTGATGAACAGCAACTGACCGATGGGGATGGTCACCGTGGCCGCCAGGTAAGGATACTTGCGGAAGAAGCCCAAGGGCTTCATGGACAGATAGACCAAGGCATTGGTGGCCTTGATGTGATTCATGAAGGCTACATAGCCACCGATGGTCATTATCATAAACCCTGCACGCGACAGATTACCCAAAAAGGTTTCTTCCACCAGCTTCACCAGGTCGAAGACCGGGCTACCCGTAGGATGCTGCGGAGCCAGCGGACGAATACCAAGCAAGGCCGCACTGACCAGCATGGCCAATCCAGCCAACAGAAGCACGCCCTGCGGATTAAGCTTCCGATAGAGGAACACGGCCGCCAGGCAGATGAACACCAGACATAGTATAAAAGCTGTGACTGACATTATATTTCAATCGTTTTTAAGTGAAGAAAAGGCAGCCGGCCGACGGCTTCTGAAAATATTTCTGCCGAAGCCGGCACGGCGGCTGCCTGAATGATATTTTATAAATAACCCGGATTGTTCTCCAGCGTACGGCCGGTATTGGCATCGATGAAGCTCTGCGGTATGGGGAAAAGCACCGGAGTGTCGTAGTCATTCATACCACGTGCATCGCGTCCGGCAATCTCATTGAGCTGGCGCATGCGGTGCTTGAAGTAATTGTCTACGTCGCGCTCGTCTTTTCCACCTTCCTGGCTGACGCGAATCAGCGTGTGGCGACGTTCTTCTTCAGACAACAGTTCGCGGCTACGTTCATCAAGTATCAAGTCCAGTCCGCCTGTGCTCAGGTCAGCTTCGGTGATATCAACGGCATGCGAGCGGCTACGTACCTTGTTAATCCACTCTACAGCTTCCTTCAGCTTGTCCTGTTTGTACAAGGCTTCGGCATAAAGCAGATAAGTATCGGCCAGACGCAGGTAGACGATGTCCTGATAGCAGCCGTCCTTGTCACCATTGGCCATGACGGGCGGTGTATAGTCCCACTTACGTGTGGTAGGCCAGTTGTACTTCTTGATGGTTGTCTTGTTGTCGTCCAGCATGCTTTCGGTCACAATGGTGTCTATCACCATCTCGCCATTGTTTCTGAACTCTACCACCTGACCGCTGGCATTTACCTCATTAATACTCCACACCATGGCATAGTCCGACACACGGTCGTCCACCGTACCCTGGTTCTTATAATTATAGAGTCTCAAGGCACCGCGCGAAGGCACTACACGTCCGGCACCCTTGCCACCGTTGGCCAGCCAGAAGGCCTGCGGCCAAGTGGCTTTGCCGCTCACGTAGTCGGGGTTCTCCATGTTGCTGCGGTTTATCACGCCGTCGTTCGAGTAATAGTTCTTGTAGGTACTCTTGATGTAGACCTCGGCCGTACCGTAGGCACTGTTCTCGGGCTCGGTATTGACAAAGGCGTAGAGCACTTCCTTATTGCCCTCGCTGTACATGGGCGAACGGAAAACATCGATAAAGGCGCAGCCGGGATTGGAAGCATTGGAACCGAAACGGGTAGTCATCAGCTCGTACTCATTGCCCTCTACCAGCGGTTTCATCACGCTCTCGGCCTCGGCAGGCTTGCCTTCGGCCAGGTAGAGTTCACCCAGATAGTGACGTGCTACTGCACCCGATACCTGGCTGTTGCTGGAAGCACGCAGAGGCAGGTGGTCGATGGCAAACTGGAAGTCAGCCTCCATCACCGCTCTGATTTCTTCCACCGAGTTACGTTCCCAGTCGTTGCGGTAGTTCATACCGGTAATCTCCTCGGTAGACAAGGGGACAGCACCGAAAGAATAGGTCAGGTGTCTGTAGGCCCAGGCACGGAAGAAGCGGGCTTCGGCCAAAATCTCGTTTTTGTTGGCCAGGTTGTCTTCCTCGGTAGTTCCCTGCCAATTGATTCCAGAGTTCTCGGCACGCGATATTATCATGTTGGCCGTATTGATAATGCGATAGCACCACTCGAATATGTTCTTGAACAACACGCGGTCGGTATCATTGATGCGAGAAGGGTAATACAGGTACTGGAACTCGGAGTGCGAGTTGTTGCTCCAGGCATTGTCCACTCCTCCACCCCACGCTGCATGGAGCACCAGCGGCAGTCCACCACCCAAGGCATCGGCACGGCGGTACTCGTTGCGCATCATTCCGTAGAGCGATGTCACCATCGACTCAAAGCCTGAGTAATTTACCAGCAGGTTCTCCGGGTAGAGAGCATCGTGCGGGTCTTCCCTCAAGAATTCACTTTCATTACAGCTGCTCATCAGTGTCATGGCAGCCAAGGCCAGAAGGCCATATCTTATTTTTTTCATTATGTTCTTGCGTTTTTTAGTCTTACTACAATTTTTTATCACTCAATGCGACATCAGATATCCAGCTTCAGTCCGAAGGTAAACGAACGTACGGGCGGTGTAGCCAGCTGGTCGTCGATATATTCAGGGTCCATGCCGGTCCAGCTGGTCCAAGTGGCCAGGTTCTTGATGTTCATGTAGACCTCCACCCGCTTCAGGAAGATGTTGCGCAACCAGCGTTCAGGCAGTTTGTAGCCCAGGGTCAGGTCTTGGATACGCAGGAAGTCTGTCTTTTCATAGAAGCCGGCATTCATCGGGTTGACCGACGTATCAAGAGAGTTCTTGGGATACTTGTTCGTCGGGTTCTCCGGTGTCCAGAAGTCTACCATCAGACGGTTCTGGCGGTAAGAGTTGGTAGCCACATCGTAGAGTGCGTTGTAGGCTGTACGTCCCAGCTGAGAGTTCAGGAAGATGCTCAGTGTGAAATCCTTGTAGCGGAAGTTATTTACCAGCCCCATGGTCACCTTAGGTATGGTGGAACCGATAATCTGGCGGTCGGCCGTGGAAATGTCGTTCACACCGTCCACATCCTCATACTTCATGTAACCCGGTATAGAATAACGGTAGTTGGGATCTTGCTGGCCGTTAGGATTGTTGGGGTCGGTAATCTGCCAGATACCGATGAACTTGTAGTCATAGTTCACACTGATAGGCTCACCAATGAACCAACGCGAAGCCACGTCGTCGGTCGGATTGCCGTTCTCGTCGTAAAGACCTACGTCGACAATCTGCGTACGGTAGTGAGAGATATTGAATGTACTGCTCCAGCTGAAGTCCTTCTTAGTGATGTTATTCGACGTAATCTGGAATTCCACACCGTTGTTCTTCGTCTGACCGATGTTTTCGGTGATGGAGCCTGTACCGTTGATGGTAGGGATGGAGCGACTCAGCAGCAAGTCACGGGTACGCGACCAGTAAACATCGAGACTGCTCTGTATGCGTCCGTTCCACAAAGTAAAGTCAATACCAGTGTTGATTGACGTCGTTGTCTCCCAGCCCAGGTTGGGTGAAGCCAGCTTGGAGGGATAGAAGCCATAGGCCACCGTGTGGTCGTCGTTCAGATAGTTGAAGGTAGACAGGTTGGGCAACGTGGTGTAGGCACTGATGGCCTCGTTACCGTTCTTACCCCACGAGAAGCGATATTTCAGATTGCTGATGATATCGTTGATGGGCTTACCTTGGAAGAAGCTTTCGTTAGAGATGTTCCAACCTACGGCCACTGAGGGGAAGATACCAAACTTGGAGCTCTCGCCAAAGGCCGAGTAACCGTCGCGACGGGCTGTCAGGGTCAACAGGTAGCGGTCGTCGTAGGTATAGTTCAAACGACCCATCTGCGAAATGTGGTTCTGCTTGTAGTAGCTGGAACTGCCCGAAGCCGTACCGGCCTTCGACATCTGATAGTAGTACATCACGTCGTTGGGGAAATCCTTGCCCTCCATGGTGTTCTGTTCATACTCTTTACTCTGTGCCGAATACAGTCCGGTGAAGAAGATGCGGTGCTTACCAAACTCACGGTTGTAGGTCACGATGTTCTCGATAATCCACTCACCCGAATGCCAGTCGTCCGTGTTCAGGATACCGTTGGAACGGGCGCCATAGTAGGTGTCCATACCCTGATACTGCTTGTACGAACTCATCTGGAAAGTGTAGCCCGTGTTCAGCCTATAGCTCAGACCGGGGATGAAGGGAACTTTGATTTCCAACACGTTGTTGGTGATGACCTTCGTGCGGATATCCTTTTTCTTGTTGTTCAGGTCGCTCAGAGGGCTCACGGCAAATGCCTCGCTGGAGTCTTCCCAGGCTGCGGTACGGATGGTGCCGTCTTCATTGTAGGCCTGAGCCAGCGGGTTCATTTCGAAGGCACGCCAGATAGTGGCACTGCTTCCACTACGGTCGTAATAACCCATCTGGGTGGTGGTAGAGAACTTCAGCCAGGAAGTGAACTCCTGGTCAAGGTTGAAGCGGATGTTGTAGCGTTTGAACTCATTGCCCACAGCCACACCGCGCGAGTTGGTGTAGTTGAACGAAATAAAGTAATTGGTCTTGCCGCTACCGCCACGGAACGACAGGTTGTGCTGCTGCTTCAGTCCGTTCTGCGTAGCCAGATCCAGCCAGTCGGTGTCGGTTCCGGCAGCGTGCACGGCCAGCTCGGTAGGAGTGAACGAGCCCATCCAGGGTTCAGGATTGTCTTCGGTAGGCGGAGTGGTGTTGGCATCCATCAGGGCCTCCAGCTTATACTTCCAGAATTCTTCGCCGTTCATCAGGTTGGGGAAGTTGATAGGCTTGTCAATGGTGACATACGTGTCGTAGGACACAGTAAGGCGGCTGGCATCACCACGTTTCGAAGTAATAAGGATAACACCGTTAGAACCACGCGCACCATAGATGGCAGCCGATGAGGCGTCCTTCAGCACCTCGACGGAGGCCACGTCGTTGGGGTTGATTTCAGACCAGGGACCGTCGAAGGGAATGCCATCGAGGATAATCAGCGGCTTGTTGTCGGCCGAGATGGAGTTGTCGCCACGGATACGGGTGGTGCTCGACGAACCTTCGGCATCCGTACCACGGATAGTGATGTTCAGTCCGGGTACTGTTCCTTGCAGCGACTGGATAATGTTGGTCTGCGGACGCTGCTCCAGGGTTTTGGAATTGACGGAAGCTACCGAACCGGTCAGGTCAGACTTGCGCTGCACACCGTAACCTACTACGACTACCTCGTCCAGTGTCTGATTGTCTTCTTCCAGCATGATGTTCAGAGGAGCGTTTCCCTTGACGGCTACCTCGCGGGTGTGATAGCCAATGAAAGTGACCACCACCGTGGCCTGCTGCGGAGCGTTGGGAATACGGAAATTACCGTCGACATCGGTGATGGTACCCGTGCTCGTACCTTTTATTACTACGTTGGCTCCGATAACCGGTTCGCCAAGCTTGTCTTTCACATTGCCCGTGATAGTCATTGTCTGCTGGGCAATGGCCTGTACAAAAACAAACATCAACAAAACATAGCCTGCAAACCAGCGCTTGCAAAGCCATGAAACTCTTCGTCTTTTCTTGTTTTCCATAAACTCTTTTTGTTTCTATTGTTTAACAAAGTGTGACTAAAAATCTTCGTTGCAAAATTAATGACAGATACTTCATCCACTAACCATAGGTAAGCGGATGAAGTAAACTATCAATTTTACCAACACACTATTAAACAACAAATTAAACCAATCAGAAACGAGTAAGAAGTAAACTTATTACTGTCTATCAGTAGCCTTATAAAGTGTACTACAATCCAAAGACAGACTGTAGAAGTAGCGTTTTACATGTCAAAATACGGCAAATCATCCTTCCGATAAGGGTACACTGATAGCATGATAGCAGTACACTGCTTACACGACAGCAGTACACTGCTTACACGATAGTAGTACACTGCTTACGCGACAGTAGTACACTGCTTACGGGATAGTAGTACACTACTTACATTGACAAACAAAATGATTTGAAAAAAGAGGATATATAAAACTCACTCACCGAAAGCCTGCCTGCACAATTGCTGTACAGCTTCGGGAAACTCGTTCTTAGAAATACGGGCGTTGTTGCGAGTCTTCATGCGATTGTTGTAGACCGTCTGCGGAGAACAGTGGAGAAACTCGGCAATCTTGGTGCTATCCGTAATGCCCATCCTGATAAGAGCATAGATGCGGAGCACAGTATTCAGTTCACCATCCTTGCATTCAATCTGTTTGTCGGGCTGCAACAGAGCGTTAAACTCCTCAACAAAAGTAGGATAAAGACGCAGGAAAATAGAATCGAAACTTTGATAGAATGCCTTCAGTTCATCAGCGGCCAGCGAATTGGAGTTGATCAATTTCATAACTTCATCAATCTGTCCCACGGTCAGCTTACGGTTTATGTTCTTGCGAAACTCTTCCATCTTGCTGATGTAGGCCGAACAGATGTTGAAGACATAGCCTATGTATTCTTCCTTGATGTAGTTGGCTTCACGCAGCTGTAAGTTCACATCCTTCAACTGTTCGTTCAGAGCTGTCTGCTGGCGGCTGGCTTCGGTTAGTTCCCGATGCGCCTGCTCCAGCGCATCCAAATGCACTTGCAACATACGGTTTGCCTCGTCCAGCTGCCGGTTCACCTCGCCCCGTTTCTTCACTTGGCGACGAATGAAAAAGAAAGCGGCTATCAGAATGGCCGACAGCAAACTGACACTCACCAGCGAGGCCGTAAGCTTGCGCTGTTGCAACTTATCATGCTCTATATAACTTTTGTGAATCTTGGTCTGCAACTGCGAAACCTGAATATACCTCAAACGGCTGCGATACGTGACTGCTATCTCCGAACAGTAAGAGATGTAGCGATAGGCTCGATTGATATCGCCATGGTTGTAAAGATAGCCCGACAAATCCTGTAAGGAGCCAATGTCGCGGTTGACACTCCTGATATCGGCCATGGCCGAAAGGATAAGATTTTCGATGTATCTCACCTCATCCTTCCGCTTGCGGTAGATGTTGGCCAGGTTATTAGTCAGAATGGCATAGTTGCGGCTATCAGGAGAAAGCTGCTGTTTCTTTTCCTCCAGTTGTTGTCTGACGGTCTCTATCTCCGGAGAGTTGCGATATTTCCAGGCACGCAAGTAAAGATATCTGGATTCATCAGGCGTAGATACCTGTATGGCCGAATCGGAATAAAGATTGTAAAGCTTTCGATAGCTGGACGACAGGTTGACATTGCCTGCCGAATATTCCTGAAGACGGGAATAGAGCGTCCTCATCTGCGCATAGTAGCGCGACTTCTGCTCACGTGGTAATGAAGAAGACGCTATGAGTTTCATAATATCCATGGCCTCAGTCAGCAGACCGTTGGCAGTCAACACAAACGACTGATCCAGCAGGGCCGTTGTCTCCCAGTTGCTGTTTTTGTTACGTCGGGCCAGTTCCAGATTGCGATTGGCATACCACAGGGCGGAATCGGAATTAAACACCCGATATTCCCGGTACAGGTCTTCGTTGATGGAAAACAGTTCCTGCGCATTGCGTGCCTTGCGACTTCGTTCCTTTAGCACATCAATACGTATTTCCTTGACAATGGCAAAAGAATCCCTCTGCAACAGCAGTTGGTCAAGCTGTTCCAGCAGGTTCTCATTAGCCTTTATTGCCTTGTCGCTGGCACACAACACACTCTGTGCCAGCAACAGGAACAATCCAACGAAGCAATATCTCGCCAAACGACTATCAATACACATAAGCCCCATACTTTTCACCGCCCAGTTGCTTTACAGTCCCAGCACATTCGTCTGTGCCCCACCGGGCTGGTTGCCATACTGGCCGCTGATGCTCTGTACTTCGTCAGGGTTCAGTTCCAGTTCTTTTTTCATGTCTTCCAAGGCACCGTCCTTATCACCGTTCAACAGCTTGGCGCGTCCGCGTTCATGATAGGCTTGCTGGAAGTTGGGATTGGCATCGATGGCTTCATCGAACAAAGAAATGGCTTCGGTAAGTTTCTTTTGAGCGATATAAAGTTGACCCAGGTAAAGGAAAGCCTGCTCGTTGAAGGGATTCAACTCTATCACGCGGTTATAGTCTATCTCGGCTCCCGGCTCGTCGCCTTTGGCTTCCTTCAGCTTGCCACGCAGCAAGAGAGCGCTTTCGTTGCCGCCATCCTGTGCCAACACGGCATCAATGTCTTCCGACGCTTCGTTGTACTGGTTCATCTTCAGCAAAGCCTCGGCACGCAGCAGGCGGGCTTCGATGAAGTCGTCCTGCAACATGATGGCATGCGTCAGGTGGGCCACACACATGATGCCCTCGCCCTGGCCGTCCTTGGCCTTGCCCAGCAGATAGTGGGCCATGGCGTTGCTCTCCTCTATCGCAATGGCCGACTGGGCGGCTTTTTCCATAGCCTGATAGTCCTCCATCATGTAGCAGACATTGGCCAAGGTAAGGAAAGTGGGCGTATGCTTGTCATCCTGCTGCGTCATGCGCTCAAGCAATTCGCGGGCTTCTTGCAGTTGGCCGGTCTGTATGTACAACTGAGACAGGTAGCCCATTGTTTCAAAGTCGTCCTGCAACTTGAGCGCCTCGTTGTAGCACTTCACGGCATAGTCGGCACGCCCCATGCGCTGCGCCCGCATGCCGTCGTATTTGAATATCTCAAAGTTTTTCTGTTCGTTTTTCTTTTTTTCGCTCTCGGGTGTCTCTTCTTTGCCCGAAAAGAAAGATTTGAAGAATCCCATAGTTTCTCTTGTTATATGTTGGTGGTAATAAAATAGTCAAAGGCAAAAATACGTATTATTTTCCAATAGCAGTTACTTTTTAAGCTGCAACATCCCGTTAATGGCCACAATCTCTCCATCGTCGAGCAACTGCCGAAGTACATTGGCCAGGACTTCGCGTTCCACATTGAAGCGGGCCGCCACATCGGCCGGAGTCAGCGTCTCACCAGACAGCAATTCCAGCAGCTCAGAGCGCAAGCTTTGCTCACTATACTCCTTTTTACCGTGCTTGCGCCCCAGGCAAACATCGCACTGCCCACACTCGTGCTCGTTTTTTTCGCCGAAATACCTCAGCAACTTGCGGCTGCGGCAGGCTATTTCGTCATCCACATAGTCGAGCATGGCGTTGATGCGCTTCTCATACTGTTGCTTGCGCTCGTCGTAGATAGAGGGCGGAAGTATGATTTCGTCCACATCGAGACGCTCGCGTGTATGTATTATATAAGGTGTCTTTTTGCGGGGAATGTATTTCAGGATATGCTGTTTGCTGAGGCGCATCAGTATTTCATAAACCTGCCGGCGGTTCAATCCTGTGCGTGTGGCCAAGGAGTCTTCGTTGATAAAGGCATAATCGGTGAACAGGCCGGTGTAGGAACGCAGCAGGGTGCGCACCAGCAGTTCGGTCTTGTCATCCTGCTCGCGGAGTTTGTACAACTCGTCGCGCTGGAGAGTGAACAACAGGCGGGAAGCCTTGTCTTGCTCATCGGTATATTGCAGGTATCCGGCCTGGGTCAGAATCTTCAGCGCACTGTCCACCGGCACGGGAAAGAGCTTGAACTTACGGCAGAAGTCCTCAATGTTGAACTCGCGCATGCAGCCAATGCCGTCGCCCATGGCCATCTGATAGTAGAATTGCAGCTTCTCGTACACTTGCCTGATGTACTCTTTGTCGGGATAAGTCTCCGGTATGCGGCGATGGAGGGTGGCTCGGTCGGATGCGGCATACAGCACAACGGCATAGGCCTTCTGCCCGTCGCGTCCGGCACGTCCGGCTTCCTGAAAGTAGGCCTCTATGGAGTCGGGCAGGTCAAGGTGTACCACGAGTCGCACATTAGGCTTGTCTATTCCCATGCCGAAAGCATTGGTGGCTACAATGACTCTGTCTTTCTCTTCCTGCCAACGATGTTGGCGCAAATCCTTGGTGACATCGTCGAGTCCGGCATGATAGAAACTGGCTGTAATGTGTTCGTTGTTGAGCAACTCGGCCACTTCCTTGGTGCGGCGCCTGTTTCTGACATAAACTATGGCACTGCCGGGCACACGGCGCAGGATGTGAAGCAGTTCGGCATTCTTATCCTCGGTACGGCGGACAATGTAAGCCAGATTACGACGCTCAAAACTCATGCGGAAGACATTCTCCTGACGGAAGTTCAGCTGGTGCTGGATATCTTTCACCACCTCGGGCGTAGCCGTAGCGGTCAGTGCCAGCACGGGAACACCGGGCAGCAGCTCGCGGATGCGCGCTATCTTCAGGTAAGAAGGCCGGAAATCATATCCCCACTGCGAGATGCAATGGCTTTCGTCCACCGTAATAAGGCTTACCTTCATGCGGCGCAGCTTGATGCGGAAGATTTCCGTATCAATGCGCTCGGGCGACACGTAAAGAAACTTATAATTGCCGAAGATACAGTTTTCAAGCGCCACAATAGCTTCCGAGCGGCTCATGCCCGAATGTATGGTGAGTGCCTTGATGCCGCGCTTGCGCAGGTTCTGCACTTGGTCCTTCATCAGGGCGATGAGCGGCGTGATGACCAGGCAAAGGCCATCGGACGCCAACGCCGGCACCTGGAAGGTAATGGACTTGCCACCGCCCGTAGGCATCAGTCCCAACGTGTCGCGTCCCTCGCCCACGCTGCGGATAATGTCTTCCTGTATGCCGCGAAAGTCGTCGTAGCCCCAGTATTGCTTCAGTATTTCCTTGTAGATGGACACGAATAAAATGAAGAATAAAAAAATGAGGAATGAAGAATTATGAGCGAAAAAGGAAAAGTGAGGGATGAGGGCTGACGAACTGAAAACTCCGCCATTCTCCCCCATGCTTCACTCCCCTTGACCGGACTCAAGGTCAATTAGGTTTGATGTCTTCTATCTGGAGTTGTATCTCTCCTTTCTTGTGACTATTTTCTTCGATGGTGTAGCAGATGTCGAACGAGCGTTTGGTCTTGATGTAGCGCACGTGCGAGCTTTGCCCGAAGGCGATGCCGTTCATCACGTTGTTCGACTTGTTGTCCACCAGCTCCAGCTTGATGTGCTCCTGTCCGCGACCCACGACCTTACTGGTGCCGTAGTCGTAGACATTGTGCGTGCAGAACACCGGCTTTACGTTGTCGGGTCCGAAGGGGTTGAACCGGCGCAAGTCGCTGAAGAACTTGGGTGTGATGTCCTTGAAGTCAATCTCGGCATTGATGTCTATCACCGGACAAGTCTGCTCGGGCAGGATGTGCTGCGCCACAAACTCCTCGAACCGCGCTGTAAATGCCGGCACGTTCTCGGCCTTCATCGACAAGCCGGCGGCATAGGTATGCCCGCCAAAGTTTTCCAACAGGTCGCGGCAATACTCAATGGCCTTGTAGACATCGAAGCCCGATACCGAACGCGCCGAACCCGTGGCCATGTCGTCGGTGCGGGTCAGCACCACGGCCGGACGATAATAGATTTCAGTCAAGCGCGAAGCCACGATGCCTATCACGCCCTTGTGCCAGGCCTCGTTGTAGAGCACGATGGAGCGTCGGTCGGCCAGTCCGTCCAAACTTTCCACAATGCGGTTGGCCTCTTCGGTCATGCTCTTGTCCAGGTCCTTGCGGGTTTCGTTGTACTGGTTTATCTGTCCCGCCTTCTCCAGTGCAGCCGAAAAGTCTTTCTCGGTCAGCAGGTCGACGGCCTCCTTGCCGTTCTGTATGCGGCCCGAAGCGTTGATGCGCGGCCCTATCTTGAAGACGATGTCGCTCACGGTGATGTCCTTGTCCGTCAGTCCGCAAACGTCGATGATGGCCTTCAGGCCCACACTGGGATTGCTGTTTATCTGCTTCAGGCCGTGATAGGCAAGAATGCGGTTCTCGCCCATGATGGGCACAATGTCCGAAGCGATGCTCACCGCCACCAGGTCGAGTAACGGAATAAGGTGGTGGAACTCAATGCCATTGCTCTTGGCAAAGGCCTGCATGAACTTGAAGCCCACCCCGCAACCCGAAAGGTGCTCGTAGGGATAAGTGTTGTCGGCACGCTTGGCGTTGAGAATGGCAACGGCAGGCGGCAGCACATCGTCGGGCACATGGTGGTCGCAGATGATGAAGTCTATGCCCTTGCTGCGTGCATACTCAATCTCTTCGACGGCCTTGATGCCACAGTCGAGCACAATGATGAGGCTGACACCCGTCTGGGCTGCATAGTCCACTCCCTTCATCGACACACCGTAGCCTTCATCGTAGCGGTCGGGGATGTAATAATCAATGTTTGAATAGAACTGTTGAATAAACTTGTAGACCAATGCCACAGCCGTGGTTCCGTCTACGTCATAATCGCCATATATCAGTATCCGTTCTTTTCTTCCCATTGCCTTGTTCAGGCGTTCTACGGCCGCGTCCATGTCCTTCATCAGGAACGGGTCGTACAAGTCGGGGAGCTGCGGCCTGAAAAACTTCCGCGCATCGTGCACGGTCGTAATGCCACGCTCTACCAGCAATCTGCCCAATATGGGGCTAATTCCCAGTTCCTGGGCCAGTTGTCGGCTTTCCTCTGCCTGTTCGGGGGTAATGGGTAAATAATTCCATTTGTGAGTCATTTTATATATTATTTTTTTCTTTTTTCTATCTCAAAGCGTCGAAAAGGGCATCCATGCTGCAAAGGCCGCACACACAAGGCCGCCTCTGACTATGGCGGCACGAGGGGCAAAACCGAGCTATCCCTCACCAACAGGGAAACAGAGGCTCGTACAGGCCCTCCACTTTTCAACAAGCTGTAAAGGTAGGAAAATCTATTGAAACGATAGTGAAATCATCGGAAAATATTCCTAAACTTAACTATAAGTCTTAAAAAACAACCTATTTTTGTCCCCGTACAAACAAGAAGTCCAACGATTATGATTAGTTTTATATCCTGCGCCAAAACGATGGCCTCGCGCACCGGCATTGCCACTCCCCCGCCCTCGCAGCCTCGCTACCTGAAGGAGGCACGCGAAAACGCCCTGGCCATGGGCCAATACAGCACCGACGAACTGGAACAGTTGCTGCGCGTCAACCGCTCCATAGCCACCGACAACCGCCTGCGCTACCAAGAGTTCCACAACCCCGACGGCACAGCCATGCCCGCCCTCTGTGCTTACACCGGAGCCGTGTTCAAACGCATAGCACCGGCCGACTTTACGACCGAAGACTTCAATTTTGCCCAGCAACACTTGTTCATCACCTCTTTTCTCTATGGACTGCTGCGCCCGCTCGATGCCATCCGTCCCTACCGCATGGAGGGCGACATCCGCCTGCCCGAGCACGGCGGATGCACCATGTTCGACTTCTGGAAGCCACTACTCACCGACTACCTGCTGGAGCAGGTCCGTCAGTCGGGCGGCACGCTGGTCAACCTGGCCAGTGCCGAAATGAAGGACCTCTTCCATTGGAAGCGGATAGAAAACGAAGCAAGGGTGATTACACCCGAGTTCCAAGTGTGGAAAAACGGGCGGTTGAAGACCGTAGTCATCTACGCCAAGATGTGCCGCGGTGAAATGACGCGCTACCTTATCAAGAACCGCATCGACGACCCGCAAGGCCTGAAAGATTTCTGCTGGGAAGGCTTCAAGCTGGACGAAAGCCGCAGCACCGACAGCCACTGGCTGTTTACGATGGAATCATAAATCACTATTATACAGCAGTCTATAGCCTTCGCATTGGGAGTAGACCGCCTGCATGATAGCAGTTAACTCCTAACGCGATAGCAGTGTACTCCCAACACGATAGTAGTGTACTGCTAACACGATAGCAGTTAACTCCCCACACGACAGGAGTACACTACTAATCAGAAAACAGTTAAGACTTATCGCGACAGCAATTCTCTGCCATCCCGATAAGTCTTAACATCCGTTACGATATCTGTGTATGCCGATTTTCCTATCAGCCTTTCTTCTTGCGCAGGTCGCGCCCCTCATACCGGCAGATGGCCTCTATCCAGTCTGCCTCCAGTTCTTTCGATTCATGTTTAGTCAGGTCGAAAGCCACCATAACCGAGGTGCACACACATTTCACCTCCTTGGTATTGACGTCAATCACCCGCTGCACCAGCTTGAAGCTCTTGGTACCTATCTCTGATACGGCCGTCTGCACGGCTATCTGGTCGGAGCCATAAATCTGGGACATGAAGTCCACTTCGATGTGTACCACAACAATGCCATCCTTCTCCCAGTCTACATGCGGACAAACAGAGGTAAAATAGTCGGTCTTGCCCAAGTCGTAGAAGGAAAAATAGACCGTGTTGTTGACATGCCCGAATTTATCGACATCGTTGAAGCGCAGTTGTATCGGCAGGGTGTGGTGAAACTCAAAATCTTCCATGTTTTCTATCTGAATCATTGTTATTATTGCCGCAAAAATACTACTTTTGCGTGTTAAACACTACTTTTATAACACAGGAAAATGACTGAAGACATCAAAAAGGCTTGTCAGGTGATGATGGAAGGCGGAGTAATCCTCTATCCTACAGACACCATCTGGGGCATCGGTTGCGACGCCACCAACGAGGAAGCCGTGAAACGTGTATATGAAATAAAGCAACGCTCAGACAGCAAGGCCATGCTGGTGCTGATTGACTCGCCGGCCAAGCTGAACTATTACGTGAAAGACGTGCCCAGCGTGGCATGGGACCTGATAGACGTGGCCGACAAACCACTGACCATCATCTACTCGGGCGCAAGAAACCTGGCTCCGAACCTCCTGGCCGAGGACGGCAGCGTGGGCATACGTATCACGAATGAGGCCTTCTCGCAACGCCTGTGCCAGCAGTTCCGCAAGGCCATCGTCTCTACGTCGGCCAACATCAGCGGACAGCCGTCGCCTGCCTGCTTTGCCGACATCAGCGAGGAAATAAAGTCGGCGGTCGACTATATCGTGGGCTTCCGCCAAGACGAAACGGCGCAGGCCCGGCCGTCGAGCATCATTAAGCTGGATGCGGGCGGCGTATTCAAAATCATCCGCCCCTGACATGCTGAGACGCTTGCTGGAGTCTGTGGCAGCAGCCTTGGGGTTGCTGGTGTGCAGTCCGTTGTTGCTCTGCATTGCCATCTGCATTGTGGCCAACGACGGCGGCAGCGTATTCTACCGGCAGGAGCGCCTGGGACGAGGCGGCAGGACATTCAGCCTGATAAAATTCAGAACCATGATAGCCTCAGCCGAAAGCGGCATTCCGCAGTTGGCCGTCGAGGCCGACCGACGCGTCACACGGTGCGGACGGTTCTTGCGCCGCTACCACCTGGACGAATTGCCGCAGCTGTGGAATGTGCTGCAGGGCGACATGTCGCTCATAGGTCCACGCCCCGAACGCGCTTACTATGCCCACCAGATAGCGGAGCGCATGCCCCTGTATCGGGAACTCCAGTCGCAGAAACCGGGACTCACCTCGCTGGGCATGGTGCGCTATGGCTACGCCAACACGGTGGAGAAAATGGTGGAACGGGCACGTTATGACTTGTATTATCTGAGGCGCCGCAACCTGTGCCTCGACTTGAAGATTCTGGCCGACACCCTACGTGAAGTGTGGAAAGGGCGCGGCATTTAAACATATAGAATTATTAGTGGTGCGATAAAAATCACATCACTGTAGTTAA
>ULPZ01076976.1_pt1 | contig 33624 bp, 22 predicted proteins | sample 1953991 | NCBI WGS metagenome assembly ULPZ01 (sample SAMEA4835642, study PRJEB28245) | human gut metagenome | biome: gut microbiome; material: fecal sample | place: Denmark | collected 2008
AAGCTGCTTATCTGTTAGACATACTAAAAGGAGCAGGCGAATCACCCAATCTAAATAAATCTCAAGAAAAATTTTATCAGAATAAAAAATTCTCAAACGATTCATTGTTTGATAATATTCATGTTGATCCTCAAAAGACAGGAGAAATAGATAAAATCAACACAGAGTTGTCAGAAACATATCGTTGGTTTAATCAACTTGAGGGTGTATCTCTTAATGAAAATATAGCAAACGAAATTAAATCATTAATATCAGATATGCAAATTGGTGGAAAAACTGCTAATGAATATGCTAATGATTTATTAAAAATATTTAATATAGAAGTTGGTTCTAATTCTGCTATTGAACAGCAAAATAAATTACAATCTGAATTAAAGGAAACTCAGAAACAAGCAGAGAAAACTGCTCAGGCTGTCAAGGAATCTACTACTACTTCTTCTTCTACAGAGCAAAAGAAAGACGCATTTCCTTCTACTGAGGCTACTACTGATACTAAACCTGAAACAGAAGGTATGGAGCAGGTAGAAAAAGCAACCGAGGAAGCTGTTCAAGCGAAAAAAGAGTTTGCTACAGCTAACGAAGGTGTCCAATCTTCTATTGATGGTTCAGAAAATCCTTTGAAGCTTGAAGCTGAGTTAATGGAACAGATTGCTAAGTCTGCTCGTGAAGCTGCTGATGCAAAGAAAGAATTTGTTGAGGCAAATAAACAGGTAAAAAATTCTGCTGATGGAAGTAACTCTGAAAATAAGAAAAAAGATAAATATACAAAGAGAAGAAAGATTTCAGAAGAAGATTTCTTAAATTTCTCTCCTAATAGAGTTAATGAAAATTTATCAAATTCTGGATATACAATTCTTGGAGAAACAGTAAATACTGAACTTGTTGATGGACTTGTAAAGGTAAGTGCAAAGATCAAAGATGTTGATGGTGTATGGAAATCTTTTTCTGCAAAAGTTGATGCCGATGGAAATATTTTTGAACAGCGTTTCAAGACTGTTACAAATGGTGTAGATAAATTAGAAACTGCATTAAAAAATTTTGGTCGTGAAACTTCTCCAGCTCTTACATATCAGGAGACTTTAATTAAGAATAGTTTAAATCTTGGTGATGAGTATTCTATCAAGGTTGATAGTAGTGAATTTGTAACCATCACTAAAAAGTTGACAGATGTTGAAAATACGGGTGCTTCTGTTACTCAGACCTTTAAATCCGTACAAGATGCAATTGATAACTTTGGCAAGTCTGCGTCTAATTCTGCTGAAAGGACAAGTGTTGCGTTAAAAAGTGTCAAAAGTAATATTAAAGAAGTAACTGATGAATCTGAAAAGCTTGCAAATGCTCAAAAAGAACAAAATGTCAATGCAAACCTTAATAAATATGATAAACAATTGGATTCTTACAATGGTAAGGTTGATAAATATCAAGCCACTATTGCAAGGTTTAATGATGGTGGTTGGACAAGTGATGAATATTTAGATAATGTACAAGCTGTTAAGGATGCTGTTAAAAAATATGAAGATTTACTCAATAATATTAGGGCTAAAGGCGGTATTACAAGTGAAGAAGACATTCAGAATTTAAAAGAGTATGAGTCTGAAATTAAGAATACCATTGCTACTGTCACTAATATGTCGGCTGCTGAAAAGGGATATAACTTTGTTTCAGGTCAGAAAGAATTAGACAAGATTCACAAGCTTCTCAATGAAAATAGTAAGATGTCTTCTGAGGCAAAAGCTAAAATCAAGGCTTACTATACGGAAATTGAAAGTGGTAATCCTAGCATGAGTTTGGATAGAATTCATGGTGAGATTATGAAGATTTATAATGCTGAAGTTGAAGCTGGTCGTGCTGGCAGAAGTTTCTTTGATACATTAAAGAATAGTGGATTTCATCAATTAGCTGCTCAGATGTCAGGTATGTTTGGATTTTATGATGTTATTAATCTAATCAAGCAAGCTGCTTCTGCTGTAACTGAGTTAAATACACAAATTACAGAACTCGCTAAAGTTTCAGAAGATAGCGTATCTCAGATTTATGCTGATTTTGACAGTTATGCAAATATAGCAAAAGAAATGGGTTCAACTATTTCTGATACTATTGCTGCCACCACAGCATGGTCAAAGAATGGTTATAATATTCCAGATTCTAAGGAATTAGCAGAAGTATCATTACTTTATAAAAATGTTGGTGATGGAATCAATATTGATGAAGCAAACGAATCATTAGTTTCAACACTTAAAGGTTTTAAGCTTGAAGCGGATCAAGCGGAACATATAGTCGATGTATTTAATGAAGTTTCAAACCGAGAGCCGATCTCGTCATCTGGAATAGGTGAGGCATTGCAAAGAAGTGCCGCTTCATTTAATGCTGCAAATACATCTCTTGAAAAATCCGTAGCACTTGTTACTGCAACAAACAGTGTACTTCAAGATCCTGAAAAAGTAGGAAATATGTGGAAGACAGTTAGTGCCAGGATTCGTGGTGCAAAAACAGAATTAGAAGAAGCTGGCGAAGATACTGATGGAATGGTCGAATCCACTTCAAAATTACAAGCCTTAATTAAAGGCATGACTGGTTTTGATATTATGGAATCAGACGGAAAAACATTTAAGGATATCTATGATATTATTATAGGTATCGGAGAAAAATGGCAGGATTTAAATGATGTAGATCGTGCCAGCCTTCTTGAAAAACTGGCAGGCAAAAACCAAAGCAATGCCTTAGCAGCAGCCATTTCACAAGTAGATGTATTAAAGAAAGCATATGGTGAAGCAACTAATGCAGAAGGTTCAGCTCGTGAAGAAAATTCTAAATATCAACAGAGCGTCCAGTATTCAATTGACCAGACAAAGGCAAAGCTTGAAGAACTTGCAAATGACACCTTAAATTCGAATTTCCTTAAGGGTTTAATAAATGCAGGTGGAAAAATAATTGATATACTTGACATTATAATTAAAAATGTTGGTATTTTAAAGCCTTTATTAGCAGGACTAGCTATTAAAAATATAGTTCAAAACTTCGATTAATCCGTTAAAGGATACAATAAACCTAGATTTATTCGGTCTACTATGGGAGAGAGATTATTATAATGGCAATAAAATCAATTCCATAGGATGAAAGTTTTAAAATAAAAAGAGAACGAATTGCCTGAAACCCTAATGCTCACTACACTACAACGTAGTCTATTTTTAGACAGGCGTGAATGTAATCGAAAGATATAAAAGTCAATCGGCAAAGTTATGGTCGATAGTGAGATGTATATGACTAAAAAATATGGTCTAAGTACTTTATAATGGGAGCAAAAGTAACTGGCAGCTAACCATATAGCGTTTAGTAATATCATATAATCCAATAGTAGCAATTGCGCAAGCAATGTTGGGATAAAGATATAAATATATGGAAAGTTCAACGAGCATGATTTCTCGCAGAATATGAAAGCCATATTTCATTATTCTGTTAATTTATGTTCTAACATAACTAAAATCCTCTAAATCAAAAGCAAAGAGGTAAAAACAGAGAATAATAAAATAGAGAGCAGATTACTCTACTCTCTTATATATGAAAATGATATAATATTCCCACCAGATTTTCTAACTACGCACAAAGCTTAATGACAATAATTAATGCCACTATTGCTATGATAAAACTTGTACTAACCTTTATCTTACACTTCATGGTAATTGTCTCCTTCCTATGTTAATAAATCCTATTGGGATTTGCATTGAAAGGCGTAATGTTCAAGCTAGTGCCCGATACAACGACCTATGTAGTTATACTTATCTGGCTCTCCAACACTTATCTTTTGGATAAGTTTTCCACCTCAATAAATATTATATCATGCGTAAAGTTTCTGTAAAGTCTAAACATTTGTTTTATTTTATGGAGAATAATACAATAGAGGACAGTCGTGATGATCTGCCCTCAATTATGGAATAAAAGGAAATAAATTATGACTTATACAAAAGAATAAAATTATTTAGATTGATGTTTGTCTTTTGCAATCATGTGAGTTATGTATTTTACTTTCTCATTGCTAAGTTCAGGATGTTTGCAAATCAGTATTGTGACTACTAATTTGAGAATCAAATATCCAAAGTAACATACTCCTACACTGCCTAAGACTTTTAATAATTGTGTTAGACCTACTAACAATTCTACCCTCCCTTCTGTAGAAATTTCATAACATTAGGGAAATCGTATTGCCCAGAACGGGCTGAATTTATTTCCAAAATAGTGTTTGATTCTACGCAAACACTCCCACATGGTAACTAAAGAAAAGTACCAAGCACTTGCCGTGACAAATGGACTGCAATGTGGTCATACAGCCGTAGTATGCTTGGTGCTATTATACCATGTAGTATTTTTTATTAACAGACAGAACATTTTGTCGATTAATTATTCTATTTTAGAATATTTTGTGAAATTGAGTTCACATCTATTTACAAAATTTAGTATCTGTGTTATCTTCAAAATAGTAAAAATTTTCAATTTTTGAAGGAGGTAGCACGATGAAAAATTCTAGTAAAGAAAGAACTTTACAGTGGATAAATACTCAGAATAAAAAGGGTAATATATCCTTTGAACATCGTTTACAGCGTCCGACTGGACAGTGGAATAATCGCATGAAAAGTCTATTGATTCATAGTTTATTAAGTGGTATTCCAGTTAATCCAATTTATGTTGTAGAGGAAGAAAATGTAATCTATCCGTTAGATGGCTCTCAGAGAACATCAACCTGTATTGATTATATTAATGATGTATTTTCATTGAGCAAAGATACTCCAAATGTATCTATTGCTGTGAAAGAAAATGGAGAACAAACTATTAAGGAATATGAAATTGCAGGAAAGAAATTTAAAAAGCTTGATAATGAGGTGAAAGAAACTCTTCTTGCTTGCACGTTAGAATTCTGTACACTGTCTGATTATACAGATGAGGAAGTAAAAATCATGTTCGCTCGTCAGAATTCAGGAAAACCTTTGAATGGTAAATTGCTTCGTGTGGTTCATGAATCAGATGAGTTCAGCGAAATGGTCTATTCTCTCGCTAATCATCCATTTATGGATAAAATCATGTCAAAGACACAGCGTAAGAATGGAACAGATAGAGATACAATTATCCAAGCTATGATGCTTATCTCTTCAAATCAAGAACAGGAATTTACATCTTTTAGAACAAAAGATATTGATACCTATGTAACTGATTATGCAGATCAGTATCTTGATAGAGCTGATACATTAAAAGAAGCTATGGATAGATTTAATGAAGCATTTGATGGTGAAATAAAAATTCCATCCACAAGTGTCCCACAAATTTTATATAGTGGTTATAGAATCGTTAAAGATAAAAAATCGTTCTCTCGTCTTGCAGAAAAGGTGTCTGAATTTATTACAACTTACGATTCTAATGAGGAATATAAACAGTATGTTCAGAGTGGTACAGGTAGCAAAGAAAATGTCAAAGGACGTTTTGATTATTGGCGTGGAATTGTAAAGACATTACAGTAAAAAAGATAAAGAGTAGTCGGTGGCTACTCTTCTTTCATGTTCATTTATAAACATACGTTCTGAATAGTATTCTGTCGATTATTGGTATATAATGGTAATATTAAATACTAATGATTGGGAGGATACTATGGGGTTTTATAATAAGAAAAAGAAACCTATTAAAAAGAAACCAAAAACTGAATATATAATGTTTGTAGATGAGACTGATCCAACAGCAACAGGTAATTATTTCTGTTTGTCTGGTGTTATAATTCAACGTAATGATTACGAAAATAATTTTGTGGACAGAATTAATCGTTTGAAGAAGACACATTTCAACGATTGCGATATTATTTTTCATTATACAGAGATGAAAAATAATCGAAATAATTTTAAGATTTTTAGAGATCCAATAAAAAGGAATAAATTTTATATGGATTTTGTAAATATTTTACAATCTTCAGATATTACTATTCTTTCTTCTTATTTCGATAAAAATGATATGAAAGCGACATATGGTAAATGTGCTGTATCAGATTATGATGTTGCTTTTAAAACACTATTGGAAAATTTTGTGCATTTTCTAAGAAATAATAACGGAGACGGTATGATTATAATGGAATCAAGATTATTTAATGAAAATGCCAATTTACAAAATACATTTTATCAATATATAAATATGGGTTCTGAGCTATTCTCATCTTCAATAGTTAAATATCACTTAAAATGTTTAGGTTTTGTTGTTAAGAACGATAACTGTATTGGATTGCAGATAGCAGATTTTATTCCAGCAACAATTGTTAGAATAATAAAAGACAAGATAGATAAATTTTCTATTCAAAAAACAATACATGAAAAAATATATTGTCATGACACTGAATATGAAAAAATTTTAGGTATTAGAAATATACTTGGAAATGATAATAACTAGAGATATCATACTTGACCTTGTGTTAAATATGATGTATTATAATAATAAGTTCAGATGGAGGAACGTGTAGCTAGTAGACCATTTGACATAGAAACCGAATATAAAGTGTGACGATTGAGGTCGGTTTCTTTATTATTCTCTAGGACGGGTGATTAGTGTTTTACACCATGATCTCGCAGAAAAAGGAAGAGTTTAAATACTCTTCCTTTTTTGCTGTATATAATATTGCTCTTCTATTCTGGTTATCTGTTAGTCGAAACATATATTTAGACGGTTCTCTTTTTCAATACAAACAAAAAGAGTAGCAATTTCTCACTACTCTTCTATCTTATCACCACTTATATCCACAATTTTTACAAACCATAGTTTTCCCCAAATCACCACTGGCAACACCAAATAATCCAGTTGTTACCCAACGCTTTGTTCCTGATATTTTTTGTATATCGGGTGATCCGCAAGTTGGGCATTTAGGAACGTATTGTTCTTGAGATTGTCTCTCTTGCTCTTTTTCTTGACTTCTTATATCCATTAAATCAATAAAAATAGTTCGAGCTATTTCATCGCTACAATTTACAAGATTTCTAATCATTAATGTACCATCTTTAATATCATAGTATTCGATGTCTCTTTTAAGTTGGTTTTTTAAATAACTAATTCTTTCAGGACTTAGATGCTCATTAGTGATAATTCCTTTCTGAAGACAATATAAGGTATTTTTATATTCTTCTGATTGTTTAATGTTATCTATATGTTCTTCAGCAGGATTGGTTGTCAACTCATTCCATAGTTTTATAACATCTTCATCTTCTAAGTGTGTTAATTTTTTAATATTTAATATTCCTTGTGTAACATTATTACTATCAATATTATCATTTATATTTCTAACAAGAGAAATTAATGCATTATTATATAATCCCTCGCCATTGGTTATCATTCTTTTTGCTGCATTATAATCCATAGTATTTTCCTCCTCTGTTTGGTAAATATTATAACATAAAGCGAATAAAAAATCTAGGTTCTTCGTTTGGCAAAATAGATGAAGTAACTAAAAAAATAAAGGGTTTTACAGCTTCTTTAGATCCTGTAAATGGCTATGGTGACGAAGCTGTTTTAAAGAAACGTTTTGAAGACATTGCCAAAGAATATGATGAGATGACAATAAAAATGGCATTATCAAATAAAAATTTAAGAGATAATGCTATCAAACTTACGGAAGATCAAGTAAATATCCTTCTTGGTAATAGTAAAATAAGTGACAAGGTGAAAAATTATACTGCTAAACGAGTTGCTAACACCTCATCTTCTATTAGAAAAATAGAAACTTCTACTTCTGATAACGGCATAACCGATGCGGTTCATCGGATGGTTGTTAATAATCAAAAATTAACAAACACAGTAGATAATGAGTCTTTAGCAAAAAATACATCTCAGTTAAAAGAGAACACTTCTACCCTTAAAGAGAATACTATAGCAAAAGAAGAAAATGCAAATGCTCAAAAAGATGACATTTCTTCTCGTGTATCTTCAATGGCTTCAAGAGGTGAAACACTTACTAATCCTGAGAGTATTAGAAAAAGTACTACTGATATCTCAAAAACTATGACTGAGTTAGACCATGCTGGCATGAAATTAATGCATGAGCATGAAGAAAATTTCTCTCATGTTTCAGACATTATGTCAGATTTAGCTAAGACAGATGAAAAACTTATGCATGAGCATGAAGAAACATTCGCTAACGTATCAGATATTGTTTCTGAAATGGCTCGTAATAACGAAGTCTTGATGAGAGATTCTGCGTTAGATCCTGAACTTTCTTCTAGCACAGCTCAATTTGATAGTAATACAGCTTCTATCGAAAGAAATACTCAAGCAAAACTGGAAAATAAAGCTGCTACAAATGCACAGAAAAATGCAGTAGAGCAAGAAACTATCGCTCAAACAACAAATACTACTTCTCAAAGTGGTGGAGACATTTCTTCTCGTGTTCATGAACTTGCTATTAATGGTGGTAGCTTAGTTGGAAATGATAAAGAACAAATTAAAGATATTTCTGCTACTGTTTCTGAATTAAATCAATCTGGAATAAAACTCATGCAAGAGCATGAAGATTACTCTGTAGCTATGGCTAATATCATTTCTGAGTTGGATCAGAATGGTCAAAAACTTATGACTGAACATGAAGTTCCCAATTTTGGCAACGTTGCTCAAACAGTTTCAAATGTAGAACAGGCATTAACTTCTACTGCTACAAAGGCTGATGATGTAGCAACAAAAGTTTCTGAACTAGCTAAAAATAATGAAGTGTTAATGAAAGATGTTGCAGAAGTGGGTACAACTACTGCGGCTTCTGTTGGCAAAGTAGCAAGTGAAACTTCTAAGTTTGGAATATTTATGAGTAGTTTAGGTAGCGAAATAACAGGATTATTCACTGGTGCTGCTGGTGCTTTAAATGCAGTCTTTGCATGGGTTGGTGTAATTTCATTAGTTGCTACTGGAATATATAAGATTTATGATGCTCTTACACTTACTGTTGACGAAGCAGAAGAAGCAAGAAGCAAGGCTGTAAGTGACTTAAGTGAAGCTCAAAGCAATCTTGAATCCATTAATTCAGAACTCGAAACAACTCAGCAAAGAATAGATGAATTAAACGGAAAAGACAAGCTTACATTTACAGAGCAAGGGGAATTAGAAGACCTTAAAGAGAAAAATAAATTATTACAGTTACAGGCAGACGCTGCCGAACGTATTCAAAAATCTAAACAACAAGATCTTTTAAACACTGATAGTGAGAATTTTGATAAATTATATGCAAATAATATTAGTGAAAAGAACGTTAAAGAGACTAAAAATTATTACAAGGATTCAATTAATGCATTAGATCCAAAAGAAACAGATATATCAGGGCAAATTGCACAATTAGAATTATTACAAGATCAATATACAAAATTATCAAAAAAAGAAAAAGAGTATAATGATCAATATGGTAAAGAAAATGGTGCAGAATATCTTGCTGATGATATGAATAGTGCAAAAGAAAGTATTGATAATGTAACAAGTTCTTTGAATAAACAGCTTGAAACATTAATTAATATGAAAAGCGATTATCAAGCTGTTGGTTATGAGAATCTTACAGATAAGCAAAAAAATGAGTATAGTCAAATCGAAAATGCAATTAAACTCATATATAAATCTTTAGATCCTGGAAAATATAATGAAATATCTGTAGATGATATTTTCAATACGAAAGATATTGAGGCTACCAAAGATGATCTTATTGAACTTGCACAGGCTGGAAAGCTTGACGAAAAAACTCTTAATCAATATCCTAAACTTACCAAAGCCATAAAGGATGCTGATTTAATTGCAAAAGACGGTACTAATGCAACTAAAGCTTTTATAAATGCAATTATTGCATTGGGTGATGCTAGTGAAGATATAGAAGCTAATGAAACTAATGAAACACTGACCTCTTTTTCTACTCTCTTTGATGGTTCAGATTTTGGTGATCGTATTTCGTATCTCAGTCAACAATTTCAGGATGGTAAAATTTCAGCACATGATTATTTCCAGTCGATTCGTAATGAATTAGCCAATACAGATTTTAGTGAGTTTACGAATCAAGCTGCGGCTGCACAACAATTCTTTACGGATTCTACACAACAAGTAGCTTCTAGTATGTCAAACCTTATTAATAGTTATAATAAGGGGGAAATATCAGCTACGGAATATCTTGATGGATATACTTCTATGGCTGAAACGTTGTCTGCTCTTACTGATGATTTACAAAATAATTCAGCAGCATGGAATGAAAATGGAGAAGCTATATCTGATGGAACAAACCAAGCTCTTGACAATGCTCAAAGTGACTTAGCTTCGGCTATTGAAGGCATTAATCAGTATCAAGACAGTATCTATTCGCTTGAACAGATTACAAGTGGGGCTATTACGGCTGGTTCAGATGAATTTACTGCTCACGCACAGGTTATTGCGGAGGATTTAGCTTATATTGTTCAAAATGGCGGTTATATGGCTGACCAGATTGCAAGTACTATGGGAACAACCACTTCCGAGATTGCAAATAGTCTTACTAATAGTGTAGATAATCAAGCTTTAGCATCACAAGCAATAGCAGGTAATACTAATGCTTCTATTGAACAGATGGCAAATGCTGTAAGTACATTATTTGCTGAACTTGGTAGTCAGATAGGCAATTTCAAAGCTACAATAAATTTTGCTCCAAAAGTAAATGGAGTTGAACATTTCTCAGCTATTAAAATTGGTGGCAAAGAGATTGTTGGCGGTGATATTCCGAATCTAACTTATGATATTAAGGGAAGTTCTTCTTCTCTTAAATCAATTGGCTCTGCTATATCTAGTTTTGGTAAAGTTTTATCTTCTAATATAGCAGCACAAAAAGTAGATTATAAGAAATTCAGTACTACTCCAACAGATTCAAGTGGTAAACAACGAAGTTATACTCCTAGTAAGGGTGTAACCAATAACTATAACAATAAGCTAAAAAATAATAAATCTTCTGGTAAATCTGGTTCTGGTGGCTCAGGTGGTAAAAATTCTGGCAGTGATGCCGAAAAGCAGAACGAAGAACATCTTGATAAATTCATGGCTTATCAGAAAGCTCTTCTCGAAGCAGGTAAGATAACATATCAGCAGTATTCACAGTATGTTTCTGATGAACTTGAAAGAATGTATAAGAATGGTAAAATTTCTGCTAGTAAATACTATTCTGCTGTCAAGGACATGATTGATGAGCAAAAATCTATCTATGATGCTGCACTTAAAGGTGTCACAAAACTTCTCGATGACGAAATTGATAAATGGAAAGATAAGATTGATGTTATTGAGAAGAATAATGATAAACTTAACGAACAGAAAGATAAATACGACTCTATCTTATCAGCAATTCAAAAAGTATATGATGATGAAATCAAAAAAGCTAATAAGAAAAAAGATTCTATTCAGGATGTCATTGACGCTATGTCTGATGAAAATGATGAATATGAACGTCAGAAAAAGTTACAAGAAGCTATTTACAATTTAAATAAAGCAAATTCTCAAAAGACAAAATATCTTTTAAAGGATGGTCAATTTGTATATAGTACAGACAATTCTGCTATTCGTGATGCTCAAGATTCATTACATGATGCACAATATGATGTAGATGTTGCTAATTTAAAGAAACAACAAGACGATATTGATAATTATATTGATACTCTTAATGAGTTTAAAGATAAGTGGAATGAAATATCCGATGCTTTCTCTGAAGCACAAGATACTATGAATCTTAAGCAATACTTAGGATCAGAGTATCAACGTATAATTCTTTCAAACAATCTTGCGGATATCGAAAATTTCAAAAATCAATATGTTGCTGTTGAATCACAAATTAATAGTAATGAACAGCTAAAGACAAGCTATGAAGAAAAGGTTGATTATTATAATAATTTAAAACAGCAATGGGAAGATTGTACTTCTAAATATGATGATGAAAAGAATAAGCTCTATGCTTCTCAAATTCTTGGTGCAAATTGGGAAGCTGAAGTACTAAGCGGTAGACAACAGACACTTGCTAATTTCACATCAGAATATGAAAAACTTTGTCAGAGACAAGCCGATGCTACTGTAAATGCCTACAATACTGAAGTACAAGCTGCAAAAAATGCTGCGGCTGGTATTGCTTCTGTTTCTTCAAGTGTTGCAAGTTCTGGTGGAGGTAGTAGCTCAGGTGGTAGCTCCGGTGGTAGTAGTTCATCAACACACAAAGTAACTTATGATAAAAATAATAACCCGAATAAACCTGCGCTGAAGTCTAATGATTATTGGACTTATGAAAAGCTAAGTAAAAAAGGTTATTTCACAAGCGGTCAGGCATCAAGCCATATTAGTGATTATGCTTCCAAGGGTGCAAATGGTTTTACGCAAATTGGCAACAAGTATTTCATTGTTAAATGGATTGCAAATGCTGGTTCTCCAGCTAATGCTTCAAAAGCAAAGAACAAGCTCGAAAAAGATCATCCTAAGAAAAAATATGGTTATGCTAAACGTTATCATAAAGGTCTTGAGCTTGGTAAGATAGAAGCTCTTCCAAAAGATAAGGCTTTTGATTTAGTACAGGATATAGGTACTAATGGACTTGAAGCCGATGAAGTACCAATTATTGCAAAAAAAGGGGAAGCTGTTCTTACTGAGGAACAGATTGAAAATCTTGCTAAGACATTGCATTTAGTTCCAGTTCAGAATGAAATTATGGAGAAAATGAGTAAAATTAGTCTGGGTGATCTGCCAATGAATACACCTAAGATGAATTTTGATTCTAGTAAAATTGGTCAGAATGTTACTAGGAATAACTTTGCTCCGAGCGTAACACTTAATCTAAATTGCCCTAATGTAAGCAGTGTAAGTGATGCGAAGGCTATTACAAATGTAGTCGATAAACAGCTTAATAAGTTTGCTAATGATTTTTATCAAGCTTCATTACATTATGTAAACAAAAAATAATAACTATTTAAGAGAGTGGTAGTAGATATCTACTACTCTCTTCTATTTGTTAGAAAGGAAGGAAATGGATACTCAAAATTTATTTGTCAAAGGGCTAGAAAACATATTTCAAAATAGCAATAATAATGTAAATGACAAAACATATGTGGGTGTCATTATAGATATAATTGATACAAAAAAATATATTATTCGATATAATGATGCAGACAGACCATTTACCACAAAATACAACGATTCACTGAAAGTAGGTGATACGGTTCATGTTATGTTACCTTTGGGAAGTGAAGCAAATAAATTTTTGTTGGAAGATATTAGGAAATATTAATACTAATCTTCCATTATAATAGATAAGGACTTAGCTTTGCTAGGTTCTTTTTTCATATAGAAGTTTTTAAGAAGGACTAATTGTTAAGTAATTAAAAACATAGAAATATGTATGCAAACATAGACAAAAGTGGACACGTTAAGTCTTTTGTTTATGGCTTAACAATAGGTTTCGAGCCTAAGTGACTGTTACTATCGAAAGATATGTTGCAGATATGAACTACATTAAGTAGTAAGGCAAAGACACACCTTTAGATGTAATCTTCAGTCTGAAGCTCTGTGAGTGCAAACCAAGAAACAATGCTAATGTCCTGCATTGATAACAGGGAAACACATGTCCTCTACTCGATATTGGCACGAAGAAAAATTCTCCGAAAGGAAGGTGTCAGAAATGACAAATTATGCCTTTGTGTTAGATGCTGATGGCAAACAGTTAGCACCAACAAAAGAACAGAAAGCTTGGTTTCTTATTCGTAAGAAGCGCGCAATATTGGTTAGTAAATATCCAATGGTAATACAACTTAAAAAGGAAATTCCAGACAAGGAAATTTGTAAAAATGAAATTCGTTGTGGAATAGATGACGGTGGTCTTCATATTGGTGTCGCATTAGTACAGAAATGTCAGATACGAAACAAAGTGATTTTCAAAGGAGTCATTGAACAGCGTAATGATGTGAAACATCTTATGGATGTCAGACGTGGATATAGGCGTTATCACCGTTATCACAAAAGATATAGACCAGCAAGATTTAATAACAGAAAATCTTCTAAACGAGAAGGACGAATTGCACCAAGTATTTTACAAAAACGTCAAGCAACAATAAGGATTATCAATCAACTTAACAAGTGGATAAATATAACGAATTATTGGCTAGAAGATGTTGCTATTGACATAAGAGCATTAACAGATGGTTATAAACCATATCGGTGGCAATATCAAAAATCCAATAGATTGGATGAGAATATTCGCAAAGCTGTAATTTTACGAGATGGATGTAAATGTATGGAATGTGGGAAGTCTAATTGTAGATTGGAGGTTCACCACATTAAACCAAGAAGATTGAAAGGCTCAAGTACGCTTGATAATCTCATTACATTATGTACAAAATGCCACCAGAAAACAGAAGGTATAGAAGAATTATATATGGACAGATATTTTGGCTTGTTAAATTCTTCTGACAATAAGAATCTTAATTACGCGCAGCATGTAATGATAGGTAAGAAGTGGCTGAGAGAACAGTTATCAAATTTGGGAATGTTACATTTGACCAACGGAGGTGACACAGCCAATAAGCGTATTGATTGGGATATTGCAAAATCACATTCTAATGATGCCATATGTATTGCAGATTTGAGACCAGATACATGTGAAATTAAAGAATGGACTATAAAACCTATGCGAAGGCAAAGCAAAGCTAAGACAGATAATGTTCTGGGAATTAAGCATAGGGATTTGGTTGAATATACTTTTAGAAATGGCGAAACTCATAGAGGATATGTAACAGCTTTATATCCAGAACAAAATGCTCTTAATTTTCAAAGTCCAACAAAGCATTGCAAGAAAGTGAACGCAAGTAAATGTAGATTACTTTGGAAATATTCTAAAATTTACTGGTTAGATAATGTAAGCTAGATACATTTGTCTATATTTAAACACAAATAATAACGATTTTAAGAAGGAGGAATAAAAAGAAATGGCTAAGTCCTTAAAAGACTCTATGAAAGAATTAGAGGAAATGAATAATGCAAAAATAATGTCCGATGATATAACTGCATATTCATTAAAAGCAGCTTCTTTTCCATCGCCAGTTGTGGATAATGAAGCCACAGTATCAACCTATACTAATACTATTCTTCCGTATAGTGAAAAATATATCATTTATAATGAATATGTAGACGAAAAAATAAGCACAATTGATGAGAATAAAAACATCGAACTTGATGAGTCGCAGGTGAATTTAACACAGGAAGAAAATTCTCAATATGTTAGATTCAAAATGTTCAGACGCTATGACGGTGTTGACCAGTTAAATATGACACTTTTGATGCACGCTGTAACGCCTGATAAAAACGATGTATATATTAACCCTGTAAATGTCCAGTACGATGACAATTATCTCTATTTTGGTGTTATTTTGCCCAAAAGTGTTTGCGCTGTAAAAGGTACTGTACAGTTTGAAATACAAGCTATTGGTGTGAATGAAAAGGGAGATGCATATACGTTAAAAACAAGAAAAGCCGAATTTAATGTAGAAGAATCCTTATCAGGTAATGGAACAGTAGAACCAGGTGAAGACACTGGATGGATTACAACCTTTTTACAGCAGGTAACTGAAAAGGTTGGAGAAGCACAAACCGCTGCAAACGAAGCAAAAGCTTCCGCTAATTCCGCTAAAAGCTCTGCTACTACGGCTCAGAAAACAGTAAACACGGCAAAGACAGAATTGACAAATACTGTTAATTCTACAATCAAAACTGCTCTCACAAATTACTATAATAAAAAGGAAATTGACGACCAATTTGCAAATATTGATCTGTCTGACGTATACGATAAGATAAATAGTATTGATGGGTTGGCAAAATTTAACGTCACATACACTTCAGACACTTATACTCTCTCATTTTACAATGGTGACAAGAAGATTAAGGATGTTGTATTGAATTCAGATCCGTCTGCTACGTGGGTTGCTGCTTATGGTAAAGTTGTCGATAAAAAAATAACAGATGCAATAACTCCTGTTTCTAAATCATTAAATGATTATAAAACAAAAACAGATGCTGATTTGAGTGCGATACATAAAAATATAGACAATCTCCCTGATACGTTAAAAACAAAATACTATGATAAAGAGGCAATGAATGACTTATTAGGTAAAAAAGCATCTAATTCGGATGTAGAGTCATTAACAACAAAAGTTGGGGCTGTTGAACAGGTTGCAAATTCAAATAAAACAAGCATTTCTACTATGGGAAATAAGATTGCTTCTCTTGAAGATGCTATTGGGAAAATTGATGTCGAGCCAGGGAAAACCTATGAAGCAACTTATGATACAGAATCAGGGAATTACACCTTATGGGAAATTACAAACGAAGGTGAAACGAATGAAGAACGAACTATTAAGAGCCAGTTTAAGATTGTTGGTGGCAGCGGAGGTGGATCAACATCTACAACTTTAAAGATTGAATATGTTACAAAGTCTCCTGTTATCGTTACAACAAATGATAAGGCGATTATCAAGTATAACTTTTCTGGTCAGGATTCTTCTGGTGATATCGTTTCAGAAGGAAATTATACATGGAAAATCGGCAACAAAGTCATTGCTACAGGTATTGCGGTCAGCGGAGAAAATAGCTTTGATTGTACAGATTATATCAGTCTTGGTTCTCAGAAACTTGTACTTACAATTTCTGATGATGCAGGAAGTGTTGTTGTAAAATCATGGACTGTACAGAAGGTAGATATTCATATTGAGTCAACCTTCAATGATACTCTCAAGTATCCGATGGGCGAAGTCTCATTTGATTACACACCATACGGTGCTATTTCAAAGGATATTCATTTCAAGATTGACGGAAATGAATTATACAAAATAACTACTACTGCCACTGGCATCCCGATGGCATACAATATCAAGCCGCAGACTCATGGAGCACACCTTGTTGAAGTTTATATCACAGCAGAAATCAACGGATTAACAGTTGAATCAAATCATATTTATAAGGATGTTATCTGGTTTAATCCAGATTCTGACGTTCCTGTAATCGGATGTATTGCGAACAATCTTACTGTAAAACAGTATGATACAGAGAATATTACTTACACTGTATATGATCCTAAGACAGAAAACCCGACTGTAATTTTAGCTATTGATGGGAAGGAAGCTTCAACTTTACAGTTGGATTCTAATACAAACGTATGGCAGTACAAGTCTACCGATGTCGGAAGTCATGTATTAACAATCACTTGCGGAGACACTGTAAAAACAATCAATGTAACTGTTGAGAAACTGGATATTGATGTAGAACCTGTTACAGCTGGACTTCAATTTGATTTTAATCCTGTTGGAAGATCAAATAATGATGCAAACAGATTATGGTCTGACGCAGATCATCCAGAAGTTAAAATGACTGTTTCATCAAACTTCGACTGGTCAAATGGTGGATACCAAATTGACGAAAATGGAGACCAGTATTTCGGTATAAAGGCAGGTACTACTGCCACAATCTCATATAATTTGTTTGCTGATGATGCACGTCAGAATGGTAAAGAGTTCAAATTCATCTTTATGACTAAAAATGTTGCAAATGCAAGTGCCACATTTTTATCTTGTGAATCTGATGACATTGGTTTGCAGATGAACGTACACGAAGCATATATCAAGTCAAGTGTGAAATCGCTGTATGTTCCATATAGTGAGGAAGATATTATCGAGTGGGAGTTCGACATTGATAATAGTGATATCACACCTATTGTCATGTCTTACGAGGATGGTACTCCGTGTAGACCAATGAGTTATACAAAAGATTATTCATTTACACAGGAGACTCCTGTTCCAATTACTATTGGTTCAGAAGATTGTGATGTTCGAATCTACAGAATGAAAGCATATAATAAGAGTCTTGATTCTAAAGCAATTCTAAACAACTTCATTGCAGATGCAAGAACTGCTACAGAGATGATTGACAGATACAAGCGAAATCAGATTTATGATGAGGATGGTAATTTAACACCTGAATCTGTTGCAAAAGCTTGTCCAGATATGAGAATTATCATGATTGAAGCACCACATTTTACAAATAATAAAAAGGATTTTGTGAAAAATACTACTGTTAAATGTTTATATAAGAACGGTGATCCAACATTAGACAACTGGACATTTGAAAATGCATACCACTCAGGACAGGGAACGACCTCAAACGAGTATGGTGCGTCCGGTAGAAATATAGATATTATTTGTTGCTTTGATGGAAAGAATCAGGTAATAAGTAAGATTCCATTAGACACAGATTATAAAACAATATTGACACTTGGAGATGGAACTAAGACCGAAGATGGAACTGGTAGAGTTTCTTTAACAAGAGATTCTATTCCAAACGGCTGGTTCAACATAAAAGTAAATATAGCTTCCTCTGAAATGGTTAATAATGCTTATTTACAAGCTAGATACAACACATATCTTCCATACAAGTCACCTGCTCAGAAAAGAGATCCTAGAATAAAGAACGACATGGAATTTGTAAACTGTGTTGTATTTATTAAGGAAAGTGATCCTGATGTTAGTACACATAGAGAGTTCCAAGATACAGAATGGCACTACTATGCACTTGGTAATATAGGTGACTCCAAGAAAACAGATTTGACAAGAGCCTACGATCCAGACGATATGAATGAGTTCTGCATTGAAATTAGTGATAATACTCTTGCAAACTCTACATTTCAAACTGGCGTTACAAACTCGGATGGAACAATGAAATATCCTATCTCAAAAGAAGAATGGAAATCTGGAAATGAAGCATATGATGCTTTGTATAACGATTGGGAGGGAACGTATGAGTTCAGATATGATTGTTGTGGAGATTCTAAAGATGGAGATCCAATATCAACAGATGAAGCGAAAACTGAAATTAGAACAAAAAATAAGCAAATTTGGAGAGATTTCTATGAGTTTGTAATCACATCATCTGATAAAGATTTTGTAGACAAACTTAAAGATTGGTTTATTGTAGATTCTGCATTGTATTTCTATCTTTTTACATTAAGATATACGATGATCGACAATCGTGCAAAAAATGTATTTCTGCATTGGGCAAAATATTATATTACTACAGAAGAAGCAAGTACGTTAGGAGATAAAGTACAATATTATACTATTGACGATGAAGCTGCTAAGATTAATAAAGGATACCGTTTCGACTTCTGGGATTATGATAACGATTCAGCAATCGGAATAAATAACAGCGGTGAACTTACAATGACATATGGAAAAGAAGATACTGATTATCGTACAGATGGTGACAAATCTTCTGGATACATATTCAATGCAGCTGATTCAGTATTTTTCTGCCGTATTCGTGATTTGATGCAATCACAACTTCGTTCTATGTATAATACTTGCGAATCAAAAAACTGTTGGAGTGCAACATCTTTAATTAATCAGTTTGATGAAAAACAGAATGAATGGTGTGAAGCTTTATGGCGTGAAGATTATGTTCGAAAATATCTTCGTACCTATCAAAATGGTAATACACGATTCCTAGAACAAATGATGAATGGTAAAAAGAAATATCAGCGTAGACAGTTCGAACGTGACCAGGAAATGTACATGGCAACAAAATTTATCGGTACTACTGCCACCTCTGACCAGATTATGTTCAGATGCAACACACCTGTTGATGCAATAGTCAAGCCTGATTATACACTTCATCTTACACCGTTCTCTGATATGTATTTATCTGTAATGTTCGGTAATTCATCCCCAACACAGATTAGAGCAAAAGCTGGACAACAGTATGATATACCATGCCCTTACAATCAAATGGATGATACAGCTGTACTCGTTTATGGTGCATCTAGGATTCAGTCAATGGGTGATGTATCTACTTGTTATATCCACGATAATGATTTTTCAAAAGCAACAAGACTCAAAAAGTTAATTATCGGTAATGAAACAGAAGGATATTCAAACAACTTCCTTACTAATTTAGTAATTGGAAATAATAAATTATTAGAATTATTAGATGTAAGAAATACACCAAATCTTGTAACGAGCTTGGATTTATCAAAATGCGGAAGTCTTAAAAAACTTTATGCAAGCGGTTCTGGTCTAACAGGTGTTACATTCGCAAATGGTGGAAAGATTGATACTGCCATTTTACCAGAAACACTTACATCTATTATTATGAGGAATTTAAAATATCTTACAAATTTACAGATTCTTGCATATGATAAGTTCACGAGTATGGTAATTGAATACTGTGATACGGTTGATTCCGCTAGTATGGTTGAAAAAGCAACAAAACTGAATCGTATCAGATTACTTGGTATCAAATGGAATCTTGACACGGCAGATTTGTTGGCTAAGTTATATAAACTTGGTGGTATTGACAAGAATGGCTATAATGCTGATCAATCAGTCGTAACTGGTTCTGTACATACACCAGTCATGAAGGAGAAGTTGCTTGCACAATACAATGAAACTTGGTCTGACTTGGATATTACCTACAATACATTGATTCAGCAGTTTACTGTAACATTCGTAAATGATAATGGAGATGTATTAGATACTCAGTATGTTGATAAAGGTGAAAAACCAATTAATCCAATAACAAGAGCAGATAATCCAATTCCAGTTCCAACAAAGGAAAGTACTATTAGTACAGATTTTACATTTAATGGATGGGATGCAAACTTTGTTGCAGTCTTTGGTAATCAAATTTATAAGGCAACTTATTCCGAAAAAGTAAGACAATATACTGTAAAGTATATGTCAATGTCTACAGTTATTGAAACACATACAGCGGATTATGATAGCTATGTTGCTCCACCAGAAGAAATCCCAACTTATACTGCTGAGGAATCAGCTTATAAGTATTATTTGTTTAAAGGCTGGGATAAATCTGGACGTGTAGATGGAGATAAGGAAATCCATGCTGTATATGACGTGTTTGAATATACACAAGATTATTTTAAAGATAAAGAACTCTCTGAACTTAAACCAGTGGAAATTTATGCCCTCACAAAACTTGGTCTGCAAAGTTCGATGATAACGCTTAAGGATCAAATCGTATTATCTCTTGGTTCTGATTGTAAATATACTGATATTGAACAGAATGAACTTATCTCCGAAAAAACTGTATTTAGTGGAACAAATTACATTGATACAGGAGTAAAGCTATTTGATAAAGATAGAAGTTTTGTATTTGCTATTGACTATAGACTTGATAATAAATCAGCCTCTCCATCTGTTCTGGCTCAGTGTTTTAAATCTGATGGTTCTAGTGGATTTAAGCTTTGGACAAATAGTGGCGCAAAATTAGCATGGGGTACATCATCGACCAATGTTGCCATAGGTACAAGGAATATCATTGTCATCAGACATATAAAAGGGGAAACTGGATTACATGTATATAACGGCAATTTGACTGCAAATGCTCCGAGTTATGTAGAACTTTCCAGAAATAGAGAGACTGTTGTTGATTCTACTCTCGTATTTGGTTGCAGTAAGGCTGATGATGGTATGTATGAAAATTATGCAATAGGAGAAATCTATTGGGCAAAAGTGTGGTTTAGTGATCTTGGTGAAAAGACATGTATGGAACTTGCATCATGGACACATGATACCTTATCTGCAAGTATGTATGGATTTAATAGATATTACTTGTCAGATGGATCTGGTAAAAGAACGTCTATGTCTTTTATTGCTGATAACGTATTATCTCAAACAAGAATGCTTGGTGCAGGATCATCCAATTCAGGTGGATATGCAAATATGACAATTAGATCTTGGCTTAATACACGTCTGTATAATGCATTATCTGTTGAATGGAAACAGCTAATTAAACTGGCTAAAATAGCATCTTCTGTAGGAAATCAGTCAACAGAAGTAACAACCTCTGATAACTATTTCTATCTTCCGTCAGTATATGAACTGAGTCCTGAAGGTGATATGGAACAAGAACCATATACAAACGAGGGTACACATATTGAGTTCTTTACAAATGCCTCAAGTAGAATCAGAAAAAGTTCCGATGGCAAAGCACAGTCATATTGGACACGTTCACCAAATGTTTCTTATAACGGATACTTCTTCCGTGTTGAAGAAAATGGTGCATTATCTGGATATGATTATCCTTATACTGCTTACGGAATTGTAGTGGAATTTTCATTTTAAATAATTAAGGGTAGGATACTCTCCTACCCTTTTTATCATGGAGGAAAACATGTTTTACAAAGTAATAAAAGACGGAAAAATAATTGACCTCCTAAACCATCCTATATGGATTAAATATCAAGCAAAGCATGATGTTATGCTTACATGTCCAATAAATGAAGCCGAAGGAGTTATGTCTTCTGACGGTGAATATTTTTGGCATGTTGATGTTTTTCCGTCTATAAAAAAACAAGATGTTGATACAGTGTCATTGATTGAGATTGATGTGTATGAATACAACAAATTAAGAGTTTTAAATATGAAAACACCTCAAGAAATCATTGATGCTTATACTCTTGATTTAATAACGGGAGGAGTTTTATGACAACTGAATTTGTAGAAAGTTTACAAAGGCTATTTTCCAGTGGGAAGATAGCTCTTTTTAAATTAGATGAATTAAAAAATAAAGGCGTGATTTCTCAGAAAGACTACGAGTATATTACAGCCAAAGAGAAAGTAGGTGAACAGTAATGTATACGATTCTTGTTAAAGATACAAACGAGCTTATAGTGTCTGTCAAAGAAAGAATTGTTCAGAGAAATAAATTAGTAGATTCATTACACTTCCTTGCTAGTCAGACATATAAAGGCGAAGACATGTCTTCTTATAGTGTTTTACTTGAGTATAAATTACCTGTAAGTAAAGCATATAAAACTGTAATGTTAGAACTGACAGACGAATTATATAAGGACATGCTTGAATATAAACTTCCATTCGATACAGAGTTCACAAAAGAGCCTGGTGATGTAGAAGTACAACTTACATTTTTTAAAAATGAAATGGGTGAAGATGGTGTTATTACGCAACGTGTAAGACACACAACATCAACATATATCCATATTGTTCCGCTTACAGCATGGAGCGATTTAATTCCAGATGATGCGTTAAGTGCTATTGATCAAAGATTGCTGAAGGCTGACGCACAAGCAAAACAGTTGGCAGATTTGATTCAGGCAGTTGACGATAATCATATTGACAATCTTGTTTATAAGGATGGCTATTTACAACTGTCAAAAGGTGGTGTCGCTATTGGTGATAAAGTTTATATCGCAAATGGTGATGATCCATCAGGTCAGGGTAAGACCATTAAGGTTGTCGAATTCTAATTTAATGAAAGGAGGCAAAAAGCATGGCTGATATGAAGTTTGGTTACGGTAATGCGAATAACATTGATACTGCTGTTGAAAGTGGTACATTAGACGAACGTGACCTTGTACTGACCAAAGATACTTCCGAGCTGATTTATATCAAAGATGATAAAACTCAGCAGAAAATCAGATCAAGGGTTCGTACATTTACGAGCACAGAAGATGCAGTTACTGAATTAAACAAAAGTTCTGACACTTATGCAGGACAACCTATTTCAATCAAAAATTCTGCTGATGGTAAGTATTATCCTTACACAGTACAGCAGGGCGCATCTTCATTCGTTGTAGAACCTGTAATTTCAAATACAGGTTCTGGATTCACTTGGACTGAATTCTAAATAATTAGTCAGAAATCCCATCAGCTTTAGCTCGTGGGTAGTTCACAAACTGAATAATAAAAATTAAAGGAGATTTTATCTATGAATAACATTGTAAATTTTAAATTTGGTACACTTGCAAATTATCAGGCATTACAGGCAAAAGATAATGATACTTTGTATTTTGCCGATGGACAGATTTTTAAAGGCGATAAAGTATATAGCCAGAAGTTCGAGAAAGTTACTTCTTTACCTGCTGCTCCGTCTCAGGGTGTTGTATATGTGCTTCCTGATTTTTCTGCAAAATTATACACAGGAGTAGATTATGTAGATATTGTAGTTGGTACAGTTGGCGAGATTGGGGATGACACGGCTAATGATGCAAAAGTAGCTACTCAGGCAGCTATCAAAGCATATCTTGCAAAGAAGTTGGAAGGTATGGGGTCAACTGACCAGTTACAGACAAAAATTGATAAGGCTAAAGATGAGGCTATTAAGTCTGCAACGGAGACAGCTGCAACAGATGCAACTAATAAGGTAAACGAAGCAAAGACCGAATTACAGAAGCAGATTGATGCAAAAGTTGCTTCTGTATTTAAGTTTAAAGGTTCTCTTGATAACAAAGCTGCTTTAGATGCTATCAAAGGTATGATTGTCGGTGATGTTTATCATACTTCTGATGACGGCAAAGAGTACGTTTACACTGGCGAGGGATGGGAGCTGTTAGGCTTTACAATTGATTTATCTGCATATGCAACAACAGAATCTGTTACAAAGGCAATCAATAATAAGTTTAGTGAAATTACGAAGTCTCTTGAGAATTACTACAATAAAGATCAGATTGATGGAAAAGTTACTGAATTAACAGGAGCTATTGCAACAGCAAAGCAGGAGGCAATTACAGCGGCAGCTACCGATGCTCAGTCAAAAGCAGACAAAGCATTATCCGATGCAAAGGCTTATGCCGATGGTTTAAACGGAGCAATGGATACAAGAGTAAAGGTTGTAGAAGGTGCTGTTACTTGGGCTGAAATTGCCTAAGTTATCCGTATCGGCTAATGGGATATCTAGGAGGTTATAATGGCATTTTTATCTTTAACAGAGGTATCTGAATCCAAACTAAAAGATGTCCCCATTACAGATGGTCAATTAATTTTCTGTAGAGATACGGGGAACTTTTATAAGGATTCAGCGACTTCGCGAAATCCTATATCTTCAGATTTTTTGGTGGTAAATGATCTTCCTCTCGCACCTTTAGCAAATAAATTATATTTGTTATTGCCAAATACTCTTTATTTTTATAATAACGGAGTATGGGAAGAACTAAATGAATCACCAGTTATAACGAAGGCTACGAAATATGCATTTCCGAATATTGGTAGTGCATCAAAAATTTATGTTGCTACGGCAGAGAATAAAACTTATCGTTGGAGCGATGACGATTTGAAATATTACTGCATAGGTAGTGACTACAATGATATCAATATTATAAATGGAGGAGGGGCTACATAGCTTCTCCTCCTTATTTAATTAAAGGAGAATACTAACATGGCAAACAATGTTTTAAATACAAGGATTGTCCTTTGTAATGATACAAGTGTTACATGGGCTTCATCTGATAAGGTGTTGCTTAAAGGTGAAATGGCAATTGAATTTCCTGAATCTGGTGCGCCAAAATTTAAGTTTGGTGATGGGACAAACACCTTTGCTAATTTACCATATTCAGCAATGACACCTGACGAAGTATCAGCTGCTATCAAAGCTGCTGTTGATACAGCTAGTCATACACATAGCAACAAAGCTATTTTGGACGCTATTACTGCATCATTTACAACTCAGTTGAAAGCAAACTATGACGCAGCTTATAAGCATTCTACATCTGCACATGCGCCTAACAATGCACAGGCAAACGTAATTGAGGGTGTTTCTGTGAATGGTACTAAACTTACACCGAATTCTAAGGTTGTCGATGTAACTGTACCAACAAAGGTAAGTCAGCTCCAAAATGATACTGGCTTTATCACATCATATAAAGATACAAAATATACATTAGGTGCTCCATCTGGTGCTGTAAATGGAAATGCAACTATTGATATTACAGATAGTGATAAGAATAAACAGTCACTTAAGATCAGTGGTGCAGGTGCAACTAAAGTAACAACAGATTCAAGTGGCAATATCGTTATCACATCAACAGACAATAACACTGTATATACTCACCCGACTTCTGGTGTAACAGCTGGTATATATAAGTCTGTAACAGTTGATAATAAGGGACATGTAACAGCTGGTACAAATCCTACAACTCTTTCTGGATACGGAATTACTGATACTTATACAGGCGCACAGATTGATTCAAAAATTTCTAGTGCTGTAGCAAATGCAGATCATTTAAAAAGAACTATTGTAAATACACTTCCAAGTGTTGATGCTGCTGATGAACATACAATTTATATGGTACCGAAAGCTTCTGGTGCTGTAGGTTCTGGTGCTAATAATGGTTACGATGAGTATATGCTTATTGTAAGCGGAAGTACAAAGAAATTTGAGAAAATCGGTGATTCTGCTGTTGATCTTACTAACTATGCGACAAAAGCTTATGCAGACCAATCCGAAGCAGATGCTTTATCTGCCGCTAAAACTTACGCAAATGGACTTGCCAAAAATTATGCTACAGCAGCACAGGGCGTAAAAGCCGACTCAGCAGTTCAGTCTGTAAAGATTGGTACGAAAGAGTATAAGTCTGGCACTACTGTCACTCTCCCATCTTATCCTACATCACTTCCTGCAAGTGATGTTTATGCTTGGGCAAAAGCAAGTACAAAACCTACATATACAAAGTCTGAAGTAGGTCTTGGTAATGTTGATAATACTGCTGACTCTGCGAAAAGTGTAAAATATGCAATTAGTGCAGGTTCAGCAAACTCTGCGACAACTGCAAGCAAATTAGGTACAAATGCAGGTTCTACAACACATCCTGTATACTTTGCGAACGGTGTTCCAGTTGAGGCAAATGTATCCTCTGACTTCTTAGTTCAGGGATCTAACACAATTGTTTTTGATTGTGGAAATGCATCAGCATAATAAAATATAGATTTAAATAAATGGATACCTCTATGTGTATCCATTTTTCTATGCATAGAGGTATATCAATACCTTCATATATTTATAAATTAAGGAGGTTGAAAATATAATGGCAGAAAATACCATTAATGTAAAAGTAAAACAAAGAACTGATACGGAAAGTAACTGGGCTTCTAAAAATCCTGTTCTACTCAAGGGTGAAATGGCTATAAGCTCAGATAAGAACAATAAATATAAAATTGGTGATGGTACAAGTGCATGGAGTGTTCTCAGTTATGCCAAGGCAGACTTATCTAAATCTGATGTAACTACAGCCCTTGGTTATACACCACCTACAACCAATACTACTTATAATGATGTAACTCAGTCTACTCACGGACTGATGACAGCAGCTGACAAGAAGAAACTTGACGGGATTGCTTCTGGGGCAACAAAAGTAACAGTAGATTCTACATTAAGTTCTACTTCTACAAACCCAGTACAAAACAAAGTTATAAATTCTGCTTTAACAGAGAAATCAAACAAAAATCATACACATGATTTATCTACGATGATCAATACATTATCAACTGGTACTGCTACTCCAATTGATGATGATTATTATATTTCTCAATATTCTGGTGGTGGAACTACAACTACTACTTATCATCGAAGACCAGTAAAAGCATTGTTTGAGTACATAAAAGGAAAACTTTCTAAAGTTGCAGTAAGTGGTTCTTACAATGATCTTTCGAATAAACCTGCCATCCCGACAGTTGGAAATGGTACTGTTACGATCAAACAGGCTGGCACAAGTAAGGGTACATTTTCTATGAATCAGTCTGGAAATACCACAATTGAATTGACAGATAACAACTCATGGCGTGGAGTACAAAATAATCTCACCTCAACTGCAACCGATCAGTCATTGTCAGCTTACCAAGGAAAAGTGCTAAAAGATTTAGTAGATAAAAAGACAACTTTTACTTATTCATCAACACAGCCAACTTCGCCTGCTAGTAATGCTGTTTGGATAGGTTAATTTGAAAGGAGAAAATTATGGCAAAGCCTGCTATCAGTAAAATTATACCGTTTGATGCTACGGCTGGTTACGTTTTCTCCTTTTCTTATATAGGAAATCAACCATATAAGAATAGAATTGTAATCAGGAATGCATTAACTAATGAAATTATAAAAGATGAAACGATCTCAGAAATGAGATTTAGACATCCGATTAGTGGGAATATATTAACTAATGGAACATCATATACAATACAAATATCTGTTTTTGATGAGAATAATAATGAATCAAGTCTATCTGACAAAATATTATTTACTTGTTATTCTACCCCTACTTTTAATTTTAGCGGATTAAATAATGGAACAAATTATGTAAAGTCATCATCATATAATGCTACAATTAATTATTCTCAGAATGAAAATAGGAAATTACAATCATACATTTTTTATTTGTATGATGCCACATATAATGAATTATCTAATAGTGGGACTATATATAATCAAACTCCTACTTATATATATAGTAGTTTAGATAATGAGCAAATTTATTATTTAAGATGTGTTGGTATTACTGTAGATTCGGTAGAAATAGATACTGGTTTTGTAAAAATATATACTCAGTATAATTCTTCTAATTTTTCAGGCATTTTCAAGGTGAAAAATAATTATAAAGGTGGATATGTACAATGTATCTCTAATATTGTTTCAATTGATGGTGTCGCTACAGATTCATATACAATATCGAATGGTGTGTTACAGTTTAATAATTTAAATACCTTTGTAGAATACAATGAGGGATTACTTATAGAATCAGGTCATAAAGTTGGAATTAAAGCAAAAAACTTTAAAACTGGACTTATTTGGTCTGAAACGAATAAAGTAGATAAAATTTTACTGTATCACTATATATATGAAGGTTTGGATTATTTTAAATTGGATGTTTCCAACGGATTAAGTCATTATATTTTATATACCCCAAGACAAAAATTAACTGCAAATCAATTTTATACAATTTACATTACAAGACAAGACAGCTTATTTAAAATAACAATACAGTAGAAAGGAGGAGATGTGCAATGATAATTTTAGGTTCAACTTTTTTAGGGGCAGACTATTCGTACTCTCCTACCCCTACTAATGTAGATAATATAAGACAAACAAAAATTGGTAATGCTGATTTTGATACGTTTGTAATTAGTACTGATAGTAATATGGAAGAATCAAAAGAAATTGATACCACATGGAATAATAATTCTATACTATCAGCTAATTATGAACATAGCTTATCAGCAGGAAATATTGAGTATGTACTTAATAATACTTCTGACATTATCATTCAAAAACGTTTAAAAGGCGATTTTACGTGGACAACTATATATAGAAAAGCAATACAAAAAATTCAAGATTTTGATATTACTTATATTGATAATATTGTTCAAAATAAAAAAACATATGAATATGCTTGTGTTAGTCTTTTAAATGGCGTAGAGAATGGACGAGATATAAAGGAAATCATGGTTTCATTTGATGGCATTTTTATCTCAGATTTGACTCATAATTACGGAACTATATTAGATATAGGAAGTATTGACACAACGCGAAATAATTATAAGCTGACAAAGCAGGAAATTCCTATGTATAGATACCCATTTGCTCATACATTTGGCGATCTGAATTATGATTCTGGCGAAGTAAGTGGATATTTTGTACCTATGAATGATAATTGTGATTTTGAACTTGAAAAGTCTTTTGAATATCAAAAAAATATTATGAATTGGCTTACAAATGGTATGCCTAAAATATTAAAATCATTTGATGGACGTATGTGGATGATTAATGTTGACGGAAGTCCAACAGATTCGATGGATGGACATTGGCAGCATAGAATCATTGATTTTCAGTGGTATGAATCAGGTGACTATACTAACGAAGAAGATTTATATGAATCAGGACTTAGTAATGTTTCCTCTGAATTTTGGGGAAAAGATGGTAATTATGTTCAAGTTTCTTCTGATGAGAAATATAGCAACTATGACAAAGACATCATTATTGATGACAATGAACCGTTTATGCCAAAGAATAATCTTGTATGGATTGACTATTAAAGAAAGTGAGGATTTTGTATGTCAAATATAAGTACATTAGATAAAAAACTTGCTTTTTCAAAATGGGTAGAATATTTATACAAGATTTTAGTATTTGATAACAATAATTGTATTGTGGATGAAATAAAATTTACAATAGATTATGGTTCAGTCTCAATCGACTCAAGTTCAAATACAAGGCGTACATATTCTTTTACCATGTTCCCAATAGGCGATATAATGACACCTTCAGAACGAGCAAGAATGTGGATGAATAAAAAGATCATGCTTCAAATTGGACTTAAAACTCCACGAATGTCAGAATATAAATGGTATAATGAAGGCTGTTTTATTGTAACTGATACTAATTCTTCTATTTCTGTGGATAGTAATAGTTTAACTATTAATTGTGGTGATTTGTGGAACAGATTAGATGGCACACAAAACGGACAGTTAAGTGCATTAACCACTACTATCCCAGCTTATGAAGAAACTGATGATGGCACTCCATTAGTATATAATACAATCAGAGACTCATTAATATCTACGATAACACAATTAGGCGGTATAAAAGATTATATTGTTGATGATATTGGAGAATCTAAAGGATTAGAAGAATTTAATAAAGATTATATGTCTTATAGAGCTTCACACCCTTATTGGAATTGTGTGCCATATGATCTTGAATTTTCTGTTGGAGACAATGTATCAAGTATGATAACAGATATAACAGGATTATATCCAAATTTTGATTCAGCCTTTGATGAAAATGGCATTTTTATGACCAGATTAACACCTTCTTGCAAAGAAGATAATATTATTATAACTAATGATGATATTAAAAATTGTCTAGTTTCTGAGTCAATCTCAACCGATTATTCTAATGTACGAAATGTTGTACATGTATGGGGCGAGACATTTGATGTAGATTTCTATTCAGAAGATGTTACTAATTCAGATTCTACCTATACCGTCAACATGAAAGCATATCACAAAGATTATTCTAATGGAGATTTAATCGCTATTAAAATTCCAAGTACAAATTCTTCAACACAATATATCAATGTAAATAATTTAGGGGATATCCAGATTTATGATGAAAATACTGATAAACCTTTAGATGCAAATTATTTACCTGCTGGGAAAGTATATGTTTTTAAATTTAGAAAAACATATCAAAATAAAACATGGATAAAGCGTTTTTATGCACAAGGCGCATGGCAAGCTCACGCCCTCTCAGCTTTAGTAGATGGTTCTGTGAGTTCTGAACAATATACTTGTGCAGATGGTACAGTTACAACTAAATATACACAAAAATATTTTCAAGATAAATACAATGTTGATACTGTATCTCTAAAAATAATAAAAGATTCTCCGTTTACAGTACAGAGACTTGGAGAAGAACGTTTAGATGTAAAGTCAGGTGATGTATATGAAAATATTTCATCTGATAGTCTTGCTCTTGAAAGAGCTGAGTATGAATTATTTGTTGACGCAAGATTAACTGATAATATAAGTATTGAAATTGGACGACTTGTACCTTGGTTGAAAGAATATATGAAAGTATCTTACGCTAAAATAGGAGAATCAGAAATAAAACAATATATTACGGATAAAATAACATTAAATTTAACAGATGGAACAACATCGATCACAATGCATACATTTTATCCATTATATGAAGAATAAAGGAGAAACCGTATGGCAGATTATACACATGAGTATTCTAATTTTCCATCTGCTGTAATGGATAAGAAGACTTACAGAAATGTGACTAATTCAGATGCAGTATTGATTGAAAAAATAAAAGAATACCAAAAAGACAAAGACTACATTTCAGCTGCAAAATTAATCAATGCAAATCCAAGTATAAAACAATGTATGCCTGATTGCTCGGATTTTAATGCTTTAAATGAAGAAATAAGAAATGCAGAAATATATGCAAAAACAATTAAACAGTCTGTATTTTATATGGAAGACCAACCTTCTGCTCCTAATAACTCAGATGTTTGGATAGGAGGTATGTGAAATGGCTTATAAAGTAGAATCAGTTTTTCCAGATAGTATAGACGATTTACCATTTATATCAGATGTAGATATACCAAATAAAGATGTTATGATTAATATTCAGAATTATATTGATCAAGGTGATTATGATAATGCATCGAAATTATGTAATACAAGTAACATTACTACAATTAATTCTGATTATTTTAATATGGTTCAAAATAGAATTTATTCGTTACAAGAATATCTAAGTACTTTAGAAAAATGCGACAGAATAAATTCTAGTATAGAAGAACCTTCTTCCCCTACAGATGGTATGGCATGGATAGATGATTAATTAAATATGAATACAGATTTAGAGACACTAAATGTGTCTCTTTTTTATTATAAAGGAGGAATTTAAATGGCTGTTAGTGAAAAAAAAGTAACAGGAAAATTTTATAGAATTTGGAGTACCGCCGATAAATTATGGCACAGAATATCGTTTTGGACACATGCAAATGATGTTGAATTCAATGATGGGAAGACTGCTCAGACAAAAGTGGGCGCAATAAAAGGAATAACTACAAGTACAAATACGGCAGAGACTGGATATGCTGCTGATGCTACTACTGTAACTACATTAAACCAGAGTGTAACTACATTAAACCAGAGTGTAACTGAATTAAACCAGAGTTTAGGTAATCTAAAAACAGATCTTAATCTTAATGGATTAAGTAGTATAAAAATCGATGCTGGTACTGTAGTAAAAGAAGTGAAATCGGGTAATAATTCATTTGTATTATTCAACTTCCAACAAGTAGCAAAGATATTTGGATTACAAACTCTCTCTGCTACTGATATTGTTATATTAGTATCTAATGGTGACGGAAAGGCTTTTCCTGCTCACTTAGAAGGTGTAACATTCATGAATAATAGTTGGTATGTAGTTTTTAAAGATATACTACAAGGGGATATGAATTGTAGAGTCCAATATATAATGTTTTATTGTAAACATTAATTATGTAGTAACGTATTCACAACTCATAACAATTGAATAGTTACCTGATAATGTAAAAGGTTCGACAATGGATATTAAGCGAAAATATCTGTCTTCTGTGTTTAGTTATTTATATAAGCACAAAAAGATAGCTGATAATCCTATATCTATTGTTGAACCTGTAAAATATAAAAAATGTATCAAAGTTCCTCTCAAAGACGAGGAAATTGAGTTACTAAAAATAAATACTACAAATTCAAGAGATTTAGCGATTATTCACTTCTTTCTTGATACTGGTGTTAGAGTTAGTGAATTATGTGGAATTAATTTGGAAGATGTAGATTTTAAAAACTATACTTGTAAAGTATTAGGTAAGGGAAATAAAGAACGAACAGTGGCGTTTTCTGGTAAAACGGCAATGAGATTAAACGAATATTTAAAGCAACGAAAAGATATAAATATGAATGGTACATATTGTACATATGCGTCTAATACGCCATTGTTTGCTTCTAGGAAGGGATATCCTGCAAGATTATGTAAAATTGCAATAGAAAGTATGGTAAGAAAATTAGGCATAATTAGTGGAGTCACCAGAGTTCATCCACATTTATTTAGAGCAATTTTTGCAACCAAATTAGCAGAACGTGATACAGATATAGGTGTGATTGCAAAATTATTAGGACATGCAGATTTGGAAAGTGTTAATAGATATGTTCTTATTGATCAAACAAAGATAGAGGCTACTATAAGACAAAAGGGATTCTGTTCGTAAAGGATATATTGCCAAAGTTACAAAATGAATATAAATTATCTTTTCGT
>ULPZ01052325.1_pt1 | contig 33166 bp, 28 predicted proteins | sample 1953991 | NCBI WGS metagenome assembly ULPZ01 (sample SAMEA4835642, study PRJEB28245) | human gut metagenome | biome: gut microbiome; material: fecal sample | place: Denmark | collected 2008
AGTTGCATGACAGCAACGGCTTTCCGGTCGACTACACCGCAGCATCAATGATGGCCGCTATATCGGTTGCGGTCGGCAATTCCCATCGCGTGGAAGTGAAACGCAACTGGCATGAATCTGCAATCCTCTATATAGCGATTGTCGGTCGCCCCGGAGCCTGTAAGTCACATCCGCTGGCATTCGCAATGCGTCCGCTTGTCAACGCCGATTGGAAAAACAATCTGGACTACCAGAAAAGGTATGCCGAGTATCAGCAGGCGATAGCCATGAACCGCAAGGAACGTGTCGGGGCGTTTTATGTTTCTCAGCATATTTCATTGCTATGTGAAATATTTTCACTAATTTTGCAGCTGAACAACAAATTTGATTTAAATGGAAACAGATATTAATCGACTAAAAGTAGTGTTAGTTGAGAAGAAAAAAACAAATAAATGGTTATGTGAGCAACTAAACGTTAATCCCTCAACCGTTTCTAAATGGTGTACTAATTCTTCTCAACCAGATTTAGAAACTTTGATTAAAATATCACATCTATTAAATGTGGAACTTTCTGAATTAGTTAACAAACAATGTATCGATGGTCTCGCTAATGATTGATAGTCAAATCGGACATGAAAAATAAACGTATTGAATATATCATTGATGAGATTCTTGATCAGTATGCTTATGCTGATCAATCCAACCGACCATGGATTATTGGATTCAGCGGTGGTAAAGATTCCACTGTATTACTTATGCTGGTTTGGATTGCGCTGCAAAAGCTAAAGGATTTACCATGTCCATTCCAATTAAGGCGTCCTATTTATGTAGTTTGCAATGACACGATGGTAGAGAATCCAATTATTGCGAACTATGTTGACGATGTATTAGATCAAATTGAGATAAAAGCTAGAGAAGCAGATTTTCCAATTTTTGTAAGGAAAACAACACCTAGGCTCGAAGATTCTTTTTGGGTTAATGTTATCGGAAAGGGTTACCCTGTGCCTAACACTGCCTTTAGATGGTGTACAGAAAAGATGAAAATCAAGCCTACAGCTCGTTTTATCACAGAACAGGTAGATGAATGTGGTGAAGCGATCATATTAATCGGCACAAGAAAAGCAGAAAGTGCAACACGCGCTCGTTCAATCAAGAAACATGAAATTCATGGTAAGCGTTTAACAAAACATACACTTCTGGCCAATACTTATGTATATGCACCAATCAAAGAATTACTTTTGGAAGAGGTATGGTATATAATAAACGCCATACCCTCTCCTTGGGGATTCGATAATAAAATATTATTTAATATATATCTTGATGCGAGTGCAGATGACTACGAATGTCCAACGGTTGTTACAGATAAGAGCCACGGTTCTTGTGGTCAAAGCCGTTTTGGATGCTGGACATGCACCGTCATTAAAGATGATAAATCTATGCGCTCTCTAATTAAAAATGGGCGTGAGTGGATGCAACCACTTTACGATTTTAGGTTAAAATTAGATCAAGAGCGTAATGTTATAGAAAATCGATTCCCATTACGTCGTGATGGGAAAAAAGCCGTCAACGACATGGGTCCATACACTTTTATGTATAGAGCGCAAATGCTTGAGGGCTTATTAAAGGTTCAATATGAATTACAACAACATAACCCCAAGATAAAACTAATAACTGACCAGGAATTGATTGCTATTCAAGTAAACTGGTATAGAGATTTCAATTTTGGGCATCAAGTTTCAGAAATATATAATAAGATCTATAATTCCACACTAGCTATGGAAGATGGCAAGATAAAAAACAAACTGGAAGCTGAGCTAATGCGAGAGATTTGCAAAGAAAATATTGAAGAAGGCGAATTGATCGAGCAACTTTTGATGCTCCAAAAAAGTAAGTCTTTGATGCAACGTCGCAGAGGCTTAAAAACGGAAATAGAATCTCGCTTAGAGGAATTTGTCAAAGCAAAGAAGAAATCATGACTATACGAGAAATCGAGCTAAATAACTTCCGTATTTATAAAGGAAAGAATCGAATAGATCTTACTCCGGACGGTGACCGAAATCTTATTATCGTAAGTGGTAATAATGGTTTCGGCAAAACGACTTTTCTTATGTCTTTAGTATGGTGCTTATATGGCAAGAACATGGGAAAGGTGGATGAGCTATATCGTAAAGAAATCGATGAAAAAGGTGGATATAGTAAATATATTGGTAATAGTCTCAATTTTGAAGCAAAGAAAAATGGTATAACCCGTTTTTCTGTTGCGGTTACATTCACTGATGTAGAGATTCCAGATACTCCATGCACTGAAATTACTATAGTTCGCTCCTATGATAGTGCCACAAATTACGATGACGAGTTAGAGATTTTAATTGATGGCCGTAAGAACGATTTGTTTACGGGTACAAAGGAAGAAATTGCTAAAGAAGAAGAGATATTCATTCGTGATTATATACTACCTATTGAGATTGCGAAATTTTTCTTCTTTGACGCTGAGAAGATTGTGTCATTTGCACAGATTAATACACCCGAGCAACGTAGAGACCTGAGCTTAGCATATTCTCAGGTTCTTGGTATTCAGAAATATGAAGATCTAAAATCTGAACTCGTAAGAATTCAGGATGATTATAGAAAAACATCTGCCAAACCCCAAGAAAAGCGTGAATTCAATGGATTAATTGTCGAAATTGATTCCAAAGAGGAAACTATTATTTCTTTGACAGAAGATATTACCAATTTGGAGGAAGATCGTGTTATAAAACGCCATGATTCAGCTGAGCTTCAATCAAAATTAATTCGAGAAGGTGATTTAATGTCTGTTGAAGAGTTAGAGAAACTGAATAACCGCAGAATTGAACTTGATGAAACCTTAAAAGCCACAGAGGAAGGGCTTAAAGATTTCTATAGTTTAATACCATTTGGACTATCCGGAAATCTTTTAGCAGAAATCACCAATCAATTAGAGACTGAAAAAGCATATAAACAGAATAAACTTCAGCTCGAGGGTGTTAATGATAAAACCGACATTATACTTGGAGATATTGAAGAAGCAAAGAAAAATCTTCATTTCCCAATTGATATAAAAGCTCGCGACTTTTATGAGACCCAAATTAGACAACTCATCAAGAAACATTTCTACAATGGGTTAGATGATAGTAAATTTGAGCATTTTAGCACATTACACGATTTCAGTCAGGGACAGACTGAAGAATTTGTGCGTCTAATTGTGAAAATTAAAGATAGTAAATCATCATTTGAAAGTCTCTTTAGTAAATACACAAAACTAAAAGCCGAACTGTTTTCCATTGAGAAGAATATCCGTGAAGCGGAGAAGAAGGCTGAAAGCGATTATGTACAAAATTTAAGAGCACGAAAGGAAAGACTTGATCGAGAGATAGATTCTATTGGAGAGGAGATTGGTAAAAAACAACTTGAGATTGAATCTCTAAAAGAACAAGTCATAGCACACAAAAAGCAGAAAGAAATTCTTTCTAAAAAGATCGAAGTTTCTGATCAAAACCGTGCTGTAGATAATGAGGCAACACGTCTCATAAATACCATCCGGAAGTTTCTTATTCGCTTTAAAGATGAAAAGAAGAAAGCTTTGGCGAATAAACTTGAAACAAAGTTACAATCCTACCTACACAAAACCAATCTTGTCAAAAAGGTCGTAGTTGATATCAATGGTGATGGTGACGATGTTGATATTAGTTTATTTGGCTACGATGACAGGAAGATTGATAATAGCATTCTCTCCATGGGAGAACGCCAGATGTTCGCATCTGCACTTTTAAGCGCGCTAGTCGATGAGACCGAAATTGAGTTTCCAGTATTCATCGATAGTCCAATGCAGAAATTTGACCCACGTCATACAAAGAATGTTTTAACTAAGTTCTATCCCAATGTGTCAAAACAAGTTATTCTTTTCCCTCTTCTTAAGAAAGAATTAACGGAAGAAGAATATCACTATATAGAACCAATAGTTAGCAGAGCATATTTGATTGACAATGAAATGGGTGGCTCTCATTTTATTGAAGTGAAGCCTGAAAATCTTTTTGAAGAATATAATACTCGAGAATATGCAAATTAATATAAGGACATCGGGAGAGAACCAAGCTATCGTAACACAGTTGACGAGAAAGCTTCCAGGTGGAACTAAGGAAAATGTGATAGCTCGTATCGCATTGGGATATTCCTTATCAACGGGCAAGAGATTTACCCCTCAAGAATTCTCTTCATATGATTCTCAAGGAAAAGAATATAAGGATCACATTTTGTTTGAAGGACAATATCGTGATTTCTTCATCGCTCTTATTTGTCAGGCTTATGGAATATCTAAAAACGATGATCTTATTCCTAAATACATAAAACTTCATGTGGATCACGGGCTCGAAAAGATAAATTATCTGTTTGAGCATAATCCCCAATATACATTTTTTGATTTTCTTACTGAATACTTCAGTAAGGGAGTTGATGCTATTGAAGATGCTCCTGAAAGTTTTGACTCCGTTGAAAATAGGAATCAACACATCTCAAAGAGTGTTTTCTCTGGCCCAATAAATATCAAGGTCGGTTATAATCTTTCCACTGGGGAAGACATATACTGTTGCTTTAATGATTCCACCCGCTATAATAATCAGCATATAGCTGTAGCAGGAAAATCAGGCTCAGGTAAAACTCAATTTGCACTTGAGTTTCTTCGTCAACTTCATAAGCAAACTCAGGGTCAAGTGAACTTTCTGTTCTTAGATTTCAAGGGCCTTAGTGAAGATGATAAATCTAAAATGAGCGATTTCTTTACAGAAACTCATACCGAATGTATTAGTGCGCCTCATATGCCTTTCCCCTTAAATCCTGTTTCTTTCATCGATAACGTGAACGAAAAGAACAAATTAGTGGGAATAAATAAATTTGTGGATATCATTGCCAAATATTCCAATATCGGAAAAAAACAACAACAAACTTTAAAGGATGCTACGAAAGAAGCATTTATCAACAATAAGGATGGTAAGCACCCCTCCTTAAAGGAGATTTACGACTTGGTTATTGATGCTGTTGGAGATACGCGTGACACTCTTACAGAAATTATGGAAAGACTCAGTGAGTATGAGCTTTTTGCATCAAAAGTAAATGATCCAAGTATCTTCCTTAACAATAACTATTACTTCTCCTTATCAGGAGAACTGGATAGTACGGTTCGCTTTACCTCAATATTCCTTATCATAAATTACATTTTTAATGTATTTACGAATATGGGAGGTACAGAGGTGGTAGAAGGAAATAGGAGTATGCGCTACGTCCTTATGATAGATGAAGCTCATGACCTTTTCCGCGAAAAGAAATCATTGGAAATATTGGAGGTCCTTTTAAGAAAAATCCGTTCCTATGGTGTTTCTATCGTTCTCCTTTCTCAGGGTATTTCAGAATATAATCAGGGAAACTTTGATTTTTCGCAAGAGTGTGAGACTGCATTCCTGTTGCCAATCAATGACTTAAACAATACCAAAGCGATAAATAAATTCCTTGGTCTGAGTGAAAAGGATGGTTCTCGTGCAATGAGAAATCTTGAGAAGTTAGATAACGGCCAGTGTGTATCTAACATCAAAGAGTTGTCCAAAGGAGAACTCTTTGAGGTTGTACAATATTGGAAAGAAAGTAAAGCAAAGTAATCTTGTTAACAATGAACTGGACAAAATTAATATTCTTTGGAGTTTTCTATATAGGAATTGGGACAATAGGTATTACCATTCCTATGGGCTTAAATGGCCCTGTTATTGAGGATATTGCTATTGGCCTTGTAACTATTGTTATATCTACCGCCGGTTATGCATCAACCGAAAAGATTCTTATGCTACAATCAGAGAAATGTACGAAGTTAGAAATATTATTGAATATGGCATTGCCATTCATATTCTTTCTTAGCACAGTATTTGTCGCAATTAGCATCTCAAATGGACATAAGAATCTTCCTCTGAGTATAGCGATAACTACATATGTAATTTCATGTGCATTCTGGTGGTATCAAAATCGAGACAACAAGAATTTTGAAGATTACACTGGACCACTTGGCGGAAAAATTTAAAAATTCAGAGGTATGATCTTACAAGCAATAAAAGTTAGTCAACCGTTAGGTGATTTTTATATAGCAAAAATTAAAGCTACAGATTTGCTAAGCATATCGACTTCTTCCGTAGCACGATATGACAAAGATGGAGTTCTAAGAGGAAATCAAAGACCTTTAGATCCACCAAGATTAAGATTAATAGCGAACTTTATTAAATCTCAAGAGATGAGTTTCCCGACCTCTATCTTAGTCGCTGCGAATATTAACCAGCAAGGAAATATAATAGAGGCCCCTGATTCACGGTGGTCTATCGAGGAAACTAACATTAGTAACGTTTATACTATCACGGTCCCCGATGGGGTGACGACCTGTTTAATCATTGATGGTCAACACAGGTTAAATGCATTTAAATGCGTTGATAAGGATTTTCAAGAAATTGAATTGGTATGCTCAATCTTTATTGACTTGCCAAATCCTTATCAAGCATACTTATTTGCAACAATAAATGGGAATCAAAAAAAAGTTGACAAAAGTCTTGCATTGGAATTATTTGGATATGATGTGGAGGATAAGCCCGCCAACACATGGTCTCCAGAAAAGCTGGCTGTGTATCTCACACGTAAATTTAATTTTACAAAAGGCTCTCCCTTATATCAAAGAATTAGACTCGCACCGCTTTTCTCTAATATACAGGATTCTGTAGATAAAAGTAAATGGTTATTATCCACAGCTGCGATGGTTGAGGGTATTATGCTTCTAATCTCGTCTAATCCACAAATGGATCGTGATTTTCTTGCAATGAAGCATTCTATCTTGCCAAAGACCAATAATCGTTCGGATCTAAAGAAATTACGAGATGATAATAAAAAGGATAAATCCGTTTTAAGGTCTTTCTATCTTGAATGTAAGGATGAGGAAATATATGATATCATATTTAGATATTTCATTGCTGTTAAAGAAATCCTCTGGAAAGAGCCAAATAAAGATAGCGTAATCTTCAAGACGATTGGAATTTCTGTTCTATTTGAATTATTAAAATCAATAATAGAACAGAATGGAATTCAAGATTCTTATATAAGTTATATTCAATCAATTTCCGACATTGATTATACCAATAATTACTTTTCTCTATCTGGTATAGGAAAGACAAGGCTTCGCAGAATATTGAAGTTCAAAATGGGACTAATTGACGAGAATAAATTGAAGGAGGAAGATCTGGAATATTTTATGTCCAATGCTCGGTAATTTCTATATCAATATCGTATGGCTAAACGTATTCTTATAATAAAAGCTTGTGGTAACATTGATGAACCACATGAATGCAACAGTATTTGTGAACAAGCTCAACTTTATGGAATAACCTCTGTATGTAAATGTGTAAAAGATAATGCTGACCTAGATCATGTTTTAGCATCTAATGGTCAATTTGATTATATCTATTTAAGTGCGCACGGAAATTCTGATGGATTTGCAAGTGAAGATAGGAAAGTTGAAATGAGTTGGCAAAAATTTGCTATCTTATTGTGTAACTATAATTATATGAATGAAGATAGCATCCTCATGCTGTCTTGTTGTAGAGGAGGGCTAATGGAAGTTGCGTATAATATTTTTTTGACGTGCCATAATATTTTTTATGTATTGGGACCTAGACAGAGTCTCACCTCTGCAGATATGCACATTTGCTTTGGTATTTTCTTATATAATCTAGAGATACGTAATGTTGATCCCATCATAGCATGTGAAAAAATAAAATTAGCTACCGATCAACGGTTTTCATGTTATGACAAAGAGGAAGAAGCCATAAATCTAATGAGATATAACGAGGAGTATTATATTCCTTAAAAATTTCAAGTATGCCATTATTGAGAACATATCTTCCTGAAATAATAACAGTCAAGATAACAGTAGAAACGTTTTCTAGTATATGGAATCGGATAATTGATAATTTGTATGGCTCCAAATTTCACAGAGAATCAAGTGCCATGAATCACGCATTGACTTTCGGAAATTTATCGTTATAACAAATTTAATTATGAGCAGTAAAAAACATCATACGTTTCAAGACTACATATATTCTACTTATTCTATTAAGAATAGTGGCACTGCGGCCTCTTATCTGAAGGCAATACAAATACTTGATGGGTTATTTCAGAAAAATGACATCTTCAATCTTAATGGTAAATCCCTAGTCGAAATTAAGAATCCTTTTCTGATAGATAGAATTATTGATTATATCGCTGAGGAGGAAGATAAATACAGACAGGGAGAAAATTCTATATTCGATCTGGGTAAATCGACTCAAACCAGTTATCCAAGAAAGAGATTTTGTACCGCAGCAATTCGTAGATTAGGCGAGTTTGTGAATCTTATTTGCTGTGAAGATGCTACTGATATAATGCGAAGTTCGACCCATAAAGGATCGAAGTTATCTTCTGACTTATTAAAGAGATTTCATATCAATGATAAAGGAACGGAAAAGGAGATTCGAGCTAAACGAAGGGTCGGACAGAATATTTTTAGGGCGATGCTTCTGGAAATATATAATGCAAAATGTTGTATAACTGGAATAGATATTCCGGAAGTCCTCCGAGCCAGTCATATTGTTCCATGGGCTGAATGTATAGACACGAGATTAAATCCAGAAAATGGATTGTGCCTTAGCGCTACATATGATGCTGCCTTTGACAAGCACCTAATTACATTTGATGAAGATTACAGACTTGTACTTAGTCCTGTATTAAAAGAAGAATACACATCAGAGGCATTTAAGACACATTTCCTAAAATACGAGGGTACGACAATAATTCTTCCTTCAATGTTTAAACCTTCGCAAGATTTTCTTTCAAAGCACCGTGCAAAGTTAATTGTTTGAATACGAACGCGTCAAATTAAGAATATTGCAAGATTGAACATTGACTATGGCTAAGAAGTTTGAGATACAGAATAGCACGGCGGAGTTCCTGATCTTTCAGATTGAGGGGACGGAGGATGGTATGCAGGTTGTGTACCGGGATGAAAGTATCTGGTGTACACAGAAGGCTATAGCGCAGCTTTTTGATGTAGGAGTGTCAGCTATAAGCAAACTCCTAAATATTTTTAAGTCGAAAATGATTGTAGATTATTCAGTTATTTCCAAAATGGAAACAATCACTACCCGCGATTATAGACAATATTCAAAAAAACATGGCATACGACGACAGATATAAGGAGTTTGAGCAGTATCTTGCTTCCGGGGAGCCGGGAATGGAGCAACGTGCGCGTAACTGGTCGATGGCTATCGGTTTGCAGGATGTTGACCGGTTGAAGCCGTCGGAGTTTCTGCTTGAACAGGCCAAGGCAAATATCGAGGGCAAGATTTCGAGCGAGGAAGTCGGCAAGCGGCTTGAGGAGTATTATAGCCAGAAGTCTGTCCGAGAGAAAGCAGAGACAGATGGAACCTTTGAGGCTGACCGAGTGGCAGACCGAATCAATCTTCTTTTGGCAGAGAAAGCGTTTAATTTCTCACCAATGGAGCTGTTGCGCATTCATGGTTTTCTTTTCAAGGGCGTTTTGCCTCATGCAGGACAGTTCCGCACATATAACATCACTAAAAATCAATGGATTCTTGACGGCGATACAATCAGCTATGGCAGTGCAGGCTCTTTGTCAGAACTTCTGAATTATGACTTCGGCGAGGAGAAGAAGTTTGATTACAGCACAGTTTCTTCTTCCGAAGCTATCAAACATATCGCGCGATTCATTTCAGGCGTCTGGCAGATTCATGCTTTTGGCGAGGGTAACACACGCACGACGGCGGTGTTCCTTATCAAGTATCTCAGAAGTTTCGGTTTCGAGGTGAACAATGAGAGTTTTGAGAAGCATTCATGGTTTTTCCGCAACGCTCTCGTCCGTTCGCAATATGAAAACATTCCGAAGGGCGTCCATCGTACTTTCGAACCGCTGGAGCGATTCATGAATTTCGCGGTATTCGGTATTCCTGCAGACCTCCGCAACCGCACATTGCACATCCGTTGGGAGGAGGCTAAACCTCAAAATGAAGTCGCTAAACGTCAAAATGACGTTTTGGAAACATCATTCTCCACACAGCTTTCTCTGAAGGAAATGGCTGTGATAAGACAGATAGAGGTCAATCCGAATATATCTATTACAGCTATTGCCGCCAACACCCGTCTCTCCAAAAGTACAATCGACCGCGTAATTCGCACCCTCAAAGAGAAAGGATTGCTGACACGCACCGGTGCCAAAAATAACGCAACTTGGATAATCAATCATGGATAAGAATCTTGACATACAGATAAAGGAGGCTCTGAAGGCTTATCGGGCTTCGGGAGTCGAGGATCAGGTGGACTATCAGAAGTTCTACCTCTATTCCATCGTAACCCACTCCACGGCCATTGAGGATTCTACCGTTACCGAAATAGAAAACCAGCTTCTTTTCGATGAAGGCATCGCCGCAAAAGGCCGCTCTTTGACGGAACAGATGATGAATGTTGACCTGAAAGATGCCTATCTCTATGCTTTCAAATTGGCCTCGGAGAATCCCAAATATACGCCCCAGCTGTTGCAGCAGCTGTCAGCATTAGTAATGCGCCGAACCGGTAGCGAATACTCAACCATCGCCGGACATTTCGATTCATCGAAGGGTAATTTCCGCCTCTGTAACGTCAATGCCGGTATTGGCGGAAGGAGTTATCTTGCATATAATAAGGTCCCGCGGTCAGTCGATGATTTTTGCAGATGGCTCAATGAAGAAATCGGTAAAGCAGATAGGACAAACATTGCTGATTGTTATCGCCTGAGTTTTGAGGCCCACTTCCGTCTGGTAACCATTCACCCGTGGGTTGACGGCAATGGTCGAACAACCCGTCTGGTGATGAATATGATTCAACGGCAGTTGGGGCTTGTTCCTTCCATCGTCAGGAAGGAGGACGAGGGCGAGTATATCCAATCGCTGGTTGACAGTCGGGAGAATGAGGATTCCACCATCGCACAGGATATGATGCTCAATTCCCAGATTGTCAATCTCAACCATCGAGTTTCTCAATATCAAGTAACATTATCGGCATAGTAACAAGGCAATTCAAACATAGATGGAAGATTCAAGAGAACATGTGAATCCTATCATAAAAGAGATTCAGGATTGGATTTCTGCGGAAGAACGAGCAGGAAGAAGCGTTGACATGGACATGATAAACCATCGTCTTCAAATAATTACGACCCGTCATAACAGCACTCCGCGCAGCGACTTCAATGGACTTTCGCCGGAAGAAATGCACAATGTCATGTATCATCCGTTTACTGAGCAATGTGTAGTAAGCCTTAACAAATTGTGTAAAGAACAATATGACAAGATTCCTCTTGTCAGGCAGGCTCTTTTCCTCATGAACACACTCAGTGAGACAGAACTGAAACTCACCAAGCTTGGCTGGCTTCCTTTGAAAATTGTTGCGGAAACATATCGTCTCGGACAGCATGAATGGATAATCGAAGAGCTTAACCAAAAACACATCAATGAATATGATGCCAATTCCGTATGGATGGCAAGAAGCACGCTCGAGCTGCTTGGTTGGGTCAAGACGAGGAAAGGAATGCTGTCGCTTACAATAAAAGGCAAAAAAGCATTGTCGAATATAGACTCGGCCGCTAACGAGATATTGCGTTTCTCTCTCATCGGTGTCGGATTGCATACCTTTGATGGAAATGAAGATGGTCGAATAGGCAACCTTGGAATGGCATACAGTGTGTGGCTTCTCCATAAATATGGTTCTACATGGCATTCCGGTGAGTTTTATCAGGAACACTATCAAAAAGTTTTCAATTTTCCGGACAAATACAGTACCTACGCAACCCGCGTCTTCGCGCGACTGTTCTACTGGCTTGGATTAGTAGAAACAAGGCTCAATAAGCAGTCTAAACCTCCTTATCCTTGGGAATACCGAAAGACAGAGCTGCTTCAGATGATTTTCTCATTCAAGAGACGTTAATAACCTGATAAACGATTATGGAAAAGTACGGAGGCACAAGGTATAACTCTCGTTGGGATGGATCGACATGGTTCATCCTTGGACTCGTTGCGGTGTTTTGCTTCGTTCCGGGTTTTATGGAGGACGGGATATGGCCGGTAATTATCTATTTAGCGCTCCTTACGTTTGTCTTGGTGACATTGCTCAGTATCTATTACCGGATTGACGGAGATAAGCTTGTGGTGTATACTTTCTTTATCCCCACCACCTACCCGATTGACAAGATTAAAGAGATCAAGTCTACCAAGAGTGTATTATCATCTCCGGCGACTTCATTGACCCACCGTCTGGCAATCACTTTTACCGACCGAAAGATTCTGAAAAGCTCAATCCCACTTATCATCTCACCGGTCCGTCAGGAAGAGTTCATACAGCAGCTTCTCTCCATCAATCCCGAAATCAAGCATTGAGCATAGGTGAATTTGGCCTAAAGCAACAATTATATATTGCGCAATATATCATATAATAAATATTTTTATTATCTTTGCGGTATCATAAGATAGATCGGGCATGAGCAAAAACACTATGGGGACTAAGTTGCCCCAGAAACTGGAGCAGAAAATGGCTCTGATGGGTGAGCAGATAAAGCTCGCCCGGCTGCGTCGCAACCTTTCGATTGCGCAGGTTGCTGAACGGGCTACCTGTTCGCCTCTCACCGTGAACCGCATCGAAAAAGGCTCCCCGACCGTTTCAATCGGCATCTATGCCCGTGTTCTTTATGCCTTGCAACTTGATGATGATCTTCTCCTGATTGCCAAGGAGGATACGCTCGGACGCAATTTGCAAGATTTAAGTCTGAAGCATAGACAAAGAGCATCTAAAAAGGAATAAGCCATGAAGAAATTATTTGTATACGGAGATTTTGACTGGCTCGATACTCCACAGTTGATTGGCGAGCTTTCTTGCGACTCGGTGCGTGGCAGCGAGACATACGGATTCTCGTATGATAAAGAATGGCTTGCAAAATACGGTGATGTTTTTCTAAGTGAGGATTTACAGAACTATACCGGCATTCAATACACTAGACCCGAGCGAGACATCTTCGCCTGCTTCTCCGATGCTCTGCCCGACCGCTGGGGCCGCACATTGCTGAACCGTCGGGAGCAAATTGCAGCCACCGACGAGAAGAGGACCGTGCGACGTCTGACATCCTTCGACTACCTGATGGGCATTGATGACGCTTCACGCATGGGAGGTTTCCGGTTTGCCGAAACTCCCGTAGGAAAATTCATCAACTGTGAGGAAAGTCTTCGTGTACCGCCGCTTGCTAATGTCAGAGAACTAATGCGGGCAGCGCACGAGATTGAGCTAAGCGAGGAAAAGCATCTGTTGCCGTCGAAGAAATGGTTGGCGCAGCTGTTGCATCCGGGAACGTCTCTCGGTGGTGCCAGACCAAAGGCGTCTGTCATTGATGAGGACGGCAGTCTGACGGTTGCCAAATTCCCTTCGCGCAAAGATGATTATGACGTTGCCCAATGGGAACACTTCTGTCATGTGATGGGGCGGAAGGCCGGATTGAATGTTGCCGAGACACGAACTATCGACGGCGAAGATTATCATATCCTTCTCTCAAAGCGATTCGACAGAAATAGCGACGGTAAACGAATACATTTCGCCTCCGCATTGACTCTGCTCGGATTGACCGACGGGGACAACGCTTCAACCGGTTACGGCTACACCGACATAGTCGATTTCATAGTTCAGCATGGAAGCAATGTCGAGCAAAACCTGGAGGAACTATATCGCCGCGTGGCATTCTACATCATCGTTGGCAACTCTGACGACCATTTCCGCAATCACGGACTCCTATTGACTCGCAAAGGCTGGGAACTTTCTCCTGCATACGACATTAACCCGACACTCGCCTATAACCAGAGCTTACTTATCAGCCGCACCACAAGCGAATCTGACCTCAATATATTATTGGCATCCGCAGGAGATTACATGCTTACAACAGTGAAAGCCAAGATCATTATCTCCGAGGTAAAAACCGCCATGAAATCATGGCGCACAGAAGCCCGTAGGCTCGGACTTTCCCAGCGCGATATAGACATGTTCGCACCACGATTCGATAAATGGCTTGAATAGGCTATATTGTAACATATCGGCTCAAATCAATTGCTGAAATGGCAAAAATCGGCTCACGACCAGCCCGATTCTCATAAAAATGATATCGACATTGAGCCGTTAATCGCGACAAATACTATGGCATCAATGGCAGAATCGCGGCAAGATGGCACGATATTCAGATAAAATCCCAGTCATTTGGCGCGATTAGAGGCAAATTCTCAATTTGGGGTACTTTGTACGGCCATCGTATGTCGCTAAAAGTTAAATTTGCTATATTTCTTTGATTATCGGGAGATTATCGCTAATTTTGCATTGAGTCACTGTTGTCTGTTTGGCAAATGAGGCTTGTAAAAGTTTAAGTTGCATATGGTTAACTACTTTCAAACAGAGAAAATGTCCGCCACTTGTACGGATTAGATTTATACAAATCTGTATATCAGCAAATTAACCGCTTCTGCATCGGCAAGTGACTAAATAGTTATAAACTAGTGTATTATAGCATAATTGATTAGTATGGCACTCTTTATGGGGTGCCATTTTTATTGTCGCATTACTCGGTTTTTACCGTTTCTGCTCTATTTTACGCTCGTTTTTGTATTCCGATTGTATCTCGTCACTCAATCGGGGCTGACTTGAATGTAAGGTCGTGGATGATTTGCACACGGTTGCACACCAATGCACGCCTTGCACACTTTTAACAGAATATTAACAGAAATAAAAGCGTAAAACCGAATGAGTAGCACTATTGAAATCTCAAAAACATGCGAGTGGTGCGGCAACACGTTCATCGCCCGTAAATGCACGACGCGATACTGTTCCAAGCGTTGCGCCGAACACGCCTACAAAGATGCCAAGCGAAAGGAGCATGTGGCAAAAGAACAGTCAAAGGCCAACAGTCCAAAGACAGTCGAGAGCAGTCCTTTCCTATCTCCGGGACAATGCGCCCGGCTTTTAGGAGTGAGTAGAAGAAGCATCTACAACTATCTCGCTACAAACTCAATTTCCTGTTACCAGTTCAAGGGGAAAACACTTATCAGCCGTGAGAGCCTTAACGCTCTCTTTGACGGTTCTCATCCTTATCAACTGCGCCCGGCGAAAGAGAAGCAGCCGATAACCGAGTTCTACACTACTAAAGAAGTGCTGGAAAAATTCGGCATCAGCAACTCATGGCTGTTCAAGGCGGCGAAAGCATACGCATTACTTGGCAAGCACAGAACCGCTGCTACCCGTTATCCAAACACCAAAACCGCAGCCTGTCTCCGCCGCGTTTGTAATAATCTTTACGACTACACTTATCATCCCGTAATCCTGCCGCCCGCCATGAGGCCATCTAAATTATGAGTTTTTCAACTTGAGATAGACTCATGAAAAGAAAGAGTTGATTCGCAGCAGCCTTATTAAAATGGTTGATACATAATGAGGGATGTATCCTTTTGATGGAGATACGAAGACGGGTCCGGTGCAACCGACATGTACAATAGGCTAATCTGGCATCCAGTATATACCATCCGTGGTTCGGTGGGTTGCAACCCAGTTTCTCAGTTCATCAAGCGTGGCAACGCCATCTTCTATTACGGCCTGATAATACTCAACGCCGTGTATCTCTTCATCGTCCGGCGTTTCAAATTTCAATCTTAGAATGGTTTGCCGTTGTTTTTCTGTCAGTCGGGCATTAATACGCTGCGCCATAAGTTCAAAGAACCCGTCATATTGCGTTCCGGATTCTATGTGTATCATATCGAGTTGCCATTTATCGCCTTTTGCATCTTCATAGATTGCGTGCCACGCTATGCAATGTTCGTCGGTATGAAGTCCGTTTATGCACCGTATTTCCTTAATGTGCTGATTCTTGGCCAAGTCTGCAATTATGGCAAAACTGGATTCTTCGGTTATTCCTGAGGAATATACGTGAATATCAATATCAAGGTGTTTGACAAGCAGCTTCATAGCCAACGAGCCTATCACGTTGGCCCTGCAGCCGTGATTCTCCCAAAATGTCAGGAGATCAAGTCGTTTTATAACCTCATGTGCCCTTTGTTGATTTTGCAGGGCCAGCAATTCATAGTTTTGCATCTGCGGATGGATAAATCTGCAAAGATATAATATTTCCGTATTATAGCTCAGTACATTCAAATAGTTTTTTTGGGAAACCGAAACGTACATTGCGCGGTTATATAGAAAAGTTTAAACAATGAGAGATCCGGACCATGAAACGGTAAGCTTCATGGATATTCTTGGTAATGACAATACTCACAGCCGGATGGCAGAAATATATGGACGGCAGAATTCCTCCGCGTCTTCAGGCTACGGCCGTAAAGATTGATTTGCCGGACAATAGAACTAAACAAATATGAATGAAATTTCGCCCTTGGTCCCTTTGATTCTCGGTGCAATTGCGTTTGCATTGTTCCTATGCCTCTTTGTCGGAGCGTGGATAGTGGCAATGCGTAACCGGCGCATCATCCGCAGAAACTCCCGACATCAGGATACAGACAATTGTCAATCAAATTAATGCAAGCGGAAGTATTATTTGTACTGTCTATCGCATTATGATGTGATGCAAAATAAACTTTTAAGGGTATATTTTTTGAGTTATAGACCTGAAAAGTTATCTTTGCAGAAGTACTAATTTTATCTGTTGATTGTCTATGGAATGCTCTTATCCTCAGGTGCCTAAACCGCGATACACTATGTCGTGGCTGGGATTGCACACTCTTTTTGCTTTGCTGGCTGCATGTGTTATGGCCTTAATTGCAGCCGCTATTGATTCTTTGTCAGGTGCGCGTTTGTCAAGTGGCCTGCTGCTCCAGTCAAATGCAGCTTTGGTCAGTGATGCCACGAGTTACTGCTTTGTTGTTACCTTGCTCACTCTCATGTCGCTCATGCTTGTGGAAATAAAGTTCCGCAAGCCGGTAAATTATATTCAGTATGGGCTCGTTACCTGCGCGTTAGGGCTTTTCTTCCTGTTATTGTTGTCACTGTCCGAGCCTTTTAAATTCATTTGGGCTTATGTTATTGTATGTGTCATGACAATATCCCTTCTCGGATGGTTTGTGCATGGTATGATGCGTGCCCGAAAGGCTGTAAACATGATTGTGTTGATTCTTTTTGTGGAGTATGCTGCTGTACTTTTGCTGCTGTATATGGGCAATTTGGCATTGCTTGTAGGCAGCCTCATTCTGTTCGTGGTATTGGCTTTTGCCATGTACTTCACACTTAAGCTAAAGATGGTTGATAACGAACTTACATTGAAATAAAGAGCCATGCCTATTGCTACACCGCCTCCGGTGCCGGAGCGTTTTATTAAGAGCAATCACTCTAATATGAGTTATGGCACAAGGTTGGCATTGATATCGCTGATTGGCGTTCTGCTTATGATCGCCTCCTTCATAGTATGGGGTTTTACCTCGTCTCGTGAGGCCACAAGCACAACTACTGCACGTGAAATAGCTGAAGCATGGGGTGAAACTGTGAAAATAGATGGCGTGGAATTGGAGCGCGACTCCCTGTCATCAGCCATTGTTCCTGAATCATATCGTTGTTCTGCTGTAGTTGAGTCACAGATTCTTCATCGCAGCATCTATGAGGCACAGGTGTATAATGCTCAAATATCTTTAAGCGGCAAGATGCAGGCGATTGCCGATTCGTGTGGTGCCAGTCGTTTTGTGTTCGGTGTGTCGCCCGCCTCTGTGGTGTCAATAGACCCTTTGGTTCTCGGTGGACGCGAATATGCATGGACTCAGACCGAAAATGGGTTTGTTGCCGAAGTAAATGAGGGGGGAGACGAACCGTTCCAGATTAATCTTAAAGTCAAAGGTTCACAAGGTATCATTGTGAAGCAGTGCGGACTGAAAAACGAAATCAACATCAGTGGCAATTGTGCCAATCCTTCGTTTGGCACAGTTGATGAGTCTCTCTATGAAAAGCCGGATTATTATGGTGCAGACCCGTGTCCTCTTCCTGAGAAACGTAGTGTGACAAAAGAGCAGTTCTCGGCATCTTGGTGTGATGACAACGCCATGTCGATAGCCACCTATGCCAGTGTGACTTTTCTTTTGGGTGTTGACAGATACCAGAAAGTGGAGCGCAGTCTGAAATATGCATTCCTGATAATATTGTTCACGTTCCTGAGCGTGTTTTTTGCCGAGCGTCTCACCAAATATCCCATTCCTGTGCTCAATTATTTGCTCATAGGGCTTGCTCTTATTTTGTTTTATGTGCTGTTGTTGTCGCTGTGTGAGCATATGACATTTGGCGTGGCATATGCGATTGCCTCAGCCATGACCGCGTGCCTAATATCGTTGTATATGTGGGGGATGCTTCATTCCAAGAAAGTGGCCGGCACCATTCTGGCTATTCTTGCAGTGATGTATGCTTCATGCTATGTGCTGCTGTGTCTTAGCACTTATGCACTAATCATGGGTGCACTGATGATGTTTTGTGCGCTTGCGGTGAGCATGTACGCATCGCTTAAAATTAAGTTCTGATTTGCTCAGGTATTAAAAAAATAACAATGGAGCGCCTGAAGAACGCTCCATTGTTGTAGGATATTATTTGTCAATTATTTGATTCGAGCTTTGATAGCTGCTGTTTCAGCCTCGTAACCGGGCTTTTCAAGCAGTGCAAACATGTTGCGTTTGTAAGCTTCCACGCCGGGCTGGTTGAAGGGGTTCACTCCAAGAATATAACCGCTTATGCCGCATGCTTTTTCAAAGAAGTAGATAAGCTGGCCAAGGTACAGCTCGTTAAGATCCGGCACGGATACAATGAGGTTGGGCACATTGCCGTCCACGTGGGCAATGCGGGTGCCGAGTTCAGCCATCTTATTCACCTGATCCACGCGCTTTCCGGCTATATAGTTGAGGCCGTCAAGGTTGTCGGGATCTGATGGGATAATCACTTCATTTTTTGTGGCTCCCACGCTTATGACAGTTTCAAAGATAGTGCGTTCGCCATCCTGAATCCATTGGCCCATGGAGTGCAGGTCAGTGGAGTTGTCCACAGCTGCCGGATAGATCCCTCTGCCGTCTTTACCTTCGCTTTCGCCGTAAAGCTGTTTCCACCATTCGCCGAAGAAATGAAGTTTAGGATTGTAGTTGACCATGATTTCTATCTTTTTGCCTGCACGGTACAAAGCATTGCGAGTTACTGCGTAAACCAATGACGGGTTGGTGTTGTCAGTGGCTTGGGTTGCGGCTTCCATCTGTGCGGCTCCGCGCAGCAACGCGCGAATGTCGTATCCGGCCACAGCGATGGGTAGCAGACCTACAGGGGTGAGAACCGAGAAGCGGCCACCCACATTGTCTTCAATCACGAAAGTCTTGTAACCTTCAGTGGTGGCAAGCTGGCGCAGCGCACCGCGTTTAGCGTCTGTGATAGCCACGATGAGCTTTGATGCCTTTTCTTTGCCTACCTTGTTTTCAAGCATCTCTTTGAGCAGACGGAAAGCGATGGCAGGTTCGGTGGTTGTTCCAGATTTGGATATTACTATGATACCGAATTTCTTATCTTTAAGATAATCCATTAGCTCATACAGGTAGTCTTCACCTATGTTCTGGCCGGCAAACAACATTTTGGGAGCCTTGTTGTCACATCTGTATGCCGAGAAAGAGTCGCTGAGAGCTTCAATAACAGCTTTGGATCCGAGGTATGAGCCGCCAATACCAATGCTTACAACAACTTCACATTCTTTTTGCAGGTCGGCAGCCACGGATTCAATGTCAGCTACAAGGCTTTCCGGTGTGCGTGTGGGCAGATCCACCCAACCAAGAAAATCATTTCCTGCGCCGGTGCCTTGCTCCACTTTGTTGAGACCGTCCACACCCTGCGGCATAAGGTCCTGTATCTGTTGCTCGGATACTGTGCCTAAAGCGTTTTTGATGTCAATGCTGATTTTAGTCATGAGATATTTGGTTTTATGAGAGATTATCAAATGAAAGTTTCTGCCATAGTCTTGATGGCTACTGACGGCTTTACTCCGCGATACAATATATCGTACACGCCGTCAAGAATAGGCATCGTGACCCCAAAATGGCGATTGATTTCATATATGCATTTAGTGCCGTAATAGCCCTCCGCTGTCTGTTCCATCTCCATTCGGGCGGCGTTGACCGAATAGCCTCTGCCTATCATGGAGCCGAAGTTGTGGTTGCGGCTGAATTTGGAATAGGATGTCACAAGCAGGTCGCCCAGATATACCGAATCGCATATCTGTCGCGGACGGGGATATACCGTGTCCACAAACCTCTCCATTTCGCGTATGGCGTTTGACACGAGCATGGCCTGAAAATTGTCTCCGTTTTTCAGTCCGTGCACTATGCCGGACGCTATGGAGTAAACATTTTTAAGTACTGCCGCATACTCTATTCCGTCCACATCGCTTGATGTTATGGTGTGCATGGCTTTGCCACTCAGACAGTTTGCAAACTGCTCGGCATGGAATATGTCATTGCATCCCACCGTGAGATAACTTTGGCGTCCCAATGCCACCTCTTCAGCATGACATGGTCCGCTTATAACCAGCATCCGTTCGGGCGGCACGCCATACTTACGCTCCATATAAGTGGATATGATGAGGTTGTCATCGGGAACTATGCCTTTCACTGCCGACACCACAAATTTGCCTTCAAGAGATGTGGTGAGTTTTTCCATGTGGCTCTTGAAGTAGGGTGACGGCATTACAAGAAGCAATGTGTCGGCCTGCTCCACCACATAGTTGATGTCGCTGGAAAAATCTATGCGTTCAATATCAAACTGCACATCACTAAGATATGCGGGGTTATGACGCAATCGTTTGAAATCAGCGATGCGGTCATCGCGGCGCATATACCACAATATGGTTTCGCAATTATCAAGCAGAAGTTTGGCCAAAGCTGTAGCCCAGCTTCCGCCTCCCATTACTGCCACTTTGCCAGGGAAATTCATTGTTATTATAACGTGAGTTGTTACTCCAAAGTTCAGGCCTGTGACTCTTTTGCCTCATCCTGTTTCGGTGTGGCTGACTCAATCCATGCTTTCACATCGTCGGCAGTGGGGTTTTTGAGTTCAAGCTTGTATTTCTTGTTGATTCCGCACATATCCTGTTGGAGTTTGCCGGCTGATGACACGCTGCCGAGAGCCTCCACAGTGAGTACGCCAAGCTTATGAAGCACGGGTACCCATTCCTCCGGTACTCCCACTGTGGCGAAAGCTTGTGCATTGTCGCGCTTTGCTGTTTTTTCAGGACGCATCTGCGGGAAGAACAGTACTTCCTGTATGGTGGTCTGACCGGTCATCAGCATTACAAGACGGTCCATACCTATACCCATACCAGATGTGGGCGGCATGCCGTATTCAAGAGCGCGAATAAAGTCATGGTCAATTATCATTGCCTCGTCATCACCTTTTTCGCTCAGACGCATCTGCTCCACAAAGCGTTCGTACTGGTCAATAGGATCGTTGAGCTCCGAGTATGCATTGGCAAGTTCCTTACCGTTTACCATCAGCTCAAAACGCTCGGTGAGTTCCGGATTGTTGCGATGACGCTTGGTGAGCGGCGACATTTCAATCGGGTAATCTATGATAAACGTGGGCTGAATGTAGTTGCCTTCGCATTTCTCTCCGAATATCTCGTCAATGAGCTTACCTTTACCCATTGATTCATCCACTTCAATATCAAGTTGCTTGCATACAGCGCGCAAATCATCTTCGCCCATGCCGGTTATGTCGATTCCGGTAAACTCTTTGATGGCATCAATCATGGTGACGCGGCGATAAGGAGCCTTAAAGTTTATGATGTTTTCGCCAATCTGCACCTCGGTGGTGCCGTTCACATCCATGCATATCTTTTCAAGCATCTTTTCTGTGAAGTTCATCATCCAGTTGTAGTCCTTGTAGGCCACATAAATTTCCATGCAGGTGAATTCCGGATTATGGGTGCGGTCCATACCTTCGTTGCGGAAGTTTTTGGAAAACTCATAGACGCCTTCAAATCCACCTACTATCAGACGCTTCAGATAAAGTTCATCAGCAATACGCAGATACAACGGAATGTCAAGTGCGTTATGGTGTGTGATGAACGGACGCGCGGAGGCTCCACCGGGTATGGACTGAAGAATGGGAGTTTCCACTTCCATGTAGCCGTGGTGATTGAAGAAAGAGCGCATGCTGTTGTAAACCTTGGTACGCTTTATGAAAATTTCTTTTACGCCATCGTTTACCACCAGATCCACATAGCGGCGGCGATAGCGCAGTTCAGGGTCGTCAAACGAATCGTAAACCACACCGTCTTTCATCTTCACTATGGGAAGAGGACGGAGTGATTTGCCCAGCACCGTTATTGAGCGGGCATGTATGGTGATTTCGCCGGTTTGGGTGCGGAACACAAAACCTTCCACCCCAATAAAATCGCCTATGTCAAGAAGCTTTTTTATGACAGAATTGTAGAAATCTTTGTTTTCGCCCGGACAGATGTCATCACGGCTCACGTAAATCTGTATGCGGCCACGGGAATCCTGCAATTCAATGAATGTGGCTTTACCCATCACGCGGCGGCTCATAATGCGCCCGGCCACGCTCACATTCTGTTCGAGAGCACCGTCAGTGAAATCACGTTTTATATCGTCGGAGTAAGCGGTTACAGGAAATTCAGCTGCCGGATAAGGTTCAATACCCAAGCGGCGCATTTCGTCAAGACTACCTCTGCGCACAATCTCTTGTTCGCTAAGTTCCAATATATTAGTTGCCATAGCTATGAAAAAGGGTTTTATTTTCTGCAAAAATAATCAAATTTATTAAAATTCACGGCATTATGAGCCTAAAAACAGGCTATCAACGGGCATACAGAGTCTGCAATCGGGAATAGTGGGTCTGTGGACTGAATGACTCAATGGCCTGCAACTGTATGGCTGCGTGGTCAGGAGCAGATTGCCATTGTTTTTTGATTGCATCGGCCAAAGCCTCGGAGCTGCCGGATGTGAATATTGTGCCATTGCAGCCTTTTATCAGTTCAGGAATACCCCCAATGGCTGCACCGACAACCGGTGTCCCGGCACAAAGTGACTCAATTACACTCAGTGGATTGTTTTCATACCATTCTGACGGTATTACCGAGAACCGTGCCTTGCTGAGTAATTCACGCACCTCATCACCGTTAAGACGCCCAAGAAATTCAATATTGGGGCAGGCGGAGTATTTGGCTCTCAGCTCTTCGCTGAGCGGACCGTTGCCGGCTATTTTGAGTTTGTAGGGTAGTGCGGCTGCTGTGGATAATAATGTGCGTACACCTTTTTCTTCCGACAATCTGCCTACATAACAATAGTATTCATCGCGTTCCTGTGATGCATCACATTTGCGGTAAGCATCAATCATTTCAGGTGCTACGAAATTGCATAGCGTAACGAGTTTGTCGGAATTGAATCCTCCCTGCTGCATCTTGGCGTTCATGAACTCACTCGGACATATGAAGCAGTCCACATTGTCTTCAAGAACTTTGCGCCTCCATTTCACTGCTTCCAGCCATGCCACTGCGCTGGCCGCAAGAGATCCTTTCATACACTTTGTGGTTAGTACGGGCAGCTTGGATGAGAAGCATTTTTCGCACACTTTCCCATTGGTGTTAAGACAGGAATATGAGGGACAAATGAGCTTGTAATCATGAAGTGTCCACACTACCTTGGCACCGGTCTTGTGTGCCATTAAAGCAAGCACGGGTGACAGATAGGAATGTATGTTGTTGAGATGTACCACATCGGGTTGGAAATCCTTGAGCAGTGAAGCAAATTTGTGCTTTATGTCACCAAGTCCCAGCATGCGTTTGAGTGCATTGATTTTGGCACCTGCACCTCCTGAAAAATCCACTTCCTCAGGCCAATAGCTATCCCATCGGCTTGGCAAGTTCTCGGGATATTGCATGGCAAATATTGCCGTTTCGTGACCTTGGCGTTTGAGCAGCTCCTCAAGATTGAGAGTGCACACGCAGTCGCCGCCACGACGGTAATAGAATTTGTTTACAATCAGAACTTTTTGTTTCATGAGTGCAAATATATGAAATATTCCCTAACTTTTTGGGCGTTTGGGAAATTATAGTTATGTTTGCAATAACATAACCAAGCTCCGTGACTAAGGAGATAAAACTATAAAACTATGCCCATACCTAAGAAAGCGCCTAAAAAGCCTAAAGCCGAGAAACTTTTGCCACTGGTGAAAAACGATCCTTATCTTATGCCGTTTGCCGCCGCTATAGCGGGGCGTCATGAAGATGCCGTGCGCAAGGAAAAAGAGCTCACATCCGAGTGCGGCTCATTGAAAGATCTTGCCAACGGTCATGAATTTTTCGGCATGCACCGCAATGCCGACGGTAGCTGGACTTTCCGTGAGTGGGCTCCAAATGCTACACGAATAGTGCTGATTGGCGATTTCTCCGACTGGAAAGCTTTGGCCCGTTATGACCTTGAACGCAAAGATAACGGGGTGTGGGAAATCAATCTGCCTGCTGACGCTATTCATCATGGCGATTATTATAAAATGCTGGTGAGCTGGCAGGGCGGTGAGGGAGAGCGAATCCCCGCTTACGCTACCCGTGTGGTGCAGGATCCGACGACACATCTGTTTTCGGCACAAGTTTGGGAGCCGGAGCATGAATACGAATGGAAAGTTGCCGAGTTCAAGCCTGACACCAAGCCGCTGCTCATTTATGAGTGCCATATAGGCATGGCGCAGGAGCGAGAGGATGTCGGCACGTATGCTGAATTTCGTGATCTGATTCTTCCCCGCATAGCTCGCGATGGCTATAATGCCATTCAGATAATGGCTATACAGGAGCACCCTTACTATGGCTCTTTCGGTTATCATGTGAGCAATTTCTTTGCCCCGTCAAGTCGTTTTGGCACACCCGAGGATCTCAAATCACTTATCGACACTGCCCATTCTATGGGAATAGCGGTGATTATGGATATAGTCCATTCACATGCCGTGAAAAATGAGCTTGAAGGGTTGGGACGCCTTGATGGAAGCTACAACCAATATTTCTACGGCGACGGTCGTCGCGAGCATCCTGCATGGGATTCGCTTTGTTTTGATTACGGCAAGAATGAGGTGCTTCATTTCCTGTTGTCAAATTGCAAATATTGGATGGAGGAATTCCGCTTTGACGGATTCCGTTTCGACGGCGTAACATCCATGCTCTATTATAATCACGGTTTGGGACAGGCGTTTGGCAGTTATGATGATTATTACAACGGCAATCAGGATACAAATGCCATTACTTATCTCACGCTTGCCAATAAGCTTATACATTCGCTCAATCCTTATGCCATAACCATAGCCGAGGAAATGAGCGGCATGCCCGGTCTCGCCATACCGTTCAAGGACGGTGGCATAGGATTTGACTATCGCATGGCAATGGGTATTCCTGATTATTGGATCAAGACCCTTAAGGAGAAGAAAGATGAGGACTGGCATCCGACATCCATATTCTGGGAACTGACCAACAGGCGTGATGATGAAAAAACTATAAGTTATGTTGAGAGCCATGACCAGGCTCTTGTTGGCGACAAAACGGTGATATTCCGTCTTATTGACAAGGAGATGTACTGGCACATGAACAAGGACGATGACAATGGCGTGGTGGCACGAGGTATGGCATTGCACAAGATGATTCGTCTTGCTACTGCTGCCACTATCAACGGCGGTTATCTCAACTTTATGGGCAATGAGTGGGGACATCCCGAATGGATTGATTTCCCGCGTGAAGGCAACGGCTGGAGCTACAAATATGCACGACGCCTCTGGAGCCTTGTGGACAACGGATTTCTTAAATATGAATTCCTTAATAACTTTGATAACGCCATGATTCATTTGATCAGCAGCGTTTATAATTTCCAGAGTTTGCCCGTAGGCAAGTTGTGGGAAAAGGATGATGATCAGGTTTTGGCTTTCAGTCGTGGTGATTTGATATTTGTATTCAACTGGCACCCGTTCAAGTCATTTGATTCTTATGGCATTTTAACGCCTCCCGGCGAATATGAGGTTGTGCTCTCCAGTGACAATCCTGATTTCGGCGGTTACGGCAATGTGGATGAGTCCGTGCATCATTTCACCATTCATGATGACCTTTATAGCCCGATAGGAGTGGAATGGCTCAAGCTCTATTTGCCCAGCAGAAGTGCAATGGTGCTTCGCCGAAAGAAGCAATCCCGACCGCGCAAATCCACTTCAGCAAAAAAGTAATCTGCGCACACACATAAAATCACAAGAGAGTGCATCTGAATTTTGATGCACTCTCTTTTTCGTTGTCTTTCATCGGACTTGTGTGGAGCTGTTGGCACCACTTTAAAATCGCTAATAATCTGATTTACAGATTTTTAGCGATTTTTCTATCACTCAAAATTTGCCGAGTTACCTATAAAGTTACCTATGACACCCCCGTTTGAATGGTGCTGAAACGAGGTTGACACAACTGAATGAACGCAAAATAAATCTCTTCACATTTTTTAATAAACATCGGCGAGTGAACTATTCAATCAAATTGAGGGTTTTGTAAATTGCGGGGTAATTAAGCCCCGCCGTTTACATCTCATTATTAATGAAAATAGAACCCCGTACAATAAAGCACGAGAAATTCAAGGAGATATAGGCGGAGTATATACCGGTGGGAATCCAGCGCTCCCCGAAGTTGAAATCCAGCTCATCGAACGTAATCCTTCGTGGAATGGCTTCCTCCAACGCTTTGAGTGAATCCTGTGCCAGAGCGATATACGGCTCTATGCCGTCATACCCGGGAAAACCTTTGATGCGTTCCTCCTCGCGGTCAATCCATGCCTTTACATCCTCGGCTTTCTGAACAACATTGCCGGCGATGAAACGGTCGGCAATCTCATACTTCTCCACAATCGGATTATAATAGATATGTCCTTCCAATGCTTCAAGCAAATCCAGTTCGTATTGTCCCACGATGTCACCGGCAGTCTTGTCGATACCCAACAGGTCGGCCATATATTCCATGTTGACCTCTCCATATTTATTGAGCGACGCGGCAAGAGCCTCCTGCGGCATCTCTACCGAAGTCACTTCATTCAGTGAGAAGCTGACAGGATGGTCAAAGATGTCAGCCTTGACAAACTGACCGTTCTCGCCCCGTTCCAGAGCCAGTGCGTTACGTCCGTTGGCATCCATGAGAATAAACTTGACATTCTGTTTCTCATTGAGGTTGCCGTACTTCTCCACAAACTCATCATAATACTGATTGAGGTGTTCGCGCAGATGCTCGGACGGCTCATGGGTTTCCGCTTCGTAGTTATAGAGCTGCTGGTATGTCTCGGACAGGGTTACATACAGCATCGCACGTTTCTCTTGTTCCGGCTTGACATCCAATGGCGTGAATGTGGCGCCATTTTTGCGAACATCTGAAAGGAAACCGAGCTGACCTCCATCAACAGCCATAGAACCATTGTGATGGAAGAACTGAATATCCTCTGAGAAAGGTCGGGGCGACACATCGCGCTCCGGTGTTTTCGGCTCAATGGGGATTGTCGTAACCCTGGGCTGACGGATTCGACCGCCGGGAATGAAGTCACCCTCGGTCTTTTCGATATATGTCTCACCCGGAGCGATACCTGCGGCTTGTGCAGCTTCCTGCGCTTCCTTTTCAAGACGCATTTCCTCCAACTGGCGATGGGCAATCGGCATCATGGTTTCATAGAACCCGTTGATGGGCGGATTATCCTCCCAGTTCAAAGAGCCGTAAAATTCCAGCTCTTTCTCAGAAAGGGGACGGAATTTCTTTGCCGGAATATCAGCGACATTTACAGTCGGCTTCGGCTTTCCCTCTGTGGCTTCGGCTCTTTGTCTTGGCTGTGGCTTCGGCTTACCAATAGGCTCCAATTCGCCAAAAAGATTATAGGCAAACAGTCGCGGATCCGGATTGTCCGAGTAATCGGGCCTACCATCAGTTTCTATCTCTTTGGCGGGTGCAGATTTCGGAGGGTCAACATGCTTCAGTTCTGGTTTTGATTCCTGCTTCGGAGGCTGATTAGGCGTAACCGTCTCGACAACTTTCTGCTTGGTAGTCCTTTCCAGCTTCGGATCTTCCAACTGCTCACAGATAGCCACACGTTTGCCGGCCCGCACAAGTTTGGGCAGATAGGTGTCTAGAGCATGGTGGGGAAATCCCGCCAGTTCGATGCGGCTATCAACTCCGCTCTGCCGTCGCGTCAAGGTTATGCCGAGTACCTCGGAGGCCTGCACAGCATCCTTGCCGAAAATTTCATAGAAATCGCCGACACGAAACATCAGAATAGCATCGGGATGTTTCTTTTTCATCTCCTGATACTGTTTGAGTAACGGCTCGTTCCTCTGCTCAATTTTCTCGGCCATTGGCTTCTGCTTTGGCGGTTCGGGCTTGACTTCCGGTTTCAGCTTCGGCGCAGGTGGCTCTGGTGTAGGCGGCTTGATACCATGTGAATTATACAATTCTACATTTAGGCGCAGACGCAACGACTCATCGAGCGCTGCCCGCAAATCGCGAGCTATGCTTTCGACACCATCTTCATGCTTGTAGATGATGGCGGGTTTGCCATATGGGTCTGTACCCACTTTGGCTGTCGTGCATATCACATTTTGCGGGAAAGCCTGAAAGAATTTGTTGCCGGGCACCTTCGTACCACTGTCAACAACAGACTGGATGAAAAATTCTTCATCAGCAGACAGCGACTTCTTTCCAGTATGTTTTTGGAGAATAATCAGGTCTGACCCGGCATCGGTTCCGGCATTGTCGGAGAAGGTATTGTTAGGCAAACGCAGAGCCGCCACAAGGTCGGCACGTTTCACAAGCTCCATGCGGACAAACGGGCTGGCGGCGTTCATCACACCCTGTGAGGCGATAAAGGCAACCAACCCGCCCTCGCGTACTTGGTCGAGTGCTTTGAGAAAGAAATAGTTATGCAGCGTCTTGGCTCCCTGTCTGTACGCAATTTCCTTACTTGAAAGATACACAGGGTCAGCGACTGCAAAATCACCGAAAGGAACATTTGAAGCGGCGACATCGAAATACCCGTTGAAGTCGCGCTCAATCTTCTCAAAGCCCTCTATGCGGGTCAGGATGGAGGGATGCAGCGCCGACAGGATTTTGCCGGTGAGCAAATCCTTCTCATACGCCAATACTTCGGCGCCGGGATACATATCATTCCGCAGGAAGGAGTCAATGAAAGCACCCTGTCCGGCTGACGGTTCGAGAAAACTATTCACCTCAATGCCTGACTGTTTCAGTGAGTCGGAAATGGCATCAATTACCGGCGCAGGCGTATAGAACGCCGTCAGCACCGACGCTTTCAGCGAATCCATATACCGTGCAAACTCCCTGTCATCCTTGGAATAATCATGGATAAGACGGCGCAATTCCACCGTCGGGGCAAACAGCTCTATGTCCGATTTGCTCCACTTGGCAGCATCCTCCAAATCGTTGGCATCGTTGAGAATGCACTTCAACCCACCAAAACCGGCATACTTGCGCAGCACCGCTATTTCCTCGGCAGTCTGGGCGGAGCGTCCGGCTACACCGAGACGAAAGGCAAGCCTTATCGCCTCGATGTTCTCGCGCATGGTCTGGAGGCGATTATAAGCCATACCCGTCCAGTATTTCAGTTATTTCACCAAGCAGCTTTGTCTCCAGCGACGGATATGTGCCTTTTTCAAGGAAATCGCCGTTTACCTCGTATTCATCGAGAATGACATTGATAAATCGGAGTCCGAGGAACAGCTTTGCCCATTTTTCCCGATCTTCCGGCTTGATGCGTAGCCACAGATCTTCCTCAATGACCTGCATTATTACATCCCAGCGGGACACATATAATCCATCGAGAAGGATACGCATGGCGAGTTCGCGAGCCATGTCAACGCTGCGGCCTTCAAGGCGGTACGCGATATAGGCGTTGTAGGCTGAATCAGCCCGGAACATTATAAACTGCTCGTTGTCGGCTTCAGGAAAGCGGTGGTCACGTAGATGACCCTGGAGATAGAGCTTGAAGTCGTCCATCTCCATGATATGTAATTGTTTCATTATTTTGGATTTGGTGGTTTGCCGGTGCCGTTCATCTGCCATTCCAAATGAATGACAGGGGGATAAGAAAAGGACACCGGGTATCCCTCCCGATGTCCAACCACTAAATCCACGTCAAAAATGAAACAAAAACATTATGACGTTGAATCAATGGCAAAGTTAATAAACTTTTCGGACAGTCGGGCAGGATTATATATAGTTTTATACTTATTTCGTTCTCTTAACCGTCAACTTATGCGGCGGTTATCTTCCTTGCGGACTTGGCTCTGCGCTGCATCCGACCTTTCTTCTTCGCTTTGTTTTCATCGGGAAGCGGGCGGAAAGCCTCGATGACGCGCTTGACAATGAGATTGTAGAGCTTCTCCTCGTCGCGGCTCAGTCCGACGGGATGCAGGCCGGTGGTGACAATGCCGTGGCCGTTGTAGGCTGTCTCTCCGTTGCGGAAGTTGTGGCGTCGGCTGATGGCCTTTACTTCTTTGGCGAGACGGCCCCATTTGCCGTTGTGCTCCAGCACCCGCATATTCTTTTCCATCTCACGGATCACCGATTCAGGTACCGTGTTCTGGTAAAGCGAGGGGAAGGAGATGAGGCTCTTGGCGTAGAGGGTATAGGCGATGGAGTATGTCTTCTCGAACTCGAATCCGAGTTCGACGCAGGAGTCCATCCACAGCGTGAGCATACTGTATAGGGGCTTTTCTTCCTCCTTTACAATCTGGAATTCGATGTTGCCGATATGGACGGAGTCGCCGGCCTTGTATTCACCGGTCGTTTCAGGAGTGCCATCTTCGTTGTCGATATTCTCGGAATCGGTCTCGATGAAGTGGTTGACCAGTTGCTCCGATAGCCACTTGTCGTATTTCGCGGAATCCTGCGCGCCATGCTTCACAGCTTTAAGAATAACGGCCTTGCGCAGACGGGGGAGCCATGCACGGAGCACCTTGACCGGCTGACGGAGATACCAGTAGAGGTTAAGGAACGTTAGCTCTCCGTCAAAGCAGGGACTCATTGCGTTTACGATGGCGTGGCTTTTGCCCCACAGAGCCTTGATGACGGCAAGTTGGGCAGCGTCTTCCCCCGACTTCTCCCAACCAAGGAGCTCGTCATAGTTCCGCATGGCGAAACTGAAATGATGGGCATACATCTGGCGCATGTCCTGGCCGGATGCGAGAACGAATTTCTCGCCGGGCTTGAATGTGGCTTCGATTATATTGCCGCCGGTCCATGTCACGGCATAGCCGTTGCCGAGATAGTGGCTCTCGTTGTCCTTGGTGGCTCCGACCGCTTTGGCGATTGTGTCGGCGACGAGTCGGTTGTCGGTAATGATTGTTACCAGATTCTTTTTTGTCATTTTTTGTAATTGTTTTTGGGTGGATATTTTCGTGGATGTAGTGGTTTAGAAAGACATCGGGAGGTTCCGGACCCTCCTTTTGTCATTTCATTGGTAGAGTAACAGGTATGTTACATCTTCGGGCCTTTGGGCTTACGCTGCTGGCGCATCTGGTCTTCGTTCTTGGGGGCAGTCTGATACTTCTGAAGCGGCTCCGCAACGTGCTTGGTTGCCTCGTTGGTCAGACCGTCATGGTTGACTGCCTTCTGCGTCTTGGATTCTTCGGCGACCGTGACACGCGGGTCGTTGAGCGATGTCTCGGGCTTCATCTTATTTTTGTCGAATTGCAGATAAACCGTTGTCGGCTGTCCCTTGTCGTCGGGCATGTCCGTGATGACGGCAACGCGGCCGGCGGCATATTCCTTTGTCTGTTCGGGCGTGAGGGGATGCTTGTTCCAGTTGCGGAGAGGCTTGATGCGTCCGTCCTCCAGCAACCATGTGTTCTCTTTTGAGGTCTTCACCTTCTGACCGTCAGGGCTGTCGGCTTTCTGCGCCTGTTTGGCGCCTTCCTGTTTCTGAGACTGAGCGTCTTCCTGCTTCTGGTCTTCCTTGATGCCGTGGATTCTATTCCACCATCTGACGCCGTTGGGGACGAACTCCAAGTTGCGTCGGTCGGTGTTATACTGGATGACACCGGTGCGGGTCTTCCCGTCGCGGCATAGGATTTCCTTCGGGGGAAGGGACTTGCCCTGTTTGAGCTGTGCGATTTCTGCCATCGTCAGTTTGGTCTGGCCGAAGGTGTCGCGCACGAACACTGACTTTGCGGGGACCGCTATCAGCTCGTTGGTGTATCTGTCACGGCTGACGAAACTCGGGACTTTCTCGCCGGTAGCCGGGTCGGTAAGGTCAACGACCTTGCCCAGATTGCCGTTCTCCATCAGATTGGCTTTGTCAATCTTGGAGAATTTGTAGCCCATGAAGTCCTGATCGAGTTTGGCGTCATGGTGTATGAAGTGCGGAACCACCTTCACATTGCCGCTTTCATCTGTTCGGAAAGACAGACGGGCTTCGACGGGATATTTCTCACCTACAAAATTCATGGTGAGGTTCACCGGCTTGGACTTGCGGTTGTAGAGCATCTCCTGAAGGTCGCCGCTCTCTTTGAGGGCCTCGCGGTCGATGCCCCATTTCTCCTTTAGGTTCGCCCAGTCGATTTTGCTCTCGTCAATCGCCTGAAACTTGGTCTTCTTCTCAGACTCGTTTGTCTCTTTCGGCTCCTGAGGGTTATCTTTGGGAGCGTCGGCGACAGACTGGCCGGGCTGTTCGGCGGACTGCTTCGCCTCCTGCTTCTTGTCCTGAGTGGACTGCGGAAGCTCAACTTTGTTGTTCTTCAGCATCTCGGCGTTAGCCACGGGGTCTTGGGCGAGGTCTCCGATTACCGTGCCTACCGTGTCGTAACGGTCGGCAGGTACGCGGAAGAATCCGAAGGTTGAGGGGTTCTTGCACTGGCGGACGAAATTCGACATGAACGCTTCGAGAGGGTTCTGACCTTTGGAGAATTTCACGAGGTCAGAGAGTTTCGCCGACTTTACATCGGTCATCTTGGGTGTGCCGTCCTCGTTGAGTCCGGTCACCGCGCCTACCTGCCCGGTGTCGTTGTTGCGGGCGATAAG
>ULPZ01018590.1_pt1 | contig 32677 bp, 31 predicted proteins | sample 1953991 | NCBI WGS metagenome assembly ULPZ01 (sample SAMEA4835642, study PRJEB28245) | human gut metagenome | biome: gut microbiome; material: fecal sample | place: Denmark | collected 2008
AACAAGGATTATAGAGGTTGTTTTAAATGAAAGAGCCGTGTCTTACAGAACAAAATCACAATAAATCCATTGCTATTAACTACATAATTACCCTATTAAAATTCTGTAATAACCCTAATCCCATAAAATAAGTAACACAGGGACAAAACACAAAAAAGGCCACCTCTAAAAGAGGCAGCCTTCTTTATATAAGCTTCTTAAATATTATTCAAGAATAACAACGCGGTTCAGGTAGTTCTTACCGAACATGTTTTCAGTTCCACCGAAGCCAACAAGTTCAAGCTGATCTTTGTTTACGCCCTGAGCAACCAAAGCATCGTAAACAGCCTGAGCACGTTTTTCAGACAGTTTCTGGTTCCAAGAAGCGCTACCTGTAGCCTTATCAGCGTAACCGGCAACTTTGTACTTCTTATCCGGATTAGCCTTCAAGATCTTAGCTGCCAACTCGATGTTAACCTTACCGTAGTCATCGATACGAGCGCTACCAATCTTGAAGAAGATAGCACGCGGACCAGCAACTTGAACTTCCTTAGTAACTTCCTTAACTTCAGGCTTAACATTAGCCAAAGCATTCTTAGCGTTTGCCAAGTCAGACTGAGCCTGAGCCAATTCGCTTCTGTACTTGTTGATTTCATTGTTAATTGCTTCTTCATCAAGCTTGGAGCCACAAGAAACAAACTTCTTGCCACCAAAAGTATAAGTAACACCAGCACCAACATAGATACCACCTACTGTACGAGAAGATGCCAGATAACCCAAATAAGAAGAAGCCAATTCACCACGAGCTTCAACATCAATATCCAAATATTGGTTAACATTAAACTTACCTAACAAACCAACAGAACCATTGATGTATGCACCAGCTTTGTTATCAGCACCTGCTGGACGAACTTTCTGCCAAGCAGTGTTATCTGCATTATTTTGGATTTCAAAAGAAGAGTTACCCTTTGCAATAGTCAAACCTGGACCTGCAAATACAGACAATGTGAACAAACGGTCAGGATTATAGCCACAGATAGCATTAGAGATATTAAAAATACCATCTAAACGCAACTGACCTACATTCTTGCTGTAGCTATTTTCGCTACCAACCATTTCATCGCCTACATAAGTACCCGCAGCCCATTGAGTATCAAAGTTAGTTTTCCACAAACCACCTTGACCACGAACTCCCCATACAGGAGTAAACCACTTACCAACAGACACTGTAATATGAGGAGCCGGGCTACCAAATTTACCCTCGCTCTTGCCTGAATTCACCATTGAGATACCGCCAGTTACGCTAACGAATATATTATCCGTAGCTTTTTCACTAACGAATTTCTCTTTTGTTTGGGCATTTGCAACAACTGCACCTGCCAACATAAAAGACAATATTACTAATTTACTTTTCATTGTTTTTTGTTTTAATATTTTCAACTCTTTTCTTTCAATTTGCTCCGACCACTCGCCTACTTCAAATAAATCTTGTAAGTAAGTCCGCCGGTAAAGTATTTCATTCTTTGCAATTCTACCTGCGCATGCAAATGGTTGAAAAGCAAATAGGTGGCACCAAAAGCAAAATCCTTTGCATCATACTCTGCAATTACTCTCAACTGAGGATGAAATGAAGGATTCCAAGTCAAGCCAACCGCAGGTCCATTCAATGGATAATCATTCCGATGATTAAAAAGATAAGATACATGAACACCTATCTCTTCACTTCCAACAGGAATATGTTTTGTCGCCGCTATATAAAAGCGACAAAAATATCCATTTCCCTCTGTTGCAGAAATCTGTCCATCTCCCGATTCAGTATAGGGATCAGACGTTCCTACAACTACAGCAGGCATATACTTCCAGAACTGCCCTTCTTTCAACAAGCGGAATCTAACAGAAAAATACCTATCCTGATTAGTAAATCCGCTATAACCATAAGGCCCTAAGCCTAATGCTTCCGCTTTAAACAAGGTACATGTATAAGCAACCTCCATCCACGGGAAAATGGTCACATTCAAAAAGTAATTGTACGTATGATAGTACCATGTAGGAGGAGTTATCTCCTGATTCAAAAAGTTACCACCAATCATCACCGTTTTGTCTCGCTGCATTTCAGCAGAAGGAGCGTGCAAAAGACCGGTGGTACCATACGTTAACTGAGCAGAAAGCAAGAACGGACTGCACACGAAGAAGCATACTAATAATATTCTTTTTATCATTTGTATTCCGCCCTTAACTAATCTCAATTCTAGAACTTTAATTTAATTATAATTCAGGAGTTAAGATTCCACCACCAGCATTTACATTACCATCACCGTGTCCATGGCCATGACCGTGACTATGAGAGAAATTGTGGTTCAACTCAAATTCAGCACTAAACTGATGTGAACTAATGCGATTAATTTTAACTACACAATTTTCGGGATTCTCACCATTGGTAGTAAATGTATAAACACGATTCTCATATACATAAAGTACGTGTATAGCCTTCAACCAATTCCATGTAGGTATAGTAAATATGTAGGGTACACTAATTTTTGCCTCATCCAATGTTCCTTCCTGTTCACCAATATACTTGTTAATCCAAGCAGCAAACTCTTCACTAATTAGACCTTCTGCAGGAGTTTGGCTAATCTTATTTGCACCAACTTCTACTTGGAAATTAAGATAATCAACTGTAAAAGGCTCATCTTCTGCAATCAAATCCAGCTGCAAATCTTGGTTTTCACCGGTTGTACTATTGATTACGTTATCTAATGAATTCCAAGTTGATGTCATATTAACATTCACCTCTAACTCAGGTTCAACTGGATCTTTAATTTTAGACATAGCTACGCTGACAACAGCAGTAAAAGATTGTCCTGCAGATATCTCCTCAATATCCACTTCACGAGTTACTGTATTATAACCCTCCAACTCAAATTTAACAGTATTCAAACCAGCATTTACTTCTGAGCTATAATAGCCGTTAAATTTTTTAGGAGCTTCTTTGTTTACAGAAACAGAAACGCCATTCAAAGCTTCACCTGTTTCCAAGTCAGTAATAGTACCAGCTACATAGTATGCTGCAGGCAGAGGAGTGTAAGGCTTAGTTACATCACCGTTTTCTGAATCATAGCAGCTTGCAAACATTGTGCTAACTGCCAATACAGCCAATGCCAACTTGGCATTAAGGCTAAACAATTTACTTTTCATTTTCATCTCAATAAAATTAATAATTTAACAATTCCGATTTTATAAAATATGGGTTAAAACTATTTTCCTGTGCAATGGTATTTCCTAAAGTAGCACTATAAGATTTACCATAATATTGTTCATTACCCGCATTATATGCCATACCAAAAGATTTAGAAGGCATCACACGTGGAATATATCCTTTTCGTTTATATTTATAAGGAGGCAAATTAATCTGAAAACGGAATCCACCATTATAGCCATTATTTCCAGCATATTGTACTTTCATTCCATAAAAGCCAATAGAAACATAACGAAAGTTCCTAGTCATTTCAACTCGGATTCCTTTTTCACTCAATAAATACTGCTCAGCCTTTAATTTAAACTGAGTATTGTATTTAGGCCAATAGAACCCACCTCCTACAGTCCAAGTCAATCTTTTCAAAGGGCTCACTTTCCACCGCCAATTCTCAAAGCGAGACTTACCAGTATATCCTATACGACCTTCCACAGAAAAACGTTCATCTTTAAAATAATGAATCGCACTTACATCTATTCCCCAACGTTTATTTGTAAAAGTTCCAACAGCCAACGTTGCGAATATATTCCAAGGCAATCTAATTTGTTGACTCAATCCAATATATCCTTGTCGTATTTTTCCATATGAAGGGCCATACTCATTATATATAGGTATAATAACCTGCGCTGTCGCCTTACCACCCTTCCAAAGGGAGACCTCAATTGTAGGATCCAAATTGAATAAGACAGTATAGATTTGGGTTATAACCAAATTCTGTAACGACAACTCAGGATACACCAGCACATCCACCTTAAACAAAGAACGATTTTTCAATTTAATTTTCCGAGCTTTCGACCAGCTCCCCTCCAGATCGTAACTCACATTCCAATCTCTCCGTTCTGCAGTTGGAACCGAATCACCAATTATCGGACGACAATGTAGCGAAATCTGCGGAACATTATTATCTAAAACGATAATGCGACAAGATTTGTTTTCAGGCAAGCCTAATTTTTGAATAACATCCACCGCTTTACCTATTCCCACTCCATTCAGTCTGTATGCTGAATTTTGCAAGACATAAACTCGTTCATTATCGTCTTCAGTACACCCTACATTTTCAAAGCCCATTTCAACTAAAGCATCTACCGTGCTCTCCCCGTTTTGTCCCCATCCTTTCAGAGGAATAACGCAACAGAGAAAGAACACTGCATAAAATGCCTTCATTTTCAATGTTAGGTACTTCGTCATGTTAGAGTTTTTATACCACATTATATTCACTGTTCTTCGTAACCATAAATACGAAAACACGCTGCAAAAATAGATACATTTTTATTAATACCAAAAGTTTTTATAAGAAAAACCGTCTATATAACATAAAATCATACTGTAAATAAGCAAAACTCATGCAAAAATATTAAGAACTGCCAAAAATGTCAGTTTACTATATTGAAAGGATTTTTTGTCAGATGATAACATGCAATTAGAACAAGATTATTATTATTTTTATCTACTCTGTTAGACAACATAAGCGACCGATATTACAAAATACATTTCAAAAGTAATAAGTATAATTTCACACCATAATAACACAAAAGCACTATCTTTGCATTACAATACGACACAACTCCCTAATAGATTCATAATATAAAAATCCCCCACTACATATACTCAAAACTATATGACAACAACAATCATTATGTCTTACATAAGAAACACTAATACGACTACCTATAACTTTCAAACAAGCTCTCGCTCAATTATACTAAATATCCAATATAACCATCTAAAATTCAGCACAGAAACAAATATTTATTACTAATTATTGTATATAACACATTATTACTCAGATAGCTCAAATCAAGAGAACAAAGCTCCCCAAAGCGACAAAAGAAAAGCCCTTTGGTATTCCTTCATAGCGTTCAGAATACCAAAGGGCAATTATGGCAATAGTTCAAGCACAAACTATCAAAATGCTACATCAATAAACGAGCTGTACATTATCTATCCACAAGGAATTTCCCGGAGAACCGATATAAGCGCCACCATGACTCGAAGTGAATTGAAGAACCATGTGTGTAGGTATATCATCTTTAGTACCCCAAGCAACTTCATGAATAGGTACACTTTCTCCCTTACTGTTCATAGCATATCTTTCCTCTACTTGAAGCCTCATCATGTGTGCCTTATAAGCGGGATCTCCAGTAATATCTCCATACAAAATAGGATAAGTAGCCTTATTTTTCCAATCACATGTCTTATAGTAACGTACTACCATAGTACCTACTCGTTTTGCATAAATATTACCTTTCTCATCTTCCCAGCGTTTCTGTAATAACAAAATAACAGCCGGGAAGTCCTTACCAGGAACATCTTTTATACGGCTAAATCCCGTAGCTCTGATTCTGTTTTCTCTATCAGACATCTTCACCTTATAGTCAAACTGAATTGCCACAGGCTTACGAGTGAAGGGAATACCACTATTCAACATTTTCTGCGGATTCTTTGTCCCACTAATTGGCTCGTACACCTCACCCAGAAACATGGAACCAGCAGCCAGCACCGTAATGTCAACAAGCCCAAAGACTTTGACACTCTCCATACGAGTATCCAAACGCGCACAATATCCATCGCCACGACGTTCCGGAAAAAGAGACGTATTTGTTTTAGTAATTCCTGCCACACGAGCCATTACATTGGAGGTTGCCCATGGCGAACCACCCATATTCTTATATGCTTCAGACCCAGTAATAGTCGTCGTCGGTCCTATAGCATACACATGCTTAGTTTCTCCACCAATGATACCCGACTCTTTTATTTGTCGGTCAATCCACTGATCCATGTCACCATAAGGTATAGGTTCTACTTTTGCCTGTGCCCTACAATATTCATGGCCTCCCGTAATGAACATCAGCCCCATCATCAACTGAAAAAAACAATGCTTCATACCCTTCATATTATCTAAAGTTCATAATTCCATTGTTTCAATGCAAATCCCCAATTATCCTGTACCAAATGCACAGTCCTTTCGTCATATTTATATTTATTCTTTTTATAACCTTTCTTTCCTCCCACATATTTTTCTATATCAGCACGTGCTTCCTCAAAGCCAGGAATAGACAATACCTTATATATATGTTCAGTCATTCCCATTGCATCAGCCTCAAAGTCTTCAAATTTCACTTCTATCAGATTGCCTTGCGGAATACAGTGTTTATCAGCCGCATATTTATGGTAAAGCTTACTATAGATAGACAGAATATTGCTTTCAAGCTCTGCAGAACTAATATCTTGCAGTTTCAGAGGTTGAATAGTATTGGTAAAGAAACTACGCGTACTCTCAAATACCGTATATGGATTACGTACCAAATAGATAAATTTTGCATTGGGGAACATCTTTACCAGTTCCTTTACACGTCCTGTATGAGGAGGATTCTTGCTCAAGAACTGTGTTCCATGCGTATTCCAAAGAGAAATCTTTATCAACTTAACAAATACCTCCTCAAATACTCGCAGTTCCTCCGCAGATATATCATCAAACAACAAATACTTATCAGCATATTCCTGTTGATACTTCGGCATGAACCAGAAATTATAATAAGTATAAGGCATCATATTGGCCAAAGCAAATTCTTCCTCCTGTGGAAGATCAACCGCAAGCTCCATATTATCGGTAGGACGCTTATCTGGCATCACCCAACTCATATTCTTTTTAAAAAACGGTTGTCCCCACATCATCAGATGCGGAAAAACAGTCTGATAAGTAGTATTATATCCAAAATGTTTGTCACAAGAGAATACATTATGCACAAAAGTTGTTCCACTTCGCCAATGTCCTAGAATAAACACAGGATCATGTTCCAAAGGCTTATCAGCCAACAACTTTGCATACCGCTTCTCTTGCAAGGGTACCAATAACGACAATAATCTACACACAGCTTTAGTCAGACGATACTTTCCCTTATAAGCGTCATCAATCGTCCGCCCCTTGGTTATAGCATTGAAAGTATTCCAGTCTGCACCTACCAGTGTATTGATAGGCAACTTATTAAATTCAAGTAAACCCATATTGGATTCTTTATTTCATTTACTCTTAAAAATAATATTCCAATCAAGGGCAGCTCACAATCCAACCACCCTTTTACACCTGTGAAATATAAACAAGCTTTAAGAAGCTATTTTTGTACTTTCACAGCAATTCCTTGCCGATTCAGTTCTGCTACAGCCTTTTCTATGGCTTCATAATGTTCCGAAGCAATCCCCAATCGTGGTAAGTCCAAAACAGGCAAATCCTCAGCCAAATGCATGTCTTTATCTTCCACCCTGTCAATAATCATACCCACTGCACTTGTATTATTGGTAATCGGGTCTATCAAAATAAATGAGCCGCAAGACTTATTACGCGTATAAGGGTCAAAGAAAAGCTCTTTTGCCGTAGTCATCACCACGCGGGCTATCTGATTAAGCTGCATAGGCAAAGTTTCTCTTGTCAGCTTACCATTATCAATAGACAAGTGCTCCATCGTGTTGACATCCACCTTATATTTAATATCTGTAATATGCGCACGACTCAAGTTGGTAGTCTGCTTGATGAAGAATGATTTATTGGTATCCATTGGCTCTTCATCCATCCAGACCATCATAGCCTCAAAATTACGGTCTACAAAAGGCAGGTTATCAGGATGCACCAACATCTCACCACGCGACACGTCAATTTCATCTTCCAACGTCAATGTAACCGACTGAGGTGGGAAAGCATATTCCAAATCTCCATCGTATGTCACTATACTCTTTACATGAGAACGTTTACCCGAAGGAAGCGCCATTACTTCATCCCCCTTGCGTATGACTCCCGACGCCACTTTTCCACAGAATCCTCTAAAATCAAGATTAGGACGCAAAACATATTGCACAGGGAACCGGAAATCGGACAAGTTATGGTCATTACCTATATGCACCGTTTCAAGGAATTCAAGCAACGACACACCCTTATACCAGGGAGTACGCACTGATTTCTCAACCACATTATCACCATCCAATGCAGAAAGCGGAATACAAGTCACATCGGGAATACCTAACGGAGCAATAAATTTCTGATATTCGGTCACAATCTCATTGAAACGTTCTTCCGAGAAATCCACCAAATCCATCTTATTGACAGCCAGCACTACATGCTTAATACCCAGCAAGGATACCAAGAACGTATGTCTACGAGTTTGAGTAATCACTCCCATTCTGGCATCTACCAAAATAATCGCCAGATTTGCAGTCGACCCACCCGTTATCATGTTACGCGTATACTGTTCATGTCCCGGAGTGTCTGCTATAATAAATTTACGGTTATTGGTCGAAAAGTAACGATAGGCCACATCAATCGTAATGCCCTGTTCCCGTTCTGCTTTCAAGCCGTCCAGCAACAATGCATAGTCTATATGGTCACCCGCATTACCCATTCGTTTGCTGTCGCGCTCCAAAGCGTCCAGCTGATCCTCATATATTTTTTTACTATCAAACAACAATCGGCCAATCAAAGTCGATTTTCCGTCATCTACCGATCCTGCTGTCAAAAAACGCAACAGGTCTTTTTGTTCATCCTTCCGAAGGAACTCTTCGATAGACAAATGTGCACTTCCGTTATCTGGTACTACCTTATTTATATCTTCCATTTCCTAATTTCTTTCTTAAAATACTCTCCAATGAATTAGCTGCATACAGGAACAGATATCAAAAATATCCTTCCCGTTTTTTTTGCTCCATACTGGCTTCTTGGTCAAAGTCTATCACACGTGTAGTACGTTCACTCTTAGTGGTAGTCATCATTTCCTCCACAATTTTCTCAATTGTATCGGCATTGCTCTCCACAGCACCAGTCAAAGGCCAGCAACCCAACGTACGGAAACGCACCATACGCATCTGAATTTTATCACGATATTGCTCTGGAAGGCGATCATCGTCAGCCATAATCAGATTACCGTCTATCTCTACACAGGGGCGTTCTTTAGCAAAATACAAAGGTACTATAGGTATGTTCTCCAAACGGATATATTGCCAAATATCCAGTTCAGTCCAGTTACTCAACGGGAATACACGAATACTCTCCCCTTTATGCACCTTTGCATTATAGATATCCCACAATTCCGGGCGCTGATTCTTCGGGTCCCATTGGTGGAAACGGTCTCTAAAAGAGAAAATACGCTCTTTTGCACGTGATTTTTCCTCATCACGACGTGCGCCACCAAAAGCAGCGTCAAACTTATATTTATCCAATGCGTGGAGCAACGCCTGCGTTTTCATCAAATCAGTATGCACCTTACTTCCATGAGTAAAAGGTCCAACCCCTGCCTTGAAAGCTTCCATATTGCTTTCCACTATCAGATTCCAGCCATACTTCTTGGCATATTCATCACGAAATTGAATCATTTCCTTAAACTTCCACTTCGAATCAATATGCATCAACGGAAATGGCACCTTGCCCGGATAAAAAGCCTTCTCTGCCAAACGAACCATTACAGAAGAATCCTTGCCTATACTATACAGCATGACAGGATTTTCAAATTCCGCAGCCACCTCACGAATAATGTGTATAGACTCAGCCTCCAACTCCTTCAAGTGGCTCAATTTGTATTCCTCTTTCATGAATATATTAAATTAAAACAATTAGCAAATCTTTTCTTCCCAATCATATACCAATACATGATTGATACAACTATTTACCTATACGTGGTAAAATAAGAGCCAGCAACTTGTTGACTGATTCTTCCAATGTCAAAACAGACGTATCCAATGTCAATGCCGGATGAGCAGGAGCCTCAAATGGCGCCGAGATTCCGGTAAAGTTCTTTATTTCACCACGACGAGCTTTCGCATAAAGCCCTTTAACATCACGCCGCTCACACTCTTCCAGCGGTGTGCTGACATACACCTCCAGAAAATCTTCTTGCCCAATAATGTCCGCCGCCATCCGACGAATATCATTGCTCGGACTTATAAATGCGGCAATCGTCACAATACCGGTATCAACAAACAACTTGGACACCTCTGCAATACGACGAATATTCTCTATTCTGTCAGCCTCCGTGAAGCCCAAATTATTATTTATACCACTCCTTATATTATCACCATCCAATATGCGACAAAGAATTCCTCTCTGATGCAGTTCTCTCTCCAATGCAATAGCTATTGTACTTTTACCTGAACCACTTAAGCCAGTAAACCATATCATTGCACCACGTTGTCCCAGCAGTTCTTCCTTGTCTGCCCGTGTCAACATACGGTCAAAAATCGGATAAATGTGATTTGTCTCAGTCATATATTCTAATTATTTCAAAACGGCCATATCAACGGTACCAGAAAAATAGAAATCAGGAACGTTATGATATTCAGCGGCAAACCTATTCTAACAAAATCCGTAAACTTATAGTTACCAATACCTTGCACTATCAGATTCGTCTGATAGCCAATAGGAGTGGAAAAACTGGCAGAAGCAGCCATGCAAATTACGACAAAAAACGGCATTGGATTAACCCCCAGCTGTGAAGACAGTGACAAAGCCAGCGGAAAAGCAAGAGCTGCGGCTGCATTATTGGTTATCAATTCCGTAAAAAGATTAGTAATGATAAACAGTACGGCCAAAAGTACATGAGGCCCATAATGATGACTCATCCCTATTATATAATGTGCAACCGAATCAGCTACGCCTGAATTTACCATAGCCTTACTAATAGCAAATGCGCAGGCTATCGTTATCAGGATATCCCAAGATATATATTTGGTATATTTTCTAGCCGGAAAAATCTTTGTCCATGCCATAATAATAGTCGTTACCGAAACAAAGAAAAACATATCCAGCTTTATCCCCGGAAAAGCTTCCTTCACAAAAGGCAGCTCACCCACGGTAGCCCCCACAATCATCAGAATCAACAAGGCCAATGCAAACCAGCGTTTTTTCCGTCCCGGCACAGGTTCCGTATCATGTCCATTAGCCAGCAATACAAAGACTGACGACTCGCCCCACGTCTGAACAAACGAATCATCCGCCATCAAAACCAGCGTATCGCCTTCACGCAAATATTCATCGTCCAAATCACCCGTAATGCTTTGTCCATTACGTTTTATTTCTTTTACCTCTGCACCATAATGGCGTTTGAAGTTAAAAACACCCAACTTCTTGTTAATTCCTGGGAAACGCGAACCCAAAACGGCTTCCACCCTATGCAATTTACCATGCTCCTCTTCCTCATCATCCAACTTCACATCGTCTTTCCGAACATCAGGCAATAACTTGGAAGAAAACACAAGCAGATAAAGTATTCCAGCAATTGCAATAAATATACCGACTTTGCCCAACTCAAACATTGTAAAGCCTTCAAATCCTGCTTCCAGAATCATGCCATGTACTACCAGATTTGTCGAAGTTCCTATCAACGTACAGATACCTCCCAATATTGTCACATACGAAAGTGGAATCAAAAACTTCGTAGCAGGCAACTTCACAGACTCTGCCCAACGTTTAATAATAGGAGCAAAGATAACCACCACTGGAGTATTGTTCAGGAATGCCGATATAAAAGATATGGTAGGAAGCATTCTCAATTGTGCCTTAAATACAGTCGTACGCCCCTGAGGAAGCAATTTCTTTATAACCTGCCCCAAAGCACCCGACTGCCGTATTCCTTCACTCACCAGAAACAGCATAGCCACTGTTATCATGCCTTTATTACTAAAGCCTTCAAGCATTTCCTTCGGTGTAAGAATACCTGCGCACAAAAACAGAACCACCACCGAAAAAAGAATCATGCCCGGGCGCATCTTATCCAGAACCAAGGCTATTACCATCCCCAACAATGCCAACAACACAAATGCTATTTCAAACGTCATAACAGCCTTAATTTATTAACTATCAAAAAAAATATCACAACACATTAATATAATATTGTCGATGCCATCAAATCTCACGAGGTTTTACAATAAACCATGGATTCAGCAAATTTTCTTTATTATAGCACAATGGCTTCCCTGTTTCTGCATGATAGATTTCAGCACCGGCAGCACATGCAATAGCATGGCCGGCTGCCGTATCCCATTCCATTGTCGGCGCAAAACGAGGATATATATCCGCCTTACCCTCGGCAACCAAACATATTTTTATTGAGCTACCATTAGATATCAATTCTACATGTTGATGTCTGCGCCTCAAATCCTCAATATATTCTTTTGTCTCTTCAGAAAGATGAGAACGAGAAGCTACCACGACATACCCCGCATGCGGCGTCTTACAAGACAACCGTTGTGCCTCCCCCTTCAAAGCATCCAGTGTTTTATCACCTCTCTCAGTAATATCATTCAGTTTATAGGCGCCCATCTCCCGTTCTGCAAAATACAATTGTCTGGTTACAGGCACATAAATCACTCCCATAACAGGTACACCATCCGCAACCAAAGCTATATTTACAGTAAATTCACCATTTCGTTTGATAAACTCCTTGGTTCCATCCAACGGGTCTACAATCCACAAATCATGCCACATTTGCCTATCTACATAAGGCAAATGTTTACCTTCTTCGCTCAAAACAGGATAAGGCGTATTACGCAATACTGAAACAATCACCCGATGCGCCTCCTTATCAGCTTTTGTCAATGGAGAATTATCCGCTTTAAGTTCTATTCCGAAATCAGAAACTGGGTCATTATAAATAGCACGAATCCTGCTACCCGCCTCCAAAGCTGCATCAATGGCATCCAAGATATATTGTTGTTCCATACGCTTACTATAAAATTACAAAGTTGCAAAATTAAAAACTTATTCAGCGAAAAAAGTTTTCATTCACTATTTATAAACTCTTTTAAGTCTAAATAAGACTCTTTTGTTCCTACTTTATGCGAGCTATTAGTGTAAATACAAACACATTACAATCCCCAAACACATCCTCGACCACACTCCTCACTAATACAACCACCTTCTTCATATTACAGACAAGGCAGTGACTCAACAGCCACTGCCCTTCTAATGATTCAATCTTATTGTTGTAATATGTTTACTCAAAAGAGCTACTACTTCACACGATACAACAGCCAAGCACCCTGGAAGTCTGAACGATTAGGATACTTTGCCTTGAAAGCATCACGAGCCGATGCCGCAGAAGCTCTGTCATCAAACGAGCTAACTACCACACGATACATAGCAGCCTCTGCATTAAATACGATAACAGGTGTATAACCCTCACCTTGCAAGTACTCTTTCAAGCCCTCAGCATTCGCTTTCACGCCAAAACTACCACAAACTACACCATAATCTTTCAAATCACCGCTGACAACAGTAACTTTCTCGTGACGCACATCTGCCACAGGTGCACTCTCAACTACTTTTGCTTCCACAGGTGCCGACACCACAGGAGTAGCTTCTTCTACTACAGTAGGCTGAGGTTCTGTCAACTCTTGTTTTTTTGCGTTTTCATAAGCTTTCTTATAAAAACTTTCCTTCGACTTACAAGAAGTGAATGCAATCACCATACACATTCCGATACCTAATACTGCAATTTTCTTCATTTCCTTATTGTTTTTAATAATTAACGTCCGTCTATTCTCTCTAATACATTACATCATTTTAATATTCCCGAAACAGTAGCCGCTCTTCTTCATATCCCAAACATAGTGTTGAAGAAGTCAACTGATAGATTTTAAATGTCCGCTGTCCGTCGGGCCAAGCCAGAAAATCATCATAATAATTCTCTCCTACGCTTTCGGGGAGCAAAATAATAGAAATTTCATCACCTTTCAAAGAATAAGTCCCAAAAAACGTCTGATAAGCCCCATCTTCCACTATACAAATGGCAGAAAAGCTACCTTTTTGGAAATTATAGAATACTCTACCTTCCTTTTTCACATGCCCATCCGCATATTGATACTGTATTAACTGCCATTTCTTTTCCAAGGCCGAATCCGTATTCGAACATGCCAATAATACCAATAAGGCAACAAACATCCATACTATCTTAGCACACTCTCTCAAAACTTACTACTTTTTTATTTACGAATAAACAAAGTACGCTATTCCTATCAACTACAGAACAATCTTTATTGTTAAATATAACTAAACTGTATCCTACAGCAAGTACTCACTCTCTTTTTTATCTATTCTGTTCAGTATTTGTCTGTCCTTACAACATTTCAACATATACCTATATCAATTGTTATCTTTCAAGATAGACACACAAGTTAAGCTTCCATTGTTAACTGAAAATAATCAAGTTAAGTTATACACCTCTATTCCCCTATACAATACCCCAACTTCAAATCCTCATCCTAATTTCAAACAAACATCTCTATCTCGAATGCAATTTGCTTTTGTAATCAGAGGATAAATCCTACGCTTCAAAAAACAACAATCAAAATTCTCATAAATGCAGCAAACGGATACAAAAAAAGGAAGTGAAATGATGATAATTATTTTTTTTTCATTAGTTTTGTCTCATAACTTTTAAAACGAACAATTATGAAAGGATTGAACGTATTAGCAGCTTTTCTGGGTGGCGCAGCTGTAGGCGCAGCCCTCGGTATCCTCTTTGCTCCTGAAAAAGGAGAAGACACCCGCAAGAAGATAGCCGATATACTGCGTAAGAAAGGTATTCGCCTCAACAGAGACGAAATGGACAATCTGGTAGATGAAATCGCTACAGAAATCAAGAATGAAGCTTCTGTATAATCTGCCCGGAAACGTAAGACTAAAGGCTGAACTGCAAGAAAAACAAACTTAACTGACAAAGGAGCTATTCCCTCCAGACATAAAAGGAGTATCTTCCCGTCATTATTTCTTCTTGCAATTCAGCCTCGATATTTCTTGTAAACACCACTTTTACCACATATCCATTCCAACTCATCATGTTCTCCGACGATAAAAGCATTGAAACCATACAGCAGCTTTTCCTGGAATTCAAAGATTACCTGAAACTCCAAAAAGACTATACCAAGCTTGAACTGACCGAAAAGCTCACCATCCTGCTTTCCACCATCATGCTTGTACTATTAGTAGCCATACTCTCCATGATAGCTTTATTCTATCTATCATTTATGATAGTCTACATTCTGGCGCCTGTAGTCGGAGGACTAATGACAAGTTTCGGCATCATTGCAGCTTTCCACGTTCTGCTTATTTTCTTACTTATTAAATTCCGCAGGACACTCATTATTACACCTACCGTGAAATTTCTTGCAGGATTATTTTTAAAACAATAACGTACCCAAAACTATCATATTATGGATAAACCTATTGATACATCAGCCATAACATTGGAAGATATAGCACTGAGAAAAGCTGAATTACAAAAAGACATACAGGAAAAGAAAGAGAACATAAAAGAACTGTCCCGAGAACTGTTTGCGCCACTCGAACCAGCCACAAACAAAGCCAACGCCATGATGAGAGCGTTTAATACCGGCATGGCTATCTACGATGGTGCCATGACCGGTGTAAAGATAGTAAGAAGAATCCGCAAACTATTCAGACGCTGAAACCCGCATCATTCCTGCATATTTCAACACCCAACAAAACCAACAGCACTATTTCAGCAGCTGTTCTATAGGATTTTCCCAAAATGCTCTGGTTGAACTAACCAATGAACTACCCATATAAAGAAGGAACAATACGGCTATAATCAACATCAATAGCCCAATGAAAGCGTTGTGCCTTTCCTGCTTCAATTCTGCAAAAACCATAAAACCTCCTTTTTCTTAAAACAATTCATAAAGAGCCTGCAACATCGCTTTGCCCTACAGCTGCAAAAGTAGCCTATGCGAATTACAATCCCCTTACAATGCTATGACAAATATACAAAAAAAGGAGTACAGATGTACTCCTTTTTAAAGTATTTCTGCTTTTATTAAAGCAACGCATCAATCAGTTCATCGGGGGTCAATAATCGTTGTTCACCCGTCTCCATGTTCTTCAACGTCACTTTACCTTCATTCATTTCGTTCTCACCTACCAAAGCTACAAAAGGTATATTCTTGGCATTGGCATAACTCATCTGCTTCTTCATCTTGCTGCTGTCAGGAAATATTTCAGCACGTATGCCGGCTCCTCTCACCTTAGCCAACACACCCATAGAGAAAGCAGCCTCACGGGCACCAAAGTTGATAAACAGCAACTGAGTACCGTTTACAGCCTCTTTCGGATACAGGTCAAGCTGGTTCAAAACATCGAATATACGGTCTGCACCAAACGAGATACCTACACCCGATACACCTGAAAGGCCAAATACTCCGGTCAGATTGTCATAACGTCCGCCACCAGTTATACTGCCAATCTGCACATCAAGCGCCTTCACCTCGAAAATAGCACCAGTATAATAATTCAATCCACGTGCCAAAGTCAAATCCAGTTCAATCTCATTCTTCAGCCCCAATCCAGCCAAAGTACTTAATATAAACTCACTTTCCTCTACACCTTTCAGTCCCGTCTCGCTGGCAGCAAGTACCTCCTTCAAGGTAGCCAGTTTTTCTTCGTTACTACCATTCAACAGGATAATAGGCTGTAAGCGTGCAATAGCCTCCTCACCTATACCCTTCTCACGAAGCTCAGCGTTTACATTGTCAAGCCCTATCTTATCGAGCTTGTCAATAGCTACCGTTATATCCACAATCTTGTCGGCCTCCCCTATTATCTCGGCTATTCCCGACAATATCTTGCGGTTGTTTATCTTTATGCAAACACGAATGCCGAAACGAGAAAATACCGTATCAACAATCTGCATCAATTCCACCTCATTGAGCAAAGAATCACTGCCCACCACATCGGCATCACACTGATAGAACTCTCTATAGCGCCCCTTCTGAGGACGGTCTGCACGCCATACTGGCTGAATCTGATAACGTTTGAAAGGGAAAGTTATCTCATCACGGTGCATCACCACATAGCGTGCAAAAGGCACCGTCAAGTCATAGCGCAATCCCTTCTCACAAAACTTGCAAGCCAGGCGCGCAGCATTGCGGCTCAACAATTCCTCATCGGTAAGCCCGGAAAAGTAATCGCCCGAATTCTGTATCTTAAACAACAATTTATCCCCCTCTTCACCATACTTGCCCATCAAGGTCGAAAGCATTTCCATGGCTGGAGTCTCTATCTGTTGAAAGCCATACAGATGATATACATCGCGTATGGTATTGAATATATAGTTGCGCTTTGCCATCTCTACAGGAGAGAAATCGCGCGTTCCTTTTGGAATACAAGGTTTTGCTGCCATAAGTTCTTTTATTGTTTATTCTGTAACATTACACACATTTTCCATACTTTACAGTTTGCAAAGGTAGCGCAATTTATTGATTTTGTAAAGCAAAGCCAAAGCTTTTCGCAACAAAAACATATATAAAGCCTCCATATATCGGCATTCTGAAAAAAGCAGGAAACCTCAACTCTGCTCCACAACCAACAAACACCCGTTTCGACAACAAAACGCCAAACTGCTGAAACAAAGCACCCGTTTCGACATCGAGCTCTATATGAAACATGAATGTAACACTTGTTTCACCTTCCCGTAACAAAAACGCTCCACATTTGCAACACAAAAAGAAATAAAGCCTAACTTTGTGACAAAAGAACGGCAACTCTTTTGTTACAGTAAAAAAGAATAAACAATGAACAATTACCGTATTTTAGTCGTGGACGATGAAGAAGATTTATGCGAAATCTTGAAGTTCAACTTAGAGAATGAAGGTTATGAGGTAGACACGGCCAACTCGGCGGAAGAAGCTCTCAAAATGGACTTGAGCAGCTATCAACTATTACTGCTCGATGTCATGATGGGCGAGATTTCAGGTTTCAAAATGGCCAGCATGCTCAAGAAGAACAAAGCAACTGCCAAGTTGCCCATCATTTTCATTACAGCCAAAGACACCGAAAACGACACCGTAACCGGATTTAATCTGGGTGCCGACGACTATATCTCCAAACCCTTCTCGCTTCGCGAGGTCAGCGCACGCGTCAAAGCCGTACTGCGCCGTACACAACAACCCGACGAAGAGCGTATACCCGAACAGATAGTCTACAAAACCCTCGTACTGGACATTGTCAAAAAGAAAGTCTGCATAGACAATGAAGAAACACCCCTTACCAAAAAAGAATTCGAAATTCTTCTGCTACTTCTACAAAATAAAGGACGTGTATTCTCACGTGAAGATATTTTGAGTCGTGTCTGGAGCGACGAAGTTTACGTACTCGACCGCACCATCGATGTAAATATCACTCGCCTGCGTAAAAAGATAGGCGCTTATGGAAAATGTATTGTAACACGTTTAGGATATGGATACTGCTTTGAAGCATAACGAAGAGAAACATTTTCTGTCATTCAGCCGTAAACTGTTTCTTTCAGTCATTTCACTGTTCATTGTTTTTGCAGCCTGCTTTATTGCCTACCAATACCAGCGCGAAAAGGAGTATAAGGTAGAATTGCTCAATATGCAACTGCAAGATTATAATGACCTACTGCATTTGGCACTGAAACTGGAACAGGAACGTCCGCAAAAAGACATAGTGGACGACTACGTCAAAAGGCATAGCGACAAGAAACTGCGTGTAACTCTCATTGACCTGCAAGGCAATGTCATATACGACAGCAACAAAATAGACGAGCAAAATCTAAGAAATCATAGCGGACGTCCCGAGGTAAGCAAAGCACTGAAAGAAGGAAAAGGCTGCGATGTCAGGCGCACTTCAGAAACTACCGGAACGTCTTACTTCTATTCTGCCACCCACTACTCCGACATCATCATCCGCACGGCATTGCCCTACGACTTGAATCTTATTAAAAGTCTGTCGGCCGATTTGCATTATATCTGGTTCACACTGGCCATCACCCTTTTGCTGATTTTTGTATTCTACAAGTTCACCTCCAAACTGGGAACAGCCATCAACCACCTGCGCGAATTTGCCAAACGCGCCGACCGCAACGAGCCTTTCGATACAGACCTTCAGTCGGCTTTTCCACACAACGAATTGGGTGAAATCTCGCAACACATCATACAAATCTACAAGCGTCTGCGTGAGACCAAGGAAGCCCTCTATATAGAACGCGAAAAACTGATAATGCACCTGCAAACCTCGCGCGAAGGTCTTGGCATCTTCACCAAAAACAAAAAAGAGATTCTGGTAAACAACCTGTTTACGCAGTACGGCAACCTCATATCTGACTCCAACCTGCAAACCACGGAAGAAATCTTTTCCATCAGCGAATTCCAGAAGCTCATGGCTTTCATAGATAAAGTACAGAAAAGGCCTACCGACAAGGAAGAAAAAAGAATGTCCATACACATTAACAAAAACGGACGCATGTTTGTAGTAGAGTGTATCGTATTCCAAGACTCCAACTTTGAGATATCTATCAACGACATCACACAGGAAGAGGAACAGATAAGACTGAAACGACAACTGACACAAAACATTGCCCACGAACTGAAGACACCTGTCAGCAGCATACAGGGCTACTTAGAAACCATTGTAAGCAACGACAACATTCCGCGCGAAAAGATGCAAGACTTTCTGGAGCGTTGCTATGCACAAAGCAACCGGCTCACACGCCTGCTGCGCGATATATCCGTCCTGACACGCATGGACGAGGCAGCCAATATGATAGACATGGAAAAAGTAGATGTCAGCCTGCTGGTAGCCAACATTGTCAACGAAGTATCGCTGGAACTGGAGCAAAAACAGATAACAGTAGTCAATTCGCTGAAACCCCGCATACAGCTGCGAGGCAACTACTCACTGCTCTACTCCATCTTCCGCAACCTCATGGACAATGCCATTGCCTATGCAGGAACGAACATACACATCAACATCAGCTGCTTCCGCGAAGACGAGCACTTCTATTACTTCAGCTTTGCCGATACGGGTGTAGGTGTAGCTCCCGAACACCTCAACCGCTTGTTCGAACGCTTCTACCGGGTAGACAAGGGACGCTCACGCAAACTGGGCGGTACCGGACTGGGACTGGCTATCGTGAAAAACGCCGTACTGATACACGGAGGAACTATCTCGGCCAAGAACAACCAAGGCGGCGGACTGGAATTCATCTTCACCTTGGCCAAAGACAAACAATAACAAGCGGCACGCCACATCGTGGCATCCAAAACAACAAGCGGCCTACAAGCACACTCCGCATAAAAATGTAGGCCGCTTGTTCGTTCATATCCAAAAACTTTTCTATCTTTGCAGTGCATCGGTTTGTTTTCATCCTTCGGTGAAAACAATTAAAAGGGAATCAGGTGCAAATCCTGAACAGTCCCGCTGCTGTAAGTTTCAAACAAAGGCTTCAGGCAACCACTTCGAGCCACTGGACGGAACATCCGTACCGGGAAGGCGCCTGTAGCAGAAACAAGTCAGAAGACCTGCCATGCAACCCCATTATCATTGCTTTCGAGGAAAAAGCGTTGAGTTTGAAGAACCGGACAACCATTCTCCGTCCAAATCATTTCATCCCAACTGATTCAAAGAAAGTAAAAGGTAAATAAACTCTGCCAAGTTTATTGAAGATGTCCGGCCGAAGTGATTTCGCCCGGACATTTGCATTACAAAAGGTCAGCGTTTGTTTGTATTTTACAAGAAAATACATTATCTTCGGCTCATCTGTAATAAGTTAACAACTTATTCTGTTAACCAAATGTCAAACCCTCAAAAAAAGAAAAGGAAATCAGCTATGGAACTACCTTTTGCCGAATCATGGAAAATAAAGATGGTGGAACCCATCCGTAAAAGCACCCGACAAGAACGTGAACAATGGCTCAAAGAGGCCCACTACAACGTATTTCAACTGAAATCTGAACAAGTTTATATCGACCTGATTACCGACTCGGGTACAGGCGCCATGAGCGACCGCCAATGGGCTGGCATGATGCTGGGCGACGAAAGCTATGCCGGCGCCACATCGTTCTTCAAACTCAAGGAAACCATCAACCGGCTGACCGGATTTGAATACGTCATTCCCACTCATCAGGGAAGAGCTGCCGAAAATGTGCTCTTCTCTTACCTAGTACACGAAGGCGACATTGTTCCCGGAAACTCGCACTTCGACACCACCAAAGGACACATTGAGGGACGCAAGGCATTTGCACTGGACTGCACCGTAGACGAGGCCCGGCAGACACAGCTTGAAGTGCCCTTCAAAGGCAACGTTGACCCCGCCAAACTGGAGAAAGCCCTTCAGGAACATGCCGACCGCATTCCTTTCATCATCGTCACCATCACCAACAACACGGCAGGCGGACAACCCGTGTCCATGCAAAACCTGCGCGAAGTGCGTGCCATAGCCGACAAGTACGGAAAACCCGTATTGTTCGACTCGGCCCGCTTTGCCGAAAACGCCTACTTCATCAAGACACGCGAAGAAGGCTACCAGGACAAAACCATCAAACAGATAGCCCGAGAAATGTTCAGCCTGGCCGACGGTATGACCATGAGTGCGAAAAAAGACGGCATCGTCAACATGGGCGGCTTCATTGCCACCAACCGGCAAGACTGGTACGAGGGTGCCAAAGGCTTCTGCGTACAATTTGAAGGTTACCTGACCTACGGAGGCATGAACGGACGCGATATGAATGCACTGGCCATTGGTCTGGATGAAAATACGGAATTCGACAATCTGGAAACCCGCATCAGACAAGTACAATACCTGGCCGACAAGCTCGATGAATACGGTATTCCCTACCAGCGTCCGGCAGGCGGACATGCCATCTTTATTGACGCGCCCCAAGTGCTGACCCACGTACCCAAAGAAGAATTCCCGGCACAGACTCTCACCATAGAACTATATCTGGAAGCAGGCATACGAGGCTGCGAGATAGGCTACCTGCTGGCCGACCGTGACCCCGTAACGCGCGAAAACCGTTTCACCGGACTGGACCTGCTGCGTCTTGCCATACCACGCAGAGTCTATACAGACAACCACATGAATGTTGTGGCAGCTGCGCTGAAAAATGTCTATGACCGCCGCGAAAGCATTACACGCGGTGTACGGATTTCCTGGGAGGCTCCGCTGATGAGACACTTCACCGTACAGTTGGAAAGACTGTAATCAAAGCTATAAGAAACAACGTGGAACGGAAAAGGCCTTAATCGACCGTCCACGTCAATACAAAATCGGGATGGAGCAGATAACGGATAAGAAACTCACGTTGCTGCTCCGTTCTATATTCACGGGCATGAAATTCGCCCCGCTCTTGCGGAACGAACGGGAATATTTGCAAATGAGCACAGAAATCCACCTCTGAAGAATTCATACACTTGAACATCACTTCCTTGGCCGACCAATGAAGCAAAAGACTCCAGGTATCATCACCCCAATAAGGAGCCGGCTGCTCGTCAGGACGCACGAACTTCGATGCAACCCGCCGAACACGGACAGCATACTGCTCAATATCAATGCCAACCGAGGCCTGACCCAGAATCAGAGCTACATAACCACGCGTATGCGATATGCTGATATGAAAACTCCCGTCAGCCAGATAAGGCTTACCTGAAGGCAAGTAGGCTATTTCTTTGTCGGCACCTGCCAGATTGCGTAACAACAACCTTACAGACAACCATTCCTGCTTGCGCTGAGGCGAACGAAAGCGCTCATCAGCCTGACGGCACAGGTCCGTACCCGCCAATAAGCGGCACAATTCTTCGAATGACTCATCCATCCGCCAGACTCCCAGCAGAAACCCTTCTTCCTTATGACGTAAAAAAAGACTCAAAACAAAATGCCTCCGTTTATTCTTTATCAGCAGCCTGTTCAACTGGCTTATTAATGGTAAATTTCACTTTCAGAATGCGGCGGTTATCCATCTCAAGCACCTCAAATTCGTAGTTGCCATGAACAACCTTCTCGTGCACCGTAGGAAATTCTCCCTTCACCTCCAACAGCAATCCGGCTACAGTGTCGGCCTCGCCCACTACATCATCAAAGGTATCCTCATCAATCTGGGTCACCTTGAAGAAATCTGTCAGCTGCGTCTTGCCTTCAAATATCCAGGAGTGGTCGTTCAGCACGGTGTAAGTACGTTCTTCATCGTCATACTCATCGCGTATCTCGCCCACGATTTCCTCTATGATGTCTTCCATCGTCACAATACCCGATGTTCCGCCAAATTCGTCCACCACAATGGCTATGTGAATCTTGTTGGCCTGAAAGTCACGCAACAGGTCATCAATCATTTTTGTCTCGGGAACAAAATAGGCAGGACGTATGAGTGACTGCCAGCGGAAGTTATCCCCCTTATTCAGATGGGGCAACAAGTCCTTGATATAAAGTACTCCCTTGATATTGTCGCGTGTCTCCGCATATACCGGTATACGCGAATAAACATTCTCCACGATGCACTGCAACACATCCTTGTAAGGTGTCTTGATTTCCAAGTCCACCACGTCCAAGCGCGAAGTCATCACCTCTTTTACCGTCTCTCCACCGAAGCGGATGATACCCTCCAGAATATTATTTTCTTCGGACAACTCAGCCTTGTCGGTCAGTTCCAAGGCATGCGACAACTCGTCTACCGAAATATTGTGATTGCGGTGTGCAAAACGCTTGTTAAGGAACGAGGTAGAACGCACCAACATGGAGGAAAACGGATAGAAGAGCGTGCGGAAAGCACAAATGCCCGGAGCCGCAAAACGACAAAACGCCAACGTCTTTTGCGCCGAAAAAATCTTAGGCATGATTTCGCCGAAAAGCAACAGCAGGAATGTAAGGATTACAGTGAGAATCAGGAATTCCGCTATCGGGGAATGGAACGTAAACACGTCCATGAAAAAGAAATTGCACAACATGATGATGGCCACGTTCACCAGATTGTTTGTAATCAGGATGGTAGCCAGCAAACGCTCCGAGTCTTTCAGCAAGAACTGAATGCGCTCGTCAGACGGATGTCTGTTTTCTTCAATCGTGTTCAAGTCTGCCGGCGAAAGCGAAAAGAATGCTATTTCCGATGCAGATGCAAAACCAGAAACAAGCAGGAGCAAACCTGCCAGAACAATGGCTATAATAGCCGACACAGAAGGTGTTTGTACAGAAATACTGTCAAAAATAGAAGCCAACTGGCTTAAAAATGAGTCCGGGTCCAAAGATTTTATGTTTAGTTGAACAATTAGAACGGCAAATCGTCGCTCTGTGAATTATCTGTTGCCATAGTCTGAGGCTGCGATGACTGGGCCGGCGATGCGTAGGTCACTCCCCCACCATTCTGTGCGACAGGAGCAGCACCACCCGCCGATGCGGCAGCATTGCCGCCCTTGGGGGTCAGCATCTCCATGTTGTCCACAAAAATCTCAGTCACATAGCGTTTTGCACCAGTCTGGTCGTCGTAGGAACGGGTTCTGATTTTACCCTCAATATAGAGTTTGTCGCCCTTGTGCACATACTTTTCCACCACTTCGGCCATACCACGCCGATAGACTACGATATTATGCCAGTCCGTGCGGTCGGGAACTTGTGTTCCGTTTTGCAGCGTATAGCCACGTTCGGTGGTAGCCAGCGAAAAATTGGCAACTCCGCTTCCACCCTCAAAATACCTGACCTGAGGATCTTGTCCTACATTTCCTATCAATATCACTTTATTTACTGACATACTATCTCCTTTATATAATTTGCGCCAAAAATAGCGAGAATATAGACTCCATGCAAGAATTACAAACGTTTTTTAAAGATATTCCTCCAAGAAGGCATGCACCAGCCGGGGCACGGCATAATGCCCCAACTCGGCCAGTTCCACCCGCTGATAGGAACCAAATGCACCGGCTTCGGCCGGCAACTCCACCTCATAGAAATTGGCATGTATGACCCTGTGCGACAATACATGCTTCACACCCCTGCATACGCTCTTAATCACCGGTTGGCCTGCCCCGGCCAACAGCTGTCTGACCTGTGGCAAAGCCAGAAAAGCCTTTTCGGCCAGTTCTGCTTCTGTTTCAATGAGCGGCAATTCAAACAGGTTCTTCCAGATATCGTTGCCCGTCCGCTTATTAATATAGGTATAGCTGCCCTGCCGCACAAAGAGGTAGTTGAAGTATCGGTCGGTGATCTTCGTCTTATGCTGCTTCACCGGCAGGCGACTCACACTGCCCTGCGACAAAGCCGAACAGCTGTCGGCCAGCGGGCAATACATGCACGCCGGATTTTGCGGCGTGCACTGCACGGCGCCAAAGTCCATAATGGCCTGGTTGTAGGTACCCGGATGTGCCTTGTCCATCATTTCATCGGCCAAGGCGGCAAAAATTTTCTTGCCTTCGGTCGTATCGATGGGTGTATCTATGCCCAGATAGCGGGCGAGCACACGATACACATTGCCGTCCACTACCGCGTATGGCATACCGTAGGCAATGGAGCAGATAGCAGCAGCCGTATAATCGCCCACACCCTTCAACGCCCTCACCCCTTCGTAGGTATCCGGAAAACGGCCATTCATGCTACGCGCCGCCTCGTGCAGATTGCGTGCCCGCGAATAGTAGCCCAATCCCTGCCAATATTTCAGCACTTCATCTTCCGAAGCCTCGGCCAAAGTGGAAACATTAGGGAAACGCTCCATGAAACGGAGAAAATAATCGTATCCCTGTGCCACCCGGGTTTGTTGCAGGATGATTTCGGAAATCCATATACGATAAGGGTCGGTCGTACCCCGCCATGGCAGCTCGCGCTTGTTCTCGGCATACCAGGCCATCAAAGTCTCTGTAAAAATATTCATGCGGCAAAAATACAGCATTTTATATTCATCCTGTGGATTATACCTGCAAAAAAAGCAATATCCAGCCTATGCGAAGCCGAGTTCATGCTCAGCCGTTACTGACCTCCAAGTTCTTTTCCGGTACATTGCCCTGCAAAGATACAATGCACACCATCGCTTGAAATAAGAAAAAAGAACAACCAGCCCCCATGCCGACCACTACCGCACACCGAAGCATCAACTGACCGAATCGTACAAATAGAACATCCACCCTTCCGACACACCTCCATCGTACCCCATTCGTACCTCAGTCGTACCTGGTTCGTACCTGCTCCGTATAAAATTCCTCTCTATGGAACGAAGCAGAAGCGAATCAGGCTGGTTACTGCAGAGGTGGAATCTGACTTTTGGAACATCGCACTCCATGTCCAGATATGTCCGAAAACAATCCTTCTATCTTTACCTCCCTGCACAAGATTTATACATGCCCCAAACTGCCACATATATATAGGTAAAGAACGTACGGAGCCTCATCAAAGGGTTTCACTTTCCAACTGCTTCAAAGGGAAATAACTCGTTATCAACCTAATAAAATTTAAGCGAGAGATTTTTTTTTAGAAAATAGTCTGAAATATATTTTTCAGAGACGCGGAAAAGCTATATATTTGCAGTCCAAAAAATTAAGAAAATAAGAGTAATAATATTTTTTTTAAAGAAAAATGACTAAAGCTGATATTGTAAACGAGATTGCAAAAAACACCGGGATTGACAAAGTCACAGTACTGACAACCGTTGAAGCATTTATGGATGCAGTAAAGGCATCTTTATCAAAAGATGAGAATGTATATCTCCGTGGATTTGGTAGTTTCATTGTAAAGAAGAGAGCTCAGAAGACTGCTCGCAACATCTCTAAGAATACTACTATCATCATCCCCGAGCACAACATTCCCGCCTTTAAGCCGGCAAAAACATTCACTCTTTCAGTGAAGAAATAATAACCATTAGTATTAACCAATAAAATTTTGAAGCTATGCCAAGCGGAAAGAAGAAAAAAAGACATAAAATGTCTACGCATAAGCGTAAAAAAAGACTAAGAAAGAACAGACATAAAAGCAAAAAGTAATTTTTTAGTCTGGAAAGACAAAATAAAGAACAAACTCGTGGAGCCTATCGTCTCGCAAGTTTGTTCTTTGTTTAATGTATGTAATGTGAACGTGTACAGATTTAGTTGACAAGGCTACAAACCAAGCTGAAGTCTCCTCCCCTCATCACGGCGGAACAGAAGCCGGTATTTGCAACCTTGCTGACTTTTAACTCTAAAAAAGAAAACATTGTGACAAGCGAACTCGTTGTAGACGTACAGCCCAAAGAGGTATCCATCGCCTTGCTCGAAGACAAGCAACTGGTGGAACTTCAAAGCGAAGGACAAAACATCTCCTTCTCGGTGGGCAACATTTATTTGGGACGCATCAGGAAACTGATGCCGGGCCTGAATGCCTGCTTCGTGGACGTAGGTTACGAGAAAGATGCTTTTCTTCACTACCAGGACCTGGGTCCTCAATTCAACTCTTTAGAGAAATACATCAAGCAGACTCTGAGTGACAGGAAAAAACTAAATCCCATCACCAAGGCAACCCTACTTCCCGACCTTGAAAAAGACGGCACTGTGGCCAACACACTCAAGGTAGGACAAGAAGTCGTGGTGCAAATCGTGAAGGAACCTATCTCCACCAAAGGACCGCGACTGACTTCGGAACTATCCTTTGCCGGACGCTACCTGGTGCTGATACCCTTCAACGACAAGGTGTCGGTATCGCAAAAAATAAAATCGAGCGAAGAACGCGCTAGGCTCAAGCAACTGCTCATGAGCATCAAGCCCAAGAACTTCGGCGTCATTGTACGCACAGTAGCCGAGGGCAAGCGTGTAGCCGAACTCGACGGAGAACTCAAAGTGCTGCTCAAACACTGGGAAGACGCCATGGTGAAGGTGCAGAAAGCCACCAAATATCCCACCCTCATTTACGAAGAGACCAGCCGCGCCGTAGGTTTGCTGCGCGACCTGTTCAATCCTTCGTTTGAGAACATCTATGTCAACAATGAAGATGTTTTTCAGGAAATCAGGGACTATGTGGCACTGATAGCCCCCGAACGGGCAGGCATTGTCAAGCTTTATAAGGGACAACTTCCCATCTACGACAACTTTGGTATCACCAAGCAGATAAAATCTTCATTTGGCAAAACCGTTTCCTACAAAAGCGGCGCATACCTCATCATTGAACATACCGAAGCCTTGCACGTGGTTGACGTGAACAGCGGAAACCGTGTGAAGAACGCCAACGGACAGGAGGGCAATGCACTGGAAGTAAACTTGGGAGCTGCCGATGAACTGGCTCGTCAGTTGCGACTGAGAGACATGGGAGGTATCATTGTGGTGGACTTCATAGACATGAATGAAGCCGCCAACCGACAAAAACTCTACGAGCGCATGTGCCAAAACATGCAAAAAGACAGGGCGCGGCACAACATTCTACCGCTCAGCAAATTCGGGTTAATGCAAATCACCCGCCAACGCGTTCGTCCGGCCATGGACGTCAACACGATGGAAACCTGCCCCACCTGTTTTGGAAAAGGAAAAATCAAGTCATCCATCCTTTTCACCGACACTTTAGAGAGCAAAATTGACTACTTGGTAAACAAGCTGAAGATTACCAAATTCTCGTTGCACATCCACCCGTATGTAGCAGCCTATATCAATCAGGGACTCATCTCCCTGAAACGCAAGTGGCAGATGAAATACGGATTTGGCATTAAAATCATCCCCAGCCAGAAACTGGCGTTTCTGCAATATGTCTTCTACGACTCGCACGGCGAGGAGATAGACATGAAAGAGGAAGTGGAAATCAAATAAGAAAAGCGGCGGAGCAACTCGGTTGCACCGCCGCTTTTCTTTATCTCCTTACAGAGGATGTTTATTCTTTTTTCTCAGCCTGCTTCTTTTCGAGCAGCATACTCATGAACGCCGAGCTGATGATACCCGTAGGAATGGCAATCATGGCAATGCCTATCAGGCTGATAATGCTGCTCAACAACCGCCCCAAGGGAGTCACAGGATAAATATCGCCATAGCCCACCGTGGTAAAAGCCACGATGGCCCACCAGAATCCATCACCTATATTCTCGAAGGCCTGGGGCTGGGCGTTGCGTTCTATGTAATACATCAGTATACCCGAAAATCCCAACATGATGCCGCAAGCCGTATAAGACGTTACCAGTTCATCCTTGACAGTCCGGAGCACAGTTCCTATCATCTGGAAAGAACGTGAATAGCGAATCAGCTTGAAGATAATAAGGATATAGGCCAGCACAACCAGATGTACATGTGGAGACTCCTTATACAGATAGATGACAACAAAAGGCAGAATGGCCACAAAATCGATGATGCCATAGAAAGAAAACAGATAGCGCAAACGAGCCTTCCATGCATGCTTGCAGGTAGCATACTGCACAGGAGCGGCAGCAAAGCGTAGCCCATACTCTATGGTGAAAATAAAAGAGGCCAGATAATTGAATGAGTATAGCCACTCGCGATAAGGAGCCGACTCGTTAAACGAACCATAAATGATGGATACAATGGAACCGATAATAAAAAACAGGACGAAATACTGAAACTATTTCTTCATCAGCTGGCGATGTATGGCCCGGTAAACGAACTCATGCCTAATCAGCTTAGGCAACTTTTCCTGCAAAGACTTGTTCAAGGATGTATGCGGCTCATTGTTCATAGCTATATCATTTTATTGTCAATGACAAATATATAGGTATTTTGCTTCCCTTCTTCCTGAAATGGAAGAAAAACATTGAAAAAAGCATTGATTCGAATTACCGCCCCTCCTTTATCAGACATTCCCCGCCTATACTCACTACAAAGCAGAATAGAATACCAATTGCCCCAAGACTCCTAAACCGGACAATTCGGCGTTATCATCCATTCCCAATACACACATATAAGGCTAAGGGCATACGCTGCATATCGCTGTATACGCCCTCAGCCTTAACCTAATTAATAGATATCAGAACAGCTTACCCATAGCGTTAGCACGAGACACCCAATGCAGGTGGCAAATATCATCCAGCATGGCACCATTGCGAGCCAGCGAATAGAAGTCCGACTCGGGCAACAAAACATATACCCACTCACGCTCCATGCGCTCGACTGGCAACAAGCTGTTTATCTTATGGCACCACTCCACTGCAGCCACCTGCTTCTGTCGCACGTTGGCATCAGCTACCCGGTCGTCGCCCTTGGTCTCTATGATATATATGTGTGTAGCCGTACAAACCATGAAATCAGGGTGATAGGAAGCCAACAATCCGTCGCGACGCAAGTAGTAGATAGACGCAAAAGGATGCTGGCTCTCATTGATTTTTATAAAACGCTGTACACTGCTGTCCCGGTCCAGAAATTCCATAAAAGACTTTTCAAACCCACCCCGATTGCTGGGATAGCCCATACGTTCGTAAATCACTTTCTGCAACAGCAGACTGTAGGCTTCGCGCATACGCAAAACCGGTACTGATGAAAACCACTGCTTTTCCACTACTGCCTCGCTGGTCATGACATTCTCCTGCATCCGATGAATGGCCACACTCATCTCACGCACGATGTGCGATGTCACAACACCGTTCTTCGACAGCAGTATCTTCCAGTCATTGCCGTTGAACGGATTGAAAGGCTGTCCGAAAAGCCGGGTACGGATATATACATCCATGATGCGGATGATTTCCGTCTGATTGATTTGCAACGTGGGAAAAGGCCTGTGGGTCCGCACACCCACCCGGTCCATGCGGGTGGTGACAATGCGCAACAGCTTCTGCAGATATTCATTGTAGCTGGTAGCCGTAAACAGGTCGGCCTGCACCTGATACTTGCCGAAGCGGGTCTCTGTCATGACCGATTCAGAAATAAACGTCTCACCACTGACGGCCAGGTAGCGGCGCAGATGCTCCAATGTAAAGTCGGTGTAGGGATATAACAAAGCCGGATTTATCTGTGCAGAAGTTATTTCTTCCTCGGCATCGCGTACCACCAGCGGCCAAAAGAGGTCGTAGGCTTTATAGTCAGGTTTCAGTCCTACCTTTATGATGTCACCCATCACGCTACGACTCCCCAGTTCACCATCGTCAGTACCTGCCAGGCCTTCATCCATCAGCTTTTGATAGAAAGCATTGAAAGCAGGATGCTCAATAATGAAAAGCATATCGATGTACGATGTGGGTCCCTGCTTCTTTACCAATACCAGCCGCCGGTTCTCTGCCTTTGTTTCCTGATAGGCCGGTTCGCGCCACATCAGCCGCAAGCCACGCCCCACAGTCTGTTCCAGCAGAATAGAAGCCTGCGAGGAACGCAGCGGCACAATGACACAGATATTGTTCACATCGAAACCTTCACGCAGCATCAGCACTGAAACGATGACCTTGGGCGCGGCATATTGGTCTACATTGAACAGCCGTTCCTTCACCCGCTGCCATTCGGTTTCCTTCATGTCGCCCTTGCGGTCGCTGTCAATACGCAACACCTCTTCATCGCCCAATCCTTCTTCTTTCAGAAACTGTTCAACAAACGGAGTCACCGAAGTATCCTCACACATCACCAGCATTTTAGGATATTTGGTCGGATTGTCGGGCAGGAATCCTCTTTCCAGTATACGCAGTTTGTCCAACCCCGCCAGCAGCATCAGGCGCTGGCCTCCGCTCAAGGATACTACCCGATTGCGTTCGTCGCGCACGGCTTTATAATCCAGGTCGGCCAGTTCCGTCAGTTCCTGCCGCTTGTCCAGCATCAGGGTTTTCACCAGTCCCTGCTTCATGGCAGTAGTCAGCGAAAAGTCGGTCACGATGTGGGGAAAGTAGTGTTCTACCTTGTTTTTTCCACTGCCGCTGGTGTCATAGGGTGTGGCCGAAAAGTCTATCTGGAAAAAGCCACCCTTCTTGCGCCGGGCTATGTAGTTCAAGCCTATCTGCCACTCCACTTCCTGCACTTCGCCCGCCACCTTGGTTTCGTGGATATGGTGAGCCTCATCGTTGATGACCATCAGGCTGGGCAGCGAGGCCAAATATTCTACTTCCGAACCACGCAGAAATTTGCGGTCGAGCATGTCGAGCGAATTACCCGCACTGACGCCCGGACGCAAAGGCCAGATCCCCCTGACCACAGCCTGGGGCGACATACTGTCTTCTTCCTCCACTTCCTCTTCCTGCGACAGAAAGAGATGCCAGTTGGCCAGTGCTATCAGGCCGTCACCGGTGGTCTTTCGGCCGATGCCTTCGTCCTTGTTCACCACGTTGCTGCGCAAGAAGCCGAACACCTCATCACGATAGGGCATGGGAATAAACAGCTCGCAGTTACGGCTGAGGTCGCAGGTGTCAAAGTCGCGCTCGGTGCTGCCCGGCTTCAGGCGGCCCATGTAGGCATCGAGCAGACGGTCGTAAACCACCAAGCCGGGAGCCACAATCAAAAAGTTGCGGGTATAGCGCCCGCTCGGTTCGTCTTCATGACGGGCATTGAGCAGCTGCCATAGCAGCAAGGCATGCATCACCCAGGTCTTGCCGGTGCCTGTGGCCATCTTTACCGCATATTTAGGCAAGTTATACTTTGCCGTGGCCAGCTGTCGCAGGTCAGCCTGTGCCAGCAGGTCGGGGGCTGCATGACTGTAAATGTCGGTCACGTTCTGCACACGTGCCACCTCGTGCAGATAAATGATGTTGAGAATGGCCTGCCGCTGACCTTCATGGAAGTTGAAAGGCCGTTCACCGATATAAGGTTCC
>ULPZ01038399.1_pt1 | contig 31656 bp, 20 predicted proteins | sample 1953991 | NCBI WGS metagenome assembly ULPZ01 (sample SAMEA4835642, study PRJEB28245) | human gut metagenome | biome: gut microbiome; material: fecal sample | place: Denmark | collected 2008
TAAACAATTGAAAATCAGCTGGGACTAAGTGCCCAGCAATGTAGTTAAACATATAATTAATAATCTTTTTCTCTTTTTAGGAGAATTCGATGCTCCAATGAAAAATCACACTGCAAATGTAGAGCTGATTATTTTTTTTTCACATCCGTAAATAACTATTTTACTTTCAATATTGACTATGTAGCCATTATTAGTCATCGCCTATACATTCTTGAAAGATTAATAGCACTTCCAATTTTGATTTTTCACTTCCAAATTTGACTATCTATTAATATTTGCATACATTTGTGAAGTAATTGAACGGACCCTACCATGAAAGACATGCTACGAATGACCTTATTCCTGGTCATCATAAGTTCCATTTTGACAGGACAAACAAGTATCGCCAGCAATTTCAGCTTTACGCAAATTGGTCTGCAACAAGAAATGCCTTCCTACGTTAATTACGTGTATGAAGAAAGCAATGGCATCGTTTGGCTGGACACCTCCAGCGGACTGATACGCTATGATGGCAAGGACCTGAAATATTACGCCATCCCCATTATCCGTTCAGTCAACAACTACAGAAGGATACTGCAAATCATCGAAGACCAGAAACACCAGCTATGGTTTCTCACCGTCAACGGACTGGTCAGATACTCCAAAACCAACGATAATTTTACCCCCTGCTATACTGCCAACGGACAGGAACTGATTTCCGCAGGTGCCGTTTGCCGCACACAAGACGGCCTCATCTTCGGCGGAACCGACAAGCTCTACAAATACAGTTACGAAACCGATGAAATCAATGTTCTGACTGAACTAGGCTACAAAGAGGATTTTTTCATCCAACGAATGAAATTCTGGGATCCGCACACCCTGATATGTTCCAACCGCGAGAAAGACATCTTGCTGTTCGACATAGACAACAAAAAGATACTGCCTACTTCCTTCTCCAAAACCAACAACTATGCCGACCTTTGCATTGACAACGAAGGCAACCTCTGGATAACCGACTATAACAACGGACTGAAAAGATACTCCAGAGAAGGTGAACTGACCGCACACTATACTTCGAAGAACTCTTCGCTCAGCAGCGACCTCGTGCTTTGCCTTACGCTGATAAAAGGGAAAATCTGGGCCGGCACCGATGGAGGCGGCATTAACATCATCGACCCCAAAGACGGCAGCGTACAAGTGCTGAAACACGAATCGGGCAACATACACTCCCTACCAGTCAACACCATTCTACACATACATGGCAGCCAGAAAAGTAACAACATCTGGCTAGGGACCACCCGCGGAGGTCTTATCAACATCAGAGAGACCAACATGGTAACCTTCTCCAGCGTATCCTTGGGCAACGACAAAGGTCTGAGCGAAAACACCGTCCTGAGCCTCTATCAGGAACCAAACTCCAGCACCATCTGGATAGGTACTGACGGCGGAGGAATAAACTGCCTGGATGAAAACACCAATAAAATAAAGCACTATCCCAACACCTGGGACGACAAAGTGGTATCCATCTGCGGTTACTCCGACCAGGAACTGTTGGTATCTATCTTCTCACAAGGTCTTTTCCTGTTCAATAAAGCCACAGGAGCCAAACACCCCTTCCAACTAAGCCAGACCAAGCTGGACAACTACATCAAATACAGCCGTTTGTCTACCAACCTCTATAACGAAACACCAGACAATATTCTGTTGCTTACCAATCCCATTGCCCGCTACCATATTCCTACCGAGCAAACAACGGAGATTGTCAACACCTCACACAACATTCCCCAAGGAATGCTATGCAATATTTCAGAAGACAGCATCTACTCTTATTACCATAACACGCAAGACATCTACAAAATCAAGAAAGGAGGCACTGAACTGTTACCGGTCTTCCACTCTGATACAGCTTACTACATTAACTCTGCTGCCATGGACAGCAAAGGCGACTTCTGGATAGTTGGCAGTACCGGGCTGTCTACCATCAGCAACGGCAAACTGACACACATCCACTGTTCACTTTTCAAGGAAGCCAAATCCATTCTGTGCGATGACAAGGGCCGCATCTGGATTGGTGCCGGACAGGACCTCTACTCTTACCACCCCAAAGAACAGAAATTCATCCTCTATGGCGAGTCAGACGGCTTGCAACGCAACGAATACCTGCAAAAGCCCAAACTGCTATCCACCCACAAACGGGTATACATGGGAGGCGTAAACGGACTGCTCTGCATCAATGCTGATACCGATACCATTGCGCCAACCGACGAGAAAGATGCCACCGTCATTCTGCTCGACTTCACGGTGGGCGACGAGAACCAGCTCTACAAGGCAAAAGGCGGCAAAATAGCACTGCCCTGGAACACCCGCAACATTCAGCTGCGTTTTCTGGTAGCCGGCGACGACGTGCTGCGTCCACGCCTCTTCCACTATACGCTCGACAACCAGCAGGAAAATGCCATCAGCAGCTACGACACTGAACTCAACATTCCCTCACTGGCATCGGGCACCTATCCTATCTGCGTCAGCTATACCAAGAAAGACGGCGGATGGTCCAAGCCCCAGCGTGTACTTACACTGGTCATACTGCCTCCCTGGTACAAATCATGGTGGTTTGTCACACTGATGTGCCTGCTGTGTCTTTTTGCCATTTACCTCACCATCAAGGCAGCACTCAAGAAGAAAGACAACCGCATCAAATGGATGCTGAAAGAGCGTGAACAGGAAATCTATGAAGAGAAAGTACGCTTCCTCATCAACATCAGCCACGAGCTGCGCACCCCCCTGACGCTTATCTATGCCCCGCTGAAGAAAATCATCGACTCCATACAGCCCACCGACCGCTACTTCAAGCAGCTGAACCTGGCCTTCAAGCAAGCACAACGCATGAAGGACCTCATCAGCATGGTGCTCGATGCACGGAAGATGGAAATGACCGCCACCCACCTCAACGTTCAAAGCTACAACCTGAACCAATGGGTCAAGGAAGTGTGCGACAACTTTGAAGGAGAAGAAAGCGACGAAAAGAAAATAGAACTGCAACTCGACGAGAACATAGGCCAAGTAGACTTCGACCGCGAGAAGTGTATCGTCATCCTGTCCAACCTGCTGATGAACGCCCTCAAGCACAGCCCCAAAAAGTCCACCATACGGATTCAGACCGAATTCACCGATGACAAGAAAGGTGTCCGCATCTCCGTGTCCGACGAGGGCGAAGGACTGAAGAACGTCGACCCCGACAAACTCTTCGTCCGCTTCTATCAGGGAAGCAACGAGCAGAGCGGAAGCGGCATCGGACTGTCCTACTCCAAGATACTGGTGGAGCTGCATAAAGGCAAAATCGGAGCCTACAACAACCCCGAACGTGGTGCCACCTTCTACTTCGAACTGCCCCTGACCCAAAACGCCAGCAGCGCAGTGCCGCAAAACAACTCCTACCTCAACGAGCTGCTGTCGGCTCAGTCGTCCATCGAAATTGACATGCCCGACAAGGAGAAAATAAACACCGTCAGCCTGAAGGAAAACACCATACTGGTAGTAGACGATAACACCAACCTGGTGGAATACCTGGCCGACGAACTGAAGGAAATCTTCAAGCACGTGTTCGTAGCCTACGACGGCGAAACGGCCTACAAGATAGCCCGCGAGGAAAGTCCCGACATCATCGTCAGCGACGTCATGATGCCCGGTATGAACGGCTACGAGCTGTGCAAGGCCATCAAGGAAGACATCACCGTGAGCCACATCCCCATCATCCTGCTCACCGCCCGCAACGATGAGACCAGCCGACAGTATGGCTACATGCTGGGCGCCGACAGCTATCTGGAGAAGCCTTTCGAGATGGACAAGCTGCTCAACAAGGTGGTCAACAAGCTCTACAACCGCGCACAGACCCGCCGCCACTACCAGCAGGTAGGAGAGCCCGAAATACAGGTGCCCGAAAGCGACTTGACGCAGAAGGACACCCTCTTTATGGACAAGCTGAACCAGGTTATCATCGACAACCTGGACAACACGGCTCTCGACATCCCCTTCCTGTGCAAGCAGATAGGCATGAGCCGAGCCTCGCTCTACAACAAGCTGAAGGCCATCACCGACATGGGAGCCAACGACTACATCAACAAAATCAGGATAGAGCAGGCCATGGCCCTCATTGCCGAAGGAAACCTGAACTTCACCGAGATTTCGGAAAAGGTAGGCTTCGCGTCGCCACGCTATTTTAGCACATCCTTCAAGCAGTACACCGGAAAGACGCCTACACAGTACAAGAAAGATAACGGACAAGGCACCTGAGAACGGAAAATCCGTACTCAAATCTCTATCTTTAGCCTGAAGATAGACATCTGCAACCTAAAGATGCATATCTTCAGCCTAAAGACAGCCATCTTCAGGCTGAAGATAGAGCAACCAACAGGCATCGGACAACTTTGCGCCGGCCTTTGCCAACTTTTTCCCGCACATCCATTCCGCAAATATCCCGGTCGCATTGGCAGCCGAGTAGAGTACCTGCGTCCGAATGCCCACACACTGGCCCAAAAAGCAGGCGGATGAGTCCGACGACACTTACCGTCAGTCGGTCTCATCCGCCTTGTCATGTCAGCCACATCGGGAAACAGGGCACCGACTCCCAAGCCGGAGCATGCCCGCTTCCTGCATGTACCGCCTATTTCACGTTATAGCCCGTCACCAGCAGCTTGGGCGCATTGCCGCGCGTGTCCACATCCTTCCAGCGGATGCTGACCTCCTTCTTCTCGCCGGGCAGCAAGGAGAAGTAGTTGTCCGAGTAGAACACCGGCAGGAACTGCTTGCCGTCCTGCTCGCCCACAAGGTTCAGGCGCACCATTAGGGTTGGCACGTCCGAGGCGTTCTCCAGGCTTACCTTCGTCTGCCAGTCACCATCAACCTCCTGCGGAGTGTCCATGTTCCACTTCAGGCTGGTCTTCGGCAAGGTTTTCAGTGCCTGATAGTTGTTCTCCTTCAAGGTGCGGTGATAGAAGTTATCCGAAACCACCCGTTCTCCTTCCTTCAGCCACAGTTTAATGAAGTGTACCTCCGACAGTCCGTCGGGGAATTCCAGCTTGATACACTTCTCGGTGCTGTCTTCCCGGCTGTCCACCTGTGCCGTCTTCTGCCAGGCCACCGAGCCGTCCATGTTCAGCACCTGCGCCTCGGCCACCAGTCCGGTGTGCTGTCCGGCGCTGTAGTTCACCACCTCCACTTCATCGGTAGCCGGATTCCACTGTATGTGCAGCGGTTCCGAAGCCTTCTTGATGCCAAAGTAAGCGGCCGTAGGCTCGAAGAAGTAATCGTAGGTCTGCCATACCATCGACGGCCAGCACGGATGGCTCATCCACATCAGCAGTCCCATGCGCTTCTTGCTGCGCGACTCGAACATGCTGCGGTGTCCGTCGTAGTTCACCCACTGCGCCAGTTCGCAGAACTCCTGCGCGCTTTGGGGCTGTCCGTAGCCTTCGGCAATGATTTGATTGAACGACGTCGCTCCCTGCGCGCCCTCCAGCGTATAGTCGTGCATGCCCCACTCGTCCGACTGCGGCCACAGACCTTCGGGCGAATAGGTGCGGAGGAAGCTTTCGTAGGTCATCACGTTGGGCATGCCGCGCTCGCTGTGGAAGCGGTCGTTGCCGGCCTCCAGCGTGAAGTAAGTCTTGGCGGGCAGCATGCGGTAGGGGCCGTGGCCGCTTACCACGTCGTCGGCCGAGCTCGATATGTAGTGCATGCCCGGATGCTCGTCTTTCACAATCTTCCTCAGTCCCTTGTCGATGTACGGTGTCGGATAGCCCTCGTTGCGTCCGCAATACAGGCCTATGGAGGCGTGGCTGCGGATGCGTTTCACGTAGTCTTCGGCGTTGTCCAGGAACATGTCGGGATAGTAGGGGTCGGGACCGTCGGCCGGGTTGGCCAGCCAGAAGTCCTGCCATATCATAATGCCGTACTTGTCGCAGGCGTCGTACAGCTCTTCGTCGCCAATCATGCCCACCCAGTTGCGCAGCATCGTAAAGTTCATGTCGGCATGGTAGGCCACGGCTGTCTCGTATTCGCGTCCACGGTAGTTCAGGTTCGACTCGCTGAAGCCCCAGTTGCCGCCGCGGCCAATGAAGCGCCGGCCGTTGACGTAGAGGTTCAGCACGTGGTTGGTCTCGTCGAAGGTCATCTGCCGCAGCCCCACCTTGAAGTCCTTGGAATCAGACGGTTGTCCGCCCATCACGAAGGTAAAGTTAGCGTCATACAGGTAAGGAGTTCCGTATCCGTTGGGCCACCACAGGCGCGGATTCTCCACACGCAGCTGCGGATAGTCCTGGGCGTTGAACACTACGGTGCGTTCTTCCTGCGGCGCCAGCTTGACGGGCTGTTCAAAGGCCACGTCACCTACCCGTCCCTTCAGCACACCTTCCACCTGTGTGGCGGCATGGTTCTTCACCACTACCTCGGCTGTCAGCGTGGCTGCCGTGGTGTCAGGCAGGGCCAGTACGGTCTGCACGTAGGGGTCTTGTACGGTCACGGCTCCGGTGGTGGTCAGGTAGACGTCGTTCCAGATACCTATGTTACGGCCGCGCACGGTCGGAATCCAGTCCCAGCCAATGGAGGCGTGGAACGTGGGATTGTCGGCACCCAAGATGCCGCCGTTGAAGTCGGGGCTCTGCTTGTTCTTCTCCTTCACGGCGCCTATGTGCAGGTTCTTCACAATCTGCACGGCCAGCACATTCTTGCCGGGGCGTACGAGGTCCGTCACGTCGAACTTGCCGCGCTTGAAGGCTCCTTCCAGGTTGCCTGCCTTCTGGCCGTTCAGGTAGATGTTGGCTTTCCAGTTGATGCCGTCGAAGTTCAGGAACACGCGTTCACGGCCGAAGTCGGCGGGCATCTCAAACTCGTCGCGGTACCAGAAATCGGAATTGAAGAACGACTCGGAAACGGTCAGTTGGTTGTCGGCATAGTTGGGGTCGGCTATGGCACCCACGTTCTTGTAGCTGCTCAACACCGTACCCGGCACGGTGGCCACTACCCAGCTTTGGGTCTGATAGTCGGGCTTGGATATTTCTTCGCCGCTGCCCTTCACCTCCGAGGCGCGCTGCAACATCCATCCGCCGCCCGACAGGCTCATCCATCCCTGCTCCACGGCAGGCATCCCGGCAGGCCGGGCCACCAGTCCGCCCTTGCCCATCACTTGCAGCTCGCTCAATACATATCGGTCGCCGTCGGCCGACTTATTCATGCAGACGCGCACGTAGCGTGCCTTGCCGTCCACGGCTATCTCGTCGGTCAGCCTTTCGCCGCCCGGCAGTGCAGCCAGGTCGGTCCAGGTTTGTGCGTCGTCCGAGGCCTGTATCTTGCCATCCACGGCCTTGTTCACCCAGTGCAGCACCACCTTGTCAAAGTCGGAGCGCGAACCCAAGTCGACGTAAATCCACTCCTGTCCTGTTCCCGCACTCATCCAGGCGCTGGTGAACAGACTGGAAGGCTTCATTTCGATGTCACCGCCGGCATTACTGAAGCGCATGTCAGTGAACGACCACTCGTAAGCACCGGCCATCTTCAGCCGCAATCTGTAGTAAGTATATGTTTCCGCTGCCGGGAAATCAAAGACGTCATTCAGCTGCCGCATGGGCATGCTCACCTGTTCCGTCTGCTTATTGGGGTCGTTGACCTGCGCCCGGCCGGGCAGAGCCTTACCGGGCAGTCCGTTGCCGGCACGGCGGCAGAGCGAAGTCCACTGTTGTCCGTCGGCCGAAGCCTCCCACTCCATCACGTAGCCGCCGCGGGCAGCCTTGTCGTCGTAGACCAGTACGCCGGTCACGGCCACCTGACTCACCTGCTGGGGATAATTGGCCAGCCTGAACTGGAAGTAAGTGTCTTCGCCCGCCACTTTGTTGCGTGAGAAAGGACCTCCGTCTATCATCCATTCGCGCTCGCGGCTGGGCAACTCGCCCTGCGGAGTAGAGAGGACCAGATAAGCCGGCCGACGGTCGGTCAGCAACCCGTCGGTCACCAGCTGCGACGTCAGGTTGTAGTCGTAGGCTGACGACTGATAGGCCGGCCTCAGCAGCGCAAGGTTGCGGTAAGCAGAGCCGTCGGGCAACAGCTCGGGCGAGAAGTCTTCGGCCGGACAACCCGGATACTGCCCGATGCCACGGGTGTAATAGTCCGACCGCAGATAGGACTGCTCGGAAGCAGTCTGCGTTCCGGTGCAGCTGCCTGCCAGCAGCATGACACCCAGGCCCATTCCTATCGACAGGCCTGTGGAAAATAATGTTTTCATAGCAGTAATATTGTTTATTACATAAATAGTTTGTTTCTGTCTATTCAAGAAAAAATCTATTCCAAACTACGCCGAAGAGAACCGGTCAGTGTCAAAGACTATTCAGCAGGTCGAGCTTGCCGTCGTCAATCAGCTTCAGTATCAGCTCGCCGAACAGCGTGTTCTGCCAGGCAAACCAGGCACGGGTAAACTTGGTCGGGTCGTCCTTGTGGAACGACTCGTGCATGAAGCCCGTTCCGGCGTCGGTAGCCATCAGGGTACGGATGCACCACTTGATTTCCTCGTCATCCTGACTGGTAAATGCTTTCATCATGATACTCATGGGCCACACCATGTCGTAGCCTATGTGCGGTCCGCCGATGCCCTCGCCCGCAGTGCCGCGGAAGAAGTAAGGATTGGCCTCGCTCCACACGAAGCGGCGCGTGTTCTGGTAGACGGGGTCGTCCACAGGGACGTCGCCCAGATAGGCCATGGCCAGCAAGCTGGGCACGTTGGCGTCGTCCATCAGCATGCGGCCGCCAAATCCGTCGACCTCGTAGGCGTAAATGTCGCCAAACTCCGGATGATGGCACACGGCATGTCGGCGCAAAGCCTCGGCCACCTCATCGGCCAGGTCGGTGCATTCCTTGGCCAACGACGAATTGCCGTTGACCTGCACGAGAATCTCGGCAGCCTTGCGCAGTGAGCTGACGGCAAAGAAGTTGGAAGGAATGAGGAAGGGCAGCGTGGTGGCGTCGTCGGAGGGACGGAAGCAGGATACAATCAGTCCCACCGGACGGACGGGCGCGCCCCAACCGTCGTTTATCATGGTATCGGTAGAACGGTTGGTATTGCGCATGAAGCGGTAAGGGCCACGGTCGGCCTTGCGCTGCTGCTCGCGGAAGGTTTGCACAATGCGGGTGACGGCCTCCACCCACACGTCGTCGAACACCGACGCATCGCCCGTCACCTTCCAGTAGTGGTAGGCCAAGCGCAAGGGATAACACAAGGAGTCAATCTCCCACTTGCGTTCGTGCAGCTCGGGCTTCATGTCAGTATAGTCCGACTGCCACTCGCCTCCCACGGGACCGTCGTTGAAAGCGTTGGCGTAGGGGTCGAGGTTAATGCACAACAACTGCCGGCGAATGACGCCTTCGAGCATGGGCTTCAACCGAGGGTCGTCGTTGGCAAAGCGCACATACGGCCACACCTGTGCCCCCGAGTCACGCAACCACATGGCGTGGATGTCGCCTGTATAAACAAAGGTATCGGGTTTACCGTCGAGCATACGGAAATGTACGGTGGTGTCCAGCGTATTGGGAAAGCAGTTCTCGAACATCCAAGCCAGGCGGGCGTTCTTCAGCAGTGCCTTCACCTCGGCCACCTTGCGGTCAATAATCTCCGACCTGAACAGTCGCTTTTCTTCGGTCGGCCGCTGGCTGACGTAACGTCCTACATTGTCGGTAGGCTGCACATACACATCACCCTTACTAACATACGCTTCCACAACATCCGCCGAAAGACTGCGGGCGGGAGCTCCGGCCTCTGCATGCGCCGCACCCAGCAATGCGAAGACCACAGTCAAAAATCTTTTATCCATAAATCTAATTTTCAGTCATACTAGCCATAATGTCTGCCCCATCATCCGGCATCACAAACCTGCAATGCATCGAAAAGGACAAACGGGATGCCAAACAAAAGTTAACGAGCGTAAAGATAGCACCTTTACGGGGAAAAGGCAAGTGAAGGACTATGAAAAAACGGTACAGGCAGAATGCTTCGACCCACTCTTGATAGAATGGCGATAAAAAGACTGAAAATCAGATATCAGAAAGGCGTTTGATAGCAGTTAACTGCTGACACGATAAGTCTTAACACTTTTCGCCATAAGTCTTAACTGCTAACGCGATAAGTGTTAACTGCTATCATCCCCCTTTCAGACTACTTCTCAGAAGGCCGTGAAGAGGGGATACAGTCGGCACGTTTCAGGTATTCGTAGCCAAAACGGCAACGCAGGCAGTCCTTGCGGTCGCAGTAGACCGTGCGCAGTTGGATGAGCGCCTGCGAGTCGGCAGCCGAGGTGACGGGCAAGCCCACTTCGCTCCAAAGGCGGACAATGTGGTTGTCTTCGGCCTTGAGCGACTCGATGAAACGGGTGGCGCGTTCGCAGAGCGATTCATCGCCACGATGGCGTCCGTAGGCGTAAAGGAAAGGGACGACGGTGTTGATGAGCAGCAGGTCGATGGCCTTGGCTCCGAGACGGGCGGTGCGCCGGGGCGAGGCGTGGCCGAAGCTGTAGTGCTCGTGCCAGTAGTCCGAGGTACCGGCCTGTAGCAGGGCGGTGGTGTCGGTCGTGGTCTCGGCTTCCATCAGCCGCGAGAAGAGAGTCTGCCCCTGCTGATAAAGGGCGGCCAGCTGAGCCAGACGCACGTGGGGAAAGTTGGCAGGACGCAGGCGCAGGAAGCGCCACTGCGCGGCATCGAGCGGACGGGGCAAGTCGAACTTGCGCTGCAGGTAGCGAAACTCCTGACGCAGGCGTTGGTAATAGGCATCATCGGCAGGCTCGTCGGCTTCGAGCAGTCCGGCCTGGCCGAAGAAAATGGCTTCTATCTGAAACAAATCGTCGCGATGCTTGTCCACGGCACGGAAGGGTATCCGCCCGGCCCAGGCTTCAAAAGCATCGGCGTTGACACCGAAGCCGAAGTTACGCGCCAGAGTGACGAAGAACACGTCTTCCCAATGATTGGCATGCTGCTCCAGGCGGCGGGCAATGTCGAGCGACTTGCGTTCGAGTCGCTCCACGTGCAAGGCCGACAACCAGCTGTGCACGGTGAGCCGGGGCAGCCGCGGGATGACGGCATAGCAGGGTGGATAGTGGCGGGTGTGTTGCAGCTCATCATAACGCTGTTCCACATCGGCCGGACAACGGAGCACCAGTTGGGGCAGGACTTCTCCGCCGGGCAGTTCAATGCGGCAGTCTTCCTCACCCACCACGTGCAGGATGACGTTGGCGTATGCCGGGTCGGCGGTGTGTCCGTGGCGCATCCAGTCCGACGCCTTCTGATGTATCTCTACGTTACCCACCCAGAGGGTACCGCCAATTTTCAGCTTGGCATTGAAGAAGTCGGGGCCTGCATTCCGGTTGGGCAGACCGGGGTCAATGACTTCCACCGGCTGGCCGTCGGTGGTAAGAAGCGGAGCAAGGGGGAAAAGGCGGTGGTGCCAGACGTAGTGAAGAAGGAGTTCCATGTTTATCAGTGGTAAGTGGTGAGTGATTAGTGGTGAGCGGTTAACAGTGAGTGATTAACAGCAAACGGCTCATTGCTACAAAAGTAGTTTCTTTTTCTATTTCCTCCAAGTCTGTTAACGTAAAGCTAAATACACCACTGCCCATCAGTGAGAAATTATATCCGGTAAGCTATCACAGGACATACCCTTTGCATACAAACAGTATTAGAAGCGGGAAATAGAAAAAATCCAGAGAGACCTAAAAGTTCATGCAAACACCTAATGCATGTTGCGTCTGCTTCATTCCATTTGGCAACATCAAATGAATGTTTGAACTCCGAAACGAAAATTCTACAGTTTCCTTGGCTTTCCTTTTATTCTTATGTGAAAAGACAAACAATGGAATACTGGAAACTGTCAGTCCTATACCTGCCACTAAAACGACATCCCATGCCTTCCCATCATCTTTCCAGTGACTGTTGGTATGCGCAGTGTTGCCTGCTTCGCCTATCCAACCGGCAATTGTTCCACAAACGCCTATCCCAAATGTGGCCCATGCATATTTCTTCAGACGCTTGTATTTTTTCCAATAAGCAGTTTGTTTGTAGTTAAGTTCCTCCTTACCCACCACCTTGCCATCGGAAGCAGCCGATACACGGGATTGTTGACATATAATCTGAAGATTCTCTTCATTTATTGAAGTACACTCCATTATTGTATGGAAATTATGTACCTCTTGCGCTTTGGCTCCGAATGAAAAAGATACTGCTAAGAGCATCAGCATTATATACTTCATGGTTGCAATATTTAAAAACAATATCAAAGATAGGAATATTCTCCATACCTGATAAACGATTCTTTCCTTAAGGAACACTTTTAGAGACAAAAGACATTCTTGCAACGTATCTACACACAGAAAAGAAAGTTTCACCCAGGTCCTTTCTGTTTTGACTTCCGCCGTGCAGAAACTCCGTTAACGTAAAGCTAACGTAACGTTAACCTTCCATTCAGCAAGGTGGACCTATCTTTGCAGCGTCAACAAAAAGAACAATCACCAAAAACATACGCATGATGGAAACAACTGCACAACTCGCCCCGAACCCCATCCCGCAAGCCGGCGGCATCGAAGTAAAACTCAACACGAAAAGCGCCAACCTGTGGACAATCGTCACCTTCTTCCTGCTCCTCTTCTCCGGCTCTCTGCTTTACTGCTACGTATGGGATGAGTCCTCGGCCTACAGTGTGGGCTACTTCATCGGCAGTTTCTGGAGAGGCTATATATGGCCAATGCTCTTCCTTGCCTTCGCTGCCAACATTCTGTCCGGTTATCTGATTCTCTACTTCTGCAACGGACGACAAACGAAAGCTATACGTTGCCACTCCAGCTGGTCAGGCGTAGGCTATTACTCCACCCGCCCTGTCTCCTTAAAGTGGTATCGTCTGTTTCTGCTGCTGCCCGGCATCCTGATGGGCATCCTGCCCTTCCTGCATGGCTTCTGCACGGGCAACAAGACAGTTTATGCCTTCGGCATCTTCAGCCTGGCCTGCGCCGTGGGCGACGTGATGCTGTATTGGAAGCTGCGCCCCTTTGACGACGAAGACCTCTATCAGGCCGAAGGAAAACCCTTCGAGGGTACCGTCATCCGACGCAACTACGCGAAGGAAGGATAAACGGACTGCCGCCGCCGGCCGACATTGTTAAGAATAAGTTAATTATAAGACCGAATGTAAGAAAAATCCTATCTTTGCACACTTACATATAATAAGAATAAGCAGAAAACAATGAAGATAGCACTTATAGGTTATGGAAAGATGGGCAAGGAAATAGAACGCATTGCCCTGAGCCGCGGACACGAAATTGTCTGCATCATTGACATTGACAACCAGCAGGACTTTGAGTCGGAAGCTTTCCGCAGCGCCGACGTAGCCATTGAGTTCACCAACCCGAAGGCTGCTTACGGCAACTACATGAAAGCCTTTGCCGCCGGCGTCAAGCTGGTGTCGGGCAGTACGGGCTGGCTGGAAGAACATGGCGAGGAAGTGCGTCGCCTCTGTACCGAGGGCGGCAAGACGCTGTTCTGGTCCAGCAACTTCAGTCTGGGCGTGGCCATCTTCTCGGCCGTCAACAAGTACCTGGCCAAGATTATGAACCAGTTCCCCGGCTACGATGTCAGCATGACCGAAACGCACCACATCCACAAGCTCGATGCTCCAAGCGGCACTGCCATTACCCTGGCCGAAGGTATCCTTGAGAACCTGGACCGCAAGACACGCTGGGTGAAGGGTACGCTACAGGCACCCGACGGAACCGTAACGGGCAGTACCGCCTGCGCCGCCGACGAACTGCCGGTCAGCTCCATCCGCGAAGGCGAAGTGCCGGGCATACACAGCATACGCTACGACTCCGAGGCCGACAGCATCACCATCACCCACGACGCCAAGAACCGTCGCGGTTTTGCACTGGGTGCCGTACTGGCTGCCGAATATACGGCCAACCACGAAGGCTTCCTGGGAATGAGCGACCTTTTCCCGTTTCTGAAATAACAAAAAACAATAACCATGAAACAAGTATCACGCAAGCAATGGATTAAGTTTGGCATCGTAACGGTAATCTATCTGCTCTTTCTCCTATGGGTCAAGAGCTGGTGGGGACTGATTGTCGTGCCTTTCATCTATGACATATACATCAGCAAACGAATTCCGTGGAGCTGGTGGCGTAAATCAAAGAACCCGACGGTGCGCGGCATCATGAGCTGGGTGGACGCCATTGTGTTCGCCCTGGTAGCCGTCTACTTCGTCAATCTCTACATCTTCCAGAACTACCAGATACCGTCGTCATCGCTGGAGAAGTCACTGCTTGTAGGCGACTTCCTCTACGTCAGCAAAATGAGCTACGGACCGCGCGTACCCAACACACCGCTCTCCATGCCGCTGGCACAGCACACGCTGCCGGTCTTCAACTGCAAGTCGTACATCGAGTGGCCGCAGTGGAAGTACAAGCGCGTGGCCGGACTGGGCAAGGTGAAGCTAAACAACATCGTGGTGTTCAACTTCCCCGCCGGCGACACCGTGGCTACCAACTTCCAGCAGACCGACTTCTACAGCCTGGCCTATAGCGAGGGACGCCGCATGTATCCCAACACCATCAACATGGACAGCCTCTCGCGCAGCCAGCAGCGTACTGTCTACGACCTCTACTATGCCGCTGGCCGCAAGCTTATCCTAAGCAATCCGCAGATGTACGGCAAAGTCATCACCCGTCCCGTTGACCGCCGCGAGAACTACGTGAAACGTTGCGTAGGTCTGCCGGGCGACACTCTGCAAATCAAGGGCGGACAGGTGTACATCGACGGAAAGGCGATAGAGAATCCCGAGAACCTGCAGTTCAACTACTTCGTACAGACCACCGGCCCGCTCATTCCGGAAGAGATGTTCCGCGAACTGGGTATCAGCAAAGACGACCAGATACTGATGAACGACGCTTCCGGATGGGAAACCAGCCTGCTGGAGATGGGCCTCGGCAAGCGCGACGCCCAAGGCCGACTGACTCCGGTCTATCACCTGCCGCTTACCAAGAAGATGTTCGACACGCTCAGCGCCAACAAGAAACTCATCAGCAACATCGTCATGGAGTCGGAAGAATACACCGACCAACTCTACCCGCAGAACCTCTACACCAAGTGGAACCGCAACGACTACGGCCCCATCTGGATTCCGAAGAAAGGTGCTACCATTGCCCTGACCGAGGACAACCTGCCCATCTACGAACGTTGCATCGAAGCCTACGAGGGCAACAAGCTGGAGCGCCGTGCCGATGGCATCTACATCAACGGACAGAAGGCCGACAGTTACACCTTCCAGATGGACTACTACTGGATGATGGGCGACAACCGCCACAACTCTGCCGACTCGCGCTACTGGGGCTTCGTGCCCGAAGACCACGTAGTGGGCAAACCCATCCTTGTCTGGCTGTCGCTGGACAAAGACCACGGCTGGTTTGACGGCAAGATACGCTGGAACCGCCTGTTCAAGTGGGTGGACTAACCCAAACTACACGTACCTGACACTATGAGGAAAGGCATTAAATGGACATTGACAGTAGTGGCTGCAATAGCCGTGGCGGCATTGCTGCGCTGCTGTGTGGCCACGTCTTACCTCATTCCGTCGTCGGGCATGGAAAACTCCCTCTACAAAGGCGAGCGCATACTGGTGAACAAGTGGAGCTACGGGCTGCGCCTGCCCTTCATGTCGCTGTGGGGCTATCACCGCTGGGCCGACAGTCCGGTAAGCAAGGAAGACATCATCGTGTTCAACAACCCCGCCAACCTGAAAGAACCGCAGATAGACCGACGCGAAGTATTCATAGGCCGCTGCATAGGCACACCCGGCGACACGCTGCTGACCGACTCGCTCTTCACCGTCATTCCCTCCGAACAGAATGCCCCCGACCAGAAATTCCTCTACTGCTATCCCCGCCAACGCGAAGCACAGCTGACCCGTCTGCTCCAGTCGCTCGGCATACCTGCCGGCAGCCTGCTGGGACAGGACTCGCTGAACAACGTACGCAGCTTCAGCCGCTACGAATACTATCTGCTACAACAGGAAATAAGCGGCGACTGCTGGGTGAAGCCTCTCATGCCCACCGACAGCACTTCGGTGCTCCAGCAACTGGTAGTGCCCGGCAAGGGAATAACCGTAGAAGTGACGCCGCGCAACATCACCCTGCTGCGCAACACGCTAGTCATGCACGAACACGTTGACGCCCGGATAAAGAACGATACCCTCTACATCAATGGCCGTCCCACCCGCCACTGTCGCTTCAGCAAAGACTACTACTGGGTGGTAGCCAACAATTCCATCAACCTGTCCGACTCGCGCCTCTTCGGCTTCGTACCCAAAGACCACATCATAGGCCGTGCCTCCCGCATCTGGTTCTCCAAAGAAGAAGGAAGCAGCCTGTTCAGCGGATACCGTTGGGACAGGATATGGACCAAAGTAAGATAAGACATCAGAAACATGAAAACCGTCTACCTATCATCTGCCTACCTGGCACCCGTGGAATACTACTGCAAGCTGCTGACCTACGACCGCGCCGTCATAGAGCAGCACGACCACTACCTGAAACAGACCTACCGTAACCGCTGCACCATAGCCGCCCCCGACGGACCGCTGGCACTGACCGTGCCCATCATCAAGCCCGACACCCCGAAGTGTCCCATGTGCGACATCCGCATCTCCGACCACGGCAACTGGCGCCACCTGCACTGGAACGCCCTCCAGTCGGCCTACAACCACACTCCCTTTTTCGAATACTACAAAGACGACTTCCGCCCCTTCTACGAGCAGAAGTACGAGTTTCTGATGGACTTTAACGACGCCCTCGGACAGCTCATCTGCTCGCTCATCGACATGGAGCCGCGCATCAGCCGCAGCGACGAATACAAAACCAGCTTTACACCCGACGAGGCCGACTTCCGCGAACGCATCCACCCTAAAAAGGATTTCCGCACCGAAGACCCCGACTTCCGTCCCCAGCCCTACTACCAGGTGTTCCAGGACAAACTGGGCTTCCTGCCCAACCTGAGCATCGTGGACCTGCTGTTCAACATGGGACCGGAGAGCTTGCTGGTACTGCAGGAAAGCCACCCGAAGCCTTGACAAAAGCCTCTGCATCCCCCTCCTGATGGGTCTGAGCCACTACCTTGTCAGCAGTCCACTACTATCGCGTTAGGAGTTAACTGCTATCGCGTCAGCAGTCCACTGCTATCATGTTAGGAGTTAACTGCTATCAGATGGGGAGTTAACTACTATCAAATCCCCACCCAAGTGTATCATTTTTTCAGCAAAGTGCTGGCCTCATCGGTCTGAAGCACCTTCTTCTTATACTCCGTCGGCGTAATCCCCGTAATTCGTTTGAAATTCTTGTTGAAATGAGTGATGGTTTCGAATCCGCACTCCAGGCTGATTTGCGAGATGTTGAGCTGGTCAACGGTCAACAGCTTGCAGGCATAGCCTATCCGCATGTCCATGATATACTCCTTCAGGGTCTTGCCCGTGTTTTCCTTGAAATAGCGGCAGAAGGACGAAGGGTTCATGGCCGTGTGCGAGGCAATTTCCGTCAGGCTGATGCGCTGCGTATAACGTTTGTTCAGGAAGGAAATCACTTTTTCTATCTTCCGGTTGGTCACGCCGGCCAACAGCGGACTGTAATTTGGCGAAGCCACCAGTTCCCGTTGTCCAACCTGCGAAAGTGCCTGCAGCAGCCTCAACAGCATCAGTATCTGGTCCACACCCTCGGCCAGCGGCAGGCTGTTGAGCAAACTGCGCACAGCAGGATAATCGGCCAGCCTGTAGACGATGCCTCGTCCGGCCTGCACCAGCATTTTGTGTATATGAATGAACTGCACATAGTTTGAAAAGGAATATTGCATAAAGTCCTTCTCAAACTGGACTATCACGCCCCTCACCCCCGCTGTCGGCACGCCCTCCGTGTGCTGTTCGCTGAAGTTCTGCATGCAGTGGGGCAGTTCCGGGCCAAAGAAGAGCAGGCTGCCGTCGGCATAGTCAATGATACTGTCGCCAATCAGACACTGCCCCCTCCCCTGCTCCACATACATCAGCTCATATTCGCTGTGGAAATGCCACGGATAGGTGAACCGCTCGTAATCGTAAAAGCGGATGCGCAGGGGATTGTTGTTGGAAATGTAGAGTTGCTCGTTTACTATCTTCTTCATAGCCAGCCTTCTGTTAGTAAGAATTCACCAGATTGCAAAAATAGACATAATTCCTGCAAAAATCGACTTAACACCATATTTCTTTTCAGCCTACTTTTGTAGCATTAAATTAATGCAATAAATTATTGAATCATGAAAAACTTATTCGACATCAAAGACAAAGTAATCGTCATCACTGGCGGTTGTGGCATTTTAGGTAAAAATATAGCCAACTACCTGGCTGAACAAGGTGCAAAAATCGTTATCCTGGACCGCGTAGAGGCGCAGGGCAAGGAACTGGAAGCCGAGCTTAACCAGAAATCGGAAGCACTGTTCCTCATGACCGACGTACTGAACAAGGCTGTACTGGAAGAAAACAAGAAAGCTATTCTTGAACGCTTCGGCACCATCGACGTTCTGCTGAACGCTGCCGGTGGCAACATGCCCGGAGCTACCATCGCCCCCGACAAGACCGTTCTCGACCTCGACGTGGATGCCTTCAAGAAGGTGGTTGACCTCAACCTCTTCGGCACCATCCTGCCTACCATGGTATTTGTCGACGTCATGGCCAAGAATAAGAAAGGCGCCATTGTAAACTTCTGCTCCGAGTCTGCCCTTCGCCCGCTGACACGTGTAGTAGGCTACGGCTCTGCCAAGGCAGCCATTGCCAACTATACCCGCTACATGGCTACCGAACTGGCCACGAAGTTCAGTCCCGAACTGCGTGTCAACGCCATCGTGCCGGGCTTCCTGCTGACCAATCAGAACCGCACGCTGCTGACCAACCCCGACGGCTCTTACACCGACCGTGCACGAACCATCATCGCCCACACTCCAGCCGGCCGCTTTGCCGAACCTGAGGAACTGTTTGGTACCATCCACTACCTCATCAGCGACGCTTCCAGCTTCGTGACCGGTGCTCTGTCGGTTGTTGACGGCGGATTCGACGCATTCTCTATCTAAAGAACAGAATAACCAACCTGATAAAAACAACAAATTACCGATTATGATACTTTGCGAACAAACCTGGCGCTGGTACGGGCCGAACGACCCCGTCAGCCTGTGGGATATCAAGCAAGCCGGAGCCACCGGCATCGTCAACGCCCTGCACCACATTCCCAACGGTGAAGTGTGGACAGTAGAGGAAATCATGAAACGTAAGCAGATGATAGAAGAAGTAGGCCTCACTTGGTCTGTAGTGGAAAGCGTGCCCGTGCATGAGCACATCAAGACGCAGACCGGCGACTTCCAGAAGTACATCGACAACTACAAGGAAAGCCTGCGCAACCTGGCCAAGTGTGGTGTAAACATCGTCACCTACAACTTCATGCCCGTACTGGACTGGACACGTACCGACCTGGCCTACGAACTGCCCGACGGCAGCCGTGCCCTGCGCTTTGAGCGTGCCGCCTTCATTGCCTTCGACCTTTTCCTGCTGAAGCGTCCGGGAGCAGAAAAGGAATACACCGACGAAGAGAAGGCCAAGGCCAAAGCCCGCTTCGAGCAGATGACTGAAGAAGACAAGCAGAAGCTGGTGCGCAACATGATAGCCGGCCTGCCGGGTTCGGAAGAAAGCTTCACGCTGGAACAGTTCCAGCACGAACTGGACCGCTACAAGGACATCACGCCCGAACGTCTGCGTCAGAACCTGATTTACTTCCTGAGCGAAATCTGCCCCGTGGCCGACGAAGTAGGCGTCAAGCTGGTCATCCATCCCGACGACCCGCCCATGTCCATCCTGGGCCTGCCGCGCATCATGAGCTGTGCCGAAGACTTCCAGGCTCTGATTGACGCCGTGCCCAATCCGAGCAACGGCCTCTGCCTGTGCACCGGTTCGCTGGGCGTAAGCAGCGCCAACGACTGTGCCGCCATGATGACACGCTTCGGCGACCGCATCAACTTCGTCCACCTGCGCTCCACTCAGCGAGATGCCGAGGGCAACTTCTACGAGGCCAACCACCTGGAAGGCAACGTAGACATGTATGGCGTCATGAAGGCCTTCCTGGAACTTCAGCAACGTCGCGGCGTCTCCATTGCCATGCGTCCCGACCACGGACACCAGATGGTGGACGACCTGCGCAAGAAGACCAACCCCGGCTACAGCTGCATAGGCCGCCTGCGCGGACTGGCCGAACTGCGCGGACTGGAGATGGGTATCGCCAAGTCGCTCTTTGCCGACAAATAATGCCACACAACTTCAATCCATATCGTCCCCTTGCCTTACCCCCAAGGCAAGGGGACACTTTTCTCACATCATAAGATACACACTATAGCTATGAAAACCCGATTTCTGACTTTACTGTGCCTCATACTCAGCACCACCCTGCTCCATGCCCAAGACTATGAATGGGAAAAGGGCATCTCCTACCGTCCCGACAGCAACGACCCATATACCAAGCAGATGTGCCTGCTCGACGTCTACTATCCGAAAGGCAAAACGAACGCTCCCACCGTCGTGTGGTTTCACGGCGGCGGACTGACCGGAGGCAAGCGCAAGATACCCAACGAACTGCGTGAACAGGGCATCATCCTGATAGGTGTGGAATACAGACTCTGTGCCAAAGACAAGGATAAGAAAGATGCCATCAATGCCAACGTAACTACTGACGATGCCGTAGACGACGCGGCAGCAGCCGTAGCCTGGGTAGTGAAGAATGTAGCGAAGTATGGTGGCAGTACGGACAAAATCTACCTGGCCGGACACTCTGCCGGAGGCTATCTGGTCAGCATGATAGGCCTCGACAAGACCCGCCTGGCCAAATATGGAGTGGATGCCGACAGCATGGCGGCCCTGATTCCCTTCAGCGGACAGATGATAACCCACTTCAAGAACAGACACGACCGTGGTATCTCCGACCTGCAACCCATCATCGACCAGTATGCACCGCTCTACTACGTCCGCAAGGACTGTCCGCCCATCATCCTGATTACCGGCGACCGCGAACTGGAAATGCTGGGGCGATACGAAGAAAACGCCTACATGTGGCGCATGCTGAAGCTGGCAGGTCACCCCGATGTTACCCTTTACGAGCTGGACGGCTTCAACCACGGAGGCATGAAGCACCCGGCAGAATTCCTGCTGCTGAAGTACATACGCAAACGCGAACAAGGTAAACAATAAACAAAGAACATCCAGCCGTTGGCCACCCCTGACAGGTATATCCTCTCTCCGGCCAACGGCCAAATATGAAAACAACCCCAACAGCTACCCAACATCCCTTCCATGAAAAAGACCATCTTATTCCTGCTTTCAGCCCTACTCACCGCATCGTTACCCGCGCAAGTGACCGAACGCCAGCGCCCCGCAGAGTGGCAACAGCTGATACCCGGCGCCCGCTTTATGGACCACTTCCTACCCATGCCCGACGGCAAGCAGGCACAAGGCATCTGGGGCACGGACAGCGTACAGAACCGCTTTGTAGACAACGGCATAGAACTGCCCGACATTTCCTTCTGGGGTGGCAACATCCTGCAAACGTCCGACGGCACTTACCACCTCTACGTCTGTGGCTGGCCCGAAAGCTCCCCAAAGGGACACATGTTTTGGGGTAAATCTACCGTCTACCACGCTACCTCCAACAGTCTGCACGGCCCATACAAGGTGATAAACTCCATCGGAAAAGGACACAATCCCGAAGCCTTCCGCCTGAGCGACGGCCGCGTTGTGGTCTACGTCATCGACGGCTACTACATCGCCCCCAACGAAAACAGCCTGGTGTGGAACTACCAGCAGTTTAGCTTCGACCCTCGCGACCGGAAAATCATTGAAGGCTTGTCGAACCTCACCTTCGCCCGCCGTCCCGACGGCTCGCGCCTGATGATATGCCGCGGAGGCGGCGCCTGGATTAGCCGCGACGGCCTGTCCACCTACCAGCAGGTGAGCAACGGACGCGTATATCCGGCTGTAGAGGGTGAGTTTGAAGACCCCGTTGTTTGGCGTGACAGCTTGCAATACCACCTCATCGTGAACGACTGGCTGGGGCGCATCGCCTTCTACCAACGCTCTAAGGATGGCATACACTGGGTGACGGAACAGGGCGAAGCCTACATGCCCGGCATTGCCCGCCACCAGGACGGCAGCGTAGAAAACTGGTTCAAGTATGAGCGGCCCAAAGTCTTCCAAGACCCGGAAGGCCGGGTGACACAGATGAACTTCGCCGTCATCGACACCCTGAAGTGGGAAGACAAAACCTGCGATCGCCACTCGTCGAAGAACATCTGCATCCCGCTGAACAAGGGACTGCTGCTGAGCGTGCTGAACGAGCAGGAAATCAACGCCAAGACCAAGCGTATCGAAGTCAGAATCAAAGCCGAGGAAGGCTTCGACCCGCAGACCGAAGTCGACGTGCCTTCGCTGCGCTTCGGCTCCTTCACCGAAGTCAACCTGGGCCGCGGCTGCAAGGCCGTGAAGACCCGCCACGACGGCAAAGACCTGATAGTGGTATTCAACGGCAAGGGCAGCGGCATCGGCCCCGACGAGTTTGCTCCCAAACTGATAGGACGAGACACAAAAGGCGGACTCCTCTTCGGTTATGCACGCCTGCCATACGTAGACTACCGCCCCGCCCTGCTCTCAACCCGCCGACCGATTGCTGACAAGGAAACAAACCAACTGAAACTGACCATAGAAAACTTCGGCCTCTCAAATTCGCAACCCGCCAAAGCCGAGGTGTGGAGCAACGGCCAACTGATGGCCAGCGGTGATGTAAAGGCCCTGAAACCCTACGAAGCAGCCGAACTGTCCCTCAGTCCCGCAGCCCCTCTGGGCGATGCGTGCGAAGTGGTCATCAACTGCGACGGCCAGGAGCTGGAGCGCGTCAGCTTTCCACCGACATCAGGTCGCTGATGATGCCGTCGGACACGAAGATACCCGCACGTGTCAGCCGCAGGCTGCCGTCCTCCAGCTCCAGCTTGCCACCCTTCAGGTAAGGTGCAGCCATCTCCATGAGGTAGCGATACAGGGAGACGCCAAACGTCTCCTGCACATGGTTGGGCGACACGCCCCACCGGGTGCGCAGCCCTGTCATGATGTACTCATTGTAGCGGGTCTCCGTGTCGAGGCACTCTACTTCGAAACGACGGTTTCCACTCTCTATACCCGTCAGATACTGGTCAAGCGACGCCACATTCCACTCCCGCTCAATCCGGTTGAACGAATGCGCCGAAGGTCCGCAACCCAGGTAGGGAATTCCCTGCCAATAAGCCGTATTGTGGCGTGCATAACGGCCGGGCTTGCAAAAGTTAGATATTTCGTAATGCTCGTATCCGGCTGCCGACAGCGTGTCCATTAGCATGGTGAAGAAGCGCACGCTGCTGTCCTCGTCCACCTCACTGACCCGATGTTCCTGCAACATACGGTAAAGAGGTGTACCTTCCTCGTAAGTCAAGTGATAGGCCGACAGATGTTCCACCCCCAACGCCACTGCCTGCGACAGGTCACTGCGCCAGCGCTCATCCGTCTCACCGGGTAGCCCATAAATGAGGTCTATGCTCAGATTGTCGAACCCCGCCCGACGGCAACGCTCCACCGCCTCCACGGCCTGACGCGCCGTATGCCGGCGGTTGAGCAGCCTCAACGTAGCGTCATCAAACGTCTGTACGCCCATACTGATGCGGTTGACCGGCAACCGACGCAGCATCTCTACATACTCCTCTGTCAGGTCATCAGGATTAGCCTCCAAGGTTATCTCTTCGCATTGCCGCGTGCCATACACCTCGTCCAGCGTTGCAAACAGCATCTCCAGTTCCCCACCGCCCAGCTGCGACGGTGTTCCTCCACCCAGGTAGATAGTCTTCACTTCCTCGCCGCCCAAATAGTCGCGCCGCTCTCGCAACTCCGTACACAGAGCCTGCACGTAACGCCGGCGCAACGGGATACTCGTGGTGGAATAAAAATCGCAATACGCGCAACGCGTCTTGCAGAAAGGGATGTGCAGATAAATGCCAGCCATAATACTGTATGTAGTCAAGTTATAGAATAAAAATATTGCCCAACCTCTAGCTAAAGAATGCCCCGTTGGAGAAAAGCAAATAACAAGATGTTATCATTATAGCAGCAGGTTGCCAATGCGGTGGCACCCCCCTGCTATTTTATCATATCTCACTTCTTCCAGCGGAAAGAAGCAACCGATTTGGCAGGCATCTCATAGGTAAAGCTACGCAAGCCATCGGTAACGGTGAAACGACGAGTTTCATCCTTATCATTGCACAGCACAAAAGCCAGCGTTCCATCCGTATTCTCAAAAGCCGAGTAGCTCACACCATCTTCACCGACACCCGACGTGGCTATACGCGTAGCGCCCGGTTTCACCACCGAAGCTAAATGAGCCAAGAGATAGTAGTGTGAATTGCGAGTAATTTCAGAATAAGTCCGATTATCCACGTCTACCGCACCAAAGCAAGTAGCACATGCACCAGGCCCACCGTGAGGCCCACGTTCGCTGTCAAGCACCAGATTCCACACGATAACCGCCTTGCAACCATTATTCACCGTGCCCAGTCCTACTTCGGCCATGTCACGAGTCAGTGCCAGACTAAGATCGCGTCCTTGATTCCAGGTTCCTATGGATGTTTCCGTAAAGACGAGTTCCATATCGGGAGCCTTGCTCTGCACATCAAGCAGTTCACTGCGGTTACCTCCATAGTTGTGGAAAGCAGTTCCGGCAAAGTATTGTTTGGCATCGGCATCGGCAAAAATCTTCAACGAATAGTCTTCCTGGTCGGCCATATTGTCATAATTGTAATTGTGGTCGAAAGCATAGATTTTCACATCAGGAAAATGTTTTCTCAACGCTGGGCCAAGAGCCGTTTTCACAAAGTCGCGCTGTTCCTCCCAACCCATGAAAAGAGATGCAGAGTTACCGCGATTAAGTGGTTCGTTTTGCACAGTCAGAGCATTAATCGTTACGCCTGCCTGCTTGAAGGCATCAATCCATTTTACAAAGTATGTGGCATAATCCTGATAATAATCAGGGTTCAGTTGACCGCTAATCCAAGAATCATACGGTTTCCTGGTCTTAAGGTCTTCCACTTTCATCCACTTAGGACAAGTCCAAGGCGAAGCCAGAATCTTCAAAGCAGGATTAATAGACAATATCTCCTTCAAAGCAGGAATAACATACTTCGTTTCCTCAGTTGTAAGGGCAAAATTCTCAATGCCTTTCTGGTCGCAACAGGTATAGTCGCTCAACGAGAAGTCAGAACAACCTATGGCTACGCGTACATAACTAAATCCATATTTTTGAGGTGAGAATGTTTCTTCAAGGAATGTACGGCGAACGGAATCCGGCATCAGAGAAAGATTGTAAGCCGTTGCCCCGGTAATGGCTGCACCAAATCCATCCATCGTCTGATAACGGGTAGTTGTATCCAGGCGGATGACTGCCGAGGCAGTCTCACTGCCTTCATCGAATTTAAGTGATTGAGCAGTCAAATCAAATGAACGGTCGGCAGTAGTGACAAGCATATTGACTTCGTCAGCATGCTGTGGAACGCAGCAGGTCAAACCCAATGACAGGACCATACCTGCCAACAGAGATAAAGCATTTTCTTTTTTATTCATAGTTTCATTTTATTTCATTACCCCACTACAAATCTATCATTTTGCAGAGGAAAACACAATATTCAAGTTAAAAAATAGAGATATTTATCCCAATAGTCCCACCCTCCACCAGACTTTATTTTACAGAATTCTGTTGACGCTCGTGCAGGGTGAAATTAAAAAGGTGGCACGGCCTCACGGTCACGCCACCCAGCTACTTTTTACCTTATCCTTAATATAACTATTGAAAAGTGTATGATAAGTATTGGTTTTAAAGACAAGACACGAGGCTCAGCTACCTGCGTGTCCTGACTTTGACGTTTACTTCAGTTCGAAAGGAACTACACCCTTGATGTCGGCAGCCGAAGCGGCAATGATGGCTTCAAACTTGCCCGGCTCAGCTACCCAGGCATGCTGTGCATCGTCGAAGTAGCTCAGCGCATCTTTCTCGATAGTGAACGATACTTCTTTCGATTCACCCGGTGCCAGTTTTATCTTCTGGAAGCCTTTCAGTTCCTTCACCGGACGAGGCAGCGACGACTTCTTGTCGGCAATGTAGAGCTGTACTACTTCCTGGCCTTCACGGTCACCGGTATTCTTCACGGTCACCTTCACGGTCAGCTTGCCATCAGCCTGCATGGTCTTGGCATCGGCTGTCGGTTTGCCATATTCAAAGGTTGTGTAAGACAATCCGTGGCCGAAGGGGAAGAGCGGCTTCACCTTCTTCTGTTTGTCGGCCCAGCGATAGCCCACGAAGATGCTTTCGTTGTACTTGATGTCAATCACTTCGTTGGAACGCTTGCCGGTATATTCACCCAAAGCGTGGGCACTGTTGTCTTCCAGCTTTACAGGGAAAGTGAAAGGCAGCTTACCGCTGGGGTTCACGTCGCCCATCAGCACAGCAGCCAGAGCACTTCCTGCCTCAGAACCCAGGTACCAGTCTTGTACGATGGCAGGTACTTCTTTCACCCAAGGCATAGCTACGGCGTTACCCGATATGTTGACTACAACGAGGTTCTTGTTGGCTTTAGCCAGTGCCTGAATAACGTTGTCTTGTCCGTAGGGTAATCCCAGGCCTTCGCGGTCGGTATCTTCGCAATCCTGATTGTTGCTCTTGTTCAGTCCACCGATGAAAATTACGTAGTCGGCATCAGCCGCTTCTTTCACGGCTTCGGCAATGAGTTCCTCGGGTGTACGGTCATCTTTCAGGTTCTGTCCGGTTACCACGCCATTGTACTCACCGCTGGCATCGCCCACATAACCACGGGCATATACCACCTGTGCCTTGTTGCCCACGCGTTGCTTGATACCATCGAGCGGCGAGAGTTCACGCTGTACTTTCAATGAAGAAGAGCCACCGCCTACGGTCATCATCTTCACGGCATTCTCGCCCACTACTAAAATCTTCTTGGCTTTTGCCAGGTCAATAGGCAGCAGTCCGCCCTGGTTTTGAAGCAACACAATACCTTCCTCACCAATGCGACGGGCAGCTTCGTAATGCTCAGGTGAGAGCATGGAGCCCCAGGGACGTTTCGTATTCATGGTGGTACGGAAAGCCAGGCGCAGGATGCGGCGTACCTTGTCGTCCAATTCCTTAGTGCCTACTTTGCCTTCTTGCAGACGTTGCAGATAGGGCATGGCCAGGTAGTAGTTGTCGTAAGCATTGCTGGCACCGTTAGTCAGTCCGTTGGTCCAGCTACCGAACTCCATGTCCAGTCCGTTGGTAATGGCCTGGTCAGTGTCGTGCACGCCACCCCAGTCAGAAACAACCACGCCGTCAAATCCCCACTCACCTTTCAGGATGTCGTTGAGCAGGTACTGGTTGTGGCAGGCATGCTGTCCTTTGTAGAGGTTGTAAGCACCCATGATGGCCCAAGCCTTTCCTTCCTGCACAGCAGCCTTGAAGGCAGGCAGGTAGATTTCGTACAAAGCACGGTCGTCAACAATGACGTTGGTGGTGTGGCGGTTCACTTCGTGGTTGTTCAGCGCAAAGTGTTTTACGCAAGCAGCCACTCCGTTTTCCTGTACTCCCTGTACGTAGGGAACCACCATGCGGCCAGCCAGATAGGGGTCTTCGCCCATGTATTCAAAGTTTCGTCCGTTGAGAGGCGTACGATAGATGTTGACGCCCGGTCCCAGGAGGACAGTCTTATTGCGGTAACGAGCTTCTTCACCGATGCTCTTGCCATAGAGATGCGACATTTCGGGATTCCATGTGGCAGCCAGACAGGTCAATGCGGGGAATGCCACGCACGAGTCATTGGTCCAGTTAGCCTGCTCCCACTCGTCCCAAAGCACTTCGGGGCGGATTCCGTGAGGACCATCGGTCATCCAGAAATCAGGAATTCCCAGTCGGGGTACTCCTGCACTGCTGAACTTGCTCTGTGCATGTACCAGAGCCACCTTTTCTTTCAGGGTCAGACGGCTCAAGGCATCTTCCACCCTTTCTTCTATCGGCTTAGTCTCATCCAAATAAACGGGCTTCTGCTGAGCCGAGAGTGGCAGGGCCACAGCAAGAGCCAAACTCCATAAAATCTTCTTCACGTTGTTTCGGGTATTTAAAGTTATTGGTTAATACTTGTCTGTTCACTTCACGGGAGTCATGCCCAGCGTCTTGATGTAGCTTTCCTGCACTTCGCAGTTTTTCAGTTTGCAGGCTTCCAGGAAGTCAGTCATGGCCTTGCGTACGAGTGCCTGGTCGGGCCGTGCTTCGCGAATCTCAAAATAGTTGGAGCGCGGTGACTCTGAGAAGTCAACAATCAGGTTCCAGTTTTCGGGCACTTTGATGCCAACAAAGCAAGAGTTTTCCATCTTCTTGTAAGGCCAGAAAGTGTAGCCAATATTGTTATCGCGCATCACCTTGCAGAAGTCGGCCTGCCATTCGTCAGTGTTATGACCTATTTCTCCCATGTACATCGGCAGGTTGACACTGTCGCGGAAGCTGATGTATGACTGAATGGCCTCTTTGGTTGCCGGTCCGCCATAACGATGGCAGGTGTACATCAGTTTGTCGTCAAACTTGGAGTCTTTGAAGGGTTGGAAATTGCTGTTCCACTGCGAACCGCCCAACAGAATGATGTGATTCTTGTCTACCTCGCGGATAGCAGCCACACCTTTCTTATATAAAGGCTCCAGCTTGGCATTCAGTTCCTCCTTGTTCTCAAAGAAGTGAGGGATGGGTTCGTTGAAAAGCTCGTAACCCAGGATAACAGGCTCGTTTTTGTAGCGGTCGGCTATGCTGCGCCAGATGCTGCAATACAGAGCCTGGCTCTCTTCGCTCTCAAACAGCCAGGGATAGCCGTAGCTGTCGTCAATATTATCGCCGGTCTGTCCGCCCGGGGCGTCGTGCATGTCCAGAATGAGGTAAAGATTGGACTCACGGCACCATTCTACCAAGCTATCGATGCGGGCAAACCCGTCCTGATTGGCCGTCAGACCCATATAATCCTCGTCGGTAAAGAGCTTATAGTGGAAAGGCAGACGGATGGTGTTGGCTCCCTGACTACGGATGAAGCGAATGTCCTCGCGCGTAACATAGTTATCCTTGAACTTGCGCCAGAAATCGGCTGTAAAGTCGGGACCTACCAACTGACAGAACATTTCGTTGATGAAACGGGCTGAATTGGTGCGGCTGAACTTGAACATGTAGCCTTCGGGGTTCAGCCAGTTGCCCAGATTGGTTCCCCGAATAAAGAGTTTGGTGCCGTCGGGCTTAATCAGGTCCGGTCCCTGAATGGTTACAAAAGCCGGAGCAGCAGGCTGTTCTGCCGCTTTCTTTCCTTCACATCCCACCAGTCCCCATGACATAAGCGCCACGAACATGGCAGTGATTCCTGTAGTCAATAAATGTTTCATTTTGCAGATTTAATTAGTTAAACAGTAAATTCAGCCTTTCTTCCAGAGTCAGCTCTGAAAGGGAAACGGAAGCCTCCGACCAAGAACGGAGACTTCCCTTGTTTATGTTAGTTGTGCATGCGTTGACAGAACTCTGCAGTTCGACAGGCTAAAAACAGGTAAAACAAGAGAAGCATTTTTCATCAGCATTGTCTTTACGGTTAATCTCCTATCCAACCAAATTTGTCCCAAAGTTAGAAAAGATTAATGTAATAAAACAGTCGTATCGGTTAATAGGTGGATACGTAGTAGGATATACCAGTATTAAAATACTAATAAACAGATATATAACACATAAATTAGAAGCTGAAAAAGTGGAGCAAAAATCGGTATTTGACGTATTGTTAGCGTATTTCCATCAGCTTGGTTTCGAAGTCATCGCGCGACACAATGGCCTTATTTTTTATCTTCGCACGATAATTATAAATGGTATTGACCGAATAGCGGAGGAACTCGGCAATGCGCGAACTGTCGTCTATGCCCAGACGGATAAGTGCAAAGATGCGCAACTCCGTATTCAGCAGTTCGCCCTTCTTCAACACAATGCGTTCCCCGGGCAGCAGCAGTGCATTGAACTTCTCGACGAAGTCAGGGAACAGTTGCAGGAAAGCCTTGTCGAAATTGTCATACAGTTCCTTCACATCGGCAGCCAACACGTCGTGCGAGCGCACCATCTTCTGAAGTTCTTCCAGCTGGCCCGCCGCCAGCTTCTTGTTCACCATGCGACGATAGGAATCCAAACGGCTGATGTACATGGAACACAGGTTCAGGAAGCGGCCAATGTACTCCTCTTTGATGTGATTGGACATGCTGAGCTGCTCGTTGGCGTGCTCCAGCCGGTCGCGCGTAGCCGAAAGGTGCTTCATCTGCCTGTAGATATAGCCCAGCGCACCCGCCAGCAACAATACCAGCCCGCTGATGCAAAACAGATAAAGCCTGAGACGTTCGTTCTGCTTCTCGCGCATGGCCTGATAAGTAAGGTCTATCAGGGAAAGTATGCTGGCCGTCTGCAACCGGCGGCTGCGCGCATTGTAGCGGTTGGTTTCGTTCCATGAAAAGCGGATATAGCGATAAGCCCGCTCCACATCGCCCTCCTCGTAGAGCAACTGAGCCAGATTCCAGAGCGAAGCATGGTCGGTAATGGCCAACCTTACATCGGTCAGCGCCGAAAGCATCAGAAAATACTTCTCACGCTCCTTGTCGCCCAACTGACGGTAGAGCTGCGAACGGTGGTAAGTGACGAGCGCATACTCGGGCGTATCGGGCAATACGCCATCCATGCGGGCATCGTTGATGCGCAAAGCCTCCTCCAGATGCCCGTCTGCCGCCTCGCGCAGCTCCTTCTGCTCCAGATAGAGGGCCGAAGTAGGCGACAAGGCCTGCAAGAGCGAGTCTGACATGGCATCCGACAAACGAAAATAACGCTCGCGGAAAGCAGCATCGCGCGAATAAGTGCCCAATTCACCGTAGAGATGGGCCGACACCCGATAGTATTCGCAGCGCAACGCAGGCGACAATCGACCGGGAACAACAGCCTTCAACACCTCGGTAGCCTCCTGATAGATGCCTGCCGACGACAGCAGGAAAGCCAGCTCCAGCCGCGTCTCATCGGCCGTCTCCACCAGATGCTTCTGCTCGGCCCGCCTGAGGCTGGCACGCAGGCAACACAAGGCCGAGTCGCATATATAAGCCCTGTACTCCTGATACAAGTCGCCGTTCAGCCTGAAGAAAGCGGCATCGCTCGTGTCGGCAGCAGCCAGTTCCTGCTTCAGCCGCGCAATGCGTTTCTCACGCAAAACCACAGCCTCCTGATACGCATCGATGGCCTCGTCGAGCGAAGCCTGAAGCGTAGAAAGCGGTATCTCGCCGGCAGCCCAAGCCGGCAGCCAACTCACCGCAAACAACAGGAACAACCAAACCAAACGGCATTTCATAGCGACAAATATAGGAAAGAAAACCGACAAAGCGGTCACACTCATACGAATACTTTCCTATCTTTGTGCCCATTACCTCACAAACTACAGACATACATGAAAACAAACACACTCCAA
>ULPZ01014428.1_pt1 | contig 29605 bp, 21 predicted proteins | sample 1953991 | NCBI WGS metagenome assembly ULPZ01 (sample SAMEA4835642, study PRJEB28245) | human gut metagenome | biome: gut microbiome; material: fecal sample | place: Denmark | collected 2008
AATCAAGTTGTCCGGGGTTCGAATCCCCGATGTCTCATTAGAAATGAACACTGTTTTTTTGATGTTCAAAAAATCAATTACTCCTAAATAGTGGACAACATATTTTAATTAGTAAAACTGCACAAAAAATAATTGAAAATTTGTGCATGTTTGTTAACACTTTCAGAGGTCAAGGTGATACTATAATAACCGTAAAAACCCCCAATACATTATATATTTTTTACTATCCCCATAGTAAAATACCTTCTCCTAAAAGACAGCAGAACGATGGCTGTCTTTTTTTTGCTCTAATTTAAGAAAAGACAGCCATACATTTATTATCAATTATTCTTTTGCAAAGTCGAAATTCTACAGTTCAAATGCTAAAATTACATTATAAAAAAACACCGTTAGATTTACACCGTCAGATTTATATTGCTTCCTGCCCGCAGTGATGTGTAGTAATCATCATACGACGAGCTCTGTAATACTATATTCTTTGCGTTTGGATGATTTCATAGCATCGCGGTTGTTTGAATAATAATTTCTCATAAAATATGTTGCTGAAAGATTTGTTGCTGAACTTACTCGTGTACTCATGTTAATCCTCTTATTATTTTTAATTATAACTATGCAGTTACTATTATTTTAGGTTTTATTTTGAACGTATAATCGCGCTTAAATAATTGTTATAAATATTTTATCGGATATTTGCACGAAAAAGTTTACTTATGCGATCAAAAGAAGTAAAATGTAAAAGAATGCGTAGAATAAGAAAAACGCGATTATGCAATCGAAATGCTACCAAGCAAAGAGTAACAGAACATAATGTAAAAAGCATAATGTACTAAAACAAAATGTAACAAACATAAAGTTACAAAAAATGCAACAAACGTAATGTAACCAAAGGAGGATATGGGGCATGAGTAAAAAAGCTTTCGGTACAACATCAAAAGGAGTGGAGGCATCGCTTTACGAAATCAGCAATGGCAGTGGAGTGAGAGTATTTTTGACAGACTATGGCGCTTCAGTTGTATCTATTTTTGTAAAAGACAGGGATGGTAATGAGAGAGATGTCATTTTAGGATATGACAATGTAAAGTCATATGAGAAGGAGTACTGCTATTTTGGCGCTACTGTCGGCAGATATGCAAACAGGATTTCTGATGCAAAGGTTAATATTGATGGAGTGGAATATAAGCTTGAGGCTAATGACAATGAGAACAGTCTTCACAGTGGCTCAAATGGTTTTTCTAAGCGCCTCTGGACTGTTAAGGAGCAGAAGGCAGATGAGATTACCTTTGAGATAGAGGATGCAGATTTAGAGCAGGGCTTCCCGGGAAATGCAGTCGTTGATGTGACATTTAAGGTGACAGGGGAAAATGCTCTCGCTATTATATACAATGCAAAGGCAGATAAGACAACTACCTTCAATATGACAAACCACAGCTATTTCAATCTGAACGGTCATGCATCAGGAAGCGTATACACTCACACATTGCAGATAAATGCTGAGCATTACACACCTGTAAAGGATTCCAAGGCTATTCCTACAGGTGAGATTGCACCGGTTGAGGGTACACCATTTGATTTTACAGAGGCTAAACCAATTGGAAGAGATATCGAGGCAAATGATACACAGCTTCACTATGGAAGTGGATATGATCACAATTTTGCAATAGACAAGACCGCTCCGGGAGTAGAAAAGGTCGCAACAGCATACTCTCCTGAGAGTGGCATACAGATGGAGGTATACACCGATTGTGTCGGAATCCAGCTTTATACTGCCAACTTTATCGTGGGACAGGAAGGCAAGGGCGGAGTCAAATACAATAACCGCGATGCATTCTGCCTCGAGACACAGTTCTATCCAAACTCAATAAATGAGACCAACTTCAGTACACCTGTTACAAAGGCAGGTGATACATACCACACAGAGACAGATTACAAATTTTCTGTGAGATAAAATGCCAACATAAGAGAGATACACAGAATAGTTAAAGCCCACCATATTGATGAAATTTATCATTAATATGGCGGGCTTTCTTAAGCTTTGTTTAATCAAATACTGATACAGTGGTTTTATTTCCGGAAATGTGGTATAAATATATTTATATGTATGAAATGAACATATGATTACATTTATAAATTGCGCTAATACTATTATGTTAATGCTATTATGCTAGGTAATTTGTTAGTATTTAAAGCAAGCTGTATTTTTAGTAATCATAAACATTGGCAAATAAAGATTAAAATTGTCAAATAACAATAAATAGTGATAAACATTGATAAATATAGATAATTATTGAGACGACTTCGCACACGCAAACCTGCATTACCGCTGGCATATGGTGTGTTCCGAAGAAATATATGAACTGCCACAAAGTTCCATTAACCTTCGGTGACGATAAAAAGCAGACTGATAAAACAGACTATCCGGATGCATTTTTTGTGGCTGACTTCATATATTTCTGAGGAATATACCATATGCTGGCGCACCATCACAGCCTGCAAGTGCGAAGTCCCCTAAAAATAGAAATTAAAACAAATAAATATATAGCACAGAGGAAACAAACCATGAAAATAGTATTTTTAGATTCCAAAACAATTGGTGACGACATCGACCTTTCCGAATATGACAAGCTTGGGGAGGTTGTCAAATATGATTTTTCGACAACAGAGGAAGCAGCGGAGCGCACAAGGGATGCTGATGTGATTGTTTTAAATAAGGTCGAGGTAAATGAGAAATCTATAGGACAGGCAAAAAATTTAAAGCTCGTATGTGTGACTGCAACAGGCACAAACAATCTGGATAAAGAATATCTGGCAAAAAGAGGTATTGAATGGAGAAATGTCGCAGGGTATTCTACAGAGACCGTGGCGCAGCATACGTTTGCACTGCTATTTTACCTGCTTGAGAAGCTGAGATATTATGATGATTATGTGAAGAGCGAGAAATATGTGGGTGATACGTCGTTTACGCATTTTTCCAATGTGTTTCACCAGATTAGCGGTATGACCTGGGGCATCGTGGGGCTTGGAAATATCGGAAGACGCGTGGCTGATATCGCAAAGGCTTTTGGCTGCCATGTGGTTTATTATTCTACATCAGGAAGAAATTCGCAGCCGGGCTACGAGAGGGTGGATTTTGATACTTTGCTTGCCACGTCTGATATCGTGTCGGTGCATGCACCGCTCACAGATGACACACTTGGTCTGATGGACAAGGCTGCGTTTGAAAAGATGAAAAAATCTGCGATATTTTTAAATCTTGGCAGAGGTCCTATAGTGAATGAAGCGGATCTGGCACAGGCGCTTATGGATGGAGAGCTGGCAGCGGCAGGTCTTGATGTGCTGGCGCAGGAGCCTATGAGTGAGGATAATCCGCTCCGTGCGATAAAGGATTCAAACAAGCTGATTATCACACCGCATATTGCGTGGGCAAGCGTTGAGGCAAGAACAAATCTGATGCACATTATATACAGTCAAATTGAGGACTTCTTTGCTAATTAGGAAATATTTTTAAAATCAAATCGCAACATTAAGAGAAAGCATTAAGAGGTACATTAAGAGGAAGCATTAAGAGGCAATATTAAGAGGCAATATTAAGAGGCAGAAATGAGCATCAAATTTGAGATAACAAAACAAAACAACATACATTTTGGAATTGCAGCAGTGGCGGCCGCGCTGGTAGGTTACTTTACATCGGCAAGCTGGTGGGTGATCATTTTGTTTGCGGCAGTATATTTTGGACTTGTAAATGTGAAGCTTGAGCTTCCGGTGAAGCTGTCGTGGCTTTGGGCTGCGATACTGCTTGTCATCGGAGCGATACTATCTGTTTTTTCGGTGCAGTATGTGCTGCTGACGGATGAGGACTTTGTGAAAACCACCGATATGGTATGCGTGGTGAATATGGTTCTGGCGCTCGCCATATATCTGGTGATACTTTTTATCACAAACAACACGAGGCTGACATGTACCATAGCATCAATTGCCATACTCGCGTTTGGATTTATAGATTACTTTGTCTATGAATTCCGTGGCAATGAGTTTACGTATGCGGATTTGAAGTCAGCGGGAACAGGACTTTCCGTCGTGACAAAATACAAATTCGTCATAGACTACAAGTTTTTGTATGTGATTCTGGCTGCTGTTTTGTATATCATGCTGGTAAGGCGTATAGAAGTGCAGTTCGAGTCGGCTATCCATATGAGAATTATTTCGATTCTTCTTACAATAATATGCGTGCTGTATGTCATTATGAATTCCATGTCACTGAACACCGAGACCTGGGAGAAAAAGGGCACGTACAGAAACGGCTATCTGCTGAACTTTGTGCTCGGCATAAGGGACAGCTTTGTGAAGGCACCTGATGGCTACAGCAAGGCAGCAGTTGACAAGATAGCAGGCAATTTCAAGGAAACGGACAGCTCATATTCGCAGTCTGATGCGAAAAATCCGACAATCATTGTTATCATGAATGAGTCGTTTGCGGATTTGTCGGTGGTGGGAGATTTTGAGACCAACACGCAGGTTACGCCGTTTATGGATTCTCTGAGTGAAAATACGCTTAAAGGCTATGCTCTTTCGTCCGTGTACGGTGCGAAGACGCCAAACTCTGAGTGGGAATTTGAGACAGGAAACTCGATGGCATTTCTGCCGGACGGCTCGGTGGTTTATCAGCAGTATATAAATGATGACCCGACCTCCATAGTCTCAAACCTAAAGAATATCGGCTATACGACGGTTGCGATGCATCCGTACTATGCGACAGGCTGGAGCAGGAACAAGGTTTATCCGCATCTGGGCTATGATGAGACATACTTTATAGATGATTTTGACCAGACAAAGATACTCAGGGAATATATAACTGACCAGGAGCTCTATGATAAGATCATTGACCGCTACGAGAAAAAGAGCGATGACGAGAAGCTTTACATCATGGGTGTCACGATGCAAAACCATGGTGGCTACGGTGAGAGATATGACAACTTCAACCAGGAGGTTTACAAGGTTGGAGCGTCATACACCGATGCGAACCAGTATCTGTCACTTTTGAATGAAAGTGACAAGGCACTCGAAAATCTCATCACATACTTTAAGGGTGTGGATGATCCGGTAGAGATTGTGTTTTTTGGAGACCACCAGCCGGGATTATGCAATGATTTTATCAAGCTTTTAAATGGCAAGGGCAATTCCGGACTTACGGAGCAGGAGCTTGAGAATCTGTACAAGGTGCCGTTTTTCATATGGACCAATTACGAGACGGATGCACAGAAAGTTGATGTGACGAGCCTCAACTACCTGTCCACACTGACGCTTGAGAGAGCCAACATAGATCTGCCGGCATACAACCGGTTCCTCGCAGAGCTGATGGAGAAGATTCCGGCCATAAATTCAAGGGGCTATTATTCGAAAAAGAATGAGTGTTTTATGCATGTGGATGACGCAACAGGAGACGAGGCAAAATGGATAAAGGCATACAATATCCTGCAGTACAATTCGATGTTTGACGAGAAGGACAGAAGCTCGCTGCTGTTTCCGTACCTGAAATAAAAAGGTAATTATTCAGAAACACTGAGAAGAACGGTAAAAAAGAAGCAAGAGAGGAAGTAACATAATGAGCAACAATACAACTGAGAAAAAAGCGGTCGTTTTCGACCTTGATGGAACACTTCTATACACACTTGAGGATTTAAAAAATGCAACAAACTATGCATTGAAACAAAATGGCATGCCGGAGCGTACACTCGACGAGGTGCGCAGATTTGTGGGAAACGGTGTAAAGCTTCTGATGGAGCGCGCAGTGCCGGACGGAGCAGACAATCCAAAGTTTGAAAAGACATTTTCGGATTTCAAGGAATATTATGAGGCTCATTGCAATGACAATACAGCACCTTATGATGGAATCATGGAGCTTTTAAAGGAGCTTAAATTAAACGGTATAAAGCTTGCTATTGTTTCAAACAAGCTTGACCCGGCGGTAAAGGAGCTCAATCAGCTCTATTTCAAGGAGTATATGACATCGGCAGTCGGCGAGATGGAGGAAGAGGGTATACGCAAAAAGCCGGCACCGGATATGGTGCAGAAGGCACTTAAAGAGCTTCAGGTGAGTGCAGATGAAGCAATCTATGTGGGGGACTCCGATGTGGATATCGCCACAGCGAAAAACTCAGGTCTAGAGTGCGTATCTGTCACATGGGGATTTCGTGATGTAGAGTTTTTGAAAGAGCATGGTGCAACAAATCTGATAGATGAACCGGTCGAATTGTTAAATTACGTATAATCAGGAGAACTTTGATTTATGCTTTCAGAAAAGGGACTATTGATAATTGAAAAGCTGGCAGAGCACAACAATGAGCTTGTCACATCAAAGGCTCTCGCCGCGTCCACAGGTATGTCGGAGCGAAGTGTGAAGACATATCTGAAGGAGGTGGCTGATTTTTGTGAGCAAAACTCTATGACGCTTGACAGAAAGCCGGGAAAAGGCATGAAGCCGTGCTTTAGCGATGCGCAGATAGGAAAGATTCTGGATGTGGCAGGAAGGAGATCGGCAGCAGTATCGCAGAAGAAGAGACAGAACTACATATCGTATATTCTGCTAAGCGGCTGGGATACATACACGTATGCGCTTTTTTCGGAGGAGTTAAACGTCAGCAAAAATGTCATTATGGATGATATAAATGAGCTTGACGCAGAGCTTCTGCTCTTTGGCATTAAGGTGCACAGGACGGCGGGCTACGGAATATATGCGACAGGCAGTGAGCTTGATATCAGAAAAGCCATGAGGCATTTCTGCAGATATCCAATCAGTGATAAGCAGGTTATCAAGACCGATGACCACAGGCTTTCAAGACGCGCGGCCGAGGTGATAGCAAATAATTTCAGAAGCGTAAATCTGTCGATGGCAGTTGACATGATACATCATGTGGAGAGACGCTTTGATATCATCTTTACGGATTACACATTTCAGATGCTGGCAGAGTACATAGCCATTGCACTTTTCAGGGTGGATGTGGAGAAAGAGCTGAAGTCCGGCGAACAAGAGCAGCAGGTACAGAAAAATGGATTCATAATGACAGAGCATGAGAACATGGCAAAGGAAGCAGCAGGCTTTCTGGAAAGATATCACGGCATCAGCCTCTCACAGCCTGAAATCATGTATCTGGCAATGCTTTTTTCCTGTGCCGAGGGACAAAACCGTGTTGTCATGTCCTGTGAGGAGGCGCTTAGCATAGAGGATGAGATGATAGTGTATCTGTCAAATCTTCTCGCAGCCAATCTGATTGAAAATGAGCTTCTACGTGAGAGCATGCGTAGCTTTTTACCGGGCTCCATTGCGAGGACTCATTTTGGCATAGAGATAGACAATCCGTTTCTTTCCGATATCACACAATCGTATGCCAGTCTCTTTACGGTATGCTTTACTGTATCGAGATACTACGAAAAGTACACAGGCGCCATGCCGAGCGAGAATGAGATAGCTTTTATTGCCTTGCAGGTGGGCGGAGCCCTGCACAGAAATCCTATGACAGTGCGCGCAGTGTTAATCGGTGCAGCAGGCTATGCGACCGGCAGCATAATAGCGGGCAAAATAGAAAACAGGGTGCCGGATGTAAGGATAGTAAGCATTTTGTCGTCAGACCGCATAGAGCATATTGACGAGTATGACTGCGACCTCATACTCTCGACCATAGACACACAGGCAGATATCCACAAGGATATGAGATTTCTGTATGTTTCTCCACTAATCAGTGCGCAGGATGAGAAAAATATCAGAAACAAGTGCTTTGAGCTAATGACCGGACAGAGCGCGGAGGTCAGCGAGTTTTCACAGATGCTGTCGGAGGAATTTATCATATTTGAGAAAAAGGCGAAAAACCGCAAGGATGTTTTAAAGCGTGCGTGCCAGCTTCTCATAAACAAAGGAATAGTGCAGAGCGAGTTTGCGAGGGATGTACTGGAGCGTGAGAAGGTGGAGGCAACCGCCGTGGGCTGCAATATAGCCATACCGCACGGAAAGCCTGAGCATGTAAATCGCTGCCAGATACTTGTGATACGTCTCGACAAGCCGATAGAGTGGGGCGAGAGGATGGCAGACATGATATTTCTGCTTGCGATAAACTTTGACAGTGTCAACACGACAAAGGCATTTTTCCATGATTTCACAAAGCTTCTGAATGAAAATGGAGCGACTGACAGGCTAAGGGAGGCTGCTTCACCTCATGAGCTTTGTGCAGCTATCCGGAAAGAGCTGGGGTGGAACTGAATATCACATTAATACAAAATTGCACCAGAGATGGTGCAATTTTGCATTTTGGGGAATATTGAAAAAACTCATACCGCACAGTACAATAAAACCATAGAAAGCAACGGACATATGACAGGCTGATGAATAGCAGAGGGCGATACAGTTAATCATATGTGTGAGCGAAATAAACAAACAAACCAATAATTTTAAATTCAGGAGGACAAAACTATGGTAAGCAAGACAATGGTAGTAAAAGCAGCAGAGGGACTTCACATGAGACCGGCAGGAGTTATCGCAAGAGAGGCAGGCAAGTTTGAATCAGATGTAACAATCGTATTCGGCGATAAGAGAATCAACGCAAAGAGCCTTGTAAACATCATCGCAGCATGCATCAAGAAGGATGCAGAGATTACATTCGAGTGTGAGGGAGCTGACGAGGAAGCAGCACTTGCAAAGATGGAAGAGCTCGAGGCAGGCAACTTCGGAGATTAATCAACCAGCAAAGTCAATCGGAGGTGTGATATGTACAAAGGAATCGCCGGCTCAGAAGGAATCGGAATCGGAAATGTGGTCATTATCGAAGAGCATGAGATAGTGATTGAGAATAAGAAAATTACAGATATAGACGCTGAAATCGCACGTCTCCAGGGAGCCATTGAGAAATTTGTAAATGATACAAACGCTATGGCAGACAGAATGGAAAAGACAGTTGGAGCAAAGGATGCGGATATCCTTCGCGGACATATCCAGATGCTTCAGGATCCGACCATAGAGGAGCAGATTACAGCGCTCATAGTCAGTGAAAAAATCACGGCAGAGAAGGCACTCGACCAGGTGCTTGAGCAGACAGCAGAGATATTTGCACAGATACCTGATGAGCTTTTGCAGCAGAGAGCAACAGATTTCAGGGATATCAAAGCCAGAATCCTTAAGATTCTGCTTGGAATCGAGGACTACGATATCTCAGCAGCTCCGGCAGGCACAGTGCTTGTGGCACATGACCTGACACCATCCATGACAGCAGGTATCGTGGCAGAGAATATCGCAGGAATACTCACAGAGGTGGGCGGCAGAACCTCCCACTCAGCAATACTTGCAAGAGCTATGGAAATCCCGGCAGTTCTCAGTATTGACGGAATCTGTACATCTGTCAAAAATGGTGACAGAGTGGTACTCAACGGAACAAGCGGAGAGGCAATCGTAAACCCTGACGCTGAGACAGAGCAGAAATTCGCTGGGCTGCTTGAGGAATACAAAAAAGAGAAAGAGCTCTTAAAGAAATTTGCGGGTGTGCCAACAGTATCAGCAGACGGCACAAAGGTAGAGCTTGTATGCAATATCGGAAAGCCTGAGGACGCAAAGAAAGCTGTAGAGTGTGACGGAGAGGGAATAGGACTTTTCCGTACAGAGTTCCTTTTCATGGACAGAGATACAATTCCTACAGAGGAAGAGCAGTTTGAGGCATACAAATCAGTAGCAGAGACAATGAAGGGCAAGCCTGTCATCATCCGTACACTTGATATCGGAGGCGACAAGGAAATCCCATATCTGGGCCTTGAGAAAGAGGACAACCCATTCTTAGGTTACAGAGCTATCAGATTCTGTCTCCAGAGAACAGACATCTACAATACACAGCTTCGTGCACTTGTGAGAGCCAGTGCATTCGGCGGGATAAAGATAATGGTTCCGCTTGTGACAGGCGTAGATGAGCTTCGCAGTGTAAAGGCAATGGTAGCTGACATCATGAAAGAGCTTGATGCAGAGGGCATTGCATACAACAAGAACCTCGAAATCGGTATCATGATGGAGACACCGGCAGCCTGCATGATGGCGGATGTGCTTGCAAAAGAGGCAGCCTTTTTCAGTATCGGAACAAACGACCTGACAGGCTACACAATGGCAGTAGACCGTGGAAACTCAAAGGTAGCATACCTTTATTCAGCCTTCAATCCGGCAGTGCTTCGCGCAATCAAGCGTATCATCGAGTGCGGTAAGAAAGAGGGAATCATGGTAGGCATGTGTGGAGAGGCAGCAGCAGATCCAAAGCTCATTCCGCTGTTACTCGCATTCGGACTTGATGAGTTCTCAGTGAGTGCCACAAGTGTGCTCAAGACCAGAAAGACCATCGCAGACAGCAGCATGGCAGAATGCAAGGCATTGGCAGACAAGGTAATGGCATGCGCTACAGAGGCAGAGGTACAGGCAGTGCTTGCACAGCAGTAGATGCTAAATCCAAACAAGTATAAAAGTTAGTAAAAAAGTATAAATAAGAGTAAAATATAAAAGTATAACATTGAAATTTATTATAAAGACGGCTGAACCGGTGGGGACCGGGACGGCCGTCTTTTTTGCATACACGAAATGTGAGATGAATATTTAGTTATATACGATTAACTAAATCGTATATAAGTAATAAAATATTGTGTATAGAGATGGAGTGTAGAAAACTTAAGGATTCTTTAGATTTACTTAAGCGTTTTCTTAAGATTTTGCATGTAGAATAAGTTTATAAGCGTCTATAAGAAACTTTTAATAATGGAATGGGAGAAATGAGATATGAACAAAAAAAGTATAGCTAAAGAATGTATTAATGTAATATTACTGCTAATAAATATTAAAATACCATCAATAGTTTATGACTATTATTTTAAATACTCTGAAGGTTCCTATTTACAAATTGCAGTGATTGTAGAATATAGTTTGACTTGTATAGCGTGGATGATATTGATATTGTATATAATAAAAGTTTTAAATTTAAAGAATAAAGCCTGCATTGATTAAACAATAAAGAAGGGGGGAAGCCTGTAGTGGAAAAAAATAGAAAACAGATTATTATCTGCGCAGCGGTTGTCGCTTGTGTCTGTGTAATCAGTGTATTAATTACATATAACATATTACAACAAAAAAATCATCTGACAGTGGAACTCTATTATGGAACTTTTGATTTTTCAGAGTATCAAAATGTTAAGAGTACCAATAAATTAGCCATTATACATGATAACGATGAAAAACAGGGTGAATATGAGATGGAGATAGAGAATACTGATAAGGTTGAAACGGGAATCTGGAAATGGAACGATGATGGTTATATTACCTTGTATCAGGATGATAAAGCAGTTGCAAATCTAGTGTATATGAATGGTAAATATCTTTTCTTTGATGCCGATGTTGAAATCCAAAAACTTAAAAGGATATCTGAAACGGCAATAGTAAAATAATTGAGGAGATGGGATATGATAGAAACAGCTATTATATATATAAAAAGAAATAAAATAAAATCTTTGATTATCATACTGATTATCGCGACAATAATCCTGGGTGAAATTATTGGTCTGCTATTAAGCAATGCCTCGGAAAAATCTGAGAGAGATGCATATTTATATAATGGGGCAGCCTTAGTAATTGAGGATGATAATGGAGGTTTTACAAAGAGTGATTATGATGAAATCAGAAAAGTAAAATATGTAACAGGACTTGGGGCGTGGAGAGAGCTGATTGCAGATCCGGTGGATACAGAGAATGTAAAGGAGCATAAAGGAATAGATCCGGAGAATAAAGATGTGAGTAATCGGGCTGACAAAATGGTGATTATTGCAAATATGGATGTGCAGCAATATAGCCTGTTTTCATGGGAAAAAAATGTATCTCTTATTGAAGGGGAATTTCCAACCTATAAAAATAAAGGAATTATTGTAGAACAGCGATATGCGAAAAAAAATAACCTTAAGGTAGGGGATGAAGTTAAATATACTATAGGAGACCAACCGGAGGCAACGTCTTTACAAATATGTGGAATTTATAAAGTGGACAGTGACTTCGAAATATATGACTCAAATGAAGAGGGAACCTCGGTATACATACATAGTCCATATAATTCTATATATGTAGATTATGATTATATTGTAGAGTTACTAGGGTTAGAGTACACCGCGTCAACGGGAAGTGAAGTGTATATTGATAAGATAGAGCATATAGATGCGGTAAAAACCCAGTTAAAGAAAATGTATGGAGATAATGTGGAAATATATGATAATACTTCTAATTATCTCGATTCAGAATGTAAAGTCGTAGGATTGATGGGAAAAACATCAAAAATAATTTGCTGGATGATAATTATAATGGGGGGAATTATTTTGTTAATCATTTTCTCGTTTTATACTATCCAATACCAAAAAGATACAGGACTTTTTATGGTACTCGGAAGATCAAGAAAATGGTGTATAGGTAGATTTGCATTTATAGGAATGATATATACAATTAGTGGTTTGCTTTTGGGTGTGCTATTATACTGTGTGCTTGGTAATTTCATATGTAGCATTATAAGTGGTATAGGTAAGAATGTCATAATTAATAGTACAGACAGAGCCATAGGTGGATATGATACACCCGGAGTATTTCAAGGCTTTGAGGTACGTATAGAAATGAGTGCTTTTTTTACTCTGAAAAACATTATAATTTTATTAATAATTTCGTTGGTTAATTGGATTGCATTTATGGTACTGCCTGTTGTAACAACTGTTGAAGAAAATGCAAAGAAACTGTTAAATTCGAAGGGATAGTGGTAAATATGTTGGAAATGATTAATGTATCGTATGCATATAAATCTAAGAAGGAAATTGTGCATGTGCTGGATAAAGTTACATACAGATTTGAAATAGGAGAAATGTATGGAATATTTGGTCCGTCAGGTTCAGGAAAGACAACGTGCTTATCGTTACTTGCCGGTTTAGAAAAACCGGATGAGGGGGAGATTTTGCTGGATGGAGAAAATATACAAAATATTGGTGGAAGAAAACTGCGCCAAAATAGTATATCATTGGTTTTTCAGGATTATCAGCTATTTGATTATATGACTTCCCTTGAAAATGTAATGGTTGCAGCCCAGATAAGTTTACCTGATGTACCAAAAAAAGAATTAATTAAAATGTGTAGAGACAGCCTTGTAATGGTTGGACTTGATGATAGTCAGATAACCCGAAAGGTTACGGAATTGTCAGGTGGACAGCAGCAAAGAGTTGCAATAGCGAGGGCGTTGATAACAGATGCAAAATATATTCTGGCAGATGAGCCTACAGGAAATCTGGATAAAGAAAATCGAAGAAAAATTGTCGAATTGTTACAGCAGATAGCTCATGAACAGGACAGATGTGTTATAGTAGTAACCCACTCGGATTATGTAAAGAAAAAATGTGATATTTGCTATGAAATGGGAGATGACGATGAGGAATAAATGGTGGCAGGCATGCAAAGAATTATTAGGGAGACCGGGACGGAATATACTAATTGCTGTTTGCATATTTGTACTGACACTATTTTGCGGAATTGCAACATTTCTAGATTCAGCAATAGAGAGCTTTTACAAATCTTTTGCAGATATGGCGGGATGTTGTGTTCTTGTTGAATTAGACGATTTTTCTACTTTAGATGATTGGAAAGATATTTTAGAATATGCAGATAATAATAAAAATGTTGTAGGATATAATAATGCATTTACAAGTGACATTATATGTGAAGCAGTAGATTTTGAAAATGTACCGTATACAGAAAAACAAAGTGATTTTGAGGAAAATAAAATATATGTCAGTGGAAACATAAATACTTCTTACAATGAATATTTCAGTAGCGGTATTTTTAAAATTTCAAAAGGAAAATATCCGATGTCAGGTGATAAAGGGGCAATGATATCAGATAAGCTCGCCTCTGAAAATAACCTGTCAATTGGCAGTAATGTATCTATACAGTATGAAAATAATACAATCAGTATTAAGGTAATTGGGATTTATACTGTAATAAATACACCAAAGACACAGGTGAGCGATGGCTACTATAAAGAAGTAGCTGACAGTATAGTATTCACTGATTATAATTCATATGTAGAATTAAACAATGAAGCAAGCTGTTATGGGATAAATTTTTTCAGTACAGACTATAAAAGCACATCACTTTTATATGATGATATGAGTAAAATGTTTCAAAATGTTCCGAATTCGGCAGTTGTCAATCAGGTTTTGAATGAGGAACTGCAAATGACAGATGTAATATCAATGTTAAAAAGTATGACAAGTGTGACGTTAAGCGTTATGTATATTGTATGTGTTGTGGTTATGTCGTTACTGACCGTTTTATGGCTTAAGGGACACTCAAAAATGATTGCAATATACAATACACTTGGACAGAGAAAATTTAGGACAATTCAAATTCTGTTATATGAGATTTTGATGATAACTGTTCCGGCGCTTGTGGGTGCAGGAATATTGACATTGGGGCTGCTTAATAGATTTTCTGTCAATATTTTTAAATATTTTGTTGAATTTTGTGAGATTTCAAATTTTCAAAAAAGCTTTTCACTTGATATATGGAACTTTGAAATGAATATCTGGCAATTTGTGTATAGAATCGGTTTTTTGGAAATTATCGTTATTTTAATAACTATGATTGGAAGCTGCATTTATGCTAATAAGGGTTTGCGCACATTAAGGAGTAATTAGGAGCGGTTATGTGGTATAATCTTTTTGATGTAATAAACATGTATAATATGATAGGAGCATATAATGGACAAAATTCTTGTTGTTGAGGATGATAAAACAGTATACAGTGGCATAAAAAAGCTTCTCGAATTGCAGCATTATAGTGTGGTAATTGCACAAAACGGTATGGAGGCTTTGGAAAAAATAGATGAATCGTTCAGCCTTGTAATAATGGATATAATGATGCCACAGTTGGACGGCATTGAAACTTGCAGGAGAATGCGTGAAAGACACAGCGTTCCGATATTGTTTTTATCAGCAAAATCGGAAGAGCTGGATAAGCTGGAAGGGCTTGAAGTGGGCGGTGACGATTACATGACTAAGCCATTTTCGAACATGGAGCTTATTTCAAAGGTTAAAGCTCTTATCAGACGATATCGGGTATATGACAGTGGAAGTGCAAATCGCACAAACAAGGGTGAATCTATAGAGACAGATGGACTTAAACTGTTTACGAATCGAAACAAGGTTGAGTTTAATGATAATGAGATAAAATTAACCGGAAAAGAATATGAGATACTAAAATTGCTGATGAAAAATCCGGACCGGATATATACGATTGAGATGATATACGAGATGGTGTGGGATGAGGTTTTTACATATAATGCAAAGAATACTGTTATGGTACATATTAAAAATCTAAGGAATAAGCTTATAAAAGCGTGTGGTGATGCATGCATACACACAGAATGGGGAAGAGGATACCGTTTTGAGAGATGATTTAAAGAGGGTAAAGAAAAAGCTGTCTTTGACATTTGCGATTGCGATTATAGGGACGTGCGTTGTTTTTGGACTATTATACTATCTTGGAATTGATTTGCTGAACAATTATATTGAAGGTACATCTCATTTAATATACGATAATGAAAAGCCATATATAGATGAGTTTCAACAATATGTGTCTGATAATAATATAAGTACTACAGATGTCGAGCAATATGATGAATGGATGTCGGATCATGATATTTCGTTTTATAGTGTTAAGGAAGAGGGGAAGGTAATATACAATAAATCAAATGTAGATAAGCTTATATCTCCGGCTAAAAATATGTATGATTACCGATTTACAGGAAGCTATGAGCTGCCTGTCCAGTTCTCCGATATTAAGGCGGAAGTATTTATATATACAGGATTTACGATAAAATATTATATAGCTTTAATGATTTTTGATGTGGGATTTTCTCTTATGATGGGAATTGTATTTGTGTATCTACGCATCAGAAAAATTATAGCGGGCTATCAAACAGAGCTTGAAGCATCACAGGAACAGGAGAAAAAAGCGCGACAGGAAAAGGATGAACTGATGCGTAATATGGCTCATGACCTGCGTACGCCATTGACTGGTGTTATGACATACGTTGATGTAATGAAACTGGAGAACGAAGCATATGCCGAGAATATGAAAAATCTTAATTTTATAAGTGAAAAGGTATTGGATATCAGGACTCAGGTAGACAATCTGCTGGATTTTTCAATTGCCGGTTCACAAAGACCTATTGAATTGGATGCATCAATGGATGTTGAGTATATATTTGGAGATTACCTCTCAGATGTGTGTGCTCAGCTTATGAAAAGCAATTATGAGGTTGATGCAGAAGGAATAAGCTTTAAGCAGGTAAAGGTTGCTGTTAATATGGCATTTTTGACCAGAATATTTTCCAATCTGACAGATAATATATATAAATATGCGGACAATAAAAAGCCTGTTGTTATGAAAACAGCTTTTACGAAAAAAACATTTAGCGTTGAAATTGGCAATGGTGTATGTGACAATAAAACACTTCTTAAAAGTGCCGGGATAGGGCTTAAGAGCGTGGATGCGATGATGCAGCGCATGAATGGAAGCATGAGCTTTAAAAGGGAACATGGGAAGTTTTGGGTTAAACTGGAGTTTCCGATTGTGTAGTGAATATTTTTTCATGAAAACCTCCATACTAAATAGAAAAGAAGTATGGAGGTTTTTATGAGCAGAAATATAGAAAATCATGATTCGGTGCTCTTGCTTCAGGATTGCATAGCGGGCTGTAAGATGGCACTTGAGAGCATGGATGATATAAGAGAACACACAGATGACAAGCAGCTTCGTGAGCTGATAGACAAGTACTATGATGAGCACACCGGGCTGTCAGTGGATTGCAGGGATATGCTTGACAAAGCAGGTGCAGATATTAAGGAACCGGGTGTGTTTGCAAAGATGGCTGCGAAGCTGCAGACTGCAATGAAGATGGCGGTGAATGATGATCAGTCCCAGGCAGCAAAGCTACTGACGGAGGGCTGTAATATGGGCATAGAGACAATAAGCGGCAGTCTCAATGAATATCGCGATGCTGATTCAAAGAGTGTGGCAATTGCAGAGAGGCTCAGGACGCTTGAGGAAAAAATGGTTGGAGATCTGCAGCCACTATTATAAAAAATATAAAATAACGGCTGTTGTACCAAATCAGTACAACAGCGGTATTGACCTGTGGAGCGACGAGCTGTCTGACCTCTGTGTCAAAGCCGTCTGCTCCTTTATTATATCGTCATACATAATTGAGGATTTACAACAACAAAATACTTGAAAAATTCAGATAAATGTACTATATTTAATTATGTATCTTTAAGATTTATAAAAATTAATTGCTGCCGGACACACAAAAAAGGTGCAGACAGCGGCAATGTTCAAAAGAATTTACAATAAATTTTAAAATAGCTCTTGACGGTTACGGCTCAACTGTGATATAGTATACAGGCTTGGAAATAGGTCTTTTTTTTATGCCTTTTTTTAAGGGTACAAACAACAAAGAATTTAAACGGAGGTGGAAGTCGTGCGTACAAAGATTACATTAGCGTGCACAGAATGTCAGCGTCGTAATTACAACATGACAAAGGACAAAAAAACTCATCCGGACAGAATGGAAACCAAGAAGTATTGTAGATTCTGCAGAACTCATACAATGCACAAGGAAACAAAATAGTCTAGGAACTGAGTGAAGGAGTACATTATGGGACAAAATGAAAAAGTCGAAAAGGCTCCAAAAACAAGCTGGTTTTCAGGTCTGAAAGCTGAATTTCAGAAGATTATCTGGCCTGAGAAGCAATCGGTCATCAGACAGACCGTTGCAGTGCTGGCGGTTTCAGTAGTTACCGGTCTTATTATTGCGCTTCTTGACTGGGGTATCCAGCAGGGCGTAGATTTCCTTATTGGTTTACATTTTTAAAACGGAGGCAAAGTGATTATGACAGAAGCGAACTGGTATGTAGTTCATACCTATTCAGGTTATGAAAACAAAGTCAAAGCTAATATTGACAAAACAATCGAAAACAGACATCTTGAGGACCAGATCCTTGAAGTACGTGTTCCGTTGGAGGACGTCACAGAGGTGAAGAACGGTGTTCGTAAACAGGTTTCCAAGAAGATGTTTCCAGGCTATGTTCTTATTCATATGATTATGAATGATGATACATGGTACGTTGTACGAAATACCAGAGGCGTAACTGGATTTGTAGGTCCGGGAAGCAAACCGGTTCCTCTCACAGAAGCCGAGATGAGACCTTTGGGTATTAAGACGGAAAACGTGGTAGTTGATTTTGCTGAGGGTGACATGATAGTCGTTATCGGCGGTGTCTGGAAGGATACAGTCGGTGTTATCACAGCTATGAATTATCACAAGCAGACAGTTACAATCAATGTAGAACTGTTCGGTCGCGAGACACCGGTAGAAGTAAGTTTCGCAGATGTTAAGAAAACAAATTAAGGAGGCAATTCCAAATGGCAAAGAAAGTAGAAGGATACATTAAATTGCAGATCCCTGCTGGAAAGGCAACTCCAGCTCCTCCAGTTGGACCTGCACTTGGACAGCACGGTGTAAACATCGTAGAGTTCACAAAGCAGTTTAATGCAAAGACAGCCGATCAGGGCGACTTAATTATCCCTGTAGTTATTACTGTATATGCAGACAGAAGTTTCAGTTTCATTACTAAGACTCCACCTGCTCCGGTATTAATCAAGAAAGCTTGCAAGATTCAGTCTGGTTCAGGTGAGCCAAACAAGAAGAAGGTTGCTAAGATCACAAAGGCACAGGTTCAGGAAATCGCTGAGCTTAAGATGCCTGACTTAAACGCAGCTTCACTTGAGTCTGCGATGAGCATGATCGCTGGTACAGCAAGATCAATGGGTGTTGAAGTGGTTGACTAACACTTAGCGAAGCCAACATACCCCTAAAATAGTTGCAAATTTATGCAACCCAAAATAATAACAAAGAAACGTAAATGTGGGAGGGCCCTCTCCCGATATTACCACCAGGAGGTTATTTTTTCATGAAAAGAGGAAAGAAGTATCAAGACGCTGTTAAGGCATTTGATAAGAAAGAGCAGTACGATGTTGCTGACGCTATCTCTATCGTAAAGAAAAATGCTACAGCTAAATTTGACGAGACAATCGAGCTTCATCTTAGAACAGGCTGCGACGGACGTCACGCAGAGCAGCAGATCCGTGGTGCGGTTGTATTACCACACGGAACAGGAAAAACAGTTAAGGTTTTAGTTTTCGCTAAGGGAACTAAGGTTGACGAGGCACAGGCAGCAGGAGCTGACTTCGTTGGAGGCGAGGAGTTAATTCCAAAGATCCAGAACGAGGGATGGTTAGACTTCGACGTTGTAGTTGCTACACCTGATATGATGGGTGTTGTTGGTCGTTTAGGACGTGTCCTTGGACCAAAGGGCTTAATGCCAAACCCAAAGGCAGGAACAGTTACTATGGATGTAACAAAAGCTGTTAACGATATCAAAGCCGGTAAGATTGAGTACAGATTGGACAAGACAAACATTATCCATGTGCCAGTTGGAAAAGCATCTTTCACAGACGAGCAGTTAAACGACAACTTCCAGTCTCTTATGGGTGCAATTAATAAAGCAAAACCTGCTAGCTTAAAGGGTCAGTACATTAAGAGCGCAACTCTTACATCTACAATGGGACCTGGCGTTAAGTTAAACGTGGTTAAGATTACACAGTAAGATAGTTAAACAGTTACAGTAAAACAATTTACAAGACCTATCAAACGCCAAGCAAAAGTTTTGCGGAAAGTAATTGACATCCGTAATATAGTTTGATATAATTGCAATGCATATTGCCGAAGACAGTAGGTGCCGCAAGGCGTAAACGTAGAACCTACCGAGGGAATTTTCGAGATTTATCTTGAATTTTGACTTGTACCCTTCTGTCGACAGGCAGGAGGGTTTCTTTGATTAATAAATCAAATACCTCATGTCTTTTATGCGAAAATCTAAAAGGAGGTAAATGAATCGTGGCAAAGGTAGAACTTAAACAGCCAATCGTAGATGAGATTTCCGGTGTTATCAATGGTGCACAGTCAGTAGTAGTTGTTGATTACTTAGGACTCACAGTAGCAGAGGATACTCAGTTACGTAAACAGTTAAGAGAAGCCGGTGTAACTTACAAGGTATACAAGAATACTTTAGTAAACCGTGCAATCCAGGGAACAGAGTTCGAGGGATTAAAGGATGTCCTTGAAGGACCAAGCGCATTCGCTGTATCAACAGAGGATGCAACAGCACCAGCTAGAGTCTTAGCTAAGTTCGCTAAAACAGCTCCGGCTTTAGAGATTAAAGCAGGTGTAGTTGAGGGAACATTTTATGATGCTGAGGGTATGAAGGCAATCTCCGCTGTACCTAGCAGAGATGAGCTTCTTGGAAAATTACTTGGAAGCATTCAGTCACCTATCACAAATCTTGCTCGTGTACTCAATCAGATCGCAGAGCAGGGTGGCGCTGCAGATGCAGCCGTAGAGGCAGCACCAGCAGAGGATGCTGCAGAGGAAGCTCCAGCAGCAGAATAATTCAAATATTATATTTGAACCTTATTATCATAATTAAATTTTTAAATGGAGGAAATTATAATGGCAAAGTTAACAACAGCAGAGTTTATTGATGCTATCAAAGAGTTAAGCGTATTAGAGTTAAATGATTTAGTAAAAGCTTGTGAAGAAGAGTTCGGTGTTTCTGCAGCAGCAGGTGTTGTAGTTGCAGCAGCAGGAGCTGACGGAGCAGCAGCTGAGGAGAAGACTGAGTTCGACGTAGAGCTTACAGAGGTTGGACCAAACAAGGTTAAGGTTATCAAGGTTGTTCGTGAGATCACAGGTCTTGGACTTAAAGAGGCTAAGGACGCTGTTGATGGCGCACCAAAGGTTATCAAAGAGCAGCTTGACAAGGCTTCAGCAGAGGATGCTAAGGCTAAACTTGAGGCAGAGGGTGCTAAGGTTACTCTTAAATAGTCGGATAGGCTACGAGCGGAGTAAAAACATAAAAAAGAGCCAAGGGCAAATTATATTTGCGCCTTGGCTCTTTTTTATGTTTTTACTCCGCTCGTAGCCTATACGACATCCTACAAAATTATTGCATAAATACTTTGAATATTTTACAAAAAAATAAAAAAACACTTGCATTCGTGTCGGATTTGTTGTATAGTATACGTTGCACTATTGTGGTGCAGTGGCATTTTTATGCAATTTTTTAAAAGATGCAAATTTGTCAATAGGTAAATTACACTAAAATGCATTCGCAAATATGTGCACAAGAGAAAAACCACAAGATATAGTAACTGGGGTGGTTTTTGAATCATTATCTAGATACTTGCTAGATTAAAATAAAAACGAGAGGTGAAACGTCAATGGAGAAAAACAGAATACGTCCGGTTACATCCGGAAAAAGCATGCGTATGAGTTACTCAAGACAAAAAGAGGTTCTGCAGATGCCAAATCTGATTGAGGTCCAGAAGGATTCTTATCAGTGGTTCTTAGACGAAGGTCTCAAGGAAGCTTTTGCGGATATCTCTCCAATCACAGATTACAGCGGAAAGCTTAGTCTTGATTTTGTAGATTTTACATTATGCGAAGATGATGTAAAGTATACAATTCCTGAGTGCAAGGAAAGAGATGCAACATACGCAGCTCCTTTAAAGGTTAAAGTCAGACTTCACAACAAAGAGACAGATGAGATTAATGAGCATGAAATTTTCATGGGTGATCTGCCTTTAATGACAGAGACCGGTACATTCGTAATCAACGGTGCAGAGCGAGTTATTGTCAGTCAGTTAGTTCGTTCTCCTGGTATTTATTACGGAATTGCTCATGATAAGCTCGGAAAGACCCTGTATTCTTGTACTGTTATTCCAAACCGTGGTGCATGGCTTGAGTATGAGACAGACTCTAACGACGTTTTTTATGTAAGAGTAGACAGAACACGTAAGGTACCTATCACAGTACTTTTACGTGCACTTGGAGTAGGTACAAACCAGGCTATTCTCGATATGTTCGGAGATGAGCCAAAGATCCAGGCATCATTCAGCAAGGACCCTGCAATCACAGAGCGTGAGCCACAGGGAAGCTATGAGGCTGGTTTATTAGAGTTATATAAGAAGATTCGTCCGGGCGAGCCACTTTCAGTTGAGAGTGCAGAGAGCCTTATCACAGCAATGTTCTTCGATCCTAGAAGATATGACCTTGCCAAGGTAGGACGTTATAAGTTTAATAAGAAGCTTGCTTTAAAGAACCGTATCAGTGGACAGGTTTTAGCTGAGGACGTAGTGGATCCTTCTACAGGAGAGGTTATCGCTGAGGCAGGTACTGTTGTTGACCGTGCGCTTGCCACACAGATCCAGAACGCTGCCGTTCCTGCTTTATGGATTCAGACAGAGACAAGAAATGTCAAGATTCTTTCTTCTATGATGGTTGACATCAGAAGCTGGATTCCTGAGCTTGAGGACCCTAAGTCTATCGGTGTTACTGAGCTTGTTTACTACCCGGTACTCGCACAGATTCTCGAGGAGTATGATTCTCTTGAGGACAGAATCGAGGCTATAAAGAGAGATATATCTGACCTTATTCCAAAGCATATTACTAAAGAAGATATCTTCGCAACTATCAACTACAATATGCACTTAGAGTGGGGCGCAGGAACAGATGACGATATCGATCATCTTGGAAACAGACGTATCCGTGCGGTTGGAGAGCTGTTACAGAACCAGTACCGTATCGGTCTCTCAAGACTGGAGCGTGTTGTTCGTGAAAGAATGACTACACAGGACTTAGAGGGAATTTCACCTCAGTCACTTATCAATATAAAGCCTGTAACTGCCGCTGTTAAAGAATTCTTCGGTTCTTCACAGCTTTCACAGTTCATGGATCAGAACAACCCTCTTGGAGAGCTTACTCATAAGAGACGTTTATCAGCACTTGGACCTGGTGGTCTTTCAAGAGACCGTGCCGGATTCGAGGTTCGAGATGTACATTACACTCACTACGGCCGTATGTGTCCTGTAGAGACTCCTGAGGGACCAAACATCGGTCTTATCAACTCACTTGCATGCTATGCGAGAATCAATGAGTATGGCTTCGTAGAGGCTCCATACCGTAAGATTGACAAGACTGATCCTAAGAACCCGGTAGTCACAGAAGAGGTTGTATACATGACAGCCGACGAGGAGGACAACTACCACGTAGCACAGGCTAATGAGAAGCTTGATGCCGAAGGACATTTCATACGTAACTCAGTTTCAGGTCGTTACAGAGAGGAAACTCAGGAGTACGATAAGTCAGCATTTGATTATATGGATGTATCTCCAAAGATGGTATTCTCAGTAGCTACAGCGCTGATTCCGTTCTTGCAGAACGATGACCCTACACGTGCCCTCATGGGATCAAACATGCAGCGTCAGGCCGTTCCGCTTCTGACCACAGAGGCTCCTGTAGTTGGTACAGGTATTGAGACAAAGGCCGCAGTTGACTCAGGTGTCTGCGTAGTTGCAAAGGCAGACGGAGAGGTATTATCTTCAGAGTCAAACCGCATTATCATAAAAGAGACTGACGGAAACAAGAGAGAGTATATCCTTACAAAGTTCTCTCGTTCTAACCAGTCAAACTGCTACAACCAGAGACCTATCGTATTTAAGGGTGACAAGGTTAAGGCAGGCGATGTTATCGCAGACGGTCCTTCAACAAGTCAGGGAGAGCTTGCTCTTGGAAAGAACCCGCTTATCGGATTCATGACATGGGAAGGATACAACTACGAGGATGCCGTTCTTCTTTCAGAGCGTCTCGTAGAGTATGATGTGTATACATCAGTTCATATCGAGGAATATGAAGTAGAGTCACGTGATACAAAGCTCGGACCTGAGGAGATTACACGTGATGTCCCTGGTGTCGGCGATGACGCACTCAAGGACCTTGATGAGAGAGGTATCATCCGTGTAGGTGCAGAGGTTCGTGCCGGTGATATCCTTGTAGGAAAGGTTACACCAAAGGGTGAGACAGAGCTTACAGCAGAGGAGAGACTTCTTCGTGCCATCTTTGGTGAGAAGGCAAGAGAGGTTCGTGATACATCACTTAAGGTACCTCATGGTGCTTACGGTATCATTGTTGATGCCAAGGTATTTACAAGAGAGAACGGCGATGAGCTTTCTCCGGGAGTAAACCAGTCAGTACGTATCTACATTGCACAGAAGAGAAAGATTTCTGTCGGTGATAAGATGGCCGGACGTCACGGTAACAAGGGTGTCGTTTCCCGTGTGCTTCCTGTTGAGGATATGCCATTCCTTCCAAACGGACGTCCACTGGATATCGTACTTAACCCACTCGGTGTTCCTTCACGAATGAACATCGGTCAGGTCCTTGAGATTCACCTGAGTCTCGCTGCAAAGGCACTTGGCTTCAATATCTCAACTCCTGTATTTGACGGAGCAAACGAGGTAGATATTGAGGATACACTTGAGCTTGCAAATGATTACGTAAATCTTCCGTTCGATAAGGAAGAGCTTGAGAAGGATTTACAGGCTGAGCATCCATACTGGAGCGCAGATGCTGAAATCTTCTATGATAAATATGTTGATACACTCCGTGAGGACGTTATGGAATACCTTTCAACAAACAGAGCTCACAGAAGCTTATGGAAGGGCGTTCCGATTTCAAAGGATGGAAAGGTACAGCTTCGTGATGGTAGAACAGGTGAGTGCTTCGATGGAAAGACAACTATCGGACACATGCATTACCTTAAGCTGCATCACCTTGTTGACGATAAGATCCATGCACGTTCAACAGGTCCTTACTCATTAGTAACACAGCAGCCACTCGGTGGTAAGGCACAGTTCGGTGGACAGCGTTTCGGAGAGATGGAGGTTTGGGCTCTTGAGGCATATGGTGCTGCATATACACTCCAGGAGATCCTTACAATGAAGTCCGATGATGTTGTTGGCCGTGTCAAGACCTACGAGGCTATCATCAAGGGTGAGAATATCCCTGAGCCTGGTATTCCAGAGTCATTCAAGGTACTTCTCAAAGAGCTTCAGGCACTTGGTCTGGATGTCAAGGTACTTGATGAGAACAGAGAAGAGGTTGAGCTTATCGAGACAAGTGAGTACGGTAATACAGATATCAACTCAATTATCGGAAACGATAAGGACTATGCATTCGAGGACAGTGAGTCATTCGCAGAGCATGGTTTCTCAAAGAAAGAATTTGATGACAACGAAGAGCTTGTTGACATAGAAGAGGAAGAGTCTCCTGAGACAGCGGATGACGATATTTTTGCTGATGAAGTTCTTGATGACGAAGAATAATTAGAAGGGAGTGCCAAAATGCCAGAAACAAATAATATAGAAAATAATCAGGCAATGCAGTTTGATGCGATTCAGATTGGATTAGCATCTCCTGAAAAGATCAGAGAGTGGTCACATGGCGAGGTTAAAAAGCCTGAGACCATTAACTATAGAACATTAAAGCCTGAAAAAGACGGTCTTTTCTGCGAGAAGATTTTCGGACCAACGAAGGACTGGGAGTGTCATTGTGGTAAATACAAGAAGATACGTTATAAGGGTGTTGTCTGCGACCGATGTGGCGTAGAAATCACAAAGTCAAGCGTTCGTAGAGAGCGTATGGGACACATCGAGCTTGCTGCTCCTGTATCTCATATCTGGTATTTCAAGGGTATCCCATCACGTATGGGACTCATCCTTGACTTATCTCCACGTGTACTTGAGAGAGTACTGTACTTTGCTTCATATATTGTGCTTGACCCGGGCGAGACAAAGCTTGCATACAAGCAGATTCTCAACGAGTCAGAGTACCAGGAGGCATGCGATACTTATGGCCGCTCAGCATTCCGTGTAGGAATGGGTGCTGAGTCTATCCATGAGCTTTTAGCAGCAATCGATCTCGAGAAGGATTCGGCAGAGCTTAAAGCAGAGCTTGAGAATGCTACAGGCCAGAAGCGTGCACGTATTATCAAGAGACTTGAGGTTGTAGAGGCTTTCCGTGAGTCAGGAAACAAGCCTGAGTGGATGATTATGACAGTTATCCCTGTTATTCCACCGGATCTTCGTCCAATGGTTCAGCTCGATGGAGGACGTTTCGCAACAAGTGATCTTAATGACCTTTACAGACGAATCATCAACCGTAACAACCGTCTTAGAAGACTTCTTGATCTTGGAGCACCGGATATCATCGTTCGTAACGAGAAACGTATGCTTCAGGAGGCTGTCGATGCACTTATCGACAATGGCCGTCGTGGCCGTCCTGTTACCGGTCCTGGAAACAGAGCTCTTAAGTCTCTTTCAGACATGCTCAAGGGAAAGGGAGGACGTTTCCGTCAGAACCTTCTCGGAAAGCGAGTTGACTACTCAGGACGTTCAGTTATCTGCGTAGAGCCAAAGCTTAAGATTTATCAGTGTGGTCTTCCAAAGGAGATGGCTATCGAGCTTTTCAAGCCATTCGTTATGAAGGAGCTTGCTGCTAACGGAACCGCACACAACATAAAGAGTGCAAAGAAGATGGTTGAGAGACTTCAGCCGGAGGTATGGGATGTCCTTGAGGACGTCATCAAAGAGCATCCGGTTATGCTTAACCGAGCTCCTACACTCCACAGACTTGGAATACAGGCATTCGAGCCAATCCTTGTAGAGGGTAAGGCAATCAAGCTTCATCCACTCGTATGTACAGCGTTCAACGCCGACTTCGATGGAGACCAGATGGCTGTACATCTTCCACTGACTGCTGAGGCACAGGCTGAGTGCAGATTCATGCTTCTGTCACCTAACAACCTGCTTAAGCCTTCTGATGGTGGACTTGTAGCCGTTCCTTCACAGGATATGATCCTTGGAGTTTACTACCTCACAATGAGAAAGCTCGCTGATCACAAGGATGATCCAAAGATGGTTGCACAGGTGTCATCAGACACTGTATACAATGATATTGAGGAGCTTAGAAAGCTCACAACTCCTGATGAAAATACAGGAAAGGCTGAGCTTGGCTTATATGACCTCATCTGGTTTGAGGATGTTACGGACGGAAACCGTCGTGTGCTTTGCAGACCGATAGATCTTCTCGGCCGTTACTATGGAAGTGTTAATCTTGCAATGCTCGCTTACGAGAACAAGGAGATTACTCTTCACCAGAATATCTTTGTACACCGTACAGTAAAGCTTGCTGACGGCACAAAGGTTTCAGGTTTTACAGAGACAACAGTAGGACTTTTGATATTCAATGAGAACATTCCACAGGATCTTGGTTTTATAGACAGATCAAAGGCTGAGAATGCACTCAAGTTTGAGGTTGAGTTCCACGTTGGTAAGAAACAGATCAAGCAGATCCTTGAGAAGGTTATCAACACACACGGAGCTACAACAACAGCAGAGGTTCTTGACAATGTCAAGGCTATGGGATACAAGTATTCAACCCAGGCTGCCATGACAGTTTCAATTTCAGATATGACAGTGCCACCACAGAAGCCACAGATGATCGCTGATGCACAGGACACTGTAGATAAGATTACAAGACAGTACAAGCGTGGACTTATCACTGATGAGGAGCGTTACAAAGAGGTTATCGAGACATGGAAGGATACAGATGATGCCCTTACAAAGGCACTTCTTACAGGTCTTGATAAGTACAACAACATCTTCATGATGGCAGATTCCGGAGCCCGTGGATCTGATAAGCAGATCAAACAGCTTGCAGGTATGCGAGGACTCATGGCTGATACAACAGGTCGTACAATCGAGCTTCCTATCAAGTCATGCTTCCGTGAGGGTCTTGACGTACTTGAGTACTTCATGTCAGCACATGGAGCTCGTAAGGGACTTTCAGATACAGCGCTTCGTACAGCCGATTCAGGATACCTTACAAGACGTCTCGTAGATGTTTCACAGCATATGATCGTTCGTGAGTCAGACTGCTGTGCAGGCACAGGACGTGAGATTCCGGGAATGGTTGTAAAGGCATTCATGGAGGGTCGAGAGGAAATCGAGAGCCTTCAGGAGAGAATTACAGGTCGTTTCTCTTGCAACACAATCTGCGATAAGGATGGCAATGTAATCGTTAAGGCCAACCATATGATTACACCAAAGCGTGCAGCAAAGGTTATGGCAGAGGGTGTTGACGAGAACGGTAATCCAATCACACAGGTTAAGATCCGTACAGTACTTACCTGCCGTTCACACATGGGAGTATGTGCTAAGTGTTACGGTTCAAACCTTGCAACAGGTCAGGCAGTACAGGTTGGTGAAGCAATCGGTATCATCGCAGCACAGTCAATCGGTGAGCCTGGTACACAGCTTACCATGAGAACCTTCCATACAGGTGGTGTTGCCGGTGGAGATATCACACAGGGTCTTCCTCGAGTAGAGGAGATTTTTGAGGCACGTAAGCCTAAGGGACTCGCTATTATCACAGAGTTCGGCGGAATTGCCACAATCAAGGATACAAAGAAGAAGCGTGAGGTTATCGTTACAAACAACGAGACAGGCGAGACAAAGGCTTACCTCATTCCTTACGGCTCACGTATCAAGGTTGTAGACGGACAGGAGCTTGAGGCCGGCGACGAGCTTACAGAGGGTTCTGTAAATCCACACGATATCCTCAAGATTAAGGGCGTTCGTGCGGTTCAGGATTACATGCTCCGCGAGGTACAGCGTGTTTACCGTTTACAGGGTGTTGAGATTAACGATAAGCATGTCGAGGTTATAGTTCGTCAGTGCTTACAGAAGATCCGCGTAGAGGAGCCGGGAGATTCAGATTTACTTCCGGGCAGCATGGTTGATGCCCTTGACTTCTTAGAGCTCAACGAGAAGCTTGAGGAAGAGGGCAAGGAGCTTGCAGTTGGCTCACAGGTATTACTTGGAATCACAAAGGCATCTCTTGCAACCAACTCATTCCTGTCAGCAGCTTCATTCCAGGAGACCACAAAGGTTCTTACTGAGGCAGCAATCAAGGGCAAGGTTGATCCGCTTATCGGTATGAAGGAGAACGTAATCATCGGTAAGCTCATCCCGGCAGGAACAGGTATGAAGATTTATCGTAATATCAAGCTTGACAGCGATGTAAACGATGACGATACACTTGATTTTGATGATGATTTTGCGGATTTCGCAGAGGAAGAGGCAGTCGGAATCAGCGATACAGATGCTGAATCAGTTGATGAAGAATAATTACTGATGTTTGTACTTAAGCTACAGAAGCTGTTACAAACCAAAAAGAAAGAAGTCCGGGAAACCGGACTTCTTTCTTGTATTATATTGAAAACAAAATTGGCCTTGACAAAACAGACAAGGATTTGTATAATATTTTAGCGTGCATAAGATTGCACTGCTTAAAATAAAACAGGAGGTGAAAATAATGCCAACATTTAACCAGTTAGTAAGAAAAGGACGTCAGACATCTGTAAAGAAGTCTACAGCACCAGCTCTTCAGAGAAGCTTTAACTCTCTCCAGAAGAAGCCAATCAACACTTCTTCTCCACAGAAGCGTGGTGTATGTACAGCTGTTAAGACAGCTACTCCTAAGAAGCCTAACTCAGCTCTTAG
>ULPZ01001274.1_pt1 | contig 29189 bp, 17 predicted proteins | sample 1953991 | NCBI WGS metagenome assembly ULPZ01 (sample SAMEA4835642, study PRJEB28245) | human gut metagenome | biome: gut microbiome; material: fecal sample | place: Denmark | collected 2008
CCGCATACAGGGGTATGTATCCTATCGCATACGGGGGTATGAGTTTACCTTACCTTCAGCGGGGTGCGCTCGTCAGAGGTAAGGTCGCGACCCAGCTGCCGGTGATTGAGCTGGATGGGACGGGCTGTGAAGTCGGGCACGTTGTAGGAGTAAATCAGTCGGTCGTAGTATTCCCACGGATCTTCCTGCGGCAGAAGGAAGGGCTTGCTGATATTGCCGTTCTCGTCCATGCAGGCCAGGTAAAGACGGGTGTAGAGACCATCGCCCCGGCGACTGCTGAAGACAAACCAGCGCGAGTTGCTGCTCCAGTTGTGAAAACTCTCCGTATCGTCGCTGTTCACTTCATGGAGCTTGCGCCATGTGCCGTCTTTCAGGTCGAGCAGGCAGAGGTCGGCCTCGCGGTGCCAGATAGAGAAGTTGCCGTAGTCGGACAGGGTGAACATCAGGTAGCGGCCGTCATAAGAAGGACGGGGAAAGGAAATGCTCTTGCCCAGGGCGGCAGCATTTATCAGGGTATCGACCTGCTGGCCGAAGGTGCCGTCGGCGGGATTGAAGTCGATGGAGCAAAGGTTGTAGCGTATTTCCTTGTACTCGGCCGGAATGACTTTGGCTGCCGACGAACAGAAATAAAGCTTACGACCGTTGGCCGAGAAAACGGGGAAAGTCTCGAAAGCATCCTGCCGCTGCAACAGTGGAGAAAGGAGGAGTTCGTGGGTCTTGGGATGATAGACCAGCACGTCGGAAGCCAGGTCGAAGACTTCGATGCGCTCGTCCTTGACCACATGGAAAGACTGGCGGGTATTATTCACCGAATAGGCGATGTACTCACCTGACGGATGCCAGTAGGGATAGACGCAGGCCGACAAGGTAGAGTCGGTCTTCGTGTTGAGCAGCTCACTCTTGCCATCGTGCTGCATCAGCGTGGCGCCGTGCGTACCACGTACATGCAGGCTCAGCCAGGAAGGGTCGGTGCGGTTGAAAGAATGGCAGTTGACGCACATGCCCGGCACCTGAGTGTTCTCCAGCAAAGGACGTTCTTCGAAGGTAGAAAGGTCGCGCTCGTAGATGCCCATCTTGCTGTAGACTTCGTAGCCGGGAGCTATCTTGCGGTAGACCACGCCGTAGTCTATGGGACTGGGGCTGACGTACATAGTGAAGGGACGGAATTGTACCCAGCCGTTTTGCTGCTTGACAGAAACAAGGAAGCTGAGGCTGTCGCCCATGTTATCGGCCAGCAAAGCGTGCCACTCGTCGAGGGGGAAGGAGACGATCTCATCGTTGACGTGCAGTTCGCCCGCACGACTGCCGGTCACGCGGACATCTATCCGGTCATAGTCACCACCACGGTAGGAGAAGTTCATGGGGGCTATGCTGGCGGGTATGGTCACTCCGACATAGTCGGGGAAGATGTCGGGCAGTTCGTCCTTCAGTTGGGGCGAGGTCACGGCATTGCCGCAAGCCATCAGGCACAGACTGGCCAAGGCTGCGAAGGCGTGTTTCTTCAAATGCTGTATCATAGGGTTATATCTGTCTAAATTAGGTTTTAAAACAATTATCAATCAACAATTAGCGGCCTGCACCGGCTGCCGGCTGACCACCAAACAGGAGATAGTACCAGTAGGTGTCGCCATAGCGCGCCTGCAGAATGGGCTGGGAGTTCTGCTGGGTCATGTAGACACGGGCAAACTCGGTGACGGCATTGAGTACCGAGGGCGAAATACTCCAGGGCAGGTTGTTGAAGTTACGGTTGTTCTGTGTCCACACGTAAATCAAAGCCTCTTGATAGCTTCGAGGAATATGGTCGTAGCCGGCATCCTTGCCCAAGGGGTAGTATTTCATGAACTTCTCCAGGTTGCGCTGCTGCAAGACGTAGGCCAACAAGTATTCGAAAGCCATGCGATTGGCGTGGTTGTGCTGATAGAGCAGGCCCAGCATCATGTCCATCTCGCTGTCGCTGAAAAGGAAGTCCTCGGTATAGCGGAGGCGGCGCAGGCGTCCCCACTCGGGATGGCTGTTTATCTTGTCTTCGTTGCCCAGATAGGTCATGGTTTCCTCGGCCCAATCACTATAAAAGAGCGTACGGCTGAGGATGCGAAGATACTTTGCGGCTACTTCGTACTGCCCATTGATGAGGTTTGTCTCGGCCAGCCGTTTGAAGGAACGACCGCTCTTGTTGAAGTTAGGGATAGCTTCCATGGCCTCGAAGACATAGCGCTGGGCAGTGTTTATCATTCCCAAATGGTAGTAAGCCTCGGCTGCAGGAAGGGGCGAAGTGAAGTCGCGCTGGAATTGTGGCAACAGGCCTTCGGTACCGTTCTGATAGAACTGGAACATGCGGTCGCCCAGTTGTCCGGTCATGGCGAGAGAGAGGTTGAGACAGGCGACCTCAAAAGGAGAGTCGGGCGACTCCTGCTCGGCCAGCCGGATGAGATCGTGCCAACGTTCGGTACGTACCAGATAATCGTAGGTAATGGCACGCTCGCGTTTTGCATTAAATCCACCCAGCACTAGCCAGGCACCGCCAACTGCCATCAACAAGATAAATCCGAGCGCCCATGCAGACATCCGTTTCCTGACCGACGGCAATACGCCCAGCACAAACGGTAGAACCGCAAAAAAGACAGGAGCAACTATCTGAAGGGCTGGTACTATCATGGGGAAGCGATAATAGTCGAGTCCGCACATCAGTCGGTAGAGCGGGAAAGGTACCCACAGCGAAGCCAGCAACGGACAAAACAGTGCTACCAAGAAAACGATAACGGACAGGAACACGCCCCAGAGACTGCGTCCCTCCTGTACTCCCCGACGGATTTCGCACAGCATGACCCAGCCCATAAAGACAAAATGGACAGCTCCGGCCACCCAATAGAGCACTGCCAGCGAAAGAATGACCCAAACCATGCGTAAGCGGGACTTCCAACAAGCGCTATATGCCCACGCCACCAGCAATGCAAGCAACAGAGAGACAGGCAGAGCCAACATGCCGTTCTCATCACCCAAGAAACGCCATAACAGCAGCGCCGGCAAGAAACTGAACGGATAATAGACATCGGCAGCCCCTTGCATCCGGGCCAGACACCACGTCAACCGCTGCAAGGCAAGGAACAGCAAGGCCAAGAGCACCGCACCCAGCCAAGAATAGTAAAAGAACTGGGTCAGGAACTCAGCCACGTAATTGGCCAACCCACCCGGTGAGGCCAGTCGCTCGGTAAAATAAGCGCCATCGAACAGAAACAGCTGCAACTGCTCCTGATAGGCCAAATGAGCCGGATGGAATGCCCACCAAAAGACACAGACGGCACAGGCAAACAGAAGTGACAGGGCCGCTTTCCAGTATTTTTTCAACAATGAACTCATAGTCTATAATTATTTAAAAGGTTCAGCAGATAGGTTCTTATATAGATTCTCCACATCGACCGCATCGAAAGGTACCGGTTCGGTGGAGAGGTCAGGAATGTTATAGGATTTCAGACTTAAATCGTCCTTCTCTGGGTTGGACTGGGGAAGGACAAAGGCTTTGTGGTCCACTCCGGCAGAATCAATATAGGCAAAGTAAACACGTCCATACTGCCCGTCGCCGCGCTTGCTGGCAAAAGCAATCCAACGGCTGTTGGACGACCAGCTGTGATAGGTATCGGAACGGTTGGAGTTGGCTTGCGCCAAGTTACGGGTTTCGCCGGTCTGCAAATCCATGAGTTGCAAGTCGGTCTCCCGATGCCAGATGGGGAAAGTTCCGTAGTCGGCCACGGTGTAGAGCAGGAAACGGCCGTCGGGCGACGCCTTGGGATGACAAACAGAAGCACCGCGAAGACGGGCATTCCAAAGAGTATCAACCCGATTGTCCCACTCGCCACGGGAAGCATCAAAAGCAATGCGACACAGAGAATAGCGCAACTGCCGAATGCTGTCGGGTAAAGCTACCCGGGGAGCTGAACAGAAGTACACCCACCGGCCATCGGCAGAAAAGACGGGGAAGGTTTCGAGCGACAGGCTGTCAGTCACAAGGGGTGACAGAATCATGCGGTTGTTGTCGAAGTCGGCAATAGCCAGGTCGGACTTGGTGTCGTAAACCTCCAGTCGCAGATTTCTTTCCGTATGAAAAGCGGGAATAATGACGTTGGTAGAGAAAACGCCAAAGCGGCCACTCGGATGGAAGTCGCCATAAACTGCCGCCGAAGGCAAGCCTTCGGCCTGAAGGGTCAGCTTGCGAAGCCGGCCATCGCGGTTCAGCACCGTACCGCCCTTGGCTCCTCGCAAGTGGAACATGGACAGGCCTCCCTTGTTTCCGCCATGCACATGGCAGTTCATACACGACTTGTCTGTCTGGCGGTTATCGGCCAGGATGCGTTCGTCGAAATTCTCCGTACAACGCTCACGTATCTGCAGTTCATTCCAAACTTCGTAACCGGGTTCTATCAGACGATAGCTGACATACGCATCGAGCGGTTCCTGGGCTACCGTCCAAATGAACGAGGAATAGCGCAGCCAAGTGCCGTTGCTACGGGCTGTGACAGTCACCGAAAGAGAATCGCCACGAGACTGACGGAGCAGACTTTGCCATTTTTTCAACGGGAAAATAATTTTTCTCCCATGGGCACTCTGTGAAATGCTGCCGGCTGGTCCGGTGACTTCCACACTGACGGCATCAACAGCCTCATCTCTCAACAAGAAGTTGAGCGGAGCAATGTTATAGGGAATGGTAATATCCGCATAGTCAGGATACATAGACAAAGGACTGTCGGCCTGTCGGACAGCAGTAGGACGGGGCGCGCAGGCAATCAGCAAGGATGCCAGGCAGGCGGTCAGCAATATGTAGAGACAGTGTTTCATAGCATCAGTTTTTCATCGTTGCATAGTGAAAATAGAACCAGTAGGTATGACGATAACGGGCTTGCAAAGCCGTACCATTACCCCCGTTGGCTTCGTACATACGGGTATAGTCCTTGAACTCGGCCAATACCTGCGCGGGTATCTTCCAGTCGGCCTGCTCGGCCAGCCGCTGGGTGCCGGCCAGATAAATAAGAATGGCTTCGGAATAAAGACGCGCCTGCGGCAAAGCGGCTCCATATCGCTGATAATCAGTAATGAAAGCATCAATATCCTTGTTCAGTAAGTCGAAACACAGCAGGCTGTGCACTGCCATGCTGTTGTCGGGACAGGCTTCAATGAGATGCCGCAATGAAAAGGGGACCGCCATGCCAGCCCGAAGCGTATCGGCCACCGGCAGCAGCCGTCGTTTCTCTTCCAGCCACTGCTTGACAGCCTCAGTCTGCCGTCCAGGCATACGGGCTTCGGCCCAGCGGCGATAGCAAAGGGTATGCTGCAACAGTCGCAGGTATTTCATGGCAGCGGCATCGTCACCGTTCACCAGATTGATTTCGGCCAGCCGTTTCACGGCACGGGCACCGGTGCAACGGGGTGAAAATATCATGCCCAAGATAGCAGCATGTTCGGCCATCGTCATGTCGCCCAAAGCAAACCAGACTTCGTTGGCGGCATAAATGGACAGATAATCGGAAGAAGGTGCGACAGGCAGAAAAAGGCCGTAGGCTGCCGGCTGATAATAATCCATCAATCCATCGGGCAGACGTCCTTGCTTCAGGTTCAGCAGATTATAATAGTATGTGGCAAATGAGGATTTCCGGTCGTCGGCAGCCAGCAGACGACGCACACGGTCGGTGCGGCCAAAGTACATCTCACAGTCCAAGGCCAATTTGTATTCCCGGTCGAGATTTGGCACACCATACCACTTGGACGAACCATCGGCACAGCCAAACAGATAATAGCCACCCGCCAAAACCAAAACACTCAACGGTATGCCAACCTTCAGCGAGCGCCGCAGCAGATTGCGACACAACAACAGGACAAGACCAAGGCCAATAAGTGAAAGTGTACCCGACAGGGGATAATCCAAACCGCACTGACGACCAGCCTCCCACAGAACGGCCAAGACGGCGGGAATCCAAGTCCAGCGCCCCAGATAGGGTCGTAACAGCCGAAAGACAACCATGCCCCACCCTAGCAGCACGACAGACAAGACAAGCGGTCCGCCACCCTCGTAATAGAACAATTGCGTAAGGAAGTCGCCCGACAAGTGCGACAAGGCAGCCGGATGCCTGAAGTATTCGGTAAGGCTATCGGCCGCAAACAAGAAAAGTTGTGTCTGTTCGCGGTGGAACAAATGATAGGGTAACACCTGGAAGAAGAAGAGAAACAACAGTCCACCCCCGACAAGCATTACTACCCAAGGCCAATATGTCTTACTGAATACTTTCATCCAATTGCTTCTTTTGTTCATCAGTCAGAGTGGGACGCAGCATTTCCTGCATAAATAGTCCCAGTGTGTTATGCCCCAGACGGCAAAGGAATTGGAAATTATAGGCACGTTCCTCATTCCTCAAATCCTTCAGCTGCTGTGCCAAAGCCAAAGAGTCGGCACCGACAGAAACCTTCAGTTTACGCCGCAGCTGCCCATAGGAGGCCAATTTTTTCTCGCGCATTTCCTTCCACTCCTGCAAGGCATCGTTCTGAGGTGTACCGGTAACGGAACCTATGGAATCAGCCTTAATGGTTATCTGACCCGGTTCAGTCACAACCAACAGTTCCTGAATCTCCAGGCGCAAAATAGGGCGCAAACGCAACACGCGCACCTCCTCACCACTGCCTGTAAAAGAAAAAGTAGCATCGGCAATCTTCACCGAGTCTACCCGACCAAACGGATTCTTCATAGGAACCAAATAAATCCATTCACCGTTGAACTTATCGGACGGCAAAGTGCCCATAATCTTATAATCATGGCTATGGTCTCTACATCCTGTAAACAGAAAGACAGCAACCAAGCACACATACAAAACACGTAAAATCCACATATTTCACCAATTCATCAATAAGACAGCCTATCTGCACAGCCAAACAGGCTTGCCCTACAAAGGTAGACAAAATCTATAACAAAACTGTAAAAAAAGCCTTCTAATCGAATGGCCTACAATAGCAGTTAACTCCTTGGTCGATAGCAGTGGACTGCCAACGTGATAGCAGTTAACTGCTAACGCGATAGGAGTTAACTCCTATCGAACAAGGAGTCCACTACTATCACACGAAGAGTAGACTACTATTGAACAGGGAGTAAACTTCCGCTCCAAAAAAGTAAGGACACCCTCCTCATAGAAGTAGAAAGTGGGAGCATCAGGACACAAGAAAGGAGCCAGGAAACTAAGCTTTCTTGGAATCCGGCCTGACAAACAATATCAGCCAAGCTCCAGCTTACATTCCTGACTCCCGTTTTTTAAGTCTTTACAGGCTCAAGTTACAAAACAACTCTTTATTGTTTCTTCTTGAAATTCCAGAACCAAGCATTACCCCAGTCGCCAGCTCCCGGTTCGGGTGCACAGAGACGCAATACATTGTCGTCGGCCTGCAAGATTTGATAATCATACTGACGGGCATTACCCTGATTGGTCAATATACCCATCAAAGGAATCGTACCAGTGAACTTCATTGTACCTATATCCCAACCAGCTTTTACAACATCTTCAGTAACAGAAACTGAACCGGTCTCACCACGGCTGGTTTGTACACCTGTGAGGCTGATAGAGAACCAACCGTCCAGACCATCATCGGGCAATCCTTTGCCTTCAGCCTGCTCGTCAATCTCGGCAGCTGTTACTTTCCACCAGTCAGGACCGGTACTTTCCATATAGCCTCCGTTACCCCATACACCGTTGCTTGCCTCAGTATCCCAAGTCCAAGTAGTTGTACCCAGGTCTTCGCCAAATACGGAGTAGTAAATGTCGGGCAAATCAGTGAACTCTGTCACATTGATAGTTTTGGGCGACGACTTGATGATAGTACCGTCTTGATTGATGGTAGACAGATAGATACCTACTTCGCGAGCAGGCGGCACAATCTGTACAACCGGATTGGTACCCTGGGCAATGACAATGTCTGTACTGGCGTCGTAAACCCAAACGTAATGAACCGGGTTCATCTTAATCGTAATGTTATTGTTACCTGCACTCTTCGCAACCAATTCAAAGCTTGAGGTCAGCTGCTCGGCTGTAACATTTGCGCCCTTCGAAATCTCGTCCACGGCCGGCTCGCAAGAAGCGAACATAGCAGCCAGCAAGGGGATTGCAAATAATATCTTTTTCATTGTATTTTCCTTTCTGTATAAGATTAAACATGATATTACCAGCCCTGGTATTCTGAATCAGAGCCCGTCCATCCTTCATTTTGTACCGCACTACCAATGTTAACCTGGCTTTCGGGCATCTTCTGAAATCCGGCTGTCGCATTATAGCGTGCGGCATATCCACCATTGTGAGGTTCGTTCTTACCCGGTGCGCCACAATAGTAAACCGGCTGATTGGTTTGCTTTTCAAGTGCAGCCGCAGCAATGTGCCAACGTCTGATATCATTCCAACGAATACCTTCCATAGCCAATTCCCAACGACGCTCATTCTGCAAGGCTTCGAGTGAATAAGAAGCAATCGGGTCAAGTCCGGCACGGGCACGTACGCGGTTAATACCGGCTACATCTTCCTTCAACTCACTTTGCATCAGCAATACATCGGCAAAACGAATCAGAACCAAGTCATGAATATTGTTCAACTGCATATTGTTAGGTTTCTGCAACCAGATATCACTACCATACATCAGATTTTCAAAGCAGCAAACATAAGGATTCGATGATACCGGGATGTCGTTTTCCTGCGAACCATCGTTCACACAAGAAATAGGACTCCATTTCTTTCCGAAATAGTCTGTTTCCTGAACGAAATCGGCCCAACCGCCATAGGTATAATTAGGATATTTAGTCCAATCCTCAATGGTTGCATCGCGACGAATATCCTTGTTTTCAGGGTCTGCACTCTTCCAGTCGTTTACAAGGTTAGGAGCAACAGGTCCTGCGCCCCATCCTTGACCGAACGGGAAAGTATTGGCATAGTTTTGTCCGCCACGTACACCGAAGTGCAAGGCAATACCATTGGCATAACCGATAGTTGTCTGCCAGTCGGCCAACTTATTGAATTTGATGGCAAACATAGATTCAGGATTGATACCGTTGTCATTTTCCACCCACTTCAAGCCCTGGCCTTTTGTATAGTCATAGTCTTCCACCGTAAAGCGATTGGTATAAGCCCACAGATTACGGAAGTCAGGTACCAGTTCATAACCGGAATTGTTCACACAGTCATCGATGAAAGCAATCACATCTTGTTTTGTCATCGTGGTACCGTCGGGCAAAGCCACCTCGGTAAGAGGATTATAAGTAGTGCTTGTCATATCGGCAATTGTCTCACCATTGCAATACATTCCGGTGTAGAATAACCAGATACGAGCCAAAAGAGCTTCAGCCGTATATTTGTCCACATGCCCGTCAGTCTTACGCTCGTCAGGCATCATGTTGATGGCATCACGCAAATCTTGCAACATCTGACCATAGAGCACCTTCACATCGCCCTGAGTTACCAAGTCGCCCGAAGGAGCGTTCATCAAAGGAACATTGCCATACATGGATGCCAAATCGAAATGATAGAAAGCACGCAAGAAAAGAGCTTCACCCATAAACTGAGCTTTTGAAGCTTCATTCATTGACGTATTGGGCAATGCCGAGATTAATGTATTGGCACGGTTAATACCTTGATAACGCAATTCCCAGAAGTGATTGGTCATATCGGCATTGTAGTTGGTTATCAAGTCCATTGCCTGCATCAGTTTATCATTGGTTCCACCACCACCCAATGCATCATCACTTGCCAAAGCTGCATAATAGAGGAATGATTCCTGCGGATAAGCATGAACAGCATTCAAGTTCTGATAAATTCCAGCCAGAACAGCGATACCGTCTGCCTCCGATACGGGAAAGTTATCCGTAGAGAGTTCTCCCATATTCTCCACGTCGTTGATGTCGCAAGACGTAAAGTTCATTGCTACACAAGCTGTAGCTAATAAATATGATATCTTTTTCATTGTGTTCACCTAATTAGAATTTAATATTAACACCTAACAAATAAGTACGGGGTTGCGGATAGTTACCAACATCAACACCTGTAACCCAAGGTTCGCCACCGTTGATAGCTCTACCGTTTTCAGGATCCATACCCTTATAACCGGTTATAGTAAACAAGTTCTGTGCAGCAGCATAGATACGCAGTTGCTCAAACGGACAGCTCTTCCACAATCTCTTGAAATCATAACCAATAGTCAAATTCTGCAGACGGAAATAGCTTGCATCCTCAACATAGATATCAGAAATAGTCTGCCAGTTAGGACCTTCATTCATACGGGCAATCAAAGGATATTTATTGGAAGTTCCTTCACCATGCCAATATTCATAAACTTCTGTTGTATAGTTCTCCTGCTCACCATCGGTAAACTTACGATAAGAACGTGCAACCTGTTGACCCAATGCAGCGAAACCTGTAATAGCGATATCAAATCCCTTGTACTCGGCACTCAGGTTAAGACCCATCGTAACATCGGGATGAGGATCACCCAGTTCTGTCTTATCATCATCATTGATGACACCATCACCATTTACATCAACAAACTTCAAGTCACCCGGTTTGATTCCAGTACCTTGTTTAGAGTTAGCAGGGTCACCATCTTTCAGTTTTGATACATAAGCATCGAGGTCTGCCTGATTCTGGATAACACCTTCAGTCTTATAACCCCAGAAGTAACCTATCGGATGTCCTTCCTCGAAACGAGCCATATAGCCGGTACCCTGTGCCAACAGGTCATTACCACCGTTATTGTATTTACGAGTACTGTTTACCTCAGTTACTTCGTTCTTGTTCTTTGCCAAGTTCCAACCAATGCTATACTTGAAATCATTACCAATCTGGTCGTTCCAGTTCAATGCAAGTTCAATACCAGTATTGCGTACAGTTCCAGCATTCTTCAACTGTTCAGAGAAACCTGTAGTAGGCGTAACAGGCACCTTCAGCAACAAGTCTTTAGTCTGCTTCAGATACCAGTCGAATACAACACCCAGACGTCCGCCCAAGAAGCGAGCATCAAAGCCGACATTCGTTTGTTCTGATGTTTCCCAAGTAATATCCTCATTGGCCAAACGTGCAGGAGATGCACCCGAAGTATAACTATCCTTGCTGTTTCCGAATGAATAGTTGCTATAAGCATCGAAAGCAAATGTAGCCTGATAAGCAAAGTTATCAACAGCGTTCTTATTACCATTCTGTCCCCAGCCGGCACGAATCTTCAAGAAATCCAGCCAATTTGTAGTACTCTCCATGAATTCTTCATTGGAAACGACCCAACCTGCACTGAATGACGGGAAGTAACCCCAACGCTTGCCAGGAGCAAAGACTGAAGAACCATCGGCACGGATAATGGCTGACAACATATAAGTTTCACCCAAGTCGTAGTTGACACGACCGAAGTAAGACATACCTCTTGAATCACCATAAGGAGTTCCCGAAACAGTAGCCTGAGCTGTATTGTTCTTCATAAAGCTCATATAAGCATGTTTCAAGTCACCAAATACAGAGTTAGTAGCACGTGCACTCAAGCTAAAGCCGAAATCAGGACGGCTCTCACCATATTCCGTACCAACCAACACATCAAAGTGATGTTTTTCTGCCAGGTCAAACTTGTAGTTCAAGGTATTCGTTGTACTCCATCCCCAACCTAAACCTGCTTGGTTTGTTGCTTCATCGGCTGCACGGCTATCGCCCTGGTCGTTCAACTTATATGCAGGCAAATAGCAACGCCAAGAGTATGAGCTTTGGTTGTAGTTAATCTGTCCACGGTAAACCAAACCTTTGATAGGTTGAATTTCCAAATAACCGGAAGCATTGAAACCAAAACTGATGCTCTTATTGTTGGCACTCTGGTTGTTCATCATAGAAGCAATAGGGTTGGTAGTATAAGAATTATAATTGAACCAACCTTCCTGACCAGAAGCTTTCAAATCTTCATAGCCGAAATAATCGCCAGATGCATTGTAAAGGGGAACCAACGGATTGGCACGCATCATGTTAGAAATCATGTTGCCATACTGGTTACCGTTGTCAAGACCTTGCTTCTGAGAGTGAGAATAATAGAAGTTCTCACCTACTTTAACAACATCCAGACCTGCATCGTTGCGATAAATAACATGTTCTGAATTGACACGGATAGTAAAACGACGATAGTCAGACTTAGCCATATTACCAAAGATACCATCCTGATACTGATAACCCAGACCGGTTGAGAACTTTGAGCGGTCGGTACCACTGGTAATATTCAATGCATGGCTGGTAGTAATGGCATTCTTGTTACGAATTTCCTCCAACCAGTTTGTACCTTTGTTAGAACCGTCACGATAAGCAGCCAGCAGATCAGCATCAATATACTTAGACCAATCGTGGGGTTGGAATCCACTGTTGAAGCGAACCATATCCTGCACTTCCATATATTGCTTGGCATTCAGCAAAGAAGGCATCTTATATACATTCTGCCAACCGATGTTTCCATCATAGCTAACTTGAATCTTGCCTTCCTTACCTTGTTTGGTTGTTACCAAAATAACACCATTGGCAGCGGCAGAACCATAGATGGCACAAGAAGCGGCATCCTTCAAAACGTCGATACGTTCGATATCGGCCGGGTTAATATTATTGATATCACCGCTCACACCGTCAATAATATAAAGAGGTTTCGTATCACTGTTAGTACCAGCACCACGAATGGTTACTTTAAATCCATCACCCGGCTGACCTGATACAGCCTGAATGTTCACACCTGGAGACTGGCTCTGCAATGCGCCCAATGCCTGGGTCGTATTCAGTTTTGCGATATCTTCACCTTTTACCTCAACTGTAGCACCGGTTACCAATTTCTTCTTCTGTACACCGTAACCTACTACTACGACCTCATCCAGCATTTCCGTATCTTCCTTCAACTGAACATTAATATTCGTCTGGTCACCTACAACTATTTCCTGTGAGGTATAACCGATAAACGAAATTACCAGTGTGGCTCCCGGCTGCACATCCAACATGAATTTACCATCGATATCGGTAATTACACCATTGGTTGTACCTTTTTCCAAGACATTGGCACCGATAACCGGGCCAAAAGCATCTGTAACTGTACCTGTAACTTTCTTCATCTGCTGAACAGACTCTACAGCATCAACCGATGCAGCAAAAAGATGGGGAGTATAGCCCAAGCCAAAAGCAGAGCACATACCCATCAGCAGCGCCGTTTTTCTAAAATTTAAATTCATACTTGTATTTTTCTTAGTTTAATAAATAAGGTATTGCTTTATATAACAGGGGTCTCTCAAATGCTAAAACAATACCAGTTTAATAAGGTTAAGCTTACACTTCCAATAGCATGTTTGTAGGAATAAAATAATAAGAGCAATGTTTCATAGGCATGTCCTTCAATAAGTAACGGTTAAACATTATATTAAATACTTTAGTGATGCAAAAGTACAGATTCAGCTAAATAGATTCAGACACTATTTTATCATATCTTTATAATTTTATAACACTATCTTAAAAAAAATGCTTTTTTATAATGATAATAGAGTATATAAAAACCATTAAAAGCTTACATAACATGGTTTAAACATCTTTAATTATATAGGACACACACAAGAAAAAAACGATGGAAGCCATCAAAAACGAATATTTCACAATTCTGATTTAGAAATCAATGAATTATTCTATTGGTGAAACCGCAAAACTTCATCAACAGAACTAAAATACCAAAAATACTCTATCGTAAAAAAGGGAACTTTACTCCCGATAAGATGCAACAACATCTTATGCCCCAACAATATTGTTTAATGCTAAAATAATACAATGTTCATATACACACTCAAGTAGTGCTTACGAAACTAAAAAGAAGCTTTTAGCTACAGTATTTAGCCACTCATCCAACAGCAGAAACGCGAACAACACCTACTATGACAATCATAGAGTGGACATAGTAGTATTATTCGCGTTCTATTAAAAACTGGCAGGTGTCTCTGATAGCTGTTAACTACTAACACGATAGCAGTAGACTCGGCATTTGATAGTGGTAGACTCGCAACACGTTAGCAGTTAACCACTATCTCAATGGCAAGTTAAGCATCTTTATCAACAGACACTGATACTTTCTTTACCTGTTTTATTACTTCCATATTTCACAGCCAAGCGAAACATGAATCAAAAGAAGTTATTTCTGATTTCTTTAGCAATATATCGTCCCATTAATTGTTGCCCCTCCACATCGGGATGTAAGCCGTCTTTCAGATAACGGCCTCTGCCTGAAGGTTGTTCAAACTTCTCAGTAATACCAGCATTGGAGTAACAATCAATCAACTGCACCGACAAGGCCTGACACAACTGGCGGAGAATCTCTATTTTCTTCAGGTTTATTTCGTTATGAGCCACATCACCAGTCTGAATAGGCGTACAGACAAACACACGGCATTTGGGATAGTGCTCCAGTATTGTCTGTATGGCCCAACGTGCGCCACCGGCCATAGTAGTTACGTCTACCTCGTCCAGTGTCTTGCCTTTCAAAACTTCTTCGGCAGAGCCCAAATTAGAATCGTTAGTACCCATGGCAAAGACAAACACATCGGGAACAGGATATAAGCCCTTGTCTACTTCATCAATAAATCGCTGGATGTGCACCTTGGCCACGTTGTTATGCCTCATTTGGATTTCAGTTTTATCTTCAGTAGGCTGCCAACCGCCAGATATACCCGCGAATCCTTCACTCCCATAATCCTGAGTATCGGCATGACAAGCCCACGTAGCCGAACCCACAGCCACATTGTGGTGCGTAGCAAAACCCAGCACATCTACTACCGTTTTTGACCACTGCTGTCCGGCTGTAATACTGTTCCCATCACAACCAAAGTTCATCTTCGTAAAGTCTGGATAGACTGACTGAGCCTGCAAGGCAATGCTCATCGCAACAGCCAATAATGATATAATCAATCTAGTCATTTTCCTTTTACTATTTTAATATATAATGTATACTAAATATTGTGTCAATCCCTATCAGCAAAGCGCTCCAGCACTTCCATACACATACGCCCATTATGGTAAGGGCATTTCCAAAAACCAGCCTTGTCGTCCTGCAGATTGAGAGTACCGTCGGCTCTGACACTCCAGTGCCATTCACCACCTTTGTAGTCTATCAAGTATTTCTTAATGAAATCCCAGCAACGGAAGGCTTTTTGCAGAGACACTTCGTCATCAAAGTATTGATAGAGGTTCACGTGTCCTACCACAGTCTCGGCCTGTACCCACCAATGGCAATCCGTATCCGTATGGTTCTTGTCCAAGAATGTTTCGTATATCATGCCGCCTTCTTTGTTCAGTCCTTCGTCAGCAGCCGCTGCTATAAACTCCACCCGAGGTTCTACTTTATCCAGCAGTTCCTTGTCGCCCAGCACCAAGGCCGCCTCATGTATCAGCCACGAAGCCTCTATATCGTGACCATAGGAAACTATGCGGTACTTGCTGTTCCAGTCGTCGTCGAAGAAAAGTTCCAGATGGCCGGTGGCTGGGGTCAGTATCTTACCCAGGAACAGTTCTATAAGGTTGCGCAGGCTCTTGGCCAGACGGTCGTCCTTCCATACACGATAAAGGTTGGCGTAGGGTTCCAATATGTGAAGGTGCGTGTTCATAGTCTTGCGCTCGTTCTCGTCCTTCTCGCTCAGGCGCATGTCAGCTATCTCGCCCCACTCGCGTGTCAAGGCCTCGCAGTAGCCGTTCTTCACCGGGTCGAAACTGTAACGCTCGATGCTTTCGTACAGCCGGATGGCATAGTCAAGGGCTTCCTGGTCGCCCGTGGCACGCACATATTCACTCAATCCGTAGATGGCAAAGCCCAGGGCGTAGATTTGTTTCTTGGTGTCGAGCGGACGGCCCAGGTAATTGACCGACCAGTAGACGCCCCCATACTCGGGGTCATAGAAAGTGTCAATGATGGCACGCTTGGCGCGGGTGGCCATTTCCAGGTAAGCGGGTTTCTTCAACAGGCGGTAGGCGGCGGAGAAGGTCCACAGAATACGTGCATTCAGCACGGCGCCCTTCTCGGCTTCGGGAACCAGTACGTCGTTGCCGGTCATGCGGCCATAGAAACCGCCGTTTACTGTGTCAACCATACGCTCCTGCCAGAAACGGAGTATATTGTTTTCAAGGACATCCAGCATCTCATGCCGCATGTCCGTCAGTTGCTTGTTCATTGTAGACATAGCTTTGGATTATTGGGGGTATTTGATGTTTTAAGATTATGAAGATATGTCATGACTTCCAAGTCCGAAACAGGCTGTTTACTACGGACAGCTCACCCCGTCTTGCAAGAGGTTGAAGCTGCCGCGATTCAGTCTGCACCACAGGTGGAAAGCCATGACACGCCTTCATAAGTATGTTGAGGATTGTCAGCGGCCGGCAGCGCTGCGACGCGCTTCAAGCTCGGCCGTGATTTCCTTCATTTTCTTTTCTGTCAGCGGATAAAGGCTGATGAAGATGACACTCAGGACGGTTCCTACGGCAGGAAGGAAGCTGAGGAACATCTTGATGCCGCTGATGGCCTCCTCGCTCTGCACCGCGTTGGCCTGAAAGCCGAAGAAGGCAAGCAGCCAGCCCGTGACGGCGGTACCGATGGCCCAGCCGAACTTCTGGCTCATGGATGAGGACGAGAAAATAAGGCCGGTGGCGCGGTTGCCGGTCTTCAGTTCCGAATAGTCGGCGCAGTCGGCATACATGGACCACAGAAGCGGGAAGATGCTGCCCGCACAGATGCTGATGAGCACCTGGAAGACAAATATCAGCACCAGGTCATCCTTGTCAAACCAATAGAAGATAACACTCAGTACCGTAGCGATTATCATGGCCCACATGTAGGTATTGCGCTTGCCTATGCGGTTGCTGACCGGAGCGGCGGCTATTACGCCCACTATGTTGGCTGCTTGGCCAACTGCCAGATAGAGGCCGCTCAGCACAAACAACACACCGAACAGCGACACGCTGGTGTACTCTTCCTCCACCACGAAGTATTTGAAGTAATAGACCGTGGCTCCGTCGCGGATGGAGTTGAACACCAGAGCGGCGACACCGGCACCCAGCAGAATCCACCAGGGACGGTTATGGAACAGGTCCTTCAGGTCGTCCTTCAGCGGGTTCTGTTCAGTCTTTATCGGCTTCACACGCTCGCGTGTCCAGGCAAAGCAACCCAGGAACAGCACCACGCACATGACGGCTATCACCACCACGGCCAGGGTCCACCCCATCTGTTGCTCGCCCGCCTCCTTGCTGCCGCCGCTGAAGAAATTGACAAGCGGCATGAAAAGCAGGAGGGCGATGAAGCTGCCGATGTAGGCAAACATCATGCGAAAGGTGGACAGCGTGTTGCGTTCCTTCGGGTCGGGACTCATGACACCCAGCAGAGAGGCATAGGGGACATTGATGGCCGAGTAGACCATCATCATCAGCGAATAAGTGACATAAGCATATACCAGCTTGGCCGTCGGGTCCCAGTCGGGGGTGAAGAAGGTCAGCACGCCTATCAGGCCGAAAGGAACGGCCAGCCATAGCAGGTAAGGACGGAACTTGCCCCAGCGGGAATGGGTACGGTCGGCTATCACTCCCACAATAGGGTCGAAAGCCGAGTCCCAGATACGGGTTATCAGGAACATGGTACCCACGGCTGCTGCAGGAAGACCGAACACGTCGGTATAGAATATCATCAGGTAGGCACCGAACAGCTTCCAGAACATGGAGGAAGCCATGTCACCGAAGCCGTAACCTATTTTCTCTGTGAGTTTTATCATGGCATCTGTCTTTTTTCGTTACAGGTTTTCCGAGTGGATTTTTATTTGTTCATCAGTTTCATATTCTTGTCTATCAGCTTCTTCAGCGTCTCTACCGAGGCGGAGGTGGTCAGTCCGTCCTCCGGGGTGTTCATGCAGTAGTCAACCAGCTGGTCAATGGTGGAGGTGGCCACATGCATGCGGGTGTCGGAAGAGGCATAGTAGATGAAGACCTTGCCGTCCTCGTCGGCTATCCAGCCGTTGGTGAAAAGCACGTTGCTCACATCGCCCACGCGTTCCTCGCCTTCGGGAGCCATGAAGTAGCCGCCCGGAGCTGCAATCACGCGCGTCGGGTCATCGAGGGCCGTCATGTACATGTAGAGCACATAACGAAGTCCGGCTGCACAACCGCGTACGCCGTGGGCCAGGTGAAGCCAGCCTTTGGGAGTTTTGATTGGATGGGGACCTTCACCGTTCTTCACTTCCTTGATAGTGTGGTAGTAGCGGCGGTCGATGATTTTCTCTTCCTTTACTTCGGCGTGTGTCATGTCATCAACCAAAGCCCAGCCGATGCCGCCGCCGCTGCCGGCGTCGATGAAGCCGTCCTGCGGACGGGTATAGAGCGCATACTTGCCGTCTACAAACTCGGGATGGAGCACCACGTTGCGCTGCTGGCTCTTGGACTTCAGGTCGGGCAGGCGTTCCCAGGTCTTCAGGTCCTTGGTGCGCGCAATGCCGGCCGTGGCCGTGGCCGAAGAAAGGTCACCTTCGGGCGCATTGGGGTCATGACGCTCGGCACAGAAGATGCCGTAAATCCAGCCGTCTTCATGGGCTGTAAGGCGCATGTCGTAGATGTTGGTGGCCGGTACAACGTCGTCGGGCATCGTGATGGGATAGTCCCAGAAGCGGAAATTGTCCACACCGTTAGGGCTCTCGGCCACGGCAAAGAACGACTTGCGGTCGGCTCCTTCCACACGGACCACCAGCAGGTACTTGCCGTTCCACTTGATGGCACCGGAGTTGAGAGCGGCGTTCATGCCGATGCGCTCCATCAGGTAAGGATTGGTCGTCTCGTCAAGGTCATAACGCCAGAACAGGGGCGTATGGGCAGCGGTAAGAACGGGGTTCTCATAACGGGTTATAATGCCGTTGCCGGATGACAACGGATGGTTTACGCGGCTCAGCAATGCTTCGTGTTCACGTTGGAGCATGGCGAGTCTTTCATTAAAAGTGTTCATAAGTCTATGTCGTTAGTCGGTTAATAATGAATGTTTGTTCTATAGTTACAATCTATCGTTCAGTTTATTTGGCATACAGCTTCACATCGCCGGCAAACAGCGTCTTCGGATTCTTGTAGAATTCCACAAAGTCAGCTTCCGAAGCCTGTCCGGGATAAGGTCCATAGAAATGAGTTACTTTCTCACGGGCATTACGCCACACCAGTACATAAGCAACCGGATACTTTTCCAGTGCCGGCAGCAGCGTGCCTGTCCACCACTTGGCATCGGGTATGCCTTCATAACCAGTCTCTGTCACAGCTATCACCTTGTCATGAGCCTTGCCAATGCTGTCTACAATAGCCAGCGAGCGATTCAGACCTTCCAGATAAACATCGCGGTTGAACTGATATGTATCAAAACCAATCAGGTCAATCAAGTCGTCACCCGGATAACGTCTGAGATATTCAGTCGTATCGCGCGGTTCAGAGCCCGGTGAGTAAGCAAAGAGCACATTGTCCACACCTTTTGCTCGGAGTGTATCGACCGTCATGTGCCACAATTCTTTATAATCTTCCGGGGTACAGAGTTTCTCACCCCACCAGAACCAGCTGCCCGTATGTTCGTGCCAGGGACGGAACAGGACAGGAACCTTCACACCGTCGGCTGTCTGCAGTGAATTGATGAACGAAGCCACACTACCCAGCCAGCCGGCAAACTTCTGATGGCATTCACCACCCGGCAGAATAGATTTCACTACGGTAGTATCTGTTACATCCCACGCATCTCCACCAGTCTTAGGATTGCGGGCATGCCAGCTGAGCGACACCATTCCTCCGCGCAAATATTGGTTGACAATCTCCTTGCGCAGAGTATCAAACGCCACCTTGTCAAGATTGGCTTCTCCGCCCAGTTCCAATTCACCCAAGTCGAAGCTGATAACTGCCGGATAATCGCCACAAACACTCTTCACGTCCGAGCGTCCGGGGTCGCCTTCCCAGCCTATACCATAAACGGTGTCATCATGATGCCCAAACATAATGCCTTGAGCCGATACTTTCTTTAGATTTTTCAACAGCAGTTCCGTCTCTGCCGTACGCGTGTTTTCCACAGTTTCTTCCGGTGCCTGCTTCCCGTTAGAATTGCACGATACGGTCAATCCTGCCAGCAACACCCAAGTCAATACTTTCACGTTCTTCATTTCTATTAGTTTCAAAGTTGATTTATAATACAAATATTTATTTCTTCTGTCTTACCAAGCAATACTTCTTACTCATTTATTCAATGTAGGAATTCTAAGCACAGTCAATGAATAAGGTTTGAATACATAATCAAAAGATCCGCCAAAACCTTCATAAGAAGTTTCTATTGGAGCGACTTTCCGCGGGTTATCCAATGAATTCTCAGCATCAGGCTTATCAGCTGATAATGTTATAACCTTTCCACTGGCAGAAACTTGGAAACCATTCAGGCGAACAGTTATCTTTTTTTCTTCTGCAGAACCATTGACAACCTTTATAATCGTCTCCTTACTGTCCGTATCATAACCGGCAATGCAATGCAAGGTCTGATAGGGCAATCCTACACTCTCTTCCGTGTCACGGCTGAAAGAATATGCCAAATTGTATGTAGGAACATTTGTACTGAACATCTTCTGTACATAATACGAAGACCTACCCATGACCTGACCACTGTTTAACCAAATAAGATTGGTCTGCCAATCGCGCTGGTTCACATTCTCCAACAAAGGTGCATAAGAAGCCATCTTCACAATATCAGCATTTCTTTCCATTCCTATCATAAAAGCAGCTTCGCTCAATGCGCCCGTAATATTAGATTCAGCTATGCAAGCAAACTCTCCTACATAAATATTGAATTTACCACGCTTTACATCATCAAACAAGTGTGTGTTCTCATAAAAGAACTTGGGCTCGGAATACCAGTGCGGATCAATCATATCAACCTCTTTCAACGCGTCTTTCATATTGTCCATACCCAGCGTACAGATAAAAGTGATGTCAGGATAAAGCGGTTTCAAACGCGAATAGAAATATTCATAACGCTCGGCATAAATACTGCCAAACTGCTCATTTCCCAATTCCACATAAGCCAAGGGGAATGGCTCCGGATGCCCGGCTGCAGCCCTTTTGGCACCCCAAGTTGTTGTTACATCACCTATAGCATATTCTATGGCATCCTTAATATCCTGCACGAAAGGTTCCAAATCATCAGTATAATCTCCATTGTTTCCCACGCACGACATACCTACATTGGCCACATACATAGCCTTGGCTCCAAGATCTTCGCAGAACTGCAAGAACTCATGATAGCCCATACCCCATGACGAATGATAGTTCCAACGTATCCATTCGCTACGACGCTGCATCGGGTCGCCTATGCTTTCTTTCCATCGCATGCGGTTTTCAAGTGTAGCTCCTTCTACCACACATCCTCCCGGCCAACGCATAAAACCAGGCTTCAAATCGGCCAATATCTGCGCAATATCCTTCCGCATGCCATTCTTCCGGCCCTTAAACGTATCTTGAGGGAACAACGATACATAATCAACATAAACACAACCCGGCTTCTCAAATATCAATTGCAAAGATGATTTCACATCGTTGCCAACAGATTTCAACACAGCCGTATATTCCTGCCACTTTTCTGCTTTCTCAATATTGAAGCTATGTTCAGCCAGCACTGTTTTTTTATCCGAAGACACGATTCTGGCATTTACACTTCCAGCATAATCAACTGCATTAAGATAGAACCTCAAATCATAACTGCCACCCTGTTTTACTGCCATTCCCCAATAGCCCTCATTTTCCAGGACTACACCAGCCTCTTTCATTTTCAAGTACATGGAGTTGGGCGTATTAGGATGAAGCGGCATCTCGTCAGTTACATCATAATCAGCATTCCCGGCCACACTCCAACCTATCATTTTCAAAGAATCCGTATTCCAAGGAGTTTTCCAGTCATGATACTCCATCGTAATCCATTCATCGGGTTTATCCGGCTGATAAGCATAATTGCGGCTGTGAGGCGCACAGGCAAAACCATCTTTCAGTTCCATGCCCCGGGGCAATACATGTTCTTCAAAATTACGGTTTCTAACCAATTCCGCATAAAGTCCTCCTTCACCACCATGATTGATTTCCTCGAAAAAGATGCCATACATCTGAGGATTTATCTGCTCTCCCGGCTTTGAACAGTCAATGGTCAATACATTTTGGGCAGAAAGTGTCAATGCTGGCATTAAAGACATCAATAGTCCAGCAAACAACATTCCAGTCAATGCTCCCGAGTTTTTCATTTCTATCAGTTTCAAAGTTTTAGATAAATATTTAAGATATAAAGTAGCAATCCTCAATATATTCCCTTTTAATCACTCTCCCCATATTCCGCCGGCCTCGCTCACCGAGTGCCCATAAAAAGCGAATAATAAACAAAAGCAAAGATAAGTGATTACAGAATGCAACAATGATATTATTTTATCCTTTCACATCACTTTCCTCCACAAACAACTAATTCAAAATAAGTAGAATACCTAACCTTTCCATATAAAACGCAGAAATTTTCCCAATAAAAGTAAGAAACAAAAATCGGCCTCCCTTGTCATACTCAAAGGAGGCCGTATAAACAAACAGATACTAAATGAGTAATAAATCTACAAACAGAAAAGAAGTGAGAGTTGTTGCCCGTCCTTTAGACATCCTATTTCTTCTACTTACCTCATTTCAACGCAGCCGTTTCTTTCTTTATCACCTCTATTGTGCTATCGGTAGCAAATACCGAGTTCAATCCTTGCTGTTCCTGAGCCGGGTCGCCCGTATAGTCGTCGCCACGCTCCCAGTTTACGTGTGCCGGAGTGGCGAAACCGCCCCATGCCCAGAAGTTACAGCCGGCCAGCAGGCCGCCTTGCGCACGGTCTTGGCCTACGAGGCTGAAGACGTAGCGGTAGTACTCGTCGCGGGCAGTGGTGGGAGTGTCCTTGGAGAACTGGAAGCCGTCGCGCGGGAAGCCGAACTCCTCTATCACGATGGGTTTCTTGTACTTGCGGGCCACGGCCAGATGCTCGTCAATATAGGCTTTGGTGCGTTCCTTGGCGCCGGGCAACATTTCATTCAGGCTGTCAGCCTTCACCCAACCCCAGTTGTAGGGCCAGATGTGAATGTTCATGTAGTCGATGTTGGCATCGGCATGCACCTTCTCGAACAAGGCTAGGTCGCCTTCACATCCGTGTTTTCCTTCGCTGCCCGACGACACCATGTGATTGGGGTCGAGCGACTTTATCTGGGCTGCCACTTGAGCCATCCAGGCGGCAAAGGGCTCTTTGTTCTCATCAGAGAAAGCGCGAGGCTCGTTGCCAATCTGCCACGACATAATTGTCGGGTCGTCCACATATTTTATGTTATTATACCTATTGACCCTCTTCACTATAAACTCAACATGCTTGGCAAACAGGGCCTTCGCGCTATCAGATTGCTGGTATTGCTTGACATACTCCATATAGGCAGGCCAGCCGTCAACGGCAGGCACCACGGCCTTGCCATGTCCGGCCCATTGCAGGTAGACGGAGTAACCGCCGCTCCACTCCCAGGAGTTATTCAGGTAGAGCACGGCAGTCATATCGCGCTTCTTCAGTTCGTTCATGAAATAGTCCAGACCGGCCAGGATGGTGTCGTTGTAGACGCCCGGCGCCTTCTGTAGGGCGGGCTCCACGCGGGTTTTCACTCCGTCCTCGCCATCGGCTCCTACCAGCACACGCAGGTTGTCTATGCCAATGCTCTTCAGGAAATTGAGTTCGCGGTGCAAGCGGTCGCGGTCGCCTCCCACGCCTTCAGAACCCAGAATGGCACCATACCAAAAGTTGGTTCCTACAAAATAATAAGGTTTTCCGTTTCTAATGAACTGCCCGTCGGCATTCACCTTGATAAAAGGGTCGTCAGCTTGCTGGGCCGGTTTCGAAGTACAAGCTCCCAAACACAAAACGAGGAGCAAGCAATAGAAGATGTTTTTCATACTATATATTATGTTTTTCAAATACAAAAAAAGAAGTTTTCCGGCAGAATTTCTAACACTATTTTATCCAAAACACCACATTTTGGATAATATGAAACTGTTGCCGCTGCCTTTGTACGGTCACAAGCCGCAGGCTATGCCAGCCTGCGCCGCCAAACAAAAAGAAAGCAAACAGCACAGATGCCTATACAAAAAAGTAAAGAACCGACCTTTCTGCTTACACCCCCGATAAAGAAAAAACAAAAATAGAGAAGCAGCCACACCGTTTGCTACATATACATGCAAACGATATGCAAGAAACGGGGCTCTTCTCTATTTTTATGCAAAAGCCATGCACTTCAAGCATCCAAGCAGTCGTTTCGGCAAACGATAGCACCGGACTCGGCAGCGGTAAAGTCTTAACTGCTATCGCGTAAAGTGTCTACTGCCTGCGTCCAAAGTCTTAAGACCTGCCCCGAAGGACATGAAAAGACGGGAAAAAAAGAGTGCTGGCGAGCTATTTTTTCTGTAAAGATTCTGATAATCGGCAACAGGACAAGAAGATAGGCCTCACGGCATCGAAAAAACGGCGCGCAGGGCAACTGCTGACGGAAATAAGCGATTCTCAGCTATTGGGAAAAGCAAATTGTCAAAACGTCAGGCACTGCCTTGCGCGCCGTATGTGCGAAATGGGTGTATATTTACAGGCCCAGTTGTTTTCTGAGCCAGTCTTGCCATTCTTCCCACTGCTCCTGATACCAGTAGTGTCCGGTCTCCAGGTAGAGGTGGAGTTCTTTGGGTGCCGTCACCGCGTTGTAGGCGGCATACATGGAAGTGGGAGGACAAACTTCGTCGTTATAGCCCCAGCTGAACCATCCGGTAGCCTTCAGGCAGCGGGCAAAGTTGGCGGTGTCGTAATAGCGCAGTGCCTTCAGCTCCTTGTCAGTAGGTTCGGCCTGATAATAATAGTGGGGCCAGCCTCCGGCACGTTTCTTCAGAAAAGCCTCGTGGTCGCACAAGGCCGGATGGACGGCGCCGAAGAAGGTAACGCGCGAATCGAGTGCAGCCGTAATCACCGACAACGCTCCGCCCTGGCTGGAGCCGGTCACGCCCAGTGCCTTGCCGTTGAACTGGGGCAGTGAGCAAATGAAGTCTACAGCCCGCAGGGCACCCACGATGACACGGTTGTAGTAGTTCTGGTCGCGGTTGTCGCGGCAGAAGTTCCAATATCCGTTCAAGGCACCGGCGGCCAGATTGTCATAGACAGACTGCTGCATGGTGACGGGAATACCGTGTATGCCCACTTCGAGCACAATCACCTTGCCCGGAGCCAAGTAGGTGTCGCCGTTGTAAGGCCGTACGCCGGCACCGGGTACACGGAGCAGTGCAGGGTAAGTGCCCTCGGCCTTGGGTACGCTGAGGATGCCGAACATGCGGCCGCCCCATGCCTTAGTCTGGAAGCTGACTTCGTAGACGTTGGACGTCTCGGTGCAGCGTTCGGGCAGCAGGGTTATGGTGGGGTTCAGCGGGGTCTGGCGCGCATTGGCCAGTGTGGTTTCCCAGAATTTCAGGAAGTCGTCGGGCAGTTGGCTCACGGGGCGCAGCTCTTCGGGGGCATAGGCGGCAGTGGCCAGTCCTTCATAAGTCCGTCCGTCTACGTGTGCCTTTACCTTGCAGCGCAGGAAGCCAGGTGTTTTCATCGTACCCTTCAGGGTCAGCTTTCCGTCTTTCAGCACCACGCCGGTCTTGGTTTCGGTGGGATACATCTCGGGTCCCAGTTCATAATCCACCGTCACACCGGGCAGCAGATTCTGTGCCTTCAGCACCCTGACGGTGAAAGTACATTTCTCATTCAGACCGTATTTCCAGTCTGCACGGTCGGGCGATACCATCACCCTGATTTCATTGCCGCGAATCTGTGCCGACACAAGCAACGTGCACAGCAGGCAAAAGAACAAAGACAATATTTTCTTCATGGCTGATAAAGTGTTTTTAGTTTCTCATAGCAATTTCCAAGAAACAGAGGTCAGATGACCTGCATCCGCTTGCGGTAGCGCTCCCTGAACTCTTTGGGCGAACAGTTTTTCTTGCGCTTGAACATGCGGTTAAAGTTGGACAGATTGTTGAAACCGCAGTCGTAGCATATCTCGGCAATGGTACGGCTGGAGTCAATCAGCAACCTGATGGCATAGCCAAGCCTAATTTCCACAATGTAGTCGGACAAGGTTTTACCCGTGCGCAGTCTGAAGAAACGGCTGAAGGAGACGGGAGTCATGCCTACCATGTCGGCCAGCGTGTTCAGCCTGATTTCTTCCCGGTAGTGCTCGTTGATGTAGCGCTGTACTTTCTGTACGCGGCGGCTCTCCGAATAAACCTCCATCTTGGCAAACGATGAACTGGAGAGCGTGCGGGCGTCCTCACACAACGACAATTCGTAGAGTATGCGCATGAAATCCATCACGGCATAGAAACCCTGTTCTTCCGAAGCCAGCTTATCCAGCAGGTTGTACGCCTTCATAATGGCATGCACCGGGAAACAGAGACCGCACTGGGCGCGCTCCAACATACGGTGAATGCTGGCAAACTGGTTCTTCTTAATCCAATCACCGGCGACAAAATCCTGCCCGAATTGTATGGTAATCTCGCGAATGTTGGTAGAAGCACATTCGTTCTGCTCCCATACGTGCTCCAGGTCTTTGCCTGTAATCAACACCAGGTCATAGTCGCCTATGATTTCGGAAGAATCACCCACTATGCGCCTTACACCGGCCGCATGTTCCGTGAAGTTCAGCTCACACTCCGCATGACAGTGTATCGGATACGTGAACTCAGCCTTCCGACGGTCGGCAATATAAAAGCAATCGCGCTCCGACAACGGAGTTATCTCACGCATAACAGAATTAGAATCTTTCATATATTAAGAATAGAGTGAAAAAGTAGATAGGCAAAAGTATGGATTTTCCCGCCGTTGCAGGGAGAAATTTGAATACTTTTGGGGGAATATTCGGTATATTCCCCCTTTTTATACTGTTATTTAGTCTTCCTTACAGCCGGTGTTAACCGTTATCGTGGCCTGACGGATGCCGTCGGCCGACTGTACGGTCAGCGTAGCCTGCCCGGCTTCACCGGTACTTTGCAGCAATACCTGGGCCAGTCCGTTGAAAGCCTTCAGACGGAAGGTACGGGCATTGGCATCGGTCGGACGTTCGGCTGCTTGCCAAGTAGGATTACCGTTGCCCACACCCAGAATGCGTACCGGACCTTCCACGGTCAGCAGCAACTCATTGCAGGCTGTAGGCACCATGCGCTTCTTCTTGTCTTGCAGTTCCACACGAACAACGGCTACGTCGCGGTTATCAGCCTTGATGGTGTCACGGTCGACCGTCAACGCAATGCGGTCAGTCGGGCCGGTAGTAGGAACTACAGTGGTCATCACCTTCTTGCCGTTCTTGTAGCCTACGGCTTTCAGCGTGCCGGGCTGGTAAACAGCCGTCCACGACAGATGGCCGTTGACTGGCATCGGCTTACGTCCCATATCCTTGCCGTTGACATAGAGCTGCACTTCGTCGCAGTTGCTGTAGGCCCAGATATCTACCGTCTCGCCTTCATGGCCTTGCAGGTTCCAGTGAGGCAAGAGATGGAGCACAGGCTCGTCGGTCCACCAGGACTTCAGGTAGTAGGCCTCATCCTTGGGGAAGCCACAGTAGTCGAGCACACCGAACTGTGAACCGGTGGCGGGAAACTTCATCGGATTGGGCTCGCCACGGTAGTCAAAGCCGGTCCAATAAAACACACCGGCCAGGTAAGGACGCTCGGCATAGAACTTCCAGCCGCGCTCTATGGCATTCAGCAGGCTGTCGGGACCATTGGGCTGGCGGTTGAGAGCTTTCATGTAGCCGGCTTCCAGGTCATCATAATAGATGCCGCGCGCACCGCAGCCGGTGGTTTCTTCCGAACCGAAAGCCTTACGGTCGGGATAGTTGCGGCGATGTTTCTCTACCGGATTCTGAAGGATATAGTTGTAGCCGGCCACATCAAGCGGAATCAGGATAGCCGGTCCGCTGCTCGAAGCGGCGGTCATGGGGCGTGTAGGATCTATGCGATGGCAATACTGGCGCATGGTAGCGGCAATGCGAGTACCGGTTTCTTTCCATTCGGTTCCCCACTCCTCGTTGCCCACGCTCCAAAGGATGACACTGGGATGGTTGCGGTCGCGCACTATCATGCGTTGCAGCAAGTCAATGTGTTCCCGGTTGATACCTGTCAGGCGGTTTTCGGCTACGACAAGAATACCCTCACGGTCGCAAGCGTCCAGCATTTCGGGCGTCATAGGATTGTGCGAGGCGCGGTAGGCATTGCATCCCATCCATTTCAGTTGCTTCAGGCGATAGAGCTGCAAGGCATCGGGAATGGCCGAACCTACACCGGCATGATCCTGGTGCATGTTGGCGCCTTTCAGCTTCAGCGGCTGTCCGTTCAGGAAGAAGCCCCGGTCGGCATCGAAGGCTATGTGGCGGATACCGGTGGTAGTAAAATAGGTGTCTACCAATTGCTGCCCGGCATAGACCTCGGTCTTCACCTTATATAAATAGGGAGAGTCGGTGCTCCACAAATGAGGATTGGACACGTGCATGCGGCCGGTAGTGCAGTGTGGCTTGCGAGGCAACAGGTCACCACCCTCTACCCGGCATTCGGCCACTTCCTGTCCATCGGCATCTATCAGCACATGCTTCAGGCTGTAAGCGGCAGTCTCCAGACCTGTATTCTCCACCGTAGTTTCCACCACTACCTCTGCCTCATTGAAGGGTGCCTCCAGCTGGCTGTAGACAAACGTGCCAAACGGAGCCACATGCAGCGGTGCGGCTTTGCAAAGCCAAACATGGCGGTAGATGCCGGCACCCTCGTAGAACCAGCCTTCTTCCAGCGTGGCGTCTACGCGGACGGTCAGCAGGTTCTGCCCGCCGTAGTTCAGATAGTCGGATATTTCATATACTTGCGTGGCATAGCCGCTGGGTTCATGGCCCAGGTAGAAGCCGTTCAGCCAGACACGGGCATCGCGGAAGATGCCGTCGAACTGCAGATAGAGGTACTTGCCCAGGTCTTCCTGCGGCACGGTAAAGGTCTTCCGATACCAGCCTACACTGGTCTCGGGATATTTATAGCCCACCTGCTTGTAGCCATGGCTATGGCTGGCCAGC
>ULPZ01073546.1_pt1 | contig 28555 bp, 20 predicted proteins | sample 1953991 | NCBI WGS metagenome assembly ULPZ01 (sample SAMEA4835642, study PRJEB28245) | human gut metagenome | biome: gut microbiome; material: fecal sample | place: Denmark | collected 2008
CCCCGGTCTGCAACACCGTCATCGCCGGTTCAAATCCGGCTGTCACCTCTCTTAAAATGACTACATCAGTTTATGATGTGGTCTTTCTTTTATATACAAAAAGCAATATAAAACTGATAATCAGAATTATATTGCTTTTTTAACAACTATTTATTTTTTATAATATAACTATAACAGTGAACATACAAATCTATTTTTCTTCTTCAGGATATTTCATACCCCATTCAGCTCTTATATCTGACATAATTTTCATTACATCATATGTATATTGACAGTGCATGAGGGTTTCTATTTCATCTGATGATGCTGAGCTTACAGCTTTTTCCATATCACGTACTTCGTAATACAGTGCATCTGATGTATCACCGGCATCAATTACTTCTTTATGACCATCCTCTGTATATGTAATAGTTGCCTGCATTCCTCTTGGATACTCAAAGATTTCCACATATGCTTTGTCAAAAGAGAGCGTAGCGCGTTTTGGCTGCTTTGAATGAAGAGATAATGTGACAGTTGCCATTTCCTCTGCATCATTCATAAGCAGAATACCTGCCTGTTCATCAACACCGGTTGGTGCATATTTAACCTGTGACGATACTTGTGTTGGTGTTTCCTTGAAGAACCAGCGGATAAGAGAAAGTGAGTAAACTCCAATATCAAGCAATGCTCCTCCGGCAAGCTTACGACTGAAAAATCGGTTTGTCATATTGTAATCCTTGTAGCTTCCAAAATTGACCTGAATTAAATTTAGCCTGCCGAGTTGTCCACTTGCAATTATTTCGTTTAGCTTTTTATAAACAGGCATATGATATATAGTCATGGCTTCAGCAAGAATAACGTTATTTTCTTTGGCCAGTGAGACGGCTTCATCGAGCTCTGCGATATTTAAAGTAATAGATTTTTCACAGAGTACATGCTTTCCATTAGAAAGGGCTTTTCTTAGATAATTGATGTGAGTATTGTGTGGAGTGGAGATGTAAATGATATCCACATCAGGATCATAAAAGACGTCATCAATGTTGTCATATACCTTTGAAATGCCATATTTTTGTGCAAAAGCTACGGCCTTTTCATGAGTTCTGTTGGCAACTGAATAAAGAGTGCGTCCTTCCTTTGAGAGAGCATGCGCGAGCTCATTAGCTATTACGCCGCAGCCGAGTGTTGCCCAATTAAGCTGTTTCATGTGAAATCCTCCTTTTTAACTTAAAGTATTGTAGCTGTGATGGTACATAAATTATTTAAAATGTTGTGAAATAACAAAATATAAACTCATTGATGATACCTTTTGACCCTTTAATCATAAAATATGTACCATAATGAACATATTCTAGCATGATGAATTATGAATTACAATGCATTTAGATTCAAAACAGTCAAAAACAGTCAAATTTGATAGTGACTAAATTAAAATTAGTTAATTTGAACTATATTTTAGATTATAAACTAGTAATAGAAAAGATACTAAAATTAGCAATTAGGCAAGTAATAAAGATTTATGTAGTATATTCTGCACAAAATTAGAATATTACTTTTGCATATATTACACAATTTGAAATTTGACCTTATATAATTTTAACAATTTTCATGGTGATTATTTGTGAATATAAATGACTGATTATGATTGACAATGACTGATTTTGAAAATATAATAATACTACAAGTTAGATGATTATTGATTTTAATAAAAAAGGAAAATAATTGAATATAAAAGATTAAATGATAGTCTTTGAGCAATTTGAAAACAGGGGTGATTAGATGCTGGCGGAAGATAGATGTAAAAAAATACTCGATATATTAGATTCGATGGGAAGTGTGACTGTTCAGCAGCTTATGGATGAGCTTGATACATCCGAGTCAACAATCAGACGTGATCTGGTTGCAATGGACAAGAAGGGGTATCTCACCAAGGTACATGGTGGTGCGATTGCCAATAATACGAATATCCATACTCAGGATGAGAAGGTTATCAACAGGCTTAAGCAGAATCGCAGCGAAAAGGAACAGATTGCCAGATATGCGGCATCACTTATTGTGGATAATGATTTTGTTTATATAGATGCCGGTACTACAACAGCAGTCATGATTGATTATATTACTGCAAAGAATGTGGTTTTTGTTACAAACTCTTTGACTAATGCCAAGAGAATTTCCGATAGGGGATATACAGTATATATTCTGGGTGGCGAGTTCAAGTCTACTACTGAGGCTATTGTCGGAGATGAGGCCGTTGTGACGCTCGATAAATATAATTTTACGAAGGGCTTCTGGGGGACCAACGGAATTACTGTGAAGAATGGATTTACAACTCCGGAGATAAAGGAGGCCATGGTTAAAAAGAAATCCATGGAGAATAGCAAGGAGAAATACATTCTTGCGGATGACAGTAAGTTTTCACAGGTATCAAGTATCAAGTTTGCTGATTTTGAAGATGCTGTAATTGTTACAAATGCACTAAGCAATGACAACTATAAGAAATACAAAAATATTAAGGAGGTCTAACATGATTTACACAGTTACCTTTAATCCATCATTAGATTATATTGTTGATGTAACAGATTTTAAGACAGGAGTAGTCAATAGAACAACCGGAGAGAAGATTTTTGCAGGTGGTAAGGGCATCAATGTTTCCATGGTTCTTAAGAATCTTGGAATGAGCAATACTTCACTTGGTTTTACAGCGGGTTTTACAGGAAATGAAATTAAAAGACTTCTAGGAAAAAAAGGCGTTAATACTGATTTTATAGAGGTGGAGGATGGTATTTCACGTATTAACGTGAAGCTTCGCTCAAATGAGGAATCCGAGATTAATGGTCAGGGACCGGTAATCACTGAGGACAACATTAAAAAGCTTTATGAGAAGCTTGACTGCTTAAAGGAGTCTGATGTGCTTGTGCTCGCAGGAAGTATTCCTGATGTGATGCCTTCATCAATGTATATGGATATTATGAAGCATCTTGAGGGCCGTGGAATAAATATCGTGGTTGATGCGACAAGAAATCTGCTCACAAATGTGCTTGCATATAAGCCATTCCTCATCAAGCCAAACAATCATGAGCTCGGTGAGATATTCGGGGTTGAGATTACAGACAAGGACGATGTGATAAAATATGCAAAGAAGCTTCAGGAGCAGGGCGCAAGAAACGTGCTTGTCTCAATGGCAGGTGACGGAGCAGTGCTTGTGACCGAGGATGGACAGGAATTTAAGGCACAGGCTCCTAAAGGAAAGCTCAAAAACTCTGTAGGCGCAGGTGATTCTATGGTAGCCGGATTTGTTTACGGATACCTCAAATCAAATGATTATAAGCAGGCATTTATTTATGGAGTATGTACAGGAAGTGCAAGTGCATTTTCTGAGGAGCTGGCTACAAAGCCTGAGGTTGAAGCACTTATTGATAAATGGGACAGTGCTTCCAATTAAACAAACGGTATCAAAAAGGTTGATATAAATAATTAATATATTCTATTAGGAGGAATGATGTATGACAATCAGGGATTTATTGGCAGCTGAGAGTATCAATTTGAATGGTACGCCTGCCGGAAAAACCGAAGCATTGAATCAGTGTATTGATTTGATGGCAAAAAGTGGCAAAATAGCCGATGTGGAGAAGTATCGAAAGGGTGTTTTTGCAAGAGAGGAGGAAGGCACAACAGGAATTGGAATGGGTATAGCAATTCCTCATTGCAAGTCTGATGCTGTTACTAAAGCAGGTCTTGCGGCAATGGTTGTAAAAGATGGGGTTGACTTTGAATCACTCGATGGTACACCTGCAAAGATTATTTTCCTTATCGCTGCACCAAACACAGAGGATAATGTGCATCTTCAGGTGCTTAGCAAGCTCTCTGTTATGCTGATGGACGAGCAGTTTACAAATTCTCTTATCAATGCCGGTTCAGTTGATGAGTTTTTAAATATCATCGATAGCGCTGAAAAAGCAAAGGATGAGAAAGAGGCTGCCAAAGAGGCAAAGGAGAAAGAGCCTGTTGAGGTGAAGAAGGACGATGTATTTATCGTTGCAGTTACAGCCTGTCCTACAGGAATTGCCCATACTTATATGGCTGCTGAGGCTATCGAGAAAAAAGCCAAGGAGCTTGGATATCAGGTAAAGGTTGAGACAAGAGGCTCAGGCGGAGCCAAAAATGTGCTCACAGATGATGAAATCGCAAAGGCTGCAGGAGTTATAGTTGCCTGTGATACAAATGTACCTACAGACCGCTTTGACGGAAAGAAGGTTATTGAGTGTCAGGTTTCTGACGGAATCAATAAGGCAGAAGAGCTTATAAAGAGAATTGCTTCCGGTGATGCTCCTGTATTCAAGGCATCAGGTAAAAAGGAGGCTTCACATTCATCAGTTGGTGGAAAGGAGAGCGTTGGACATCAGATTTATAAGCACCTGATGAATGGTGTTTCACATATGCTTCCATTCGTAGTTGGTGGTGGTATTCTTATCGCAATCGCATTCCTTATCGATGGATTCAGTGTTGACCTTAATTCACTGCCGGCTGACCAGAGAGCAAATTTCGGTACTATTACACAGGCCGCAGCACTGTTTAAGGGAATCGGTGGAACAGCATTTGGATTTATGCTTCCTATCCTTGCAGGCTTTATCGCTATGAGTATTGCTGACCGTCCTGGTCTTGCAGTTGGTTTTGTAGGTGGTTCAATCGCAGCAAACGGTACATCAGGCTTCCTTGGAGCACTTGTAGCAGGTTTCGTAGCAGGATATATTGTGCTCCTCTTAAAGAAGGTATTTTCTAAACTTCCGGAGAGTCTTGATGGTATGAAGCCGGTTCTGCTTTATCCGCTGCTTGGTATATTCCTGGTAGGTGTTATAATGCAGTTTGTAGTTGAGCCTCCAATCGGAGCTTTAAATACAGCTATCAACAATGGTCTTAATGGACTTAACGGTGCAAGCGCAGTAGTGCTCGGAGTACTTCTCGGAGGAATGATGTCAGTAGATATGGGTGGCCCTGTAAACAAAGCCGCTTATGTATTTGGTACAGCTTCAATTGCTGCCGGAAACTACAATATCATGGCAGCAGTTATGATTGGCGGTATGGTTCCACCAATCGCAATCGCTCTTGCAACAATCTTCTTCAAGAACAAGTTCACAGCAGAGGAGAGAAAGGCAGGACCTACAAACTTTATCATGGGATTATCATTTATCACAGAGGGTGCAATCCCATTCGCAGCATCTGATCCGCTTCATGTCCTTCCGGCATGTGTAGTCGGTTCAGCAGTGGCAGGAGGACTTTCAATGGCATTTGGATGTACACTCATGGCACCTCACGGAGGAATCTTTGTAGTTCCTACAATCGGAAATCCGTTAATGTATCTTGTTGCATTAGTAATCGGATCTTTCATTGCATGTGGATTACTCGGATTACTCAAAAAGAAAGTAAGTGAATAAGCAATCCTCAATTATCATTTTTTAATCCAACCTATAAACTAATCAACAAAGGCACTGCTTCGGCGGTGCCTTTGTTGTTATGTTGTGTATTAAAAATTAAAAGTATAAACATTCTCTGAAATAACAGCCTCATGCCTTGACGAGTGAATTTTCGAAGCATAAAGTATTATTAAGATGTAACTATTCAGAAAATAAACATTAGTAAACAGTGAGGCATAAAATGGGCAAGGTTATAGGTATAGATTTAGGAACAACAAACAGCTGTGTGGCAGTATTGGAGAACAATCAGCCGGTAGTCATAACTAACAGCGAGGGTCAGAGAACAACTCCGTCTGTAGTGGCTTTTACAAAAAATGGAGAGCGACTGGTTGGAGAGGCTGCAAAGAGGCAGGCAGCAGTCAATGTGGATAGAACATTTTTCTCAATAAAGAGACAGATGGGAAGCGATTTCAGGGCAAAAGTGGACGGAAAGCTGTATTCAGCTCCTGAGATTTCTTCTATGATTCTCAGAAAGCTGAAAAAGGATGCAGAGGACTATATCGGTGAGACTGTAACTGACGCTGTAATCACAGTTCCTGCATATTTTTCGGATGCGCAGAGGCAGGCAACTAAGGATGCAGGAAGGATTGCTGGGCTTAATGTGCTTCGAATCATAAATGAGCCAACCTCTGCGGCACTCGCATATGGACTGGACCACGGACAGCAGCAGAAAATTCTTGTCTACGACCTCGGAGGAGGAACCTTCGATGTGTCTGTTATCGAAATAGGGGACAATCTGATAGAGGTGCTTGCCACAGCCGGTGATAATCATCTGGGTGGAGATGATTTTGATGAGAGAATCACGAATTATCTTGTTACAGAGTTTTACAGACAGCAGAATGTAGATCTGAGAAAGGATAATACTGCTATGCAGCGTGTCAGGGAGGAGGCTGAGAAGGCAAAAAAGGTGCTTTCATCCTCATCCTCAACCACTATCAACCTGCCATTTATCACCACTGTAAAGGGACAGCCGGTCCACATGGAGATGAATCTCACAAGGGCTGAGTTTAATGAGATAACAAAGGATCTGGTGGAGAGAACGGCCATTCCGGTAAATCAGGCACTTTCAGATGCGGGGATTTGTGCAGCGGAGCTTGGAATGGTGCTGTTGGTAGGAGGCTCTACACGTGTGCCGGCCGTTGTTGAGGAGGTCAGAAGAATTACAGGAAAAGAGCCTTCACACAACCTGAATCCTGACGAGTGCGTGGCACTCGGTGCAGCAGTACAGGGTGGCAAGCTCGGTGGAGCAATTGTCGCAGGCAGCAGTGCGGCAGAGATTATACTGATGGATGTCACACCGCTTTCACTCGGAATTGAGACAGTTGGTGGTGTCTCAACCAAAATTATTGACAGAAATACGACTATTCCTACGAGATACAGCCAGATTTTTACAACTGCAGGAAGCTTCCAGACCTCTGTAGATATAAAGGTACTGCAGGGTGAGAGGCAGTTTGCAAGGGACAATAAGCTGATTGGAAACTTCAGGCTAAAGGGCATCAAGCCGGCTCCGGCAGGTGTGCCGCAGATAGAGGTGACGTTTGATATAGATGCAAACGGCATTGTGCAGGTTTCTGCAAAGGACCTGGGCACAGGAAAGCATCAGGAGATTACGATTACCGCAAGCTCGAATTTGTCTGATTCTGAGATTGAGCAGGCAATCCGCGAGGCACAGGAGTATGAGGCAACAGACGGACAGAGAAAGGCTTATATTGATGCAAGAAGTGAGGCTGATACGCTTGTGCGACAGGTGGAAAATGTCATGGCTGACAAGGAAAAAAGAAAGGCTATGGACAGCGCACAGAAAAAGAGTGTGAAATCGTCACTTTCATATGTGAAGAAGCTTATTTCAAGGACAAAGCCCGGAAATGTGAGCGAAGAGCAGGCTGCCGAGATAAAGCATGCGGCAGATGAACTGAGAAATGCGGCAGCGGGATTGATTTAATTATAAATGAGGGGCAGAATACCTTTTGACCATCATATCATTATTATTCATTTGGCTATTTACGAGAAGCGGATTTTCATATAAAATATGGGTAAGTGGTGAGTATTCAGAAACACCCTGAATAGTTATAATGTTAATTTAAATCCGAGGAAATAGAAAATGAATGCGAACGATAAAACAGAAAAGGTACTAAGAGAAATTCATATCATGCTCTCAAAGGCGGAGCCGTATAAGCCGGAGCCGAGCAGGGTGATCATAAACAAGCAGCAAATGATAGATTTACTTGCTGAGCTGAATAAGTGTATATATGCAATGCAGGATGAGTATGAGCTTACTGAGCAGAGTCGCAATCACGCAGAGAGAGAGTTCAGAAAGAAGGGGGATCAGATAGTCTGGGATGCAAGCAGAAAGGCTGAGGATGTGTATGCAGCATCGGTTATCTATACGGATGAGGCGCTTTCAAGAGTGCGTGATATCATCAATGATACCAACGAGTCACTTGAAAAGCTGTGCAAGAATATGAAGGATAAGATTGCAGAACAGGAGAAGATAGTTAAAACTAACCAGTATGAGCTCAAGGGACAGCTTCAGGATTTGTCCGATACGGAGAAGTATCTTAAGATTATCGATGACAGAAATAAGGAGATAGAACGTCAGAAAAATGAAGGTAAGCCAGTAGAGGAGCGTACTATTGACAAGGAAGAGAAGTCTATCTATGCAAACAGACAGACTGAAATCAAGGTAAATATGGATTATATCAGAAAACTGGGACTTGCTGAGGGCGAGGACCTGGGAGATGGTGTAGTGGGTGAAGTGAAGCTTGCAGACGATACACCTGATGCCGGATCAAATCATGGCAATGATAAGGATGAAGCCAAGGATGCCGGCAATCCACCTGTTATCAACACAATGGAAGGGAAGGAGCTCACAGCCGGCATCCACAGAATGTGGCAGAGCATCACCGGAAATAAAGGGAAATGAAACACACATATGTAATATAAAGCAGCAGTTCAAAACAGAACGGCTGCTTTTTGGCTTATATTTAAAAGTAGGTAATATTAAGCAGATTTTAAGAAAAACAAAGTGGATAATCTGATAAAATATAGCTGACTAACGGCAGGAGAAGGTTTCTAATCAAAATTCATAGAAGGAGGATAATATGACAATATTAGTTTGTGATGACGACAAGGAAATAGTTGAGGCAATTGAGATTTACCTGATGCAGGAGGGCTATAACGTGGAGAAGGCTTACGATGGCATACAGGCGGTTGAAATTATGAAGAATAAAAAAATAGACCTCATGATAATAGATGTCATGATGCCAAAGCTCGACGGAATAAGAGCTACTCTGCAGATACGAAAGGAAAGCAGGGTGCCGATAATCATTCTCTCGGCAAAGACAGAGGATGCTGACAAGATTTTAGGCCTCAATGTGGGGGCTGATGATTATGTTACAAAGCCTTTTAATCCGCTTGAGCTTGTGGCAAGAGTAAAGTCACAGCTTCGCAGATACACCACTCTGTCAAGCAATGATGCAGCCGGAGACAAGGTTTATGAAGCCGGAGGCCTTTTGGTAAATGATGATTTAAAAAAGGTGACTGTGGATGGAGAGGATGTAAAGCTCACACCGATTGAGTACAATATTTTGCTTTTACTCCTTAAAAACAAGGGAAAGGTCTACTCAATAAACGAAATATATGAGAGTATATGGAACGAGGAGGCGATAGGCGCCGATAATACAGTTGCCGTGCACATCAGACATATCAGGGAAAAAATAGAGATAAATCCTAAAGAGCCGCGATATCTGAAAGTGGTCTGGGGAGTAGGCTATAAGATAGAGGACAACAAATGAAGCAGTATACAATAGGAAAAAAAGCAGCGGTCATAGTTTTGCATCAGCTATGCATGATACTTATGGTGACAGGAGTGTTTGCCACAGGCTATGCATTCAGGCACGATGCGCATGGAAATATTGATATATATACACTAATATCGCTTGCGGGCCTGGTAGGCAGCTTTGTGAGCCTGGCATATATGGCAAACGTGGCAGGCAGAAAATCAGAGGATGATTACACAATATACTATTTACCGATTGACAAGGTATACTCTGATGTGATGCTAGTGATATTTACACTGCTCATGGTATTTATGGGAAAAGTGATTTCAGGCGTAAAAAACCAGCATTTTGACTATGCATCACTCATTATGACGGCCGGCACATTTACTTTTTTGTTTGATCTGGCTTTTATTATTTTATACCAGAGCATTGTAAGGAAGATAAAAGGCAATATACTTTGCACACACAGCCTGATGTACAAGGGCTATGAGCTTTTGAAAAGAGTTATTGAGAAAAAGGATATCCACACACAAAAAAACAAAGAGATAATGCGCATACAGGAGGCTCTTGAAGCTATCTCGGAAGGAGCGCTTGACACTACACTCAATGTCAATGAGTTTCATGGGCAGCAGAAAAAGGTGGCGGAGGCTGTCAACCATATACGCCAGGGTCTTATGAGCTCGGTAAATGAGAGCCTTAAAAATGAAAAACTAAAGGCAGACTTAATAACAAACGTATCACACGATATAAAGACACCTTTGACATCAATAGTCAACTATGTTGACCTGCTTAAGAGGGAAAATCTGGAAAATGAAAATGCCAAATACTATATACATGTGCTGGAGGAAAAGTCACAGCGCTTAAAGCAGCTTACAGAGGATCTGGTAGAGACATCAAAGATTACCTCGGGAAATGTGAAGCTCAATATGCAAAAGCTTGATCTGGTTGAGCTTTTATACCAGACCGGAGGTGAATTCAATGAGCGATTTGAGTCGAGAAATCTGACAATAGTTACAAAAATTCCATCAGAACAGATATTTATCTATGCGGATGGGCGTCAGCTTTACCGCTCTATTGAAAATCTGTATACTAATGCCGCAAAATATGCACTGGAAAATACCAGAGTGTATGTAGAACTTGAAAAGGCAGATAAAAAGGCAGTTTTTACAATAAAGAATGTGTCTAAGAACGAGCTTGACATAGTAAGCAACGGAAATGTGGACCTGACAGAGCGTTTTGTGAGGGGAGAGAGGTCGAGAACCACTGAAGGAAGTGGACTTGGACTTTCGATTGCAAAGAATCTGACCCATTTGATGGGAGGAAAATTCGAAATTAAGGTAGATGGTGATTTATTTATTGCCACAATTACCTATAATATTATATAATAGTAAATAAAAGAATTTTGAAATACACATACGGAGGTAGAATAAGTGAAATTATATGAAAATGGTGCTTACCTTTTAAACGGTAAGGAAGTAATAATTGATGGACCGGAGGCTCAGGCAGCTGTCAAAAGCAAGACCGGCATGGACATCGATAAACAGACAGCTAAGCAGGAGACAATTGCTTACGGTATTTTAAAGGAGCACAATACATCCGGCAATATGGACAAGCTTCAGATTAAGTTTGATAAGCTTACATCGCATGATATCACATTTGTAGGTATCATCCAGACAGCACGAGCTTCAGGACTTGAGAAATTCCCTATCCCGTATGTACTTACAAACTGTCACAACAGCCTTTGTGCAGTTGGTGGAACAATCAATGAGGATGACCACATGTTTGGTCTCACATGTGCAAAGAAGTACGGCGGAATCTATGTACCACCTCATCAGGCAGTTATCCATCAGTTTGCACGAGAGATGCTTGCCGGCGGTGGAAAAATGATACTTGGTTCTGATTCACATACACGTTATGGTGCACTTGGTACTATGGCAGTCGGCGAGGGAGGACCTGAGCTTGTTAAGCAGCTTCTTGAACAGACATATGATATTGATATGCCTGAGGTAGTAGGTATTTACCTGACAGGAGAGCCAATCAAAGGCGTTGGACCACAGGATGTCGCACTTGCAATTATCGGAGAGGTATTCGGAAACGGCTTCGTAAAGAACAAAGTTATGGAGTTTGTAGGACCGGGTGTGTCTAATCTGAGCGTTGACTTCCGTATAGGTGTCGATGTTATGACAACAGAGACTACATGTCTTTCTTCTATCTGGAGAACAGATGACCAGGTTAAGGAATTCTTTGAGATTCACGGTAGGGCTGAGGACCACAAGGAGCTTAATCCGGGTGAGGTGGCTTACTACGACAGATTTATTGAGATTGATTTAAGCCAGATCCGCCCAATGATAGCTATGCCATTCCACCCAAGCAATACCTATACTATCGATGAGCTCAATGCAAACCTCATGGATATTCTCGATGACTGTGAGAAGAGAGCTGAGGTAAGCTTTGACGGAAAGGTGAAGCTTGATTTAAAGAGTAAGGTAAGAGACGGAAAACTGTATGTAGACCAGGGAATCATCGCAGGCTGTGCAGGCGGTGGATTTGAGAATATCTGCGATGCGGCTGACATATTAAACGGACATTCAATCGGAGCAGACGAGTTTACACTGAGTGTTTACCCGGCATCTACTCCAATATACATGGAGCTTGTGAAAAACGGAGCTGTAGCAAAGCTTCTTGAGACAGGTGCAATCGTAAAGACTGCTTTCTGCGGACCTTGCTTTGGTGCAGGAGATACACCTGCCAACAACGCATTCTCTATCCGTCATTCAACAAGAAACTTCCCTAACAGAGAGGGTTCTAAGGTACAGAACGGACAGATCAGCTCAGTGGCACTCATGGATGCACGTTCAATCGCTGCAACAGCAGCAAACAAGGGCTTCCTTACATCAGCAGCGGATATTGATGTCAACTTTACAAAGCCAAAATATTTCTTTGACAAGACTATATATGAGAACCGTGTATTTGACAGCCATGGAGTGGCAGATCCTTCAGTTGAAATCCAGTTCGGACCAAACATCAAGGACTGGCCGGCAATGAGTGCACTTCCTGAGAATATGCTCCTTAAGGTGGTTTCAGAGATTCATGATCCTGTTACTACAACAGATGAGCTCATTCCTTCAGGAGAGACATCATCATATCGTTCAAACCCTCTTGGACTTGCAGAGTTCGCACTTTCAAGAAAGGATCCTGAGTATGTAGGCAGAGCAAAGGAAATCCAGAAGGCCCAGAAGGCTATAGAGAGTGGTGAGTGCGCAGGAAAGGCTGTTCCTGAGGTTGCTGAAATCATGGGAGTAGTAAAGAAAAAATTCCCTGAGGCAAGCCATGAGAATATGGGCTTCGGAAGTACAATTTTTGCTGTTAAGCCGGGTGACGGCTCAGCAAGAGAGCAGGCTGCCAGCTGCCAGAAGGTACTCGGAGGCTGGGCAAATATCGCAAACGAGTATGCCACAAAGAGATATCGTTCAAACCTTATCAACTGGGGAATGCTTCCATTCATCATCGATGAGGGAGAGCTTCCGTTCCACAATCTCGACTATATCTTCCTTCCGGGAATCAAGAAGGAAATAGAGGATGCAAAGACGGAGTTTGAGGCATATGTTGTCAAGGATGGTGAATTAAAGCCATTTACACTGAAGATGGGTGAGCTCACAGATGATGAAAGAGAGATAATATTAAAGGGATGTCTCATAAACTATAACCGTAAATAAGGAGAGTCTAATCCGATGGAAGAAACTGGAAAAGCTGGTAAAAAATCAAACATTGAGATAAATGCAGATAAGGGTGCGAAGCAGAATTCGCACCCGGGGCGTGAGGAATGGCCACATTTGATCAGAATAGGTGTCATGGTATTTGTCACGTTTGCAGTCAGTATACTGTTTTTCTTTGCACTGTACAGATTTGAGGGCTTTGCAGGCATATGGAGCAAGCTGCTTGCGGCAGCAATGCCTATTATAATGGGACTTGTGCTTGCATACCTGATGAATCCTGTCATGCTGTGGCTGGAAAGATGCTTTAAAAAGCTTCTTTCCAAAAAGATGAAAAGCGAAAGCAAGCTGCGAAAGGTTTCAAGAGCTCTTGCAATCACAGGCTCGGTTATTATTCTTGTAGCGATTATTTCGCTTCTCATTGCGGCTATTGTGCCTTCTGTCATAGCAAGTATATCAGGACTTATGAAGACACTGCCAAATGATGTTGCGGCATTCATCAACATGATAAAGAACGGCAATTTCGGGGACAGCAAAATTGCTGAGCTCGCGAGCACAGGTTTACAGAATGCAACCGACTACATTGAGAATTATGCCACAGAAAAGATAATTCCTGAGGCACAGAAGTATGTTGCACAGATTACAACCGGTGTGATTTCGGTAGTCAGAGGTTTATTCAATTTCATTATCGGAATAATCGTGATGGTCTATGTGATGAGTATTCAGGAGACTCTCGCAGGACAGAGTAAAAAGATAATATATGCTGTCTGCAAGCCAAAGACAGGCAATATCATCATTGAGACGATCAGAAAGACAAATGAGATTTTTGGAGGCTTCATAAGCGGTAAGATTATAGATTCACTGATTATAGGTGTGATTGCATATTTCGGATGTCTGATTTTAAGGATTCCATCATCGGTGCTCGTTGCAGTGATTATCGGCGTCACAAATGTGATTCCGGTATTCGGACCGTTTATCGGTGCAATTCCATCGTTACTCATAGTAGTAATTCAGAGTCCGTGGCATGCGCTTTATCTTCTGATATTTATTGTCGTGCTGCAGCAGGTGGATGGCAATATAATAGGGCCTAAGATACTTGGCTCATCTACCGGTCTTTCGACCTTCTGGGTTATGTTTGCCATACTAATCGGCGGAGGAATGTTTGGTTTTCTTGGAATGTTACTTGGTGTTCCGACCTTTGCTGTGATATACTATATTGTGAAAAGAGTTGTTAATTATGCTCTCAGGAAAAAGAAGCTTCCTGAGGACACAAGGGATTATACAAAGACAACAGGCGTAGATACAAAAAATAATAAGCTTAAATACGAGTAGGTGAAATAAGTGGATAAATACGAATACAATCTCAAGCTGGATCAGATAAAAGCCCTAAGCGCCGAGGAGGGCTATATGAGCGCAGCAGAGATTGCGGATAGCATAAATTGGAACAAAATTAAAAATGTAAATACACTCGTTAAAATCGGCGAAATCTACGAGAAGGCCGAAAGATACCAGGATGCAAGGGACATACTTTTAATGGCCTATGACCGTTCACCAATCGGCAGGATGATTATATACAGACTGGCTGAGGTCGCCATCAAGATGGGTGATTATGATGCTGCTACAGAGTATTATGATGAGTTTGTTGAGATAGCGCCTCATGATGATATGAAGTATGTATTAAGATATGCCATCAAAAAAGGGCAGGGAGCTTCATTTGATGAGCTTATCACTATTCTTGAAGAGTACAAGGATGAAGAATACACTGAGGAGTGGGCATATGAGCTTGCATATCTATACCACAAGGCCGGAAAAGCCGATAAGTGTATAGATGCCTGCGATGAGCTCATTCTGTGGTTCGGAGACGGACCATATGTGGAGCGTGCGCTGGAGCTCAAGATGCTTTATCAGCCACTTACCAAGGCTCAGGAGGAAAAGTACAGACGATTCAAGGCAGAGAAGGAAAAGCCGGCTAAGATAAAGGATGAGGCTGAGGTCACTGAGATAGGTGCCATGGAGATGGTAAAGGGCGGAGAGATAGTGCATGATGACGTAACTATTCCGCAGATTACTGTAAATCAGGAGAAGTTCAATACTGTAAATTTACAGCAGGAGATTGCCAAGGGTATGCAGCAGATCATTGAGGCCAAGGGCAAGAATGAAGTTGCTGATACGATGGATACCATCAAAAAGATAGTTGAGGATATTCCTTATCTCAAGCTCGAAAAGGAGCAGGAAGAGTATGTACAGCAGCCGGAAGAGACAGAGCATATCGCTACAGATGAAGAGATAGATGGTTCACTTAAGTTGAATTTCAAGGAGCTTTTGGGTGAAGACGCTGACGGACAGATGTCTATGGTCATGAGTGAAAAGACTCAGCTTGAGCATCAGATTACAGGACAGATGTCTATACAGGATGTGCTTGAAGAATGGGAAAAGACCAGACATGCGGCTGAAATTGCACTTAAAGAGGCTGAGCAGCAGAAGCTTGAGTCAGCTAAGGCAAGAGCACTTCAGGAGGCAGGAGACATCATGGAGAGACTAAATGATGTCATTCCAAAGCTGGATGCAGGTGTCACTCCGAAGGAACTTCTTGAGGAGGAGTATTTGAAGGTGCCGGTTGATATTATAGAGCAGAAAGCTGCCGTGAAGGAGCCTGAAGAAGAGCAGAAACCGGATATGCAGGAGCTTTATGCAGATGAGACTGTGGATGAAGTACAGGAGCCGCAGGAAGCACCGGAAGATACTATAGACGAAGCACAGGAGCCGCAGGAAGCACCCAAAGAGGCTATAGAAGAAGCACAGGAGCCGCAGGAAACACCGGAAGATACTATAGACGAAGCACAGGAGCCGCAGGAAGCACCGGAAGAAGCTATAGACGAAGTGCAGGAGTCACAGGAAGCACCGGAAGAGGCTGCAGATGAAGCCAAGGAACCAGTTGGAGAGCCGGAGGATATAATTGTGGCAGAGGAGTCTGAGAAAGACGAGATACTCACGCAGCCGACTACCATGATGCCTGAAATAACAGATGATATGTTAAATGTCGATGATGATACATCAGATGATGAGGCTTCACAGGAGAAAGAAAACGTTTCTGAGAAGAGAGATTTTGATCATGTGACATCATTTATCGAGCAGGAAATAGCCAAGATGACAGCAAAGAATCCGGGACTGGAGAAGAAGCTGGATATGGCTAAGACAAGAAAAATGCCTGATATTTCATTGCCGGAGGATTTAGACAGCGAAGAAGATGACTCGAAATTGAAAGAAACAAAACATATAAAAGAGCTTACAAGCGAACAGAAAGCTATATTTTCATATTTCATACCGGTAAAGGGTATGGAGGATCAGATTTGCAAGGCATATAATGCAGTACTTGATCATTTCAACAGGAAAGAAAACGCATCCACAGGCAACCTCATTATACAGGGCGAGCAGGGTTGCGGAAAGACAATGCTTGCCACAAGCTTTATAAAGGTATTACAAAAAGATGGTGAACAGCTTACAGGAAAGATGGGCAAGATTGATGCTGCCGTACTCAATAAAAAGGATGTGCAGCAGGTAGTCAGAAAGATAACAGGAGGCTGTCTCATCATAGAAAGAGCCGGAGATATCGACCGCAGCATAGCTGCCAAGCTATCATTTTTGATGGAGCATGATATTACAGGAACACTCTATATACTTGAGGATACATCAAAGGGTATAAAGAAGGCTCTCTCAATGGATGAGGGCTTTGCATCCAAGTTCACGGAAAAGATATCGGTTCCTATTTTTACAAATGATGAACTCGTATTGTTTGCCAAATCGTACTCGGCAGAGCTTGGGTACAAGATAGATGAGATGGCTATTCTGGCATTGCATAACAGAATCAGCAATATTGAGAGGATAGACCAGGCTACCACTCTGACAGAGGTCAAGGATATAATTGACGAGGCCATAGACAGGGAGGCTCACAGCGGACTGAAGAAGGCTATAAGTATTCTGACAGCCAAGCGATATACAGATGATGACCGAATTGTACTCAAAGAGGATCATTTCAGGGAAAAATAAATACTTATGGGGGTATATATATGTGTAATTTTACAGCAATGGATTGTTACCTGTTTGGTCAGGCAACACACTATGACATCTACAAGAAGATGGGTGCTCACTTAGCTGAGCGCAAAGGAAAAAAAGGAGTGTGCTTTGACGTCTGGGCGCCACATGCGAGGGAAGTATACGTGTTTGGTGAGTTTAACGACTGGAATGAGACCAGTCATGAGATGAAGCGTGTAGAGCCGGAAACCATGGGAGTGTATGAGCTTTTTGTACCGGGAGCGCAAAAGGGTCAGATGTATAAGTTTATTATAGTCACTGAACAGGGTGATAAGCTGTACAAGGCGGATCCATACGCAAACTACGCAGAGCTTCGTCCGGGAACAGCGTCAATCATCACAGATATCGAGCACTTCACATGGACTGACAAAGAGTGGATGGATAAAAGAGCAGCAAAGTCAGATGCTGATGTATATTCTTCACCTATGGCTATATATGAGTGCCATCCGGGCTCATGGATGAGACATCCGGGCAGGGATGATGAGGGCTTTTATACATACAGGGAGCTTGCAAAATCACTCGTATCCTATGTGAAAACTATGGGATATACACATATTGAGCTTATGGGTATTTCAGAGTATCCGTTTGATGGCTCATGGGGATATCAGGTGACAGGCTACTATGCACCTACATCGAGGTATGGAAAGCCTGAGGATTTTGCATACTTTGTTGATCAGTGCCATAAAAATAATATCGGAGTAATCCTCGACTGGGTACCTGCACATTTCCCAAAGGATGCGCATGGACTTGCCAATTTCGACGGAACAGCCACATATGAGTATGCAGACCCAAGAAAGGGAGAGCATCCCGACTGGGGCACAAAGATATTTGACTACGGTAAGAATGAAGTAAAGAACTTCCTTATCGGAAGTGCATTGATGTGGATAGAAAATTACCACGTAGACGGACTCCGTGTGGATGCAGTTGCGTCAATGCTTTATCTTGACTATGGAAAGAGCGACGGACAGTGGGTGCCAAACAAGTTTGGAGGCAATAAGAACCTCGAGGCAGTAGAGTTTTTCAAGCATATCAATACACTCATACTTGGAAGAAATCACGGAACTGTAATGATAGCCGAAGAGTCTACCGCATGGCCAAAGGTAACAGGCAAGGTAGAGGAAGACGGACTGAACTTCAGCTACAAGTGGAACATGGGATGGATGCATGACTTCCTTGATTATATGAAGCTGGATCCATATTTCCGTAAAAATAACCACAACAAGATGACATTTGCGATGAGCTATAATGAGAGTGAGAAATATATTCTGGTACTGTCACATGATGAGGTGGTACATCTGAAGTGTTCTATGCTCAACAAAATGCCGGGCTTAGAAGGGGATAAATTCAAGAACCTCATGGCAGGATATGCATTTATGATGGGACACTGTGGAAAGAAGCTTCTTTTCATGGGACAGGAGTTTGCACAGAAGCAGGAGTGGAGTGAGGAAAGAGAACTCGACTGGTATCTGCTTGAGAATCCGGAGCATAAAAAGATCCAGAACTGGGTAAAGGAGCTGCTTCACCTCTATAGGAGAAACCGCTGTCTGTATGAGCTGGATTCAAGCTGGGAAGGCTTTGAATGGATAAATGCAAACGATGCAGACAGAAGCATCTTCAGCTTTATCAGAAAGAGCAAGGATGGCAAGAATAATATGCTCTTTGTCATCAATTTCACACCGGTAGAGAGACCTGATTACAGAGTCGGAGTGCCAAAGCACAAGACATATCAGCTCGTTTTAGATAGTGAGGATCCTAAGTTTACCGGCAAAACGGTACAAGTGCCTGTAAAGAAGGCTGCAAAGGGCAGAGGCAAGGCAGCAAAACAGTCATATAAGAAGCTGGACTATAAGGCAGTCAAATCAGAGTGTGACGGCAGACCATTTTCATTTGCTTATCCACTTGCGCCTTACGGAGTTGCTGTATTTAAATACTAATATACCGGTAAATAGCAGGGTAAAGGACCGCGCCAATTTAAGGCGCGGTCTTTATTTTTGCGTGGGGTGGTTCTGAACAGTTGGATAAAAAATACGAGGTATGAATATCCACAAATAAAGGCTGCAGAGATGGTATATATGCAGGGCACGGAGCAGTTTATTGTAAATGCCCAGAGGGTGATTGCGCAAGATAGTCTGTAACACCGATATATATTGCATGTGCCAGGTCATCCTGATAGTTTTTGTCAGTAAGAAGAAGTGTCTCAGCAGGATTACTCAAGAATCCACATTCTACGATTACGGTCGGGGATGTGGATTTTTTAAGTATAAAGTATTCTTTATTGGGCTTAATGCTTCGTGGCTTTGCGACACAAAGAGAAGTGTTTAGAGCTCCAAGAACAGAGGATGCGAGCTCTTTTCCTGCATCAGAGGCTTCATAATAGAATACCTGTGGACCGCAGCTTGAATTGTCCTCAAAGCTGTTTTGATGTATACTGATGCTGACTGCCACATTGCTTTTAGACATCAGGGCAGTTCTCTTTGTCAGATCATCTGTCTTTGGATGCTTGGAATTATCCGGGGCGAGGTCACAGTCGGTGGTTCTGGTCATGACAACAGTAAAGCCTCTGTTTTCAAACAGTTGTTTAAGAGCCATTGCAATACTCAGGTTGACATCCTTTTCCATGACGCCGGAGGTGGAAATCTTACCGGGATCACTTCCACCATGGCCCGGGTCTATTACAATAACAGTTGAATTAGTGTTTTTGCCGGTATTTTTTGCAAGAGCACAGACACCTCTTCCGAGGTAGAAGGACAGAATAAAGAGAGCTAAAATAAGACAGTATTTGTTTTTCTTAATAATGTACATATATTTTTTCATATAAGATACCTATAAAAAACCCGATGCACATAGAAGGCATCGGGTGTGTTTGTATATTATATGATTGGCTGATATCATTTATAACCTATAAAAGGTACAGAGTTAGACTGTAGCTGTAAAGGTACGGCCTCTTTCAGTAAGCCTTAAGCAATCAGTCCAGATATTTGATAACAGTATCCCAGACAGATGAATTCTCAAAGCCAAGCTTCCAGAATGCTGCACCGGCGAGCTTATTGTCGTCGACGAGCTTGAGCCTTTTCTCTAAAGATGTACTGTCCTCGAGCCATACCTTGTACAGCTTGTTGGATGCAGACCACTCAGCGTAGTTCTGACCGGATTCCTCATCAAGAGCAGCAGTGGCATTGTTTGTGGCAAGCTGTGCTGCAGCTGCGTCCATACTATATACCTGTGAGGCAACAGTGTACTTCGACTGATCCTCGGTATCGGTTACGGCATCATCGTCCTCCTTTGGAGTGAGCTCCCATATTCTGGTATAAAAAGGCATGCCGAGAATAATCTGGTCAGCGGGAACCTCCTTCAGAGTGGATTCAACACCCTCAGTTACCCACGGAATGGAAGAAACTGAGCCGGCATCAGAGCCCTTATAGTGTTCATCGTATCCCATAATCACAATATAATCGGCAAAGTTTGCCATATCAGAGCGATTGAAGAACTTGTTGAAGCTGGCAGGTACTGTGACATCAACTGAAAGTGATATACCGTTATTGTGACACTTTATGGCGAGCTCTCTGATAAACTCGATGTAAGAGTCTCCATATGCTGCTTCTGTGATATTTTCAAAGTCAATATTTACACCATCAAGCTCATAGTTAAATGCAGCCGACATAATCTGATTGATCAGGGTAGTTCTCGTGGATGTATGTGTGAGCACATATGCTGCATCTACATCAGTATTTTCAAAGTTGCTGAACAGTCCCCATACCTCGATGCCCTGGGAATGGCAGTAGCTGACATAATCCTTGCTTGCTATATCTGCCAGATTACCATTGTTGTCATTTAAATAAAACCAAGTTGGTGACATTACATTTATGCCCTTGGTTGATGAAATTACCTGGGGCACTTTACTGTTTGCTGACTGGCTTGTTACCTGATTCCAGGCAAGACAGATATCCTTATCCTTCTTGATATGCGTAAAGGTCTCTTCTTCATAGTCAGGATTCGTAAGCTTAGTTTTTTTGCTCTCGGACAGAGCCTTGCCCTTTATATATCCAATAACACCATCCTCAGTGGCAATCTTATCCCATTTGTCACCGGAATCAAGAATAGTAATCTTGTCATCCTTTTTCACCTCTTTTAGAATAGGGCTCTTTATGCCGCCCTTCACGCGGACCTGGGTAGACTTGTTTACAGTGGCACTGTCTATTTCATCCCATTTGCTTGTGATGACGATGCGTTCCGGGTCATCATATGACTTAAAGGTGATATTGGAGTACTGTTTTACATAGTCTAAAGCGATAAGCGCAGAGTCAGAGGTGGCTTTCACAATCGGATAGCCAAAGTCATTTGTCTGCTTGGTGACACTGTAGCTATTGCTGTCAGCCGCAGCTGAGATGATATCAGATGCGGTTGTGTAAAGAAGCACATTCTCATTTGCATCCCAGTAAAATCTGGAATTTAATGAGTCGTGAACAAATTTGTAATCAACGTATATTTTTTTATCTATTATTTTAGCCTTGTAATCGGATAGCTCATTATCTACAATGAGAGCAGCCTCATCATCAGAAGAGATATTGAAATACTCTTTAAGATCCTCTGTCTTTTTCGTAGGGGTGTATTTATTGATAAGAGCAGTTATACCCATTATTATTACAACGAGGATAATAAGTCCGGTTACTATAAGTGCAGGCAATAATTTCTTTTTCATGTGTAAAAATCCTTTCCTATTATTTGGTGTCGAAATTGCTTAAGCTAATTATACCATTGTGAAATAGCATATTCAAATAATATGAAATAAATTTGTAATAAATTAAGAAATTTGTTTATGCATTTTGGCGCGGAAGGAGCAAAAGCTTCCCCCGCGCACATAGCTTTCTTTTTAAAATATGTCTTTTGGTTGTCTTTTTGCATTTAAACGGGGTAAAGAACCAAAAATATGCTGACATCGATTTCTTGTATAATTGAGAAAAAATGATATTAATCATTAATTATTGACAGTTTATAGAAATTGATATTTCCGGAGCTTTCCACACCCAATTTAATTGCTGATTTTTAGTTTCGTTTAATTTGATAAAATATCTGTAAAAATTCCAATATATAAATATAGTTTATTCTTCTATAAAAATACCTCCGTCTATATATAATGATTATGAGTAAAAACTGATAAGTAACAAATGGCCTTATGTCATGAAGCGCTCTGTGGCATTAAAAGTATAAGCCCTCCGAAGGCTTCGGACATAAAATTGATAAACAGCTGGTTAAAGATGTCATTTTGCATCGTGATATTAATTCCTTTCTGATATCTTATCCAGAGTGCCAAACAGGCTGGTATTGATGAGGAACGGGTCCTCTAAGTAAGGAAAGCCTACCACCGGATACTTAAAATGTTTATGGTTAATTGTCTTTTTCTTTTCCACGAGATTAAACAATATTTTTACGCTTTCTGAATCAGTTATTTTGTTTGAATTGAATAGCTCGATAATTCTGTTCAAAGCGCCCCGGTTCCATTTACTTATTGTACACACAGCGATTCTTACGTCACACCTCATAAATTCCTTTAAGGTGTTTGGATTAAGTATGCCGAAATCAATAATCACACGCTCGTATCTCATGTTTAAAATCTCAGTTAGTGTGGACATGACTGCGTGAGGAAAGAAATCTACATTCTTATAAGTAAAAACCTTTTCGTCTGCTGTCTTTGACAGTGAAAGAATTTCGTGTGTACCATTCAGCTCAACATAGGCGGTTCTATACATGCATTTATTGCTCATATAATTACAAAGAGCAAGGCTTATATGTGTTGTGCCTACATTGTGAACGCTGCCACAGACCCCAACTAACTGTGGTGCAGAATGGACTTTCTTAAATATCCTTTTAAAGTGTCTGATAGTGATGCTCCTCCCTTTAGTTCTAACAGCTTTTGAATCAGCGTTTCCTTTTGAACTGAGCTCTTAAACATATCGCTGTCATAAGGAAAGTGATAAACACTGCAATTAAGTAGTGCCGCAATCGCGGAGGCATCCTGTCTGCTGCACATATTACATATAACACTCAGGGAAGCTGTCATTTTTTTGAGAATAGAATGATTCCTGTAGATATCATTCAGATGCCAAAAGCCGCCGTTACATACATATAATACGAGATCCATGTCATATATTTTCTCGTTGCACACATCAGTGCCAAGGTCGTATATCTGTATAGCATCTTTTGGAATATTAAACTGTATACCGTCACTGTAGTCGGGTATGCCCTGAAAGCTTTTGTAATAATAATATCCGTTTTTCTGCTTAAAAATCTGCAGTCCGTCGTGATTACCATGGCAAAGTACGCTTTTTGCTGAGTCTATGTAGATACCATGATATCCAAGGATATTGAGTTCGCAGGTGAGTGAAACGGCCACGTGGGTGGAGCCGCAGCCTCTGTGACTGCCTAAAACTGCTATTTTGTGTATGAGATGTGGCTGACTGGTTAATTTTTGAATTTCCTGTATTTCCTGATATAGCTCTGCGACAGTCACGTAACGCAGTGATGCATCAGATGTTGTTGCTTTTTGGATAATATGCTGAAACTTATGGGAAAAGCTGTCTGGGGTAAAGGTCAGTATATACTGCAGAAGCTGACCTAAGCTGTAAATGTCTGCCGCCGGTGTAATTGTATCCTCGGTAAAGCATTCGGGGGCAGAGAATTCTATATTCCCATAGTGATTGAAGTTATTTCCATCCTGGATAACATATGCCGATACGCCAAAATCGATAAGCTTAAGCTTATTGTGGCATACTATAATATGCTCCGGTTTAAGGTCCCTGTAAATAATGGGAGTAGATATCTGTGTATGCAGATAGATAAAAACATTGCATAATTGTTCACAAATATTAAAAAATAAACCTGGGGAAATTAACTGCTGATGAAGCAAAAATGAATCTAATGTCTCGCCGTCGATATATTCCTCGACGATATAGTAAAAAGCATTGTCCTCTTCGAAGTCAAATATACGTGGTATAGACGGATGCTCAAGAGACTTGAGTAGTCTTGCTTCTGATAATGCGGATTCGGAGAAAGCAGAAGATTTAGGAACTTTCTTTAGAGCTCTCTCCTGATCCATAGATATGTGTCTGACAAGCGTAACGCTACCGGAGCTGCCGGTTCCGAGATCTTTAATCATCTCATATTTGTCAAACAAAGAATGATTTGTATTTTTCATACGCTCCTTTTGGGTCGAGCGCACATCTCATGGATAACTTATAACATACCTGTAAAATAATTGCAACACTTTTTTTATTTTTTTTTAATAGGCCTCGCGCTTTACAATATGACCGGTGTTTATTATAATAGTTTTACGATTTACACGGATATTTTCGGAAAAGGATGTGAAAAATATGAAAATTGAGAAGGTAAATGATAATCAGATCCGCTGTACTCTTACCAGAGAGGATCTTGAGGACAGACATATAAAAATAAGCGAACTGGCATATGGATCAGCGAAGGCGAAAAGCCTTTTTAAAGATATGGTAGAGCAGGCCAATTACGAGTTTGGTTTTGAAACAAATGATATTCCACTCATGGTGGAGGCGATTCCACTGCCATCAGAGTCTATAGTGCTTATCATCACAAAGGTTGAATATCCGGATGAGCTTGACACCAGATTTTCAAAGTTTTCAGAGGCAGATGACGACTTTACGGACTTAGGAAATGCAGGACAGCCTCCGGTGATAAAGGGAGCTGCTGATATTTTGGAGCTGTTTGAGCGTATCAAGAAGGAAAATGAGAAGACAGCTGATAGTGAGAAGGGCACTGATGATATTACAGAAGAACAGGCTGAGGCTGACGTAGTCAAGCTGTTTGTTTTCGATAAATTTGATGATGTGCGCAGGATTTCGCATGTGCTTGACGGCTTTTACAGCGGCAGAAATGACTTATACCGCGACGCTTCAAGCAATAAGTATTATCTTGTGGCCCACAAGAGTGAGCATACACCGAAGGAATTCAACAAAGTGTGCAATATCATTTCAGAGTACGCATATCAGAAGAACTATGTGCCTGCCAATGAAGCATTTTTCAAGGAGCATGGTAATGTGATTATTGAAGAAGCTGCCATCCAGACGCTGGCAGTACTTTAACAGAATATTGATTGCAAATAAAAGACGGCCTGCATAAGCAAGCCGTCTTTTCGTAAATTAACCGAGGTCGTGATCGATGAATGTGTTGATTTCAACGACAAGATCATCCGGGTCAAGTCCGTGAACCATAGCAGCCTCTTCGATTGTCTCCATCTGTGATGATGGGCATCCGAGACAGTGCATGCCGATATTTAAAAGTAATGGTGCCACGTTCTGGTCAATCTGAAGAAGATCACCAATCATAGTGTCCTTAGTAACTCTAGCCATTATTGTTTCCTCCTATTAGTCTTTTAATGTGCCTATTATAATACGATTTGCATTTAATTGCAAATTATACTATAAAGAATTTTTTTGAGAAGGTACTTTCACTATTGTCGAGGTAATAAGCAATGAAAAATGAATTGAAGAAAACTGCCCTCGTGTCAGAGGACAGGGAAGCCTTGAGAAAGGGAGTGTCGGATGTACAGGCGGCACTTGATGAGCTGATGGGGGCACTTGACTTTAAGTATCTTCTCGCAGGACAGCTTTATCCACTGTACTCATACTGCAAGAGGCCTCTTTTTTAGTTCTTTAAGCCTCATTAAACCTCATTAAGCCGCTTAGCACAGTTTAATAGAAATTTATACCGCATGGAAACAGCCTTGGCCTGATAGATGTAGTAGTCAATTAAATCGGGCTCAACCACATTTTCCAGGTTAGTGTATACAATTTGAAGTTCATCTGTTGTTTTCTTGATGTCATCCTGTAAGGTCTTGTAACCGTCATTTACAGGCGTTTCTTTAAATAATTTCATGAATTCCTCCAACAAAATAAGTCTTAATACAAGTATAAGCAAAAGAGTTTCTTCTATTCACAGATTTTGTAAAAAGTGCTTTTGACATGTGAAAAACCAGTAAAATCAAGGTTTTGACTGGGGATTAATGTGTTGGGTTTGGCTGCATTTTGTGGATAACTAACAAAAAGTATTTATTTTAAAAAAAGCTATAGACAAAATCGGGATTGCGTTGTTATAATTCGTCTCACGAAAGGAGAGGTGATGAAAATACAGTGATTGTGAATTTAATATCACACCTCATGCTGTATATACTGCTTACAGTAGCAGCAATTGGGGATTTCAAAAATTATAGAATCAGTAACCGGCTGATTCTGACGGGACTTGGTTGTGCGTTTCTATTTCGCTTAGTGGGGGGCAAGGTAGCAAGCATCATCTGGTTTCTTCCAGATATAGTTTTTCCGGTTGTCATTTTATATTTCTTATATCTTTCAGGCATTTTAGGAGCCGGGGATATCAAGTTATTTTCAGTAGTATGTGCATTTACAAATTTAAGATTTACCGCCTTGTGCATGGCAGCCGCTTTTGTGGCGGCAGCGGGATATGGTCTCATAAGTATGGTGCTTAAAAAGGAGCTCTTTGTGCGTATGAGGGATGGATTTTTATACTTAAACGGTATACTGTGTGGCAGATTTATGCGGTACCGCGGACAGGGGAAAGCTGTTAGTTTCGCGGTATACGTGCTTTTGGGAACAGCCATGGCAGATATCTGGTTTTACGGCATGAGGTGATGGAAGGAGGGGTAAAGTACCATAGATGAAAAAAATCAGACTAGGAATTTATATTGAGGATTCAGAATATGGCGACAGACTGACATGCTATTTCATGAATCATTATAAGGATCAGCTGGAGATACATATGTATACAATGAAAGAGCAGCTGGAACACATAGAGGGCGAGATAGATATCATGCTTTCAAGTGAGCTTGACCAGTGGAATAACAAGTATATCCCACTGATACAGATTGTTGAGGAAACACCTATTAAGAGTGAGGAGGGTATATACTTTGTGGAAAAATATCAGGAAGTAAACCGTATAGTGGAAGAGATTTTAAAGCATGTGGGCGGTGAGGTGAGAGACCTTAAGAGTGAGGGCTCTTTGATAGGTCAGACGAGGCTTATAAGCGTGTATTCACTTGCTGATAATCAGTATCAGATGCCTTTTGCGATGACTTTGTCCTCTATTTTGAGTGAGAATGAAAAGGTACTGCTTATGGATTTTCAGGAGAATAGTGGATTATCGCGGATGCTTGAGCAGAGTGTGGAGCATAATCTGGACGAGCTATTGGTGATGGCCGAATCCGGACGATACTCGACCAACAGGATAAACAGCTGTATCGGAAGAAAGCATAAGCTGGATTATGTATATCCGATTGAAAATACAGAGTGTCTGTGTGAAATAAATACGGTAATATGCAACAATCTGCTTCAGATGCTAGGCAAGGAAATGCACTATGACTGCATAGTTCTCAATATGGGAACAAGATTTAAGGGCTTTTTTGATATTCTTGGCAGATGCAGTGATATCTACCTGGTACAGAAAAAAGGCGGAATCAGCCAGTGGAGAGAGTACGAGTTTACAGAGGAGCTGATTGAAAGAGGCTTAAGCAATGTAGTTGAGAGGATTAAGCTGATTGAGCCTCCGGTCATCACGACACCGGTATCTACATGTGATAAGCTTGTAGAGCTGTGGAAGTGGAATGAGTTTGGAGATGTCATAAGAAACATGACTCGGGGTATTTCGTGTGCTGGATGATTTTGGACAGAGAATAAGAGATATTATACTTTCTGAAATGGATTTGTCCAGAGAGCTGAGTGATGAGGAAATATGTGATTTAATCGGAAGCGTGGTTTCAAGAGAGGCACGCGACAGACCAATGACTATAAAGGATAGAGCTGAGCTTGAGCGCACCATATTCAACTCTCTGCGTAAGCTTGATGTGCTGCAGGAGCTGGTGGATGACAGGGATGTGACTGAAATTATGGTAAACGGTCCCAATGATATATTCTATGAAAAAGCCGGAAGAATCCAAAGGTTCAAGGGTCATTTTTCATCGGAAGAGAAGCTGGAGGATGTGATACAGCAGATTGTGGGACGCCATAACAGGGTTGTAAATCAGGCATCACCGATAGTTGATACCAGGCTTAGTGACGGCTCCAGGGTAAATATAGTGCTAAACCCCATATCTATAGGTGGCTCGGCTGTATCAATCAGAAAGTTTCCGGAGCATCCTATGAGCATGGAGAGGCTTGTTGAGATAGAAGCTCTCTCGCCGGAGGTGGCAAGGCTTCTACAGATACTGACGCAGGCCAAATACAATATATTTATTTCCGGTGGTACAGGCTCCGGAAAAACGACCTTCCTGAATGCTCTGTCACAATATATTCCTGATGATGAGAGAATTATTACAATTGAAGACTCAGCGGAGCTGCAGCTTCTGGGAGCTAAAAATATAGTAAGGCTTGAGACCAGAAATGCAAATACCGATGGGGTTACTCCAATTACAATAAGAGATCTTATCAGGACGGCTCTTCGTATGAGACCGGACAGGATAATAGTGGGCGAGTGCAGAGGTGCAGAGGCG